>JAAUYB010182992.1_pt1 | contig 64292 bp, 45 predicted proteins | sample 7278071 | NCBI WGS metagenome assembly JAAUYB01 (sample SAMN14350121, study PRJNA611818) | marine sediment metagenome | isolation source: surface marine sediment (1.8m) | place: French Polynesia: Moorea | collected 2018-08
CACAAGACCCACCTGAAAACCTACCTGTTCCCTGCCGATCAAGGGACCCATGAGCAAGCCGGGCAGCTTAAACAAGCACACCCGTAAAACGATATACCGCGGGGACATCCAGTTGTACTTTCTCACCTCCTTTGTTTCCTGGTCTCCTTCCCGTGCGCAACACGTCGGTAGAGATGACTGGTTAGGTCTTTTCTCACTGGGACTTTCACCCCGCCAGGTATGCCGAGCTTGCCTTGGCGCTCTCCGCGCAATCGGCGCAGCCGTGGACGGTAAACAAACCCGCATCGCCGGTGAAAGATTCGGTTGAGTCCAACTCCGGAAGGATACGCGGGATGCATGTGTCCCTTGGGTTGATGAGACTTCTCACTTTTAAAAACCTCGCGATCCGGTTATCATAGAGCCAACCACAAAGTCCCGAAGTACGAGGATCTGTTGGAATCCCTTTTCCAATTAGACCCTTTACTCATCGTGGATTTGTCTCCAATGAAGAATTCGACTTCCTACAGGAGGAATAGCAATGTCTGAGCAAAGCCCCGTAACTTTTGAAATTGAAGAAGTACAATCCAAGACTGGCGTCGAACTGGAACAAACCGCTTGCAGCTGCACCTGCATTTGCATTGAAGAAGAGGAGTAATTCTTCCTCACAAACTAAGAACCCGGGTCCTGCCAGGCCCGGGTTTTCCCCATGCCCGACCGAAAGACCGCGCCCCCGAAGCGGTTCCGCTGTTTAGATCATGCCGCGCTCTTCATCCGGGACGAAGCTTGCCTCATCCATGAGACGGTCATCGAGGAACCATGAAGATTTGCATTATCGGCAAATATCCGCCTATCGAGGGCGGGGTCAGCCGTGAAATGTTTTGGAGCAGCCATGCGCTCGCTGAGGCGGGTCACGAGGTCCACGTGGTGACCAATGCCGACGAGGTCGAACAGGACTTCCGCATGCAGTTCCCCGGACCGTCGACGGGACTTCCCGGGCCGCCTCAAACCGACGGCAACCCGCATGTCCATCAAACCACCGCCGACGATGTCATGCGTTACATCCCCTGGGCCAATCCCTTCGTCACCAAATTGGCCACCCTGGCCGCCGAGGTGGTCCGGCAACACCAATGCGACCTGATCCTGGGTTATTACCTGGAACCCTACGGCATGGCCGCGCACCTGGCCGGCAGTTGGACCGGCGTTCCCTACGGCATCCGCAACGCGGGCAGTGACGTGGGCCGCCTGGCCCGGGCGCAATCCCTGCAAACCGCCTATATCGAGGTCTTCCGAGCGGCCGATTTCATCCTGGCCGGCGCACCCATGGTACGGCCCCTGATCCGCCTGGGCGTGGACCCCTCCCGCATTTACGCCGCGAGGCGCGCCCACCTGCCGCCCCGATACTTCGACGGTCGGGCCGCGCCCATGGACATCGACGCCGTCCTGGCCGATGTGTTGCCCAACCTGCCCCGCGGCTTCGGCGACGGCGTCTATCACCGGCTTGCCAAAACCCCCTTTCGGCCCGACCTGCCCACCATCGGCATCTACGGCAAGACCGGCACCGCCAAGGGCAGTTTCGATCTGATCCGCGCCCTGGCCGCCTTGAAGGAATTGGGTCATCAGTTCAACTTTCTCGCCCTCACCCAAAGCAGACCCGAACTACTGGCCTCCTTCGCCGCCGACCTCCACGAACACGGCCTGGAAGACCGCACCCGGCTGCTGCCCTTCGTGCCCCATTGGAACATCCCCAATTTCCTGGCCGCCTGTCACGCCGTCTGTTTCCTCGAACGCGACTTTCACGTCAAGGTCCACCAACCCATTGTGCCGCGCGAGGTCCTGGCCGCCGGAACCTGCCTGATCCTCTCCCACGAGATCGCCGAGAAGCAGCCCTTCCGCGAGCACCTGCGTCGGAGCGAAAACGTACTGCTGACCGACCCCAAGGACAGCAGCGACCTCGCCGCACAACTACGCTTTGTAATGACCAACCCGGAGGAAGCCCGCGCCGTCGGCAGGCGCGGCCGTGAACAGATTTCGCAACCCTTCGAGGATTGGCCGGGCTTTCGCCGGGAAGTGTCCGCCGACTTCGAAACCATTCTTGCCGATTCACAGATGAGGAGGAAGCTCGTGAGCATCTCTGAAATGCAGGCATGCCTGGCCAGGCTGTATATGGATCAATCCTTTAAACGCCTGTTCGAGCTGGAACCCGACCGTACCCTGAAGAACTACCACCTGACCGATCAGGAGACCGAAAGCATCAAGTCCATCGACCGCAAGGTGCTGGACTACTTCGCCCTGTCGCTGAAGGCCAAGTACCGGGAACGCCTGCTGCGCTCTTTCCCGCTGCTGCAGAAGGTGGTGCCCGCCGACACTCTGAAGCGCTATTTCACCCGCTTCTTCCAGCTCTACGTGCCCAAACCGGAGGAAACCACCGTGCAGCAGGTGGCCGACTTCGGCGGTTTTATCGCCGAGGTCCTCGCGGCCGACGATTCGGTGCCCGCCTTCGCCGCCGACGTGGCCCGCTACGAGGCGCTCTTCTACCGCGCCCGCTTCACGCCCACCGGCGCCGACACCCTTGCCCGCCTTAACAAGGCCCTGCCGCCGGCAAGGACCGAATTCTCCGGCGAGACCGTGGTCAAGCTGGAAGAGGGCGTCTATGCCGAGGTGTTCAGTCACAAGATCCTGGACCTGGTGGACCGCCTGAACGAGGACGCCGAACCCGGCGAGGTCCCGAGCGGTCAATTCCCCGTGGTCTTCCGCACCGAACCGCGCACCTTGCAGCCCAAGGTCTTCCATATCAACCCCGCCATGATGGCCGTGCTGCGCGCCGCCGGGACCGGCAACACGGTGGACGGCCTGATCGAAGAAGTAGAGCGGGAATTGGGCGCCCGAAACCTGGCCGGAAAGATCCGCCCCACGCTGGTGGATCTGATGCAACGACGCCTGATGACACAGGTGGAAACGGGGGTGCCCTCATGACCGCCCGCTCGCTCGCCGCGATTCCACACCTGGGCTCCGGCATGGGCTACCGCCGCCAGATGGATCAGCAGATCCACGACCATGCCGATCGGATCGATTTCCTGGAAGTGGTCACCGAACAGTTCATCTTCACCAGCCGCGTTTACGACGAACTGGCGCAACTGAGTTCGGCCTTCACCGTCATCCCCCACGGCGTGGGTGTCTCCATCGGCTCGGCCACGCCGCCGCCCGCTGAATACCTGGCCCGCCTGAAACAGATCTGCGCGATCACCAAACCGCCCTACTACAGCGAGCACCTGTGCATGACCCGCGCGCCCGGCATCACCCTGGGCCACCTGGCCCCGCTGCTGTTCAACGAAGAAAGCCTGGCCCACGTCATCCGCAACGTGGACATGGTGCAACAGGCGACGGGCCTGCCGCTGATCCTGGAGAACATCACCTTCTACTTCGAGATTCCGGGCAGTACCCTCAGCCAGACCGAATTCTTCCGGCGCGTGACTCAAGCCACCGGCTGCGGTGTGCTGGTGGACGTGGCCAACCTCTACATCAACAGTCGCAACCACCGGTTCGACGCGGTCGCCTTCCTGGAGGACCTGCCCCTGGACCACGTGATCCAGGTTCACCTGGCCGGCGGCGTGGAAACGGCCGAGCGCCTGGTAGACACCCATTCCCATTCGGTCCAAGACGAAATCTGGGCGCTGCTGGACGAACTATTGGCCAGGACCGAGGTCAAAGGGATTATCGTGGAACGCGACAGCAACTATGATGGCTTCGACACCATCCTGGCCGAGGTCATCCGCGCACGCGGCATGCAGAACGCCGCCCTTGAAGCACGGGCCGGGGCTCCCTGATGGACAGCGGTGAAACGGCGCAATCACCGAGACTTGCCAGGCGGGTCTGGTCCTATTTCCGGCCCTACCTGGGTTGGCTGATCGTGCTCTTCATCGCCATCCTGGGCCGCGCTCTCATCGGCCTGGTGCCGCCCCTGCTTTTCCGCGAACTGATCGACAACGTACTGATCGAGGGCGATCGCCGCATGCTGAACCTGATCGCCGTGGCCATGGTTGCCGTGCCGGTCATCAGCGGCGCGCTTTCCCTGGCCGATCGCTACCTGATCGCCTACATCGGCACCGGCGTCATCTACCGCCTGCGCACCGAACTGTTCACCCACCTGCAATCCCTGTCGCTGGACTTCTTTACCCATACCAAACTGGGCGAGATCCTTTCCCGCATTACCTTCGACGTGGTCAATGCCCAGAGTTTCATCACCCGCGTGTTTCCCAATGTGCTGGCCAACGGCCTCTCGGTGATCAGCACGCTGGTCTTGATGCTGGCCATCAACTGGCGCCTGGCCTTGATCTCGCTGATCGTGCTGCCCCTGTTCTTCATCCCCGCCCGCTGGTTCGCCGCCGTGGCCCGCCGGCTCACCAAGGAGTCTATGGAGTGGAACGGCAAGATGAGCAGCCATATCAACGAGACCCTGGGCATCGCGGGCGTGCTGCTCACCAAGACGCTCAACCGCGAAACCCGCAACGAGGAAGTGTTCGCGGGTTACGCCGAGGAGATCCGCCGCACCCGCCTGAAAAGCTCCGTTTATATGCGCGGCCTGTTGATCTGCCTCAGCCTGGCCACCGCCCTGGGAACCGCCCTCACCTACTGGCTTGGCGGGCAAATGGTCATCGACGGCGACATCAGCCTGGGCACCATCGTCGCCTTTTCCGCCTACCTGGTCGCCGTCTACAGTCCCCTGGCCGAGCTGGCCAACTTGCAGGTAGACTACGCCAACGCCACCCTGAGCTTCGAGCGTGTCTTCAGGTTCAAGGACCTGAAAGCGCAGGTACAGGACGCGCCCGACGCCGTCGAACTGGACGGCTTCCGCGACCGCCTGAGCTTCGAGCACATCCATTTCCGCTACAAAAAGGACGATGACGCCGCCCACACGCTTCATGACGTGCATTTCGAGATCCCCAAGGGCTCCCTGGTCGCGCTGGTGGGACCCAGCGGATCGGGCAAAACCACCCTGGCCTATCTATTGGCGCGCCTGCACGACCCGGACGAGGGGGCCGTGCGCCTGGACGGTCACGACCTGCGGCAGGTGAAGCGCACGTCCCTGGTAAACCTGCTGGGTCTGGTCAGCCAGGAGAGTTTCCTGTTCAACGGAACCGTGCGCGACAACCTCTTGTACGCCAAACCGGAGGCAACGGAAGCCCAACTGCGCGAAGCCTGCCGCAAAGCGCATATCCTGACGGTCATCGACAACCTGCCGGACGGCATGGAAACCCGCGTGGGTGAACGAGGCTACCGTCTGAGCGGCGGCGAAAAGCAACGCATCGCTTTGGCCAGGGTCATCCTGAAAGACCCGGAGATCCTGATCCTGGACGAGGCGACCAGCAACCTGGATAGCGAAAGCGAGCGCTTGATTCAAGACGCCATGGAAACCGTCTTCGCGGAACGGACGGCCCTGGTCATCGCCCACCGACTGTCCACCGTCCGCAAGGCGGACACCATCGTGGTGCTGGACAGGGGCAAACTGGTGGAACAAGGAACCCACGAAGAACTCCTGGCGGCGAACGGCGTCTATGCGAGCCTTTACCACAAACAATTCAGCCGGGAAGGTGAGTCCCGGAGTTAAAAGGGTTTTCTACAACTAATGAAGCTATAAGTAGAAAAAGACAGCTACCCCCAGGTAACTTACTCCAGAACCTCGTAAAAATTGAGAACATGAGCCGATAACAACGTCCAATTGACTCAAATCTTCCCGGGAACACATCAGCAGCCGGCGTCCGGTACGATATTGTTCCCGGGAACAATCGAGTATCAAGCGCCGGCTTTGATTGTCTTCCCGGGAACAATTGAGTCCATTCGGGGTTGTCAACGGCTCATGTTTGACTTTGACGGGGCCGTGATACTTACCAAAGTGTTGCATCTTCGTACTACTTCGTGTGACCTTTCTCAAGCTATAATTTTGTCAACACGGGCTGCTCGGGAGGAAAGCGAATGGATGTCAAGGCGGTTAAAGCATTTTGCCTGGCTTTGCCCGGAACCACGGAAGACCTCAAATGGGAAAATGACCTGTGTTTTCTGGTGGGCAATAAAATGTACGCCGTGCTGGGGATTACGGACGAACCTGTTTCCATCAGCTTCAAGACCACGCCGGAATGGTTCGATCTCCTGATCACCCGCGACGGAATCGACCCCGCGCCCTATGTCGGCCGCTATAAATGGGTCCGCCTGGCCCGTCTTACGGCGCTAGACTCCGTGGAACTTCAAGAATACTTGCGAGAATCCTACAAGCTTATTTTCGCGAAGTTGCCCGCCAGGATAAAAAGAGAGGTAGGGGGCTGTTGATTTGCCCGTGCGGATTATCGACGGTGTGTGCAGATTTTCCGATTTGTGCCTTTTCACCACTTGAAGTACGGGCAGGATACGCCAGGTAATCATATTTTCATAATCACCCGTGATCACCTTGAAAACCCTCACAAATACTCGGTTTTCACCTATTTGAGTGTTGACTTTGCCGGCTCTGCAACTTATGATTCGCGCGATGCGCTTGATGGATCGTTGGATCTTATGATCAAGGCCTTCATAGGGGCGGTTCGCCGAGCTTGCTCCAAGCGCGATCACAATACATATATTAGGTTCGATCTTATCGTGATCCATCAGGTTCCGCATCGCAATTTTGGCCAGGTAATTGCCTCATGATCCCAACTCGAACCTGCTTCCCCCAATCAGAGCAAGTGCCATGTGCACTCCGGGATCGGTGTGCCCTGACCAACGGCACGGGCTCCCCCCGTGTTGTAGCTTTACTCTTATAGGAGAATGCAATGAAATCAATTTACATCGGCAACATGCCTTATAGCTATGATGAAGAAGATGTCAGAGAACACTTCGAACAATACGGCGATGTGAATTCGGTCAAACTGATCTTCGACAAGGAAACGCAACGGCCCAAGGGCTACGGTTTCGTAGAAATGGAAGATGAAGAGGCCGGCAATGCTGTCGAAGGACTCAATGGAACCCAGTGGGGCGGCCGCACCATCAAGGTGAACGAAGCCAATCCGCGCAAACCTCGATTTCAAGTAACCCGTAAGTGGTAGCACCTCCCCCCGGAAAGTAGTACCATTTTCATATAAAAACAGGCTCCGCCGGTCGGCGGGGCCTTTCTTATTTCTACGGATTTGTACGGAACGGTTTTAGACTTCGGCCGGGTTAGCGGGTATAGTGATAATGACTTGATCGGGAGGTTTGCCGTGCCGGTGGAAACCTTGGGTATCGACCATATCTATTTGACGGTGTCGGATATGGACCGCTCGGAGCGGTACTATGACCAGGTAATGCCCTTATTGGGTTTTTGGAAGAGCAGTTCGATGATTGCCGGTGCGCTTCATCTTCACTATATCAACCGCCATTTCGGGTTTACTTTGAGACCCGCCGAGACCAAGGCGAAGCACGATTCCTATGCGCCGGGTTTGCATCATTTCTGTTTTCGCCTGGCCGACAACGCCGCGGTGGATCGGTTCTATGAAGAGATGACGGCTCAGAGCATTCAGGTGACTGAGCCGGCATTTTACCCGGAATACGCCCCGGATTATTACGCGGTTTTCTTCAATGACCCCGACGGTATACGCTTGGAAGCCACCAATTTCCGCGAGGAGCGCAAACAACGTTATTACCGGAGTGATGCGGCGCGATTGGATGGTGAGTAAAAGATGGATGTTGCTCCATGGCTTCCGCCGGGGTGAAATGATCGGTCGATAACGTGAGAAGGTGTAGAATATGGATACATCGGCAAACTTTGACGCGCCGACAAACGTAAACGGGTCAGCGCGATCATGATAAAAAGGACGTATCGATGAGCAAAGCGGAAACCAAGATCATGCTGGTGGAGGACGAACCGGTTGTCCAAGATGTCTTACGACGGTTGTTCAAGCCGGAGGGATACAAACTCACCATTATTGACCGGGGTGACATTGCGGTCGGTGATTTGGAACAGAATCAGGAATACGATCTGATCATTACCGACTTGAATCTGCCGGGCGCCAATGGAATCGAGGTTTTGGGCAAGGCCCGGCAGGTTTTGCCGGACATCCCCGTGATCGTCATTACCGCTTATGCCTCCGTGGACACGGCCGTGGAAGCCATGCGCCTGGGCGCCTTCGACTACCTGCCGAAACCCTTCAACAACGATCAGGTGATGATCGTGGTCAAAAAGGCGCTGGAAAAACGCCGCCTGGTCCAGGAAAACCTGGAGTTGAAGCGCGAGCTGAACCAGAAATACGGGTTTGAGCACATTGTGGGCAACAGCCGCCAGATGGCCGAGGTATTCGACCTGATTCGTCAGGCGGCCCCGTCGACCGCAACCATTTTAATTCGCGGTGAGAGCGGCACCGGTAAGGAACTGATCGCACGCGCCATTCACCACAACAGCCCGCGCAGCTCCAAACCCTTCGTGGCGCTGAATGCGGGCAGCATTCCCACCGAACTGCTTGAATCTCAGCTATTCGGCCACATCAAGGGATCGTTTACCGGCGCCCTGGCCGATCGTGACGGTCTGTTCAAGCTGGCCGATAAAGGCTCGCTGTTCCTGGATGAGATCGGCAATATCGATCTGGAAATCCAGGCCAAGCTGTTGCGCGTCATCCAGGAAAAGGAATTTATGCCGGTAGGGTCCAGCCACACCGTCAAGGTAGACGTGCGCCTGGTATGCGCCACCAACGCCGACCTGGAAAAGATGGTCAGCGCGGGCAAGTTTCGCGAGGATCTCTACTATCGTCTCAATGTGATCCAGGTGGAGTTACCTCGACTTCGGGAACGCGACGGGGATCTGCCGCTGCTGGTCGATCATTTCATCCGCAAGTACGAAAAAGAAAACGGCAAGGAGATCAAGCGCGTAGAGCAGGACTTCATGACTGCCGTCGAAACCTACCAGTGGCCCGGTAACGTGCGTGAGTTGGAAAACGTCATGGAACGAGCCGTGGTCCTCTCCCGCGAAGGTATCATCGACAAGTCCCTGTTGCCGCGCAACTTCCGCGATCGACTCAACTCCATCTACGAGTCTATACCGGATCTGGACAAAGGCGTTAACTTGCAGGAACAAATCCAACTGTTCGAGCGCTCGTTGATCACCATGGCCATGGAAAAAGCCGGCGGCGTCCAGAAGAAGGCCGCCGCGTTATTGGGCCTGAAGACCACCACGCTCAGCGAGATGCTGAAGCGACACGGCTTGCGCTGATTACCGGAGGAAAAGAAGTCATTCGGAGGGAACGCCGCGGTCCACTTCCCAAGAGGTCTCCTCGAACCACAGCAAGAGTTCGCCGGAGGGAACCGGGTCGTTGACCAGCCGGCCCTGGATGTAATCGCAGCCCAACTCCTTCAACAATTCGAAGCTGTCCCCGCTGCTGACGCCCTCGGCAACCACCTGCAAACCCAGGTTATGGCCCAGGTCGATCATAGATTTGACGATGGCGGTGTCATTGGCCTGACCCACGATGTTGGTAACGAACGAACGATCCACCTTGATGCGGCCGATGGGCAGTTTCTTGAGATAGGCCAATGAGGAATAGCCCTTGCCGAAGTTGTCGATGGACACGCGAATGCCCATATCGCGAATTCGGGACAGTAATTGGATGGCCTGGTCCGGATCGTTCATCACCCCTTTTTCGGTGATCTCCAAAACGAGCCGATTAAGCGGCATGTTAGAGCTGCCCAGGATTTCGTCGATGCGGTTGGGCAGGCTGTTGTCCTGAAGGTCGTGACTGGTCAGGTTCACGGAAACGGCAAGGTCCAAGCCGATTTTCTTCCAATCGGACCACTGTCGCGCCGCGGCCTCCATTACCCAGGCTGTCAGGGGCTTGATCAATCCGCAACGTTCGGCCAGGGGGATGAAGCGCGCGGGCGAAATGAAACCGAGACGCGGATGAGGCCAGCGCAACAGGGCTTCGACACCCATGACCTTGTTGTTTTGCATGCTTACCTTGGGTTGGAAATACAGCATCAGTTCGTCGCAGTGGATGGCCTGGCGCAGTTCGGTCAGCAGGGTGAGCCGCTGCGGGCTGTAATGATTCATGCGTTCGCTGAAGTACATGAATCCGGTTTCGCAATCGCGTGCGCTAAGCAGGGTGATATCGGCGTGGCGCATGAGCATATCGCGGTTACAGCCGTGATCGGGATAGATCACGATGCCCAGCTTCGGGTTGACGTCGATATTGAGTTCCCCCAAATCGAAACTGGGCTCAAAAGTGATCTGAATAGTGCGCGCCACCTCGTTGGTGCCGGCCAGGGAAGTGATGCGCGGCAGCAGGAGGGCGAACTCGCTTTCGTCCAAGCGGAAGAGTGTACCCTTGTCGCTGAACACCTTCTGCAAGCGGTCGGCAATCTTCAGGATCAACTTGTCGCCGATCTGGTAACCCAAGGTGTCGATGACATCGTGAAAGCGGTCCAATTCGATAAAAAAGAGACTGAAACGGGTGGCGTTTTCACGCGCTACCTGAATGGCCTCGTCGATGCAGGTACCCAGCCGATTGCGATTGGCCAGGCCGGTCAGGTCGTCATGGTGAATGAGGTGTTGTAATTTGTCTTCCGATTGCTTGCGCTGGGCAATCTCTGCTTCCAGTAACAGGACGTTGAGCCGCGCCTGTTCGGCCAGGTTCCATTTGCGGGTCAGGGAATGCGCCATTTGTTTGACCGCAATGCTGTCGAAGGGTTTGGTAAGGAACAACAAGCGGTCCGAGGAACCCAACTTCTCCAGGATACCGTCGAAACTGTAGTCGGAATAGGCCGTGCAGATGACCACCTCTACCTGGGGATGTTTTCGCCAGATGCGCAGGATGGTTTCGATGCCGTCGATTCCGGGCGGCATGCGCACGTCCATGAAAACCAGGGCGTAGGGCTGGTCCCTGGTATAGGCTTCGTCGACCATGCTCACGGCTTCCTCGCCCTGGAGGGCAAAGTCCAGGTCGTACTCGATGCGCACCGTCTCTTCATAACGGCTCTCGTCCAGCTCATCCTCGTCATCGAACAACTGTTGCTCGATGGAGTTGAGATGGGACTGGGACTTTTTGGCGCTGGGGCCGAGTATCTTACGGAAATCGTTGTGGATGTCTACATTATCGTCCACAACAAGGATACGTCGATTGAACGATGATATTGTAGGATCTCCGGAATCCATAGGCTTTTCCCGGTTGGAGGTTTTATGAACTGACAGGCGTCATATCAATCTTCAGCTATTTGGTTCAACCCTACCGGGTGCAACCAAAAGCCTCGATCGGTCATGGTCTCACTGTCTTAGTCAATCGGCCGGAAATTTTCTTTCAGTAGTTCTTTATTTATTCTCATACCGTTTACGAACATGGGGCACCAGCACATTGTCGAATGCGCTGTCGAAGTCGTACTCCGGGTGCCAGTCCCAGTCGCGTCTGGCCGGTCCGTCATCGATGCGATCCGGCCAACTGTCCACGATGGCCTGGCGCTTGAGGACCGGTTCGAAATCGATCTCCGCCTCGGGCCAGTATTGCTCGATTTTCTTCATGATCTGACGAGCGGTCACGGAGAACGCGGTTACGTTATAAATGCGGTGGCGCAGTTGATCTTCAGGCGCTCGTGACAGCATGATCAACGAACGGATGGCGTCGGACATCACCATAAAGGGCAGCATGGTGCCGGGTGACACGAAACAACTGTAAGGCTTGCCTTGCGCGGCCGCATGCAACATCTCGGGGCCGTAATCGCTGGTGCCGCCGCTGGGTACCGTTTGGGGACTGATCAGTCCGGGAAAACGCAGGCAGCGGAAGTCCAACTTGACGGAGTCCTCGCCTTCCTCGCCTTTGTAACTGGTGCAGTAATAGCGACCCAGTTGCTCGATATACAGTTTGTTGATGCCGTACATGGTCATGGGCGTCAGGTACTGGCGAACAGAAACCGGAACCGTGGTGTCGTCTTCCTTACGGATACCGTAGGCGGCAATGGAACTGGAGAATACGAACACGACAGACTTGCCGGACGCTTGTGAATGGTTTTGGGCAATTTGCAGGATATTCAGGGAACCGTCCACATTGACATGATGCGCCAGCATGGGATTCTTCTCACCGGTGGAGGAAAGCACGCCGGCCAGGTGAAAGATGATCTCGAAGCGGTGATGCGTCTCGATGCCGTCCATCAGGTGCTTGTCCAAAATGTTGCCGCGGTAGAAGGCCTTGGTTTTCTCAGCCAGTTCCGGTGCGGGTTCGGTCAGGTCCAAGGCCACGATATCATAGCGGCCTTCTTCCTCCAGATACTCGACCAGCCGTTGTCCGATCTCACCGTTGGCCCCTGTAATCAATACTTCCGGTTTGGCCATGACGCCACCTCTCTTCTTCAGTTTGCGTTGAAACTATACAAGCTTCAAGCTATCGGCCGCAAGCTTCAACTAGTTGGTTTTGGATCGATTTTCCTCTTCTTCCTTGGCGATGACTCCGAACCAGGTTTCCTCATCGGCCACGGCGGTTCGATAGTTCAGGGGATTGAGGACCTTGACGCCCACCGGAACCACCGGGCAGCGGTTTTGACAGGCGCCGCAACCCACGCAGGCATCCAGCACCTCGGGGTGGAAATCCTCCCCGATGGTAATTGCCTCCTCAGGGTAGGGGCAGGCGTCGTAGCATAGCGTGCAGACCTTGTCGTCGTAGGTCATACAGTCTTCGGTTTGGATAACCGCCCGACCCATGCGTACCTGCCTGGGATCGGCGACCGGCAACAGTGCTTGGGGTTCGCAGGCGGCGATGCAGGGCATGTCGGGGCAAAGGTGACAGGACACGGTGTTTGGATCGATATAAGGGGTGCCCGCGTTGACACCGGCTTCAAGAGGCATGACCGAGATCACGCCGTAAGGACAGGCGATCCCGCATTCCTTGCAACGGGTGCAGGTGGACAGGAACTCAACCTCGTCCAAAGCGCCCGGCGGACGCAAGGGCGCGTTCAACGCTTTGGAAAGTTTGGTTTCCACATGGTGCGAGACGCCTTTGCGCACGAAGGAAAACAACTCACCGAAGAAACCCTTGCGCGAATATCTATTTCCGTCATCGCCGGCCATGCGCCGTCACTCCTTCTCCTCATCGTTTTGGTTTTTATGGTCTTGGGGTTTTTGCCCGGGTTCAGCTTTCGCGGGTTGCTTGATCCGAAGATTCTTGGGGAGCGGCCTTACATTGCCGGGTTCGAATCGGACAGGTCCCTCGCCCGGGGGAGCGTCCGGCGTTACCAGGGAGGACGGAAAGACGTACTGATTCATATACAAGCGGCGTTGCTCGCCGGACAGCCATTGTCGATGATCCGTGTCCGAGGGCCACTCGTGTTCAAAGTCATGCCCTTCGTCCCGGAAGCGCAGCCTCATGACGCCTTCCATATGGCGCAACGACCACTCGTAACCACGCGAACTGAAGACATGCGCGCCGCCGCCGACCGGGTGCAACAAGCTGCCGCTCCACAACAGGCGCTCGCCTTCCCAGTAGGCAAGATGCACCATGTTCAGGCGGGTGACCATAGGGTCCATGCTGCCCACTACCGGACGGTTGCCGTCGATGAACACCCATAGGGGCTTCACCTTGTAACGCGCGCTGTTGTAGGCGACAACCCGGTAGAGGTGATCCTGCATCATAGGCGCCGCGTCGGAAACGCTCGCGGGCAAGGTGAAGTTCACCAGATCTTTCTCCTCGGTAATGTCGACGGGCTCACTATTGCGGCAGGCGACCGACAACCAAAAGGCCGTGACGATGAGAATGATGCGGGCGGCGCGATGGATCATGGTATAACCCTCATGGTCAGGGGGGCCTGAGCACGGTCAGTTGGAGGCGAGTGCCTCTCCAGGCCTATCTTAGCAGCAGTTAAGTACCGGCGGTCAGATGAAACATGTCAAAATGATCTATCGCGGCAAGGCCGACCGATTCGACAAGGTGTTGAGTCAAGTCACCGGCTTGCGACCGGATGAAATCGAACTGCTGGTTGCCATGGGCGGGGCCTACCTGGGTAAGTATCGCTGCAAGGACCCGGCCCACATAGTCCATTCGGGACGGGAAGTATCGGCCTGGTACCAACTGCCGCTGACCATGGAACCGGTGCCCTTTCTTAAAGAATGGGTCGTGGCCGATGCCGACGGCCTGCTGATCGCCGCCAAGCCTTCCGGTATCCCCACCCAAGGGCGCCGCGATGCCGATTATATGGCCTTCTACGAGTTGCTGAAACAGAACCTCTCCGGATACATCGGCCTGCATCACCGTCTGGACCAAGACACCTCGGGTCTTATGCTGTTCACCCGCGATCGAGCTCTGAATGCCGGGGTTGCCGCCCTGTTTCGCGATCGCAAGGTTCATAAAGCCTATCTGGCGTTGGCTTATGGAAGCCGGGCCGGCAGTGACGAAGAAGTGGTGGACGCCCCGATCGGTGCGGAACGCACGGCCGGCGGCACACGCTACGCCGTTATGAGTTCCGGCAAGAAGGCGGTCACGCGAATAAAACGCATCTATTCCCACGATCACCTGCACCTGGTCGAGGCGCAACCCTTGACCGGTCGCACCCACCAGATTCGCGTTCACCTGGCTCACCTGGGCCTGCCGTTGCTGGGTGACAGATTCTATAACGGCCCGGCCCATGATCGCTTTTACCTGCACTGCTATCGTTTACAGTGGCCGGAAGGAAAATTGTTGCCGGCGGGAGACAGGCGTTTGGGTGTACCGCGTGAAACCTGGTTCAACGGGCTACCGACGGAACTTCAAGCGGCTTATGATGAATGGTGGAGGCAGACATGCTCATCTTAGCGGCCACCCCCATCGGCAATATCGAGGATGCCTCTCCCCGGTTACGCCGGGTCCTGGCCGAGGCGGACGCGGTTTTTGCGGAGGACACCCGTCACGCCCGGAAATTATTGACCCGACTGGAGATCGACCGACCCACCGCATCATTTCACGATCACTCCGGCGAGTCGGGCCTGCACGGCATCGGCAAACTATTGGACGAGGGCCGCACCGTGGTATATATCAGCGACGCGGGTATGCCCGGTATCAACGACCCGGGTTATGAACTGGTGCGCCTGGCCAGGGACCGGGATGCCGAGGTCGATGTCATCCCCGGGCCTTGCGCGGCAATCAATGCGTTGGTGCTTTCGGGGTTGCCCACACACCATTTCTGCTTCCTGGGTTTCTTCCCGACGACAGTAGAGAAACGCGCGGCGATGATTGAACGCTTGCGCCTTTTGAACATGACGGCTGTCTTCTTCGAGGGGCCGTCACGCATCGTACACGCCCTGGAATGGTTGTCTGAAACCATTCCCCAAACGCAAATCGCCGTTTGCCGTGAACTGACTAAACGCCACCAGCAGGTGTTATGCGGCACGCCCGGGGAGGTTCGCGAGGCCTTGGAGATGGTCAAGGGCGAGTTCTGCCTGGTTATCGGTCCGGTACGCGAGTCCTCGAACAACGCGGATATCGGCAGCCGTTACAAGGCCCTGTTGGATCGAGGCGAGAGCCCGACGCGGGCTGTAAAACAGCTTTCCAAAGAGCTGCGTCTTCCCAAGCGAGAAGTGTATGCCATGGTCCATGATATCTACAAAAATGACGACAGTTCATGATTTCCCTTAGGAAACACCGGGAAGTCTGGTAGACTTCTGCGCGATGGGCAAGAGAGGGGTTCAAAACCCTGGGGCCGGCTTGATCATTTACATTTTTCCTGTATTCATCCGGTTTTAGAAAAATAAAACGGGGGTTCAACGCCCGATCTGGCACGATCTCCTCATACGCAGAGGGACATGGTTTGCCCATGATCGTGTGTTTCCGGTTATGCAAAATGATTCTCCAAAAAGCCCGTGGGAAACCGTTCTCCGACTACTTGCTCTGTTGGCTCTGTTATGGGTGTTTTTGGTTTGCATCAACGGTCTGAGCACATCGATCAAGGGATTCGGCGAAGACGCCGTCCACAAATTTTTCGCCTCGGCCGAAAATCCCATCATCGGTTTGATGATGGGTATGCTGGTCACCTGCCTCGTGCAAAGCTCCTCAACCACCACGTCATTGATCGTAGGCCTGGTGGCGACCGGGGAACTGGGCGTTGGAGCCGCGGTGCCCATGATCATGGGCGCCAACATCGGTACCACTATCACCAACACCCTGGTTTCCATGGGCAGCTTGACGCGTTCTGCCGAGTTTAAACGCAGTTTCGCCGCGGCCAATATCCATGACGTGTTCAATCTGACCGCCGTCGTCATCATGCTTCCCCTGGAAGTTGCTTTCAAGGTGATCTCGGTACCGGCCAAGATGATTACCGACATGTTGATGGGCACCGCGGTCGATAAACCGCAAAGCCCCATCAAGGAACACTTCAAGGCGGTAGTCGACGGGGTGTTCGGCTTCTTTGAAGGAATGCTGGGTTCCGCCTTCGCGGCCAATTGGATTCTGCTCATCGTTTCGGTGACCCTGCTGATCGTCTCGTTATACCTGATTGTCCGCACCATGAAAGGCGTCATCCTAAGTCGAGCGGAGGCTTTCTTCGATAAAATTCTGGGACGCAACGCGGTTATCTGCATGATCTTCGGCGCCGTGGTTACAGCGGCGGTTCAGTCATCTTCGGTGACCACCTCGATCATGGTGCCGCTGGCAGGCGCCGGCGTGGCAAGCCTGAGGGTCATCTTCCCGATCACGTTGGGTTGTAACGTGGGCACTACCATCACCGCCTTACTGGCTGCCATCGCCACGGGCGAGAAAGCAGCGCTGACCATTGCCATTTGCCATGTCATATTCAATATGTACGGCATCTTGTTGCTCTATCCCGTGCCGAAGATCCGCAACCTGATCATAAAAATCGCGGAATGGCTTGCTGAACGCTGCACCGACCAAAAGAGCTTCGCCCTGGTGTATGTAGTAGGCGTTTTCTATATGCTGCCGGGCGCCATTCTGGGCATCCAAAAAGCATTGGGATACTAGACAGGGTTTCAGTGATGCGGCGAAACTGACCTGGTTTGAATCGTACCCTTTTATGCCGGGGTTCCGGGTGCGGTAGTCCCTAAAGCCTACAACGGGTGTACTTTGAGATGAGAGATCCGCGGGCCGTTCCCATCTGCATATTTTTGAAAATATCCTGGTCTACCCCTCTGAACATCGACGTATTGGATCCGGAACGAGGTTGGTCACGCTTGGATAACCCCATATTCTCCTTGGACGTGGTTTGACACCCGAGCATATGCGGATATGGCATCGAAAAGAAGCATTGGTCCGCCGGGACAACCCTCGTTTCGCCCAAGATCTCGATCGACCCGGTTGTCCATGGACGTATTCTGATGCAAACAAGCATGGTCAATGCAGCAGAACGTGGTTTGGAAAATTATATGCACTGTTTCCGGTTCGTTCAACGTAGTTCGGGATCCAAAACGCCGATGTCCGCCCGGGTCCATCGATCTCTATGTAGCATACCTCGATGTACGAGCGGGCCGACCTTTCTTTCAGGCAAAATCACCCGATAGACGAGCGGGCCCAACCTTCTCCTACGCATAAACATCGATAGACGAACGGGCGCATCCTTCTCCCAAGCAAAATAACTCACCGGACGAGCGAGTCAGCCTTTCTCCCACGCGAAATAAATCGAGGGTACGCGGCCTCTAACTTTGAATCGCCCCCCTCCTGCAATTGCCGATTGTCCCCCGCGCCCGGGCGTGCTAAGGTGCTGCTGTTTGCGTTGTACCTCGTTTACAGGAGTGGGTCATGAAGATCAACTTTATGGATCTGAAGAGTCAATACAAGGGAATGGCTGAAGAAATACGCCAGGCCATCGACGGTGTCCTGTCCCATGGTCGTTACGTCATGGGGCCCGAAGTTATGGAACTGGAAGAAAAATTAGCCGAGTTCACCGGTGTGAAGCGTGCGCTGGGATGTTCCAGCGGCACCGACGCCCTCTTGATTCCCCTGCTGGCTTACGGCGTGGGGCCCGGCGATGCCGTGTTCACGACTCCGTTTACCTTCGTGGCCACCGCCGAGGTCATTGCCCTGTTGGGCGCCACACCCGTCTTCGTGGATATCGATCCCCAAACCTACAACATCGACACCGATGAATTAGCGGAAGCCGTCCACCGGGTCAAGCAGGAGGGCAAGTTGAAGCCTCGCGGCATCATCCCCGTGGACCTGTTCGGCCTGCCCGCCGATTACGACGCGATTCAGGCCATTGCCGATCAACACGACCTGTTCGTTCTGGAAGACGCGGCGCAAAGTCTGGGCGGAACCTATAAAGGCCGTCCCGTGGGCGGTTTCGGTCACGTGGCGGCTACGAGTTTCTACCCCGCCAAGGTGTTCGGCTGCTACGGCGACGGCGGCGCCGTGTTCACCGATGACGAGGAACTTTACGACAAGCTGCAATCCATCCGGGTTCATGGCCAGGGCACAAATAAATATCAAAATGTGCGCATCGGTATCAACGGTCGCTTGGACAGCATTCAGGCAGCCGTCCTCCTGGTCAAGTTGAAGACCTTCCGAAACGAGTTGGATGCGCGCCAACGGGTAGCCGAACGCTATACCGCCGGCCTGAAAGGCGTCGTCACCCCGCATATCCCCGGGGGTTATCGCAGCGCCTGGGCCCTCTATTCGGTGATCTGCGAGGATCGCGACGGCCTGAAAAAACACCTGGCCGATCAGGGCATTCCCTCCGTCATCTATTACGAACTGAGCCTGCACCTGCAGCCCGCGTTCGCGAACCTGGGTCATCGGCGCGGCGACATGCCGGTCAGCGAACATGCCGAGAAACACATTCTCAGCCTGCCCATGCACCCCTTCCTCACCGACGATGAGATCGACAACGTGATCGACGCGGTGAATGCCTTTACCGCTTGAGGTTTCCGTGCAAACCGGACTCCCAGCCTCGATAAGCCTTGACCTGCCCGCCGAATTGGACCTGTTGTTACAGTCGGTCAAGGTAGCGCTGGGCAGCCTGGAGAAACCGGAACCCAAGGATCCGATCGATTGGGATTTGCTGTTGGAAATCGCCCGGTGGCATCGCCTGGTCTGGCCGCTTTTCAACGCGGCCGACCAACTACCCGACATGCCGCAAGTCGCGCGTGAGCAACTGGAAGCGGATCATCGCGAGACGGCCGGCCATAACCTGAGGCTCACCGCGGCCCTGGTCAGTGTCACCAACCTCTTGAACAAGCACCAAATCCCCTTCCTCACCCTGAAAGGCATGCCCCTGGCCCAGGCCGCGCTCGGCGACATCGGCCGACGTCGCTCGCGGGATCTGGACATCCTGGTTCGGCCCCGGGATGCCGTTCAAGCTCGCGACCTGTTGCATGCCGAATTGGGATTTGTGCCCGATATGGAACTGGACCCGAGAGGTATGGAGCTTCTGCTGCGCACCGAAAAAGAGTTGAAGATGTACGCGGGCGATCTGCTGCTGGAACTGCACTGGAGTTACGCGCACATGCCCGGCCTGTTCCCCGGTATCCAACCCGGCGACCCGCGTGCGACCGAGGAGGTTCTGGGCGGCCTGCCCGTCCCCGTGTTGCCCCCCGACGACCTGTTCAGCTACCTGGCCTATCACGGCGCCAGTCATTTCTGGTTTCGATTCTTCTGGTTGGCCGATTTAGCATTCCTGGCTCAGCGCCGCCCGCCGGACTGGTCGACACTTTTGGAACGAGCGCGGGAAATCGGCCAGGAGCGGGCGACAGCGTTCAGCTTGGGACTGACGCACCTGTTGATGGACGGTCCCATGCCGGAACCGGTTCGAAAGGTGTGGGAACAGCAGCCGGAACTGACCGGCTACGCCTCGGAATGGATCGCCCTCTTCCGCCGAAAACCCGCACCGGGTCAGGCCTACGACATTCCCGCGCCTCTGGCCCGGGTCTACAAATGGTTTCTGCGCATGTACCCTCACCTGCGCGGCCGCATCTTCGCCCGCGCTCTCTTCCAGCCCTCGATTCACGACATGCTGGCTTTTCCCCTACCGCGCCCGCTGCACCCGCTGTACTACGTAACGCGGCCCTTTCGCCTGGCCTCGAGGATTCTAATGCGCCGTTGACCGCAAGGTGTAGATATAGGCTTCCACGGTGCTGCCGTCCTCGAGCCTGACCTTTACCGGCACGCGCCGATAAGCCTCGCCTTCAAACTGGTCGAGCCTCTCCCAATGGTCTGACAGGTTCGCCGAGGTGAAAAGAAAGCCCTCGATTTCATCGCCGTCTTCATGGAGATCGATGCCGGGATAACCCAATTCCGCGCCCCAACCTTCTTGTCGCAGCGTGCCGGTCACCACGGCTTTTTCCCAAGAACCTCCGATCGCATCGAGCACGTGTTCATTGGGACGACCCGGACCCAGGGTCCCGTAAACAAACAATTTTTCAATCACTTTCCCTCCACAAGCGCCTTAAAAACTGAAGGTCAACTGGCCCTTGTTGAATAACTCCAACTGGTTGGGCAGGCCGATCTCGTTCTCCAGGTACCTGCCCGCCTTCAAGAAGCGGTCCTCATAGGCGGGGTCCATGAACAGGAAGAATTTCCAAAGTGCCTGATGCCGGTGATCCAAGGCCTGTAATTCGGGATGCTTGACATCGGCCAGGCTGACCAGGGGCCCGTTGTCCATGCGCACCAGCACGCGGGCTTCCTTCAGGCGCATGTTGGTGTCCGGTGCGTAGATCACGATCGCCGACGCGGGTATCTTCAGGTGCCGCGCCAGTTTCTTTTCCAATTGGGAGCGGGCATTATCCCGGTTCAGGTGATAGGCTTCTTGGAACCGCCGCATGTGTTGCGCGTCGGGGAAGTCCAGGTTCAGCGGGTCGCGGGCAACCATGTAGACCCGCTTGTACAACCGCCGCGACAGGAAGCAATCCAGCAATCGTTGATATTCGGGGACGGCAGCGATGCGCTCTTCCAGCAGGTAGAGGAAGCCGTCGTCGCGCAGCCGGTACAATTCCTCGACTTCAATGGCGCCCTCGGCCAACATGGCTTCCAGGATACGCGACAGCATGGCGCCCGAAACCATCTTGGTATGGTGGTAGTACACCCGCTCGGTCAGGTTATAACGAATGCGCAACAGGTTGATCAGCTCTGACCAGGCGTCCTGGCGAAAGCCCCTGTCACTGTATAGGTTGAAGCACAAGTTGCCCGACTCCACGTCCAGGTAGCGGAAGATGCGCTCGTCGTAGTTGAGGTTCAGGCCGCAGAAGAAAGCATCGCGTTTCAGGTAGTCCAACAGGTCGGCGCAGATGGGCCCGGCCACCAACTGCCAGGAGAAGGCATGCTCGGCGTTTTTGCCTTGGGTGAAGAAGGTAAGCAGCCGTTCCTGAATGCCCATCTCCTTCAAAACGGCGCCCAACTTTCCCTGCTCCAGGAAGTAATGCAAGCGTTCACGGCTTTTATCGTGCGCGGGCAGGATGCGGCGCTCGTCCTCGAAGGTGTGCCCGAAGGGGATGTGGGTAATGTCGTGCAGCAGCGAGGCAAAACCCAGGAAACGGGCGGTTTCTTCATCGACCGGATGATGCCGGCCCGCGCGCTCGGCTCGCCGGTTGACGGTGCGGATCATGCGTTTGGTGATCCAGCAGGTGCCCAGCGAATGCTCGAAGCGGGTATGGTGCGCCGCCGGAAAAACCAGGTTGGAGGTGCCCAACTGGCGAATGCCGCGCAAGCGCTGGAATTCGGGCGTATCCACGATGCGCATTTCTTCTTTGGTCAGGCAGATATCGCCGTGTACGGTGTCCCGGATGATCTTCATCAGTCCCTCTTCATCCCCATGCTCATCTTACATGGGTTGCCCGGGAGAAGGGTAGGGCTTTTCGCCGCGGGCAGCCGAGGTCCCGTCAGCGCAATTTCTTCAGTGCCTTTTTAGCCGGCTTGAAATCGTCGTCCAGGGCCAGGCAGGCGCGATAGGCCTCGGCGGCCTCCTGCTTTCGGTCCAGAACTTCGTGGACCAGTCCCTTGTGGTACCAGGCGTCGGCAACCTTGACGGGATTGGTTTTGTCGCAGCCTGCAATGAAACGATCGAACAGGACCAGCGCCTCTTCCTGCTCGAACCTGCCGAGGTAGCGGGTCCTTGCCGCCTCGAACAGGGCTGACATCTGGCCGACGTCCTCCCGGTGAATGGCTTCGAAGCAGGCGGCGGCCTTACGATGACGGTTCAGGTTGACCAGGGCAAAAGCCTCACCGAAGCGGGCGCTGGTGTTGTGCGGATTGAAGGCGACCGCTTTTTGAAAATGGAGCAGGGCGTCTCGGTGCCGTTCCTCTGCAGCCAGCATCATGGCCTTGGGGAAATGGGCGGCGCCCGCATTCAGCGTTTGCAATTCGGCCAGGGCTTTTTCGGCTTTGCTCTTACCGCCGCCGGCGATGCCGGGCGCGTGCAGCAGGTAGGCGATGCGTTCGTGCCAGGCCGCGTAATTGTGAGGGTCCAGGGTCAGGGCCTTGTTGAGGACGGAACGGTAGGTCCCGGAACGCGTCATGGCGTACCAGGTACTCTGCGAGAACTTGTTCCGCATGGCAACGGCGTATTGCAGCCAGGCGTCGCTGTTCTCGGGCCTTAACCGGGTGGCCTGTTCACCGTAGTTCAAGGCGCCCTCGATATCGCCGGAGCGATTGCATAAGACGGCCAACAGATGGATGGCCTCGGCCCGGTTTTCCCGACTTTGCGCGGCCTTCTGCAAAATGCCGTGGGCTTTGCCGGGCGACGTCTTCATCAGTGTTTCGATACCTTCCAGTTCATTGAACGGAAGGGTGAAGATGAGGAAGGCAAACAGCATGAAACGCTCCGGCAGCCGATGATCGGTGGTCACTTTAGTTTACGCCGATACGGCCCGAATGCTTCCCACTAAAATAAAAGAAACGAAATGTTCCCCCGCTCGAGCGGATGAACCCGAAAGACGCATGATTCTTGACCTTGTGCTCTTTTTCGGTTAGGTTCATTGAACCGGCCCGTCTCGGGGCTGTCAAATTTTCCTGATCGGAGCTGCCGCATGTTTCGTCGTTTTGTATGGGTTTCTGTTCTTGCTTTGTCTCTTTTTTCCTGTCGCCAAGCCGAGGAAGCGGCCCAACCGGTTGCTGAAATGGACCTGGAGACCAGGGCGCGAGGCATTCACCAGCGCGTGATTACCCTGGACACGCACTGCGATATTCGAACCTCCAACTTTACGATGGAAACCAATTACACCCAAGATCTGGCCACCCAGCTCACCCTGCCCAAGATGGAAGCGGGCGGATTGGACGTGGCCTGGCTCGTGGTTTATGTCGGCCAGGGCGAGTTGAACGACGAGGGTTACGCGAAAGCCTATCAGGCGGCGATGGACAAATTCGACGCCATCCACCGGCTGACCGGGGAGATTGCGCCTGACAGAATCGAACTGGCCCTGACCTCCGGCGACGTGCGCCGCATCCATGCCTCGGGCAAGAAGGTGGCCATGATCGGCGTCGAAAACGGCTATCCGGTGGGCCTGGATGTAAGCAACGTCAAGAAATTCGCCGATCTGGGCGCCCGCTACATGTCGCTGTCCCACAACGGCCACAGTCAACTGTGCGACAGCAATACCGGCGAGCGCGACGATGTCTGGCTGCACAACGGGCTCAGCGAACTGGGCCGCGAGGTCATCGCCGAGATGAACAAGTGGGGCATCATGATCGATATTTCCCATCCCTCCAAGGAATCCATTGCGCAGATGCTGGAAATCACCAAGGCGCCGATCATTGCCTCCCACAGTTCCGCGCGCGGCCTGTGCGACCACAGCCGTAACCTGGACGACGAGCAACTGCTGGCCATCAAGGCTAACGGCGGCGTGGTTCAGACCGTCGCCCTCGGAGCCTATTTGCACAAGGAGAAATCCAAGGCTTATAACGATGCGCGACGCAAATTACGCGAATCGATTGCCGCGGGCATGGATTTCGAGATTTTGAACTGGCCTCAGTACCGCGAGTTGAGTCAGCCGAAAAAGGACGCCTATCGGGCGAAACTGGCCGAGGTCGACAAACTGGCCGAACCCCGCATGGAAGCGGAGGTCCACGCCGTCGCGCCGCCGCCCGATGTCAAGGACTTCGTGGACCACATCGACTACATGGTGAAGCTGATGGGCATCGATCACGTGGGCATCAGTTCCGATTTCGACGGAGGCGGCGGCATCAAAGGATGGCAGGACGCCTCGGAGACCTTCAACATCACCCTGGAACTGGTGCGACGCGGCTACACCGAGGCCCAAATCGAAAAGCTATGGAGCGGCAACCTGCTGCGCGTGCTGGACGAGGTACAAAGGATCGCCGCCGACCTGCAAAAGCAGGCGCTGCCGACGACGGCTGATTGATGTTCTCGTAATGTAGGGTGTTGCGCCGGGTTGGACATGGCCGGGGCAAAGTTGCTCACGCAATGGGTTTTAAAACGGCGGGGCGTCTTCCGTGGTGACGTCTGCCTCTTCAGAGCCCGGTTCGGGCGCGTTTTCAGTATCCGCCGGAGATTCCTCGTTGGGTACGACGGCAGCCGCGGCCGGTTTCGGTAGTTCCGTGCCCATAATCGCCGTGTATTTTTCGTCCAACTTTTCCCATACGCCTTTCAATAGTTCCAGGCGTTCGTCCAGCACCTCGGTCCAGTGATCCGCCTTCACGTTATCTAATTTCAACGCGTTCAGGCGATAGGCCATGCCGTCGAAGGTCAGGGGAATTTCCACCAGGATCAGCTTGGCGGCCAATAATTCCGCACCCTCTTCGATGTACCGGTCCAACTCGCCCAGGACCTCTCCGGCCAGGGTGACTTTGGCATGGTTGGCCGCGATCAGTTTGACGGAACCCTTCTCCGGTTCCACGAAAATCTCTTCATCTTCCAACAGCCCCTTCAGGAAACGGCAACCGTAGAGGCTCTGGCCCGGCTCCTTCAGGTCAATCAATTCCGAGGGTTCCTCTTCCAGGCCGGCATCCAGCCAGGGCGTTTTGTACTCCACTTCGACGCCGACACCCTGCAACAGGCTGAGCACGGTGCCGATAAGGCCCTTGGAGGTAGAGCCCAAATACAAAATATCGCCGTCGATGACGGCCTCGATCACCTTGGAGCGCGGCGCCGACTGACTGAGAATTTCCTGCTCGGCCAGTTCTTTCAGTTTTTTCTTTGCCTTGGGACCCACCTTACGGCCCGCGTCCAGGTCCGCCTTGATCAGCTCGCGCCAGCGTTCCTTGACCATGGTGGAATCTACCGAAATCTTGTCGATGCGCACGCGGAAGGCATAGCGACCGTGACCCGCTTCGTAAGGTTCGTCAATCTCGAACGACACAAAACCGACGCTTTCCGTGATATTGGAACCCGGCTGGATCAAACGAAAAGCGGCCGATTCAAAATCGATATCCTCTCGGCGGGAGACGATGTTGAAGCGCGTGCAAGCAATATTTCCAGATAGAAAACCCATGGATGAACCTCTCATTGAATCGATCGATCACGCCCCGGCAGGCGGCGAGCACAGATTATAACCGACGGAGGGGCGTCGGGCTTAAAGAAAAAACCCATTCGTGCACAGGTTCGAACACAAGTTGGATCAGCGGGGTCAACAGGACGCCGGCAAAGTCGTGAACATGAGGCGGTACCAACGCCCGGACTCAAATCTTCCATGGGAAGCCCGCGTCCGGTACTCGGCCGTGTCCCGGAATTGCGTTGCCGAGGTCGGCCGGCCGGCTTACAATAATCAGCTATGAAGTTTGTCTGCTTATCCGATACTCACAATCAGCACCGTTATCTGAATGTGCCCGACGGCGACGTGCTCATTCACGCCGGGGACTTCTGCGGCAAGGGCACCCTCAACGAGGCCGCCGACTTTGCCGAATGGCTGAAAACCTTGCCGCACCGGCACAAGGTGGTTATTGCGGGCAATCACGACTTTCCCTTCGAGCGCAATCCCAAGGTGGCCGAACCCCTGTTGGCGCATGTCACCTATCTGCGCGATGCGGCCGTAACCATCGAGGGTATCAAGATTTACGGTGCGCCCTGGCAGCCTTACTTCCACAGTTGGGCCTTCAACGTACATCGCGGCGAACCCATCCGCAAGAAGTGGCGGTTGATCCCGGACGATACGGATATTCTGGTGACCCACGGCCCCATGTACGGCGCCGGTGATGAAACCAGCGTGGGCAAGGCCGTCGGCTGTGAGGATCTGCGCGACGAGGTGCTCAATCGCGTTAAACCCCGCCGGCATGTCTGCGGACATATTCACGAAGGACGCGGTATCTATCAGGTTGGAGAAACCATCAGCATCAATGCGTGCAGCCTGGATGTTCGCTATCGACCCCACCCGGAAACTTCCTTCGTTTTCGAGTGGGGCCCGTAATCCGGACTGCCGGACTCAACTCTCCCCGTGAAAGGGCGCTCGGGTTGGCCGAAGGGTTGAATCTGATCGGGGTAAGGAAACCGGCCCGAAATAATACCGTTGTGCTATGATTGCCTCGCGCCGGATGACAAGGTGAGATGGTTTCTATCTTCAATGAGCCGTCCGGGTTAGCGGCCTCGTGGAAACCATTTCCTCGAATCGATAGCCGCCGGCCCGCCGTTTAAGTGTAAGACAGACCCCTCGCTCCGCTCAATCATTCAGCGGTTTAGCCGATGAGAATAAACGAATTGTAGCCTTCTGAACCGGCTTTTCCGGTTCCCCTCGTCGGCCGAAGCAAAACTATTTTCCTTTCCTTGTGCAGGAGCTTTCATGGATCAACATCATTTGCTGACGACCTTTGCCCTGGCCGCCTCGCTGGGGGTGTTTCTTCTTATTCTATCCGCGCGCATCAAGGTTTCCGCTATTGTTGTTTTGCTGATCGGCGGCATCCTGGCCGGTCCCGAGTTTCTGGGCCTTGTGCAACCCGAAACCCTCGGCCAGGGGATGAATACCATTATTTCGATTGCGGTCGGCCTGATATTATTCGAGGGCGGCTTGACGCTGGATATCAAGGGTTATCGGCAGGTCTCCGCTGAGATCTGGGGGGTTTTGACAGCCGGGGTTCTGGTTACCTGGCTTACGACCGCGGTCATTCTCAAGTTGGTTTTTCCCTTCGACTGGGCCTTTTGCCTGCTTTCCGCCAGCCTGATCATCGTGACCGGACCTACCGTCATCGGTCCCCTGCTGTCACGCATCCGCGTGCGCAAGAATCTGCATCACATCCTGCACTGGGAAGGCGTGCTCATCGATCCCATCGGCGTTTTCATCGCCCTGCTTTGCTTCGACTATTACATCAGCGCCGCGGGCGCCGAGGGAACGGTCCTGCTGGACTTCTTCCTGCGTTTTGCCGTGGGCGCGGTTCTGGGCCTCATCTTCGGCCTGCTGGTGCACGTCATCATCAAACGCAATTGGATTCAGGACGAATACCTGAATATCTTCGTGCTGGCTTGCGCTATTCTGAACTTTGCCGTGGCCGACACCATCAAGGTGGAAAGCGGCCTGTTGAGTGTGACCGTGGCCGGTCTGGTGGTGGGTTCGCTGGATACGCCCAAGCTCAGCCAGATCGTCACCTATAAGGTGGAATTGAAGGATTTCCTGATCGGCCTGCTCTTCGTCCTGCTGGCCGCCAACCTGGAACTGGTCAAGTTCACCCAATACGGCCTTGCCTTGGGCGGCGTGGTGTTGGCGGTTATGTTTGTCGTGCGCCCGATAAACATCTTCCTTTCTACCCGAAAAAGTTCCCTGCAATTTCGCGAGAAACTGTTCCTCAGTTGGATTGCTCCCCGCGGCATCGTGGCCGCCTCCATGGCGTCCCTGTTTGCCCTGGGCCTGACCAATGAGGGCAATGAACACGCGGTCTTTTTGGAGACCTTTACCTATTCGGTGATCGCCGGAACCGTGATCTTCCAGGGTTTCACCGCGGGCGCCGTGGGTCGTCTGCTGGGTGTTCTGGAACCCAAACCGACCGGCTGGATCGTGGTCGGCGCGCACGCGGTGGCGCGTAAGCTGGCTCATTTCATCGAGGACAACGGTTTCTCGGTGGTATTGATCGACAGCAACCCGCGCGAGGCCAGCCTGGCTCGACGCGAGGGCTTGATCGCCCTGTGCGTGGACGCCATGGCCATCGATCCCGAGCATTATGTGGACTTCTACGGCTGCGGCAATTTCGTGGCCCTGACCGGCAACGAGAACCTGAACCGCCTGCTGTGCCAACGCTGGGACAATCTCCTGGACGACGCCAACCTGTACCGCTGGGAAGAAGATGCGGTGGAAGAGGGGCGGGCATTGCCCTCCATGGGCACGGCCGTCTGGCACGGGCTCGCGCTGAGTTATTGGATGAGCCACGGTGAAGTAGATGCGCCGATCCGCAGCAGGTCCCTGACCGGGGGCAGTAAGGTCGACCCCGACAAGGTCCTGTTGACCCTGTACAACGGCGACATCATCATGGGCCCGCCCGAGGACCATATGCGCCCCGCCACCTTGTTGACCCTGGAGGAGCCCGAACCGGAGTCCCAGGAACCCACCCTGCCCACGCGCCCGGAATGGGTGGTCTTCAGCCAACGCCAGGATCTTAAAAGCCTGTATAGCCGCATGTTGTCGCTAACCGCGGAACAAGCGCCGCAGCTGGATCGGGACACCCTGCTCAGCGACCTGCTGACCCGTGAGGAAGAGTTCACCAGCCTGTTGGGCCACGGCATTTCCATGCCGCATGCCTACAGCCCGCATATCGAAGAGGCCCTGTTACTGGTAGCGCGCGCCAAGACCGGTATTCCCTGCAAACATACCGGCTCCGACATCGATATCGTTTTCATGTTGCTGAGTCCGCTGGACCAGCCCAGCGAGCACCTGGGCCATATCTCGCACATTGCCCGATTGATCGGTAAGGAAACCAACCGGCGCATTATCTTGGAAGCCGATACCCCCGAAGAACTGTACGAGGCCATCACCAACCATTGAAGCGATCATTTGTCATGGTATTGCTTGTGTCGATGATCGTCTTGTGGGGTGGATTCAGGGTTTGGGGGTGAATTCCGGGAAGTTGCCGCGCGGCAGGAAATGGGAGATGAAGTGCCGCAGGCGCGGCGCCTCGTAGACCATCTCCATTCCGGGCAGTAGTTCGGCATAGTCCTTGATGCGTTGAAGCACCTGGACCACGTAATCGAAATGACTTTGCGTATAGACACGGCGCGGGAAAGCCAGGCGGAGGAGCTCGTGTTCCGCGGGGACGAAATGTCCCTGGTCGTCATGTGCGCCGAACATCAAACTGCCTATTTCCACCGAACGAACGCCGCCGGCCAGGTAGAGCGCACAAGCCAGGGAGAGTCCGGGGAAATGCCCGGGCGGAATGTGGGGCAACAGGCGTGCCGCATCCACATAGACGCCGTGACCGCCGGGTGGTTCCAAAACGGGGATACCGCGATCTTCCAACTGCTCGGCCACATACTCAGCGGTGCGCAGGCGATAACGCAGGTAGTGCTCGTCCAACGCCTCGTAGAAACCCACGGCCAGGGCCGCCAAATCGCGACCGGCGAGACCGCCGTAGGTGGGAAAACCCTCGGTGAGCACCAGGGTGCCGCGCAACTGCTCGGCAAGGTCCTTATCGCGCAAGGCAAGGAACCCGCCGATATTGGCCATGCCGTCCTTTTTGGCGCTCATCAGGACGCCGTCAGTCATGGAAAACAGCTCGCGGGCGATCTCCATGGCGGTCTTGTGCGCCTGACCGGGCTCGCGCATCTTGATGAAGTAGGCATTCTCGGCAAAGCGCGCGGCGTCGATGTACAGGGGTTTGTCGTAGGGTTGGATGATCTCCTTGATCCGACGCACGTTTTCCAGGGAGACCGGTTGGCCGCCGGCGCTGTTGTTGGTAATGGTCAACAGCACGAAGGGAATGCGTTTATGCTCCCGAGCCAGGAGTTCGGCAAGGGCGTTCAGATCCATATTGCCCTTGAAGGGATGCCGCAACGCCGTATCGTGACCGATGGGATCGGGCAGGTCCAGGGCTTCCACGCCGACCGCTTCCAGATTGGCCCGGGTGGTGTCGAAGTGGGTGTTGTTGGGCACCAGTTGGCCGGCGCGGCAGATGTTGCTGAACAACAGATGCTCGGCGGCGCGGCCCTGGTGGACGGGGATGACCTCGTGCATGGTGAAGATATCGCGTACTGCGTCGCGGAAAGCATAGTAGCTGTGGCTGCCCGCGTAGGATTCATCGCCGGTCATCAAGGCGCCCCATTGATCGGTGCTCATGGCGCCGGTGCCGCTGTCGGTAAGCAGGTCGATGACCACATCGTCGGCATGCAAGAGGAATAGATTATAGTGGGCGGAGGCCAACAGCCGGCGCCGTTCATCGGCAGTGGTCAACCGGATGGGCTCCACGGTTTTGATGCGAAAGGGCTCAAAAAGTAGTTCGTGATGCACGGATCACCTCCCGTGGATGAGAAGATTCCTATCTTATCTTCTATCACAACCAACAGGGGCTGTATGACATTGGTCATACGAGGCGGTGGTTTGGTGTTACTCCATGCTCCGTTCAGGTTAGGAGACCGCTCGCGATGTGGGTTCTCTTGCCCTCTACCGCAACACCGATTGCCCTGATTTTGGTCACGCCCTCCTGGCGGAGCGCCGTCGCATAATCCCTATCGATAATTTGTTGCAAGGCATCGGCAGCGGTTTGGGCGGGGTCGCCCTCTCCGATTTTTTTGAATTCAAAGACAAAACCCGTTGCGGTTTTGTCCGTCGGGATCATGATGACATCGTAGCGGCCGTAACCCGCCTCGCGGTTGGACAAAACCCGGTAGGCGCCGCGCAAATCGACCAGCAGGCCCAACATAAAGGCGTGATAGACGCGTTCCGGCTCTTCCCCGGCCGTATCGTGATAACTGAGCACGCCCTTGACCAACTCGGCGAAATACACGGACAAGCGGTCCATGTCCTCGGCAATTAGCGCATCGAACAGGGGTTTCAGCCCGTCACCGTCCGTTTGTTCTCGCAGCCAGTCTTGGACCGTTTTGTCGAAGAAGGTGCGTACCTCCAGGTTGGGGATAACCAGATCTCCGTAGAAGCGCCCCGTGTCCATCTTCAAATTTTCCGGTTTAAGGTAACCGCTGAGAGTGAGCAGGCTCCAGACAGTAGTGCCGAACATTCGGTCCATAATGATATTTGTCTCCAATTCCTTCCGAATCGGGTCTCCGCGCAGCAGGGCTTCCAGTTCCTCGCGTTTGATGGATCGTTTGTCGACGATCAGATCATGGATCATTTGATTATCGCTGGTGTTGACCCAATAGGGTTCGGCCGTTGTACCGGGGAAGCGCGCATCGGTGGTATATTGCATGATCGACCAGGGATTGTAGACGGTATGCGGGCCGAAGCGGTACCCGTTATACCAGCAGCGCACTTCAGCCAGTCGGTCTTCCAGTTGGTAATCGCTCAGCAGGCGCTGAACCTCGGTATCGGTAAAACCGAAGTGGTTCGAGAACTCGTGGTCGAGAATGGTCCGCACGCGGAGATTGTTCAGGCCGGAGAAGATCGATTCCTTGGCCACCCGGAGGATACCGGTCAGGACGCCTTTCTTCAGGTCGGTATTGTCCTTCAAGGCCCCGCTGAGGAAGTTGCGCATGAAGCCGATGATCTCACGGTACCAGCCGTATTTGTATCCGGCGTGGATCGGCGTATCGTATTCATCGATCAGCACCATGACCTGTTTTCCGGTAGCGCGATGCAGAAGTTTCATCAGGAGCTTCAGGGATGATTCCAATGAGGCCGTCGGCGCCGCGCCGTCCATGATTTGCCGGACCTTCTGCTTCTCCAGACCGCGGGGATTCGCTTGTAGAATAGTTTTCTCATGCGCTATGAACAGGTCGGAAAGGAGATCCGCAACGGCGATTTCGAAATCTGGAAAACCGGTGGATTTGAGATCTTTCAAGGTGAGGAAAACAGTGGGATAGGCGGCGCAATGTTCCATCGCATCGGCCTGACCGTTCACGGCCAGATCCTCGAATAACGAGGCGCTGTTTTCCCCCGCATCGTTGAAAAAATAGTACAGCATGGAAAGATTCATGGTCTTTCCAAAGCGCCGGGGGCGGGGCAGGAGAATGACCTTGGCGCCGCTTCGAACGATATCCGCGATGAGCATTGACTTGTCGACATAGTAATAGCCGTCGGTGCGTAGCTCATTGAAATCGGTAATACCGATCGGTATCGGTTGCCTCATGATTGCCTCCATCGACATCATAGCAGGGTGGGCGGCAGTCGGGAGGATGATTTGTCGGAAGGTCAGGACCCCGGGAAACGGTCCTTGATCTCGTTAAACCCAACTCAGGCGGGTCAGGGTGGGGCCGGTTTCGCTGAAGAAGACCTCGGTCAGGCTGCCGTTGGCCAGACGGAAGGGCCAGCGGTTTCTCAGCGGGACGTCCAGCAGGGTGCACAATAACGCCTGGAAGGCCGAGCCGTGGCCTACCGCCAGTAGTGTGCCGCCGTCAGGCACCCCCTTTCGGCAAGTTTTCAGCCAGGCGTTCAAACGCTCGGCAACCTTATGAAGCGGCTCGCCGTCCGTGGGCGGGTGATCCGGGTTGCCGGTTTTCCAGGCGTTGAAATCTTCCGGGTAGGCTTTGATCACATCCTGGAAGACCATGGTGTCCCAACTGCCGTAGTCCTGTTCCCTCAAGCGGTCGTCGATCATGGGACGAGGGAACAAATCCTCGGCCAGCAGGAAAGCGGAATCGGCGGCGCGTTGCAGGGGGCTGGTCATAACGGCGTCGATCTTTTCGTCCCGAATGCGTTCGCGCAGGTCAAGAATCTGCTGTCTGCCTTTTTCCGTCAGGGGTTCATCGGCCAGGCCCATAAAAGCACCGCGTCGATTACCCTCGGCCTGGCCGTGGCGGACCATCAATAAACGTAATTGAAAAGGAATCATACAGCCCCGATATTTGTAGAGGTCAGCCGTTGCGACGGCGATCGGCCGTTACCGGAAGCCCGCTTTACGGCAGGTCATTATAACGCCCGCGTGTTGGATGTGCAACGCCGCCGATGCGTTGCCCGGCATTCAGCCTCAAGGACTTACAGTCCCTTCAACTCGGCCATGTCCTGGTGATCCTTGATCAGGGTGCCCAGGTAGGGCAGTTTGTCCAGCGGGCCTTTCAATGCTTCTTCGGGCACATCCGCGGCCGCTGCCAGGACCTGTAACCAGACAAAAAACTCGCCCGTGGCCGGCAGTTTGCGCAGGTTGCGCTGCCGCAACCTCATGAAACCGGCAATCGCCGTCTCCAAAAAAGCCTCGCTGAGATCCGGGTAGGCATCGCGATGACCGGCCACCGCCTCGCGCAAGAGAGGCTCGTCGAAAACGATGTGGTGGTAGACGCAACGGCGCAGGAAGGGCTCGGGCAAACGCCGCTCGCTGTTGGAGGTTATAAATACGACGGGCCGCAAGGAGTTGGGGATGGCAACCTCTTGTCCCGTCTCCAGGACGGTGAAGGCCATCTGGTCCAACTCGTGCAGCAGGTCGTTGGGGAAATCGCGGGGCGCCTTGTCAATCTCATCCACCAGCAATACCGCCGGGTAACCGTTTTCCTTACCCGCCCGCATGGCCTGCCACAGGGGACGGGCTTCCACGTAGTCTTCCTTGTTCAAGCGGGGGACGGGTTCGGCGGCGCCCGGGTCCTGGTAGATATGGGCATCGTGGAAATAACGGACCATATCGAAGTCATAGAGCAAGTCGCGCACGGTAGACGTGGAGCGGGTTTGAAAATGAAACAGTTCCAGGTTCAACTGGTGGGCCGCGTAATAGGCGGCCTGGGTTTTGCCCGTACCGGGCTCGCCGGTCAACAGCAGGGGATCGCCCACGGCAATGGCCGTATTGATGGCGTTCTGCAACGCCTCGCCGGGCCGGAAGCGAGGCGCGGACGCCTTGAAACCCGCGTCGACCCGGGCAAAGGGCCTTTGCTTCAGATGATTCCGGATGGCTTCGGTCGCCGGTTCGACGCCGTTGGCGCCTACCATTTGAAAGGGGTATCGATTCACCATGCCATTCTCCCTTTAGAAGCCGTCATCGTCATCGTCGTCATCATCGTCGGTCTCTTCGGGGCCCACATCGGGGCCGCGCAAAATCAGTTTCTCCAAGTGGGACAAAGTGGTCTCATAATGCCCGCCGGTATCTTCCAGGATTTTTTCTAACAACTTGTCCGTGGCGCCGCGTGGTACGTAGATGTTATGCGTTCGCAAAAAGTCTTCCAGGTCTCGCCGAATCAAACTATCCAATTCTCTCAGGGGACGGAACACGAGACCCTCGGGATTGATGCGATCGATGCGCTTGCGGAACTTATCCGGTTTCTTCAGCTGGAATGATAACCCGATCAAGGCAAATTGAGTCGGCGACTCCAGCAAAGGCAGGAATTTCCGACCCAGCCAGTCCAAATATAGTTCCAAACCATTTGGGCTCAGGGTTTCCCGTGAAGTTACCAGCGGGTGATTCAAGTACACCAGTGCTCGATTACCGCGCGTCTGCGTACGGATACGGGCGGGGACGGCATTCAGATCATCGACCTCGAAGGCGTCCATCATCATATCCTCAAAGGCGAAACCCGGTGATACACCTTCGTACTCCAGCGAATAAGCGGGCCAGACGGGATCGACCTGGTAGAGTTGGGCTTCTTTCAGGAAATCGCGTAATTGCAACGCCAACCGTTCACCGAAGCGCACCATGCCCTGTCCCCGCTTGCCGTACCAGAGAAAGGCAAGGCCTCGTGGTTTGCCCTCCAACAACATTTCCTGGGTCATGTGGCTGACCACACTGAATTGCTCGACCCTATCCACCTTCAATTCCCAGTGCGGATCATGTCCCCGGTTGCCGAAGCGAGGTCTGCGAAGCACCCGCTCGGCCTTCCAAGTACGGAAATGGGCATGGATCACCGGGGTAAACCAATGGGGCTTGGAAAGAGTGGCCTCCAAATCCGCCAGATGAAAAAAGTTTTGGGCAACGGCCGTACGCGGGTCTTCACCGCGCAAGAGCAGGTGATCCCAAAGGGCCGTTCCTTGGGCCCTGGCCGCGGATACGGTCACTACCGTCCGGTTGGTGATCACGGCAGGAACCCTTGTTCCCATGAGTTGCCCGGCGCCAAGCAGGCCCGCGCTGTCGCCCGAGCAACAATTGACATATACCAGCAAAGGGTTGGTCCGGGCCAGCCATTCCACTACATCTACCAGCGGTCTGGGATCGGCGCGCCGGGCACGATCTTCGAAAACAAGGTCGCAATGCGAGCGATCGCCTTTGCCGTGACCGTAAAAGTAAACCACGTCGGGTTGGAAACCGGTGCACGCCTCGCGGAACTCGTCCCAGGTACGAACCGCGCGAAACCTGCCGGCGGTTAACATTTGGGTCCCCTCCAGTAGAAGGCGCAATTCATGTTCGTGCTGCTCGGCCAGGGTCTTTGACTCGTCCACAGGATCACTTAAAACGGCAAGGGTTTTGGGATTTGGCGGCAATTCAACAGTGGATGAACTCGCGGCGTCGGAAGCGAGCGACACCGTCCAGCCTCGATTGATCAAAAACCCGCTTCTCCGTAATAACGGCCAGGGGAGGTGCTTGATGTTTTCATCTTCGGTTACGATCACCAAATGACAAGGCTCGTCGGGGAAGTCGATCAAGTCCAGGGTGCGTTTATACAATTCCCGGCCCATCAATAATTGCCCGCGCTCCTCATAGGCCTTGGCGGGGCGGTCGGGATGATGGTTCAAGAGCGCCAGTCCCAGGTCTTTCCAAGTGTATTCTTTTCCACCGAGATCCACCATGTCACCCGGCCCGATCGATAACGCGCCCGGTAAGGTCGCAGCATGGTGCGGGTCTCCACGGTGCACGCGCCCGTTGTAACGGGTTCCGTCCTTTTGGATTTCCAGATACAGAGTTTTCATACTCCGCCTTCAATTCATTGGCTTGGCTTTCAGGGAATGATTATGCTTAATAGATATTAAAAAGGCAACAAGCAATTAGCCCGGAGGGCGGCAGCACATGGACCGGGCCGACGAAAGCGGGTTCCCGAGGGTGCTTGCCTCCTCCTGGTCGGCGCACGACGCTCCGCGCAACCTCCGACTGATTTGGGGGCTTGGAACCTAATCATACCTATTGTTTCTGTTTTCGCGAAGGGGCTCGCCCCTCTGACACTGAGCCGGACTCCACTACAACCACACGAAAACCAAGGACCCAGCCCCGGCGGTCAGACTCGCCCCTGAACCGGTTCGCAGAGCGACAGATCCGGGCGGGATCGCTCCAGCTCCCGCCACGCACCACGCGTCTAAGGCCTCGGTCCGGACCTAACGGGTCTATCAACTGTCTTTGCTCATCGCTATACCAATCCCGACACCATTCCCAGACATTTCCATGCATGTCGTATAAACCCCAGGCATTCGGTTTCCGACCACCGATGGGCCGATGGCCCTCTTCCCATTTTTCACCATGCCATGCATAATCATTTAGATCAGCCTCGTCGTCACCAAAGCAAAACCGGGTCGTCGATCCTGCCCTTGCCGCATATTCCCATTGTGCTTCGGTAGGCAGATTGTATTCGTAGCCTTCAGGTAGCAGGCCACGATCACGATCGAGGCGGGTCAGCGCCCGACAAAAAGCCATCGCATCTTCCCATGATACGTTTTCAACGGGATGATCAGAGGATCGGCCTTTGAAGAAACTGGGGTTCTTTTTCATAACGGCTCCATACTGGGCTTGGGTCACCTCGTATTTGCCTATGGCAAACCGTTTGCTGATGGTGACTCCATGGAGATTTTCATCATCATCGCGGCCTTTTTCGGACTTGGGGCTACCCATCATAAATCGACCCGGGTCCAGCCAGACCACTTGCATGCGTACTTGTCCCTCGGACGTTTCTTTGTCTACGGCCTCCGGCACGGACTCAACTACGGCCACACGGAAACCAGGGTAACTGGGCCATTTTCCGGGCTCGTACCAGCGCCGGTTCGCGGAGCGGCAGTAACGGGCGGAGTTGAACCAGCCCCCGCTACGCACCACGCGTTGGAGGCCCTGGCCGGGGCCTTTCGGATCTAACATCGGTCCTTGCTCATATTCATCAAACCAATCCCAACACCACTCCACCACATTACCGTGCATGTTGTACAAACCCCAGGCATTCGGCTTCAAGCTCCCCACGGGCTGGGGACCCTTGTCAAGATCCTGACCATACCACGCGTAGTTTTTTAATTCAGCCTCGTCATCGCCAAAACAAAACCGGGTCGTCGCCCCTGCCCTTGCCGCATATTCCCATTGCGCCTCGGTAGGCAAGCTGTATTCATAACCCTCGGGTAACCGGCCAAGTTCACGGTCACGAAGGGTTAACGCTTTGCAAAAGGCCATGGCATCTTCCCAAGGTACGTTTTCAACGGGATGGTCAGGCGTCCGGTCCTTGTAGAAACTGGGGTTCTCTTTCATGACCGCTTCATATTGGGCTTGGGTCACCTCGAATTTGCCTATGGCAAACCGCTTACTGATAGTAACTTCATGGAGTTTTTCATTATCATCGCGGCCTTTTTCGGATTCGGGGCTGCCCATCATAAACCGGCCCGGTTCCAGCCAGACCACTTGCATGCGCCCTGGTCCCTCGGACGTCTCCTGTTCTAAGGCCTCCGGCTCGGACTCAACTAAGGCCACACGGAAACCAAGGTCCCCGTCCCGGTCGCCGGGCTCGGACCTGAGCCGGTACGCGACGCGGCAGTACCGGGTGGAGCTGACCCAGCCCCCGCCGCGCACCACCCGATCGAGGCCCGTGCTCGGCCCAAGCGGGTCCGTCGCCGTACCTTGCTCATACTCGCCGTACCGGTCCCTACACCACTCCAAAACATTGCCGTGCAAATCATACAAACCCCAGCCATTGGGCTTCAACGCGGCAACAGGTTGGGCTTCATCGACCCTACCATCGAACCAGTCATATTCAGCAAGCCTGACATCGTCATCGCCAAAACTGTACCTGGTCCGGGAACCCGCCCTGGCCGCGTATTCCCATTGTGCCTCGGTGGGAAGAGCATAAACCCAATCCGTGGGCAGGCGGTCTCTCTCCCGCTCTGTCAACAACCGGCAGAATTCCTCGGCATCGTTCCAGGTTACATCGGTAACCGGCGCATTGCCGGCTACCCCGTCCGGACGTTCGGCGCCTTCCATTACGGCCTCGTATTGCGCCCAGGTGACTTCGGTGGCTCCTAGATAAAAACCACGCGTTAAATGAACCTGATGAAGCACCTCATCTTGAAAACGACCTTCTTCGTTTTCAGGGCTGCCCATGAAAAAGGAACCTGAAGGTATGGTGACCAAAGGAAGCATAACCTGACGATTGATGGAGATATCTACCTTGCTATGGTCCCGGTCAATCTCAAATCTTCGGGGAAGTGACAAGCCGCTATGCGAAACGACAAGGCGGTAGCTTCCCTTTTCAACAGGCGTCCTGGAGGTCCACTCCCGGCCCCAGGTTCCCAATGGTAGCGGGCTTCCCTCTTCGAGCCGCTCCAACCGGACCTGAACCGCATCGGCCCCATTTAATTGCCAATTAATTGTATTGATCTTCTGCCAAAGCAGGTAAAAAGCCACGGCAAAAGTTATCAGAAACCCGGTAGTAAGCACTGCCAAAACCAGATGTTCCCAGCCCCGAACTTGTTCCACCGGTCGAGCGGCCAAACTCCGGTTGACCCGATTCAGGCGGTAACGAGCGCGACGCCCCAATTTCACCGAACGCAAGGGCAAATGTTCATCAGGTAGTACATCGCTCGGCGTTTTCTGAAGCGCAAAACCCTCCAATTCGGCCTTCAGCCAGGAGCCGGAAGGACCTGCGGCAATCTGGGCGAAGCGTTCCAACTCATCGGGTCGATGCTCCAGCTTTAAACGTTCAACCACGGCCTCCCAACTCAGCACGGCCAGGCAGGTTTCGTCACCCTCGGGCCGGGCTGCTTTAACTTGATCAAGGATAAAACCCAGTACCTCGATTTGCGCTGTCTCATCGCGGTGGGTCAGCCAATAAGGGCGTAAAACGGTCATACCTTCACGGCTGAAGCGGAAACCGGACGGGGTTCTTTGCGTGCCTGGGATGAGATGAAATCGATGCAGATCTTCCGGTTTAAGATGGGCATGGAAACGTTGCCGGAGTTGACCGGCTAATCCGGCGCTACAGGGCTGTAGCAAGGCGCAATCCGCGGCCCAGAGCAGGACATCGCCCAATCGGTGCTCCAAATAAAGGCTCAGGCTGGTTTCAGCTAGAAGCACAGGGGAAGGAGAATTCTCGGGTTTTTGAAGGGGGCCTTCCCCCGGGCCGCGCAGCATGGAGAAATAACCGAGACACGCCAACACACCCGCTCGGTTGGCCGGAAAGGTGGGAAAATTGGAGCCGGATTCGGCCGGCTTCAAAACGGAATGCGGTGGGTGCAACCAGGCGACACGAGGCCAAAGGGTCAGTCTTCGCCGGTTGGACGCCGCGCCGTCGGTAAACAGCAGGACGGATAAGGCCGCTTTCTCATGCTCCAGATCGGCCAATCGATAGGCCGTACCGTTGTCGGTGGCAAAGGTCGCGGGGCTGCCCTCGAATATGCCGTGAATCGCCTCGACCCCGCGTACGGTCAGGCCCGCGGCCAGTTCCCGAGGGAGCGGGGTGCGGCAGGAAGTGGGGACGCGCTCGTCTTCCAAAAGCAGCAGGGTTCTACCGGCTACCCGTTTTTGGTAGAACATGCGGGGCAAGCCGCCGTTTTGGATGGTGGCGCGCACGGTGCGGCGGGCATCCAAAATGGTTCCGCTTTCGGTGGCGGCATAGTGCCCGGCCAGATCGGCGGCGGCGTTGAGGGTTTCCTCATCCAAAAAGGCCTCGGCCTCTCCGCCGATGGAGGCAAACGAGAACCGACGTTGCGGGAGTTGGGGATCGCAGGCGGCAGGGGCATCGCGGGGGGCCCGGTTTCGCAACCGCAGCCAGGTGAAAAAGGAACCGGCGGCCGTCAGCTGGATCAGGGCGGCCCATAACCACCCGAGCCAGGGTTTGGGGATTTGCTTTACTTCTACATCAATGGAGGTGGGCAACCCCTCCCCCGCGCCCACGTTTTCGAAGACAGGATTGGGAACCGGGGGTGGAACATGTTTCGGTAACCGGCTCGTACCCTCCTCCAGTCTAAAGGTCAAGGGATTGGTGTCAACCGAGGTCTCCAAGCGGACCGTGCATTGGTAGTTATCGTAGTCGGGTGGTTCAAAGCGAACCCAGATGCGCCTGCTTTGACCCGGCTGTAGCACCACCGGGGCCCCTGTCCAGTTCGGCAAGGTAAAGGCTTTTTGATCCTCGGGCAGCAGCGTGATGCCCTCCAGGGTGAAAGGAGCGTCTCCGTCATTGCGCAACAAGGCGGAATGCACCACGGCGCTTTCTGGCTCCACAGGCAAAGAAAAGGGATGAGCCGGCGGCACTAAAACGGGTTTTGCCCTGGTCGTCGAGTCGGCAGTCTGTTCCAACCCGAACGTTGAGTCCAAAACAGGCTCAGTTGCATCCTTGGAATCCATAATAGGTTCTGTCTCAATCGTAAGTTCCTCAGGGAGTGATTGTACTATTTGCACCGGTTGCTCTGCCTCGGGAATCAACAGAAGCAGCAACAGCAGAAGGGGTGCCGATGCCAACAGCCATAAGCGCCGCTTACGCGGTGGGGGAGCCAGTCGGCCTGAACCGGCTTCGCGCCGGCCGGTTTTGGACGGGGCCGGTTGCAGCGACCGCAGGTCGCGCAGGGCTTTGGCCAGATCGACCGGGGTTAAGCGTCCGGTATCGCCCAAGCCCTCTTCGAAGAAGGTGCGGAAGCGCAGGTCGAAGACCCGTTTCTGTTCCCTGTCCTTGACCAGCAGAGCGGCCAGGGTATCGCGGACGGCGGCGAAGGACCATTTGCGGTCGGCGTGGAAAGCCAGGGCGATGCGCTGGTAATCGCGGATGCCTACCGGAATGCCGTCCGCGGCCAATCCCGCCAGGAACGCTTGGAACAGGGGAACGAAGGACATGGTGCCGGCCTCAGGCTTCGAAGGTCAGGGAAACGCCGCCCTTGGCGCCCGCCTTGCCCACCAGGAAGACCTTGCCTTCCGCGTTGATCTCCACGGTGACGGTGACCTGTTTGAGCCGGAAGCAGCCCACCTGCTTCACATCACCCAGGAATTCGGCGATGCCGCCGGTCAGTCGGTCCAGCGACGCCTTGATCACCGAGGCGTCCACATCTTTGGCGCGGGGACCGGCAACGCCTCGCGGCGACAGCATGTCACCGCCCAGGGTGGCTTCCCTTTCGGCGGGTTGATCGTCGACGAGAATGGGTATTTTGGTTGTCATGCGTTGCTCCTCGGGCCGGATGGTCGAAGTTGGTCCGGTCGCGGTGTTTTTGGAAAGTCTGTCTCATTATAACCAAATTCGCACGGGCGGGGGTATCTTCGAGACACCGTGGCAGGAGGAAGGCCGGGGAGATAAGAGAAATAAAACCGGATCAATTCACTTGATTCGCGGTCGAATCTCGTAAATATCGAGCCCAGACGCGGCGGTTATAGCTTTGCCGGTTCCGTGTTTCGCCCTATAATTCGAGTCAACTTTTAGGGGAGGCCCCACATGCATGCTGATTCCGGCCCGACCTGGCGAGGTCGTGAATTGTTTGACCGGCCGGATTGGCGGTTGGACCTGACCCCGGCTCACCTGGCCGCCCTGGAAACCGTCCCCATGGTCGAGCCCGGCGACCTCATGCAACCCGAAACCTTCGACTCCGCCCGTCTCGACCTGCCGGCAATTGACAACCTGGCCGCTTCCATTCGGCGCGGCATGTCCCGGGGGCCCGGCCTGGTTTTACTGCGCGGCCTGCCCGTCGCCCGCTTCGGCCTCGACCGGTTGCGCACGCTGTTTTGGGTCATCGCCAATCGAGTCGGCACACCCATTCCGCAAACGCCCAAGGGCGCCCTCATGTTCAGCATTCACGACGCCCAGGCCGCAAAGCGGGAAACCGCGCCGCGCTCGGCCCATTATCAGCGCAGTTTCATGACGCGCAGCAGCCTGTCCTTCCACACCGACCATTGCGACGTGATTGCCTTTCTCTGCGTGCGCCAGGCGGTTTCCGGCGGCGAAAACTATTTCGTCGCCGCTCCCACCGTTCACGACATGATCGAGCGCTACCGGCCCGATCTCCTGGAAACGCTCTACCGGCCCTTTCCCCATGCGCGCCGGGTCATGATCGACGGCCGCATTCACGACCTCTACTTACAACCGGTCTTCGGTCGGGCGGAAGGCCTGCCGGTGGTTTCCTTCCTACGGCCGCTCATCGACGCCGCCGCCGCGCAAACGCCGCTGACCGTCGGCCGGGAGGAAGCGCTCGACTTTTTCGAGGCCGCCGCCGAGTTCCCGGAACTGCATGTCGCCTTCCGCCAGGAGCCGGGAGACCTGCTGTTTGTCAACAATACGGTGATCCTGCATGCCCGCTCGGCTTTTGTGGACCATGACGACCCGTCGCAGGCTCGTAACCTCCTGCGCATGTGGCTGTCCGTGCCCGACAGCCGCACCCTGCCCGCGTCGTTTGCGCCCACCTTCGGCGATGTCACCGGCGGCGCGGTTCGCGGCGGCATTCAGCCCTGGGAAGGGGACTGAGCCGTGTGCGGCATCACCGGTCTCTTCGGCGGGCCGATCGATACGGACCTGCTGCGGCGCATGACCCGGGTTATCGAGCATCGCGGCCCGGACGATCGACAAACCGCAATGCTGGGCCTTGCCGGCTTGGGCGCCACCCGCTTGAGCCTGCTGGATCTGGAAGGCGGGGCACAGCCCATGTTCAGCGACGACGGTAAGCGCTTGCTTGCCTTCAACGGCGAGATCTACAACCACAACGAACTGCGCGCTAGGCTGATGAGAGAAGGCGATCACTTCAAGGGCCGGTCCGACACGGAAGTAGTGCTACGCGGTCTGGTTCGACACGGCCCGTCCTTCCTGGCCGAAATGGAGGGCATGTTCGCCCTGGCTTTCACCGACGGTCGCACACTAACCCTGGCCCGGGATCGCTTCGGCATGAAACCCCTGTTCTTCTACATATCGGCCGATCAGCGCCGCCTGGCTTTCGGCTCCGAGATCAAGACCATCCTGCAGGACCGCACCGTGCCGCGCCGCCTGAATCTGCACACCCTGGCCGATCACGCGGTCTTCGGCTTCCCCACGGCCGCGAATACCTACCTGGAAGGCATCACCCAACTGTTGCCCGGCCAGGTCATGCACGTCAGTTTGGACCCTGAGGAGCGCATCGTCTGCCGCTTCGACCGCATCCCCGCCGCCAGGGTAGAACCGCCGGCAAGCGAGGAAGAGGCAACCGAAAGGGTGTTGGAACTGCTGCGCCGCTCCGTGGAACAACAAATGATCGCCGACCACCCCGTGGGCGTCTTCCTATCGGGCGGCGTGGACAGTACGCTGGCAGCCGCCTTGATGCCCGAATCGGCGCCCCGGCTGACCTTCGTGATCAGCGATCGCGACGACCTGGAAGACCTCCACGCCGCCGGCCGCGTCGCCGCCGTCCTCGGTACCCAACACCAGGCGATTCGTTTGGACCACCACGACCTGTTGGCCCGCCTGCCTCAAGCCATAGCCGCCAACGAGAGCCTGACCGGACCCACCCTGGCTTTTCTGGCCGCCCCGCTCATCCGCCCCTCGGTCAAGGCCGTCCTCTGCGGCGACGGCGCCGACGAGTTGTTCCAGGGCTACCAGATCCACCTGGCCCCCGACAAATTGATCGACCGTTACCGCAAGGCAAAAACACGCCTGGCCGCACTCCCCCAAAAAATCACCGCGCCCACCTTCGAGGCCCTGCAAGCCTTGATTGACGACGACCCGGCGCACCGACCCGCCTTCGATCGCCTGCTTAAGGGTCCGCAACTGGCCGGCGCCCACCTGTGGCCCTGGGATCGGGGTTCCATGGCGGCGGGTCTCGAAGTGCGGCTCCCCTACCTGGATACTGAACTAGGGGCCCTGACCGATGTTCTACCGCCCGCCTGGTTGTGTGACGGGGGCGTCAGTAAACGCATCCTGCGCCGCCTCCTGTTCCGCGTGCTGCCCGAGGAACTCGCCGTTGAAATCGCCGAGCGCAAAAAACTGGCCGCGCCCTCCGCGCTACGTCGCAGTCGTGGTATGCTACCCAAGGCTTCCAAACGCTTTCTGCCTCCCAATCACCTGGAAGACCACCCCCTGCGACCCTTCTTTGCCCATGAATCCCAGCTGATCTATGCCGATCTCTTTGCCTACCTCTTCCTGGCCGGAGACGGCACGGTTCCCACCGGCTTCACCCTGGAGCATTGCTACGGTGACGCCTACGATCGGTTGAAAGAGGCCCTGGCGCCCATCGCCGCCGCCGTTTCCCCCTGACAGGAGTTACCATGCTGACCATGCTCTGCATTCTGTTATTCACGAAGCCCGACGCCGCCTGGCGCACCGATGTAGAAATCTACCGGCCCCTGACCCGCGATACTGTTGCCGTCAGCCCCGCCGGCGAGACCTACCTGCTGGACGTGGTCAATTGCCGCGTGATCCACCTGGACGCGGGCGGGACCCAAGTCGGCGCCATCTCCCGCAAGGGCGAGGGACCCGGCGAGTTGCAGCGGCCCAGCAAGGTCCTGTTCCGCGACGATAAGCTCTATGTCTACGAAATCGCGCCGCAGAAGATCCACGTCTTCGATCCCAAGGGTGCCTACCGCACGGTGCTGCACGTGCCCTTTCGCGGCATGACCGTCTATAAATCGGTCGCGGGCTGGGTGATGGTGGAACCCAACCTCATCGAAACCCATCCGCAGAAGGCCTTCCATTTCAATGAAGACCTGTCGGAGAAACAACCGTTGGACACGTGGCAGCGAGGTAAGCAGACCTATTTCCAGATCCGCAAACCGGGGGACCCGCCGCGCAAGGTGATTCCGGTGAACCCGGCCAACGATTTCGTCCGCCAGACGATCAGCGCGGACGGCGAACGCTTCTACCTGGGCCTGCCGGGCGAACAGCCCCAACTGGTAGTCTTGGACATCCGCAACCGCAAGCGCCTGGCCGTGCTGCCCTTCAACGCGCCGTTGATTCCCTTCAATGAGACCTGGGGTCAGGAACAACTGGCGGAGGTGCGCGAGAACGCCAAACGCGCCAACCGCCCGTTCCGCTATGGGGCGGACTTCCCGGACTTCATGCCCTTTTTCAAAGACCTGTTCATCGGCCCGGACGGCGACCTGGTCATGGTCCGCTACAGCGCCGACCCGGAGTCCAACAGCAACTACCAGGTCTTGAACCGCGACGGCAAACCCAAAAAATCCAACCTGACGGAAGCCGCCCTATACCGCGTCTTGACCTACCGGGACGATCAGGCATACGTGACCACATTAAACCCGGAAAGCGGAGCGGCAGGCATGGCCCGAGTCCCCCGCAATAAGGTAAACAACTTCCTGGCAGCCAACCCAATAGAGGAAGAAGAGTAACCACCCCGGTACGCTTAAAGGAAGCGCGAAGACACCGCCCCTGTCTCCATTCCATGGGCGGCAGGTTCTACTATCGGTTTCAACCTCTTGGGTTCAGGTTGATCAGGGGGACCAGTTTCTCCAGGGCGCCCGGGCCTCCGTGGCTGAAGCCGGTTCCTTCCGGGGTCAGGCGGAAGCCGTGGTCCGCGAAGACGGCTATGCCTTGCGACGGGTCCAAATGCTTCAAATTGCGGCAGGCTACGGCCAGTTCCGCCGCCGCTCTTTTCTCCAGGTCTTCGAAGCGGTTATCCGCCTGGTGGATCAGTTCGTCGACCGCGTCTATTTTATAAAAGGGTTTCCCCGGCCGGGCTTCGGCCAGGGCGTCGTAGAAGGCGGCCGTGTCCGTTTTGTAGCCTACCTGGGCGTAGGTGATTTCGGCCAGGGTCCAATGCGGCAGCCATTCCTCGATATGGGTTTGAATGAGAGGCAGCAGCGGCAGGCCGAAGCAGTCGAAGACCAACCACTGTCGATCCCGGTCAAGAGCGTCCATCAACGCCGGCGTGGTTTCGGGGATCCTGGTTTCGTTCAGCTTGTGGACGTAGGCGGTCCAGTAAGGTCCGGCCAGGGCGGATATCCTGGCGTGGTGACGATACAGCAGTGCCGAGGTTCGGGCCAGATCTTCCGGGCCCTCGGGAAGGGTGCGGTCCAGGTAACAGCAGGCCGCGGCGAGAACGCCTCGGGGTTTATCCGGGCGACCTTCTATTTTACCCGTGAGCACCAGTTCCAGGATGCGATCTTCCGCTTTTCGGCCCAGACCCAGTTTCTCCAGGTTTTTCAGTGTCTTGCGGTTGACGTGTTGCGGCTTGACCAGTTCCGCCATGGTTTCCTGTTCCGCCGTGGACAGGCCCTCGGGCAGCGGCGTCCCCGTTTTGAGGGCGGTCTCCAGGCTCCAAGCCAATAGCTTTTGGCTGCCGGCGGGTTGCGTTTTGCCGAACGAGATGCGCGGGCCCCAGCGCGTCAGCAGTTGTTCCAGGGCGCGTTGCAGCCCGGAACGTTCCCAGACGCGCTCCGTCAACAGGTTCAGCACCTCGTTCGGATTGACCTCGCGGAAGAGTTCGATGCCCGCCAGGTGACTGTCGAACAAGGCCAGGTCCTTGACCTCCGGCCAGGGCTTTGAATCTTCCAGGTAGGCCAGCATGCCGGGTTCGGTTTCCATGCCTTTTTCCTGCCATTGGCGCACCTGGTTCTTGACCTTTTCCTGGGCGAAGAACTCGGTCAGGCCGGTTTCTATTTCGTCCTTCAGCGCGTTCAGCCTCTCCAGTTCGGCGGCCAGAGGCGGGTCGACGCCGTTGAAGCCGCACATGCAGACGGGTTGGAACTCCAGGTTGGTCAGGCCTCGGCACATGCCGTTTTGGATGGTCCTCTGCAACCCGCTCAGTTCTTCCAAGGCAGCGCCCTGGCCCAGGTGACGACCCCTGGCTATGGCCGGCGGCGCGTAGTTCAGGTTGGGGTTCTGCTTGACGATCAGCCAGGCCTGATCGTGGGTTTTGGTGTACCAACCGCGATAGCGATGATAGATGAGGCGCACCGACTCCAGCCATTCTTCCAGGGCGTCGGTTTCGCTGAGGTCCGGCGGTTCGGCCAGGTGAGCAACGGTGACCTGGATTTCACTGTCGGGACAATGGGCCAGGGCGGGATGCGCCAGGAGATGGCGACAGCGACGCGTTTCCTTGATCAAAGATTCGAACTTGCGGGGCAGTTGCGACAATTCCCGCCAGGTGTCCAGGAAACGACCGGGGGCGCCAACCTGAAAGAGGAAGTGCTGCACGCCCTGCAATTCGTTTTCGCCCTTGTCCAGCGCGGCCCAAATGCCCAGGTGCGCCTCGATTTTCTCGCAAAGCTCCTCGGCCTCGCCCAGGTCGCGGAGATTGGCCAGGAAGCCGGACAACGCATCGCGTTCCTTGTGGGCGAACTTGCGCAGTTGTTGGGCGCACCGCCGTTGCGCCAGGACGTTGGCGCCCTTGTTGAACGAGATGCCCAGGCCCTCACAGAGGATGGTCAGGTCCAGTAATTGATTGGGCTTCAGGTGTTTCCCAGGGAGGATGCGGTCGTAGTGGATGGGCGTGGGCAGGGTCTCGTACAGGTCGCGCAGAGAGTTGCGCCCTTTCTGGATTTCAATCTCGCCTTGAACCATCAGCAGTAACAGCAACAGGTGCACCTGGTCCGCTACCAGGCCGTAGACCGGTGTGGCCAGGTGTTGGTAGATGCGCTTGGGTCCGGGCTGGTGGTCCAGCAGGGGGCGAATGAGATTGACCAGGTCGTGCTTGTCCAGTTTGGGCGAGATGCGGTAGGCCCGGCCTTTGCGGTCCATCAGTTTCATGGGCACCAGGTAGGCCTCGCGGATCAGCTTGACGAAATCGTGGGGGTCCTCGCTGCACAGGTCGCCGTGCAGGGCCTGATCCATGAACTTGCGGTAGGCTTCCTGGGGCAGGGGGCCGCTGCTGGGCGCGTAGTCCTCGAATTGAGGGAAGACATGGCGAAAGATCTGGTGGCCCAGGCGCATGACCCACTCGTTCAGCCGGCCGTTGGTCTCGCCGATCACGCGGATGCGTTCGCCGCCCGGGTTCCACAGTTCGGCCTGTTGGTAGGCGTCGCGCACCTGGGCCTGGAACAGGGCCGCCCGGCTGGGGATGCGTTCGCGCACCGCTTTTAAGACGGCCTTCGGGTGCGGGCTCTGTTCCAGCCGCAAGAGGGCGGCCAGTTCGCGCAGTTCGCCGGTCAGCTCAATGGTCTTGGGGAGCAGTTTGAAGCAGCCGATCGCTTGGGGTTGCGGTCCCCAGGGCAGGCCGATTTGCAGGGCGACACCGTCGGGTTTGGTCGGCGCCTCGTCGCCGAAAAACACGTTCAGTTCGCGGTCGTGGAAGTGCCAGCGCAGGTTGTGCTTGCGCCAGCGCCCGCGATCCAGTTGGAAGGGATCGAAGGAGGCGCCCTGCATGGTCGGCGTCAGGCTCTCCAGAAGGACCACGTCCTGGCCGTCCATTTCGGCCAGGGTACGGTTGAGCAAGACGTCCAGGGTCTCGCGACTGTCTTCCTTCAGGTCGATGCGGTAGCGGCCGGCGGTCCGGTTGATAAAGGCGCCGTGTTCGGCCAGGGCGTCGAGAATGCGGGCGATGACGGTGAAATTCTTCTGCGGGTCGATGGTCGACACCTTATAAAGCAGCCACCAGGCCGCTTCCTTCACGTCCAAACCCTCCCTGGCCGGCGATAAATGCGCCAGGATCAGCAGCTTCAGAAGGCGTTGGGCCAGGACGCGTTGTGCGGGCTTGGGGAAGATGCGCTCCATGTGTTTGCGGTAGTAGGGGAGCACCTTCTGGGCCAGGGGCAGGAACTCCGGCTGAACCTCGAACAGGTCGGCGAAATGGTCCACGATGGTATCGGGACCCAACAGGTTGCCCCAGTTCATGTCCAGAAAAGGTTCGATGCCGCGCGCCTGATCGCCGCCCAACTGCGCCATAGTAAAGCCCACGATGCCCCGCGCCTGGGAGAAGCGGTCGCGCACCTCTTCCAACAGGGTCAGGGTGGCGGGGTGGATGGGGTAGATCTCCATCAGGTCGGCGAAGTCGACCGGGCTCTCGGGGAAGGCGGCTTCCAGTTGTCCCACCAGTTTGGTCACCGCCTGGCCGTAACCTTCCTCTTTGACCAGGATGCGTTTGGCGATCAGGTCTTTGACGTGGGTGGGCGTGAGGATGAGGCGGATGGGATAGCGATCCTTGATCTTGCGGAAGAGATCGAATTCCATTTCGCCCGTATGTTCGATCTGTTCCTGAAGCGCCGCCATAATCCACAACGGTTGCTCCTGGCTCCATTCGCCCATGAATTGCAGGAAGCGGATATCCTCGTTGAAGGAGCGCTGATCGGGCTTGGCGCGCAGGAACTCGGACAGTTCGTCCAGTACCAGCAGCACGCCTTGCGGGTTGCGTTCGGCCAGGGCCCGCCAGGCATCGCGCCGGTCCGGGCTGTCCCCTTCCAGTGGCAGGGAGCGCACCACAATGGACTCCAAACTCTGGTCCGCGGAAAAGTTGAGCAGGGAGACCGGGCAGACCATGGGTTTCAGCCCGCCGATCGCACCGGCGGCCGCCTGGCGACTGAGAAAAGCCAGGAAGTGGGATTTGCCCGAACCGTAATGACCGATGAGGAAGATACCCCTGCCCTCGCGGCGCTGAAACAGGGTCTCCAAGGTCTTCAGATGGTTTTGCACCGCCTCGGTGATATAGTAATTATCGGTGATCCAACCGGACTCGTTCTCTTGAAGGTGGTCGAGTCGGACTACGGTGGGTTGTACCCTCACGTGCACGTGATCGCGAATCTTCACAATTGTCTCCCGATCCATAACATAGCCCGGAGGTAGGGGCTTGTCCAGATCTATCCCCAAGGTATTGGCGCAAAACTTCCGCAGGGCGGTCCGTCGGGACCGGCTCGACGAGGCCGCGCAGATCCTCGATCGGCTGAAAGCGGAAGCGCCGCTGGCCCTGGAGACCCGCGGCGTGGAGTTGGAATACCTGATCGAGACCCGTCAATACGACGAGGCCGAGCCCCTGGCCGATCAACTCTGTCGCATGCATCCGGAGTCCAGCCGTATCTGGTTCCTGGCCGGCAAGTGTGCCTATCGCTGCAAGCTTTACCCCAAGGCGGAACACGCGTTCCGGGAGAGTCACCGCCTGTTCCCACACAGCCGTTCGGAGCACTGGCTGGGCAAAACCCTGACGCAAATGGGAAAGTTCGACGAGGCGCGCTCCATTCTGGAAGCCATACGCACCGAGATCCCCTTTGCGGTGCGCGACCTGATCTGGTTATTCGAGCGCATGGAGGACTATCCCAAGGCCGTCGCCTGTTGCGAGGAGCTACTGAAGATGAACCCGGACGATAGCGCCGCCCGGGAACAATTGGCGCGCCTCAAAGCCAGGATTATGGCGCCCGAGGAACTGGTGGACGAATTGGACGCGTTGCAAGATTTGGGCGAGGATATTCCCACCAACCTGATGGGCGATTACCTGGCCAAACTTTTCTCCATGGGCCGAACCGAGGAGGCGCGTGCACTGGTATCGGAACATATGAACCACCCGGACAAACGCCTGCGCATGGACCTGGGCTGGAAGTGCCACCATGCGAAGGTTCACGACCTGGCTTGCGACCTGTGGCTGCCGCTTCTGCCGGAGCAGATGAACTATGTCAAGTTCGTGAACGCGCTGCAATACGACATGCGCATGTGCCGACGCCTGGAACGGCTGCTGGAAATCTACGCGGAACTGGCGCCGCGACACAAACCGTTTTACGGCCGCATCCGCAAACTGGAAAAAATGCTGGACCATTAAAACAAAGTAGGGTTGGAACCTCTACAGCTGAGATTACGCGGATTCATTGCCGAAGAATTTGCGTACGGCGAAGGGTTTCTTTTGGGTCTTCCCGGGCGCGCAAGAGACCTTGACCAGACGTACGTGCAAACGCAAGAGGAAACCTGGCAAAGGCCGACTATGGTGTCTTCCCGGGCGCGCCGGCGTCCCGCGGGCTGTAAGCGAAGCGACGAAGGAGCAAGCGCGAATTGTCAAGAGCTTTCGGAAGTAACTTTCATGCCCGGAAGAGCGATCCGCCTAATTTCGCCATGGCGAAATGAACGGCTTGCAGCCGGCGGGACGCCGGCGCTCCCGGGAAGACACCATAGTCGGCTCTTGAGGAGTGAGGATGGGCAAAGCTCCCCCCTGGGCGCGCACGCACCCCGCGTGCATTGCGTGGGAAAAACAAGGGCTAAAGGTTTAAGAAAAAGCTGCTTAAAAATTTAGAGGGATAATCCGCCTCACCTCGTGGCGAGTGGCTTGGTCTTAACTTGTAAATAGCTTTTTACTAACTTCTTAGCTCTTGTTTTTCCCACGCGATGCACGCAGGATGCGTGCGCGCCCAAGGTTTTCGCCTCGCTTCGCGTGGCGCGAATCCCGGCTTGCTCAGGGGCATATCGTTGCGTCGGCCAGGTTGACGGTGAAGAAGTCGAGGACGCTTACCGAGCCGCTGTCGGGCCAGTTTGCCGCCAGGGTGCGCAGGTCCGCCCGGCTGTTGCAACCGTCGCCGTTCAGGTCGGTGCTGATCGGGTTGACCAGGATGCGGGCCTCGGCGTTCGCTGTTTCGCCGCTGCCCGCGTCCTCGGCGGTTAGTCGCAGGGTGGACGATTGGGTGAGCAACGGCAGGGTGATCTCTTCGCCGGCGAATAGTAAACCGCTTTCCAGGATCTCCCAGGAGTAGGTCACCGCTCCCGTTGCGCAACCGCTGCCCGCGCGGAAGGTGAGCGGTTTCCGACCCTGGGCGCGTAAGGCGGGGGACACCACGGCGGCAAAGGGACCGTCGGCGACGGTTAGGGTAAACGGCAGGGAAAGGACTGTGCCGCAGGGGTTGGTCAATTCGACCCGGTACACGCCGGAATCGCTTTCGGACGCCGGGGACAGTTCAAAGCTTTCCATGGTTGCGCCCGGTATTTCCACGTCGTCCTTGAACCAACGGAAGGCATGTTCCGCCGATCCCGCAAAGGCCGCGTTCAGGGTTACCGTTTCGCCGGGACAGGCCGTGGCGTCGGCGGGAATCAGCGTAAAGCTCGGCGGACGGCAACCCAGGTCGATGCGGGCCGCGAAACCGTCGCCGAAGGAAGGCGCGTCGGGGAATGCGGCGTCCGGGGTTGCGGGAAAATCGGCCGAAAAAGTTTCGCCTACTACCACCACGTTGTCCAGGTTGTCCGGAGCGAGACCCTTGACGGCGTCGCGACCGCTGCCGCCCAGGTGATCCGCGAACGTCAGGTCGCCCGTGGTCGTGTCGAAGCGGGCCAGGAAGCCGTCGCCGTCACCCGCGTAGTCGGGTTGGAAGGCGTCGGCCGTGACCGGCAAATCCCCGTTCGTGATGCCCGCGATGATGATCCGATCCTCGCTGTCCACGCCGATGTCGCGTCCCTCCGCGTTGTCGCCGAAGAGGGTGCTGTACAGTAATAAGGTTCCGCCCAACTCGAAGCGCGCCGCGAAGGCGTCCCGCAGGCCGGTAACGGTATCGAAGGCGTTACCGGTGACAGGGAAATTCACCGAGTCGGTATAGCCGGTCACATGGGCGCGGCCGTCGCCGTCCAGGGCGATCGCGGTGGGGAAGTCGGTACCGATGCCGCCCAGGTAGGTGCTGTAATCCAATGCGTCGCCCGACAGGGAAAGGCGGGCCACGAAGATATCGTCCGCACCGTTGGGCGTTTCGTCGAAAGCGCCCGCCGTCACCGGGAAATCCGTGGAAGAGGTGGAGCCGGTGATCACGGCCCGGCCGGAGACATCCACGGCGATATCGGTGGTGTAGTCGTTGAAGCTGCCGCCCAGGTAGGTGGAGAATATCACCGTGCTGCCGTCGGGCGTGAAACCGGTGATGAAGGCGTCCAAGGGGCCGCTGAGCGCCGTGCTGAAGGCGCCGGGCGTGGTGGGGAAATCGCCGGAACCGGTGCGGCCGGTGACAAAGGCATTGCCGATCCGGTCCACGGCCAGTCCGCCGGTCAATTCGCTGCCGCTGCCGCCCAGGCGATTGGCGTAGATCAGTTGACTGCCGTCCCCGCTCAGCCTGGCCACCACCGCATCCTGGGATTGCACCGAACCGCGCGGGCCGGCGACGGGGAAATCCGGGGAGAAGGTCTCCCCCGCCACGTACACCGAGCCGTCCGGGCCGATATCCACGGCAATCCCCAGGTCCTCGCCGCTGCCGCCCAGGAAGGTGGTGTAGTCCAGGCGGTCGCCGTCGCGGGACAGGCGGCTGATAAAGATATCCCGGTCGCCGTTATGGCTTGTATCCACCGTATCGCCGGCGACGGGGAACGCGGGCGACCAGGTAGAGCCGGTCACGTAAACCCGACCGGCCGGGTCAAGCGCTACCGCTTCGGCCTCATCGGAACCGCTGCCGCCCAGGAAGGTGACGTACTCGGCGGTATCACCGGCAGGATTCAATTTGGCCAGGAAGCCCTCGTAGGCCCCGTCGAATTGCACGTCGAAGGCGCCGGCTGTCACCGGGAAGTCGGTGGAGAGCGTGTAACCCGCCACGTAGACCGCGCCGGATGCGTCCACGGCCAGGGCGCTGCCTTCCTCGGCGTTGCCGCCCGCGATGAGGGTTGCATAGGTCAGGCTGCTGCCGTCCGGCGACAGCTTCGCCGCGAAGGCCTCCCATGAGGCATTCGGCGTGCCGTCCGATGCCCTGGCATCGCCGGGAAATCCGCTGAAACCCCGGCCGGTGATGTAGGCGGCGCCGCTGCTGTCAACGGCAAGGTCGAAGCCGCGCTCCGCCGTGTTGCCGCCCACGAATGTGCTGTAGACCAGGGCCGAGCCGTCCGGGGTGAGTCGGGTGACGAAGACATCGGTAATCCCGCCGTGGTCTTCCTGCCAGGCGCCGGCCGTGGTGGGGAAACTGAATTCGGAGGTGGTGCTGCTGACGTAGACATCGCCGGTGGGTCCCAAGGCCAGGCGCGGCCGGTGGTCCATGGAACTCCTGGCCAGGAAGGTGCCGTAGACCTGGGCGGAACCGTCGGCGGATATGGCGGCGACGAAAACATCGTTGAAACTGGGAGTGGTGTCGAAGGCGCCCTTGGTGACCGGGAAGTCGAAACCGGCAATCCCGGTGATATGCGCCCGACCGTTTGCATCCACGGCGATACCCGTCCCCATGTCGGCGCCCGTGCCGCCGATAAGGGTGGCGTAGGCGAGGGCGCTGCCGTCGGCTGCCAGTTTGGCCACGAAGGGTTCCCCGGCGGCATCGCTGAGGGTTTCTTGGAAAGCGCCGGCGGTGGTGGGGAAATCGGCCGAGTAGGTGGTGCCTACCAGGAATACCTCACCCGCGTCGTTCACGTCCAGGGCGCCGGCTATTTCCTCATCGCTGCCGCCCAGGTAGGTGCTGTAACTCAACGCAAGCCCGTCCGAGGAGAGCCGGGTCACGAAGCCGTCGCCGGAGCCGCCGTAAGTGGTATCGGCCGCGCCCTTTGTGGTGGGGAAATCCGCCGAGAAGGTATGTCCGGTGATAATCAAACGGCCCTGGCCGTCCAGGGTGATGTCGGTGGGTTCCTCGTCACCAGAACCGCCCAGGTAGGTGCTCTCGATCAGTCCGGAGCCGTCGGCGTTCAAGCGGGTGATGAAGATATCGCTGCCGCCGTTCCAGCTGTCGTCGATGCCGGCGACGGTGGGGAAATCGGCCGCCCGGGTCACCCCGGCAACGTATGCGCGGCCCAGGCTGTCCACGGTCACGGCCAGGGCCTGTTCTTCACCCTCGCCGCCCGGGCCGCCCAGGTAGCCGGCCCAGGAGAAGGCGGGTTCCAGGATCAGCTCGGCCCCGCGCACCGCGTCCGGCACGTGGAAACCGATGCGGCCGTTGCCCAACAGTCGATAGCTCGCGGACACGCTTGCGCCGGTGTCGGCGCGCCTGGCCCGGAGCGGTCCCACGGTCAGGCCCTCGGCCGACAAGCCGCCGCCGTGCCGCTTGGACAGGGTATCGGACCCGGTGGTCAAGACCACATGAGCCGGATCCGCGCCTGGGGCCAGGACGATTTGACAGCTCAACCGACCTGACGATGTGCTGAAAACGATATCGATACCCGGCCAGGCGTTCGGATAAACCAATTTGCGCCATGTTTTCAAATTGCGTCGCCATTGTTCCGGCGGGCCCACCAGGTAATGGACCACATGCCCGGAAGGTTCCTCCAAGCGCCAAAAGCGCGCCGCGCCGTCGAAACCCAAACCGGCAACCATGGATCGATCTCCGAGCCTGAACGGCGCCAGGCCCCGGGAAGAAAACACCATCCGGGTCGAACCCGCATGCAAGACGGCAACGGCGTCGTCGGCAAGGAACCACCCGGAGTCAGTCGGAAGCGCAATATTCGAGGCCGAGACAGGTAAGGCAATCAACCAAATAAGAAACACACGCATAGGGAACTCCTCTTCTAGTGTGCCGGTGGATTGAAAGATCCGGTCATCGAAGGCAATCGGCAGGGAATGGTCGTCAATGGGGCTATTGTAACCCGGATAGAGAATGAAAGCCGTCATGTTTTCCGACAGCTCCCAAGTCCGACAACAAGGTTGGACCGCCGTCGCGACGAAGAAGCGGACTCGCGGCGCCTGTTTTCTGCCGCATTTTTATTTCACAACCTGAAGAATCCAGGTATAGCAAGGGCTACACTGATATATCAATTTGACTCGGAAGCCTATGTGCAGTGCTGCACATAGGCTACCTACTCAGTAAGTAGGGCATGTGCAGTACTGCACATAGGCTACCTACTCAGTAAGTAGGGCATGTGCAGTACTGCACATAGGCTACCTACTCAGTAAGTAGGGCATGTGCAGTGCTGCACATAGGCTACCTACTCAGTGGTCAGGGCATGTGCAAGGCTGCACATAGGCTGCCTACTCAGTAAGTAGGGCATATGCAACGCTGCACATAGGCTGCCTACTTAGCGGTTAAGGCATATGCAAGGCTGCCCGGTCCTCATCTTCCCGGTATCCGGCCATACGGATGCCCCTTTCCCTTTTGGCCGGCCCGCCCGGGATCGGTTTGATTCACTTCCCTCACCGTTTTCTCATATAGTCGCCGGCAAAGGAAAAGTGTAATATAGGTGCGCCCTTGCGGCGACGAGACCTCGACAGGAGACGGAACATGGAAATTTTGGGTATCGGCGCGGGTTACGTCGGCGGCCCCACGATGGCAATGATTGCGGATAAATGTCCGGAGCATCGGGTAACCGTTGTCGACATCAACGAAGAGAAGATCGCGCGCTGGAACTCGGACAACCTGCCCATCTATGAACCCGGCCTGGACGAACTGGTGCAGCGGGTGCGCGGCCGCAACTTGTTTTTCAGCACGGATGTGGATGAAGGCATCCGCCGGGCGGACATGATCTTCGTGACCGTCAACACGCCCACCAAGAGCTTCGGCTACGGCAGCGGCTACGCCTCCGACCTCCAGTACTGGGAACTGACCGCCCGCAAGATCAAGGAAAACAGCGACCGGCCCAAAATAGTCATCGAAAAGTCCACCGTGCCCGTGCGCACCGCCGCTGCCATGGAGCGGATCCTGCACTCCGAGTCAAACGGCGTCAATTTCGAGGTTCTGTCTTCGCCGGAATTCATGGCCGAGGGCACCGCCGTCCGGGATCTCAACGACCCCGACCGCGTGCTCATCGGCGGCCGTCACGATACCGAAACCGGTCGCAAGGCCATGGATGCCGTGGTCGATGTCTTCGCCAATTGGGTGCCCCGCGAGCGCATCATCTGCTCGAACATCTGGAGTGCCGAGCTTTCCAAGTTGACCGCCAACGCGTTCCTGGCTCAGCGCGTTTCCAGCATCAACGCCATCTCCGCCCTGTGCGAGAAGACCGAGGCCGATGTGAACGAAGTAGCCCTGGCCATCGGCATGGACGACCGTATCGGCAGCATGTTCCTCAAACCGTCGGTGGGCTTCGGCGGCAGCTGCTTCAAAAAGGACCTGCTCTCCCTGGTTTACCTGTGCGAATCCTACGGCTTGACGGAACAGGCCGAATACTGGCACCAGGTGGTCAAGATGAACGAACACCAGATGGAGCGCTTCGCCAAACGCGTCATCAACCAGATGTTCAACACCCTGGCCGGCAAACGCATCGTCATCATGGGTTGCGCCTTCAAGGCCGATACCGGCGATACCCGCGAATCGCCGGGCTTGACCGTGGCCCGCTACCTGCTCGATGAAAGGGCCGACCTGGTGCTGTCCGATCCCAAGGCCCTGGAAAACGCCCGTATCGACATGGCCGACGCGCCCGTGAGGTATATCGAGGACCCCTACGAGGCCGCCCAAGGCGCCCACGCCCTGGTGGTGTGCACCGAATGGGCCCAATACCGCGATCTGGACTTCGAGGCGATCTACGCCGCCATGAATAAACCGGCCTTTGTCTTCGACGGTCGCAACATTTTGAAACACGAGGAATTGTTCGAGATCGGTTTCCACGTCTTTCCCATCGGCAAGAAGGCGTTGACCCGCTTCGAAACGTCCTGAGGAGGCGCGCTTGCCCGGAAACGAGAACCTGGAAGCGGTTCGCCTGGATCGCTGGCTTTTTGCCGTTCGCATCTTCAAGACACGCACCCTGGCCGCCAAGGCCATTGACGGCGGTACGATCAAGCTGAACGGCGTTCCCGTAAAATCTCACAAAGCAGTGCGCCTGAATGACGTGATCCAGTGCAAAAGAGAGGGCCGGACGTTCGAGTACAAGGTCCTCGGCCTCCTGGAAAAGCGTGTCGGCGCCAAGGAAGCCGCGCCCTGTTACGAGGTCACCGAGGATGCCGATTTGAATCCCGAAATGCGCGAGATGATTCAACTGTACCGGGAGGTGGATCGCGCCGCGCCCAAGTCGAAAGGTCGACCTTCCAAGCGGGACCGCCGTCAAATGGAACGCTTCCGCGGTAAGGAAGATGAACTTTAAGAGGAGACAGCCATGCGCGTATTAGTGGTTGGAGGCGCCGGCTATATCGGCAGCCACGTGGTCATGGACCTGTTGGACAACGGTCACGAGGTCACCGTCTTCGATAACCTGAGCACCGGCCATGAAATCAACCTGTTTGAAGAGGCCCACTTCGTCAAGGGCGATATGTTGATCGAGGAAGACCTGGAGGGGGTGCTGAACGCGGGTGAATACGACGCTGTCATTCACCTGGCCGCGTTGAAAGCCGCCGGCGATTCGATGACCGATCCCGAGACCTACGCCCACCACAATATTTGCGGCTCCATCAACCTGCTGAACGCGGTGACGCGCCACGGTATCCGCAAGTTCGTGTTCTCGTCCACGGCCGCTGTATTCGGCGATCCCCGGTACCTGCCCGTCGATGAAAACCATCCCGTGGACCCCGCCAATTTCTACGGCTTCACCAAGCTGCAATTCGAGCGTCAGTTGGCATGGTTCGACAAACTGCGCGGCATGAAGTTCGTATCGCTGCGCTATTTCAACGCGGCCGGTTACGACCCCGACCTGCGTGTGAAGGGCCTGGAGGTCAATCCCAAAAACCTGGTGCCGGTGGTGATGGAGGTGGCCATGGGCACGCGTAAGGAACTGATGGTCTTCGGCTCCGACTTCGAAACCCGCGACGGCACCGGGATCCGCGATTATATCCACGTCAGCGACCTGGCTTCCGCCCACACCAAGGCGCTGGATTACCTGGCCGGCGGCGGCGACAGCCTGGCCGTGAACCTGGGCAGCGAAAGCGGGCACTCGGTGCTGGAGGTAGTTCAATGCGCGCGGGAAGTGACCGGCAGGGAGATTCCCTACAAGTTGGTAGACCGTCGCGAGGGCGATCCCGCCTGCCTGTACGCCACCTCGCAACACGCGCAAAAGGTGCTGAACTGGAAGCCGGTGCAATCCGACCTCAAAAGCATGATCGCTACGACGTGGAACGCCTATATCAACCAATAACCGAAAGCAACGGGGGCGATTTTGCCCCCGTTACTCCGGATTTACGGTGCGTCGGTTTCGAACATCAGGGAGATGCCGTAGTTCTCGCTGTTGTCCGGCGGATTGTCGTTCCACCGCGAGGTTGAATGCGAGTCGTCGGTTTTGTAATGCAGGCGATACTTGCCGGGCGGCAGGATGATGACATCGTCGACCAGGCGGTTCTTGTCGGCGCCGCCCGCGTGCCGTGTCTTCTTCCAGTCCATGCGCCAATAGACACGGCCGTCGTCCAGTGACGTGATCCAACCGTAGTCCACCATTTGTCCGCCCACGCCCTCGCCCAGGGCGCGAACGCGCAGGTGGGCGGTGCGATCCAGCTTGAAGTTGCGCCGGCGTAGGTCGTTGTCGGCAATTTCCAGGATCTCCACCAGCACCTTGGGTGAAGGGGGCAGTTCGTCCAGGAGTTGGAAGCGCGCCCTTTGAGCGGGTTTTTCCGTCCACAGGGTCAGGCCCCAGGCCTCGGGATCGAAGGGTTTGCCGCCTTTCCAATCGCCGTGGGCATGGGCCTTGTCGGTATGGTACACGGCCAGGTAATCGCCCTTGGGCAGGCGTACGATTTCATCGGCCAGGCGATTGCGCATGTCGCCGCCGGCGTGGTGGGTTTCGCGGTAATTCATGGACCAGACCTCGGCGCGGGTTTCGGCATCCAGGATCATGCCGCGATCGACCATGCCCTTCCTCGCCGTGCCCTCGCCCATACAGCGCACGCGCAGGTCGGTGTCGCGGGTCAAGCGAAAGGCCTGGGTCAGGGTGCTGTCGTTGCCGGCCCTGTTCATGGCCAGGACGGGTTCGGCCAGACGATAGGGACGGGTAGTGACGCGACGCGCCTGTTGTTTGTCGGCGGGCCACAGAGTGACGCCCCAGAACTGGGGATCGTCCGGCGGCAGGTCGTTCCAACCTCGCCAGGAGTGGGCGCGGTCCGATACGTAGAAGACCTTGTAGCGTCCCTTGGGCAGGTGGATGGTGCGGCGCACGCGGCGGTTTTTATCGGCGCCGCCCGCGTCTTCATCGGCGTCCATGCCCAGCGACCAGACCCGGCGGTTGTTCTCCATGTCTTGAATCCAGGCATAGTCGTGCTGACCGTCTCGCTCCGCTTCGCCCAAGGCATACAGGTCCAGGGTGGCGGCTTCCCTGAGGCAGAAGCCCTGCCAATGGGCCTGGTCATTGCCCTGGCGGATCATGGCGACGACGGCCGATTGGGTCAGCCGATCCACCTCGGCGCGGCCGTTGTCCACCTTCAGGCGGTGACCGGAGATGGTGACGGCAAGGTCTGCCTTGTGGCGTTTGCGGTAGGACACGCGCTTGCAGTTTCGGCGGCATTTAGCGGCGCCGGCATCCGGGGCAGCGGCGTAGTAGGCCTCGTAATGCCCGGCTTCCAGGTTGACGGCCTCGTCGATATTGAACGGCCCGCGATTTTGCACGGATTCGCGGGTACGCTTATAGAAGGTATGCCACACCACCTTGCGGGTGTCGCTGTCCAAAATCCAGGCGTAGAAAAGCAGGGGCGCCGCATTTCGGTCACCCTTGCAGTTGCGCACGGTGTAACCGGAAAACGAGGCGCCCTTGCCCTCGATGGTGATTCGGGTCGGTTGGTCAAGCTGGAAGCCCATGGCGGCAATGGAGCCGGGCTCCACGTTGCCGATGGTCAAGGCGTCGTCGCCGAGGATGGGTAGACAAGCGAAAAGAAGAACCGGCAGGCATTTCACATAGGTCATTTCTGTCCCTCGCAAAAATGGAATTCGGGGAGATAGGAACCTGATCTGCGCCTGGGCGCAACGATCCCCTTCAATTGTCTGGTCCGGTTGTTTCGGACTATACCAGCACCGCGGGTCGTGGTCAAAACTAAATTTGGTTGCTTCTGGAATCGGTTCGCTGACAGCAACCGGTTCAAGGTGCGGAGAAGTCTTCCCCCGTTTTCCTGGGCGGGCCGAACCGTCACCGTAAGACCGACGACATAACCGGGTTGAAAACGAAACGGGGCAACGTTCTCGGGCAGTGGTATTGTCAAAATGAAAAATACAACACGACGGCTGGGAATTGGACTTTTCGTATATGAAAAAGGAGTTTAGAGCCCAAAAATCGGGCGCTGCGAACTCACGAAGCCGTATCTATTCCCGAAATCGGCGCCGTGAGCCGTCAATTTCACAACTTTGTGCCCAGTTCAGAGCCTCCCTGGCCGGGAACTCCAGACGCGTTTCCGCGAAAAACAACCCGGGTTGATGCTTCGTTGGGCACTTTTTCGGGATTGGAACCGACTCCGGGTTGTTCAGGTAGCACCAATCCCGGGAACGGAACCGGTCTTCGACCCCGAAGACGGCCCCGTTCCCGAGAACGGAACCACCCCGACACGTGCCAACCGGTCCCGTTCTCGGGCAAAAGACCGCTCGGCGTCGATCCAAGGGCTATTTTGGACAAAAAAGTGGTGGTATTTAACCTGTATCTGGATAGTACAACCTAATGATGCGATATTTCTCAAGAACAATAGACCGGCGTGGTTTCCATGCTGAACAAAGCCGGTTCGTCGCGGTCCTCACCAGGCTGGAACCCCCGGTCCAAGGAGAGTTTCAGAAGCAAGGCAGCCTTATTCACCAAATCGCGAGGCCCGGCCGTGGAAACCACATAAAGCGGTCTTTGGGCTTACGGCCTTTGGTGCCGAGCGAAACAAACAGGCCCAGATAATTGGTGCCGGTACCTTCCACGACATTGAGAACTTGGAAGCGATTTCGTCGGCCACGCAAGGTAATCATCAGAAACCGCTGGTCGGAGGGACCCGAGCCTTCCCCTTGATCTGGAGAGAAATCACGCGGGCTGCGCCGGTTCCGGCCGGCCTTACGGTGAAGCCAACCGGCCGGCACCAACGGTGATCGCGTATGATCGGAGGGATCAAGAGGAGAAGGGAACTTCCAAGAAACAAAATGGATTACCTGACAAGATAAATCCCAAGAAGCCACTGAAATAAAAGGGATTAGCCGCAGATCGCTCAGATCTGCGCAGATCTGAGCGATCTGTGGCAAAATTTCCTCCGCTACGAACCCCAGCTCAATAGCTGATAGTCGACGCTCCTGGATCTAGCTCTTGTTTCCCGGCCATTTAGTGCGCCGCGGCGCATCACCAACTCTGTGGAGGAATGGAAGACTGAAGAGCCTTGATACCGGACGGAAATCAAATTTTGGGAGGGGTATTCTGAACATTGAATTCTCAACGAGTTACCAAACAGGAAAAATCGCCCTCCCCTGATAGGCTCCCGGTATCAACTAAAGGAACGTTTGCTGAAATCAGACAATGTTTTCATTTTGCGAGATCGCAGAGACCGCCGAGACCGCAGTGATGAACCTTGAAATCGTTGGTGAGCAAGGATTTCAAGAAGTGACGATGAAAAACTTGCTCTCTCATCGTCGTATCGTCGTCGTTTGGGGTGATAAATGGCGATAAGGGTTGTATACTTCTGATAGAATCTCAAAATAAAGCGACTCATTGGGGGTGATCAATTGAAAATCGAAGATGCTATCTCCGCTCAACTTAAGACAATGGCTGAATACTCAATCCCTCTTTATACAACTAAGGGTGAAAGAGAGCCATATAGTTATCACCTTTGCGGCACAGGAATCTTTCTAGAAGTAGAGGGTCGAATTTTTTTAATTACAGCAGCCCACGTTCTAGATGAGACAGAGTTTGAGACAATCCATGTGTTTGATCCTGAAGGAAAACCAATGTATCTAGAAGGAGATAAGTTTTGTACACCAAGAAAAGAGGGTGACACAGAGCCAATCCGCAAAGATGATCCTGTAGATGTTGGAGTTATCGAAGTACCCTGGAGTAGAGAACAAATAAGCTGCTATAAGATTTGCACTCCAAGCATGATATATGCCCACAAGCCAAAGGAAAACACCTTGTACATTTTTTCGGGTTACCCCAGCAGCAAAAACCGACCAAAGCGTAACTCTAATGTACGAAAGGTCTGTCCCTATTTCTCTATGGGTGACATTGTGAGTGACGAGAAATACAACAAGCATGAGAAGAAGGGCTACAGCAAGGTCTACAATATATTTATAAATTTCGATTCAAAGAAACTGAAGAACTTGAAAGGTGAACGAACAAACGCACCAGATCAATATGGGATGAGTGGGGGCCCGGTTTGGATTTTTGAACCAAGTAGTGTCGGCACAGATAAACAACCCATTCGACTTGCTGGGGTTGGTATTGAATGGCACAAGGGCGAAAAGGTTTTGATAGGAACTAGCATTATAGCAGCAATGGAAATTCTTAGAAAAGGGCCTTTAAAAGAAGGTTGAAAGCTCACGAACACATTGCGAGAGGCTCTCAAGTTCTATCTTTTAAATGTTTCTCGATATATTCCTCAACATCCGCCTTGAGCTAGATCACCTTCCTATGCATCACGAAATAGCGGGACCCTTTTCTGAGTCGCCTGGCTTCTTGGAGCCATCGCTTAGCGTTAACACCCAGTTGTTGAGACTCTTATGTGGCTATGGTTCAGCCAAGTCACCAGTTGGTGTAAATGTGTATCCTTTGACTCTATTATCGCTCTCACATCTCATATGTATTAGATAAAAGCCGTCAAGGTCTAATAAATGAATTATATGACTATTGAGTAAACCCATGATCTCGTTTACCCATATGGGTAGCTGTTTTTCATAGTACTCAAGGTCTACACCAGAACCGAACGGGTTCTTAGTGTGTAGCAGCTTACTGCATTTTTCGTAAACCTTAGGAAACTTATCTCTCTTCAAAAAGCCAGTTGTCTTTTTTTAAAGGCTACTTTTGAATTCTTTTGAAGGCTCCTCTATTATAGGAACAGGATAGAACTCTGGATTCAATCCTTCAATATCTCTCAATATTCGACTTGCATGATAAAACTTATGAAACTTAACACCATGTTTCTCAAATTGCTCTTTATTAAGAACAAGAGAACCTAAGGCAATTGACTCAAGAATTTTCCTTATCTGCAAACACAGTGACTCAATGGTTGTTATTCTATATATAGCTGACCATTCTTTTTGGTAAAACGATTGAACCACATGAATTCGACACTTAACCTCCTCCATGAAACCTAAATATCGTTCTATATTACTCATTAGAAATAACTCCCTTTTGTAATTTTTTCTGGAAAATAAAGCTAAAGCACGGCAGTGTTTGTTCATACTTGGGGCTTCGTCCCTTATCTCTAGAGATTTTAACCCAAGATGAAAGGAAGCAACAGCTGAGTGTAAAGGTTCTACCTGCTTTTCGTAGTCATTTGGTCAGGCAACAAATGGGCATCAATGGGACAAGTTGGTCAATTTGAGTGGCATCTTGCCCTAAATTCGGTAAACGGTCGTCCCATTAGCGATACGGTGAGACAGTACCAACTCCGCACCATCATCCAGCAAACGGTCCTTTCCTGACATAATCAAGAGGTTCAATCAGTCAACCCTTAACGCTTGAGAAAACTGACCCACTTGTGCTGGGAAAAACTGACCCACCGAGTGCGCACTTGTTCCGGTCTCTACCCATGGGGGGCGTGTGGTTCAAAACTTCGCGCA
>JAAUYB010131572.1_pt1 | contig 63960 bp, 41 predicted proteins | sample 7278071 | NCBI WGS metagenome assembly JAAUYB01 (sample SAMN14350121, study PRJNA611818) | marine sediment metagenome | isolation source: surface marine sediment (1.8m) | place: French Polynesia: Moorea | collected 2018-08
AACGGGAGAAATAATGGGGCGTTTTGCCTATCCGATCATGCAAAAAGCAGTATCCTTGTTGGCCATGCGAGACAGCAAGATTTTGTTCTTCGATATGGATGAAGGTAACCGGCTACACCTGGTAGACGAGAAGGAATTAGAACGACTGCCACAATAAAACATTACAGCAGTGGTCTGCCCGGTGCGCGGGATGCAGGTTGCCGATTGCCTGGGGCCGGCACGCTGGATCGGTGTGAATGATGAGAACCCGCGTTTTCGGACAGGCATTAGTCGGACCGGGACCTGTCCGCTTCGCAGAATGCGGACGGAAGAACCCGCCTCCCTCCTCAAAGCCTTGGGCTTAAACAATTTCTAGGTTCAGAACAAAGGTCTGCTGCGGCACACGTTCCCATTCCTGCCAACAGTTTGTCTCCAGGCTGACCTTACCCGTCCCGAGCGCCTCGAAACGCATCACGCGCAGCCCGCCCCCGCCGATACCTCCCCCGTTCGGTCGGTAATCGTCTTCGAGCAGGCGCATGACCCCCGAGTCGGGTTGGGGCACGGTCCAACAGAAACCGGTGGTGGGGTTCTCGGGCAACTGCAGGATGAGCCGATCGCCGACCTGCAGCCGGTAATGACTGTCGTGATCGGCGATGGTGATGGTTTTTTCTGACACGACGCACCTCCTGAAGATGGTTCCTTTCGCCGGCACGCGGCGGATGCGATCATCATTTCCCCTTCTTTTTCCCCTTCCTGGTTTTCGCCAGGGGCGAGGCGTCCATATGCTCCGGCTCCACCGCGGGGGGTTCCTCGGAGGGCTCGAGCGGCGCGGATAATGAGGAGATCCCGGGCTCTACCTCGGCCGGCGCCCAGGGCACCTCTACCTCGAACGACCTCAGCGGCTCCACGTCCGATGCTTCGCCTTCCTCCTGCAATGCTTCGCCTTCCTCCTGCAATGCTTCACCTTCCGGTTCCATGGTCGGCATCGCTTCGTCCAGATAGGGCACGGTCGATGCCGTGTCCCTTTCGGGCAGCGGCAAGGAAGGCGCGGCCTCCCCTGTTTTGGTTTCAAAGACCGAGTTGTTGTCCGTCATGGCCAACTCTTCGGCGGTCAGTTCCCGTGGCATGTTGTCCGGCATGACAAACCTCCCGTAGAGTTTTCCGACAAGGCCCCAACCTGCCGGGTAAGCGGTTGCATGCGCTGGGCTCGTGCATGCAACCGCTGTTTGAGACGAGCACGGCCGGCAGGGCTTACCAGACGTACATCATGTTTATCTTTTTCTTGGTTTCATTGTAATTTACCGACCCCTTGGTTTGTCTGGCGTTGGCGCCGAGAATGGTCAAGGCCGTCACGCCACTGTCGGTGGAATTGTCGAGCTTGCGCCAGCCGACACCACCGACCCCTACCCAGGAGTTCCTGTTTTGGTTGATAGACCAAAGTGAAACGATCTTTTTGTTGCGGACCCAGGCCCCGAGAGCGTCTTCCTCGCCCTCGTCGCCCTCCTCGGTAACGGCCGAGGCGGGGGGCTCATCACTGGGCCGGAGCTCGTCCCGGTTGGTCTCTTCCAGGACTTCCTCTTCGGTCATCGGTTCTTGCGGTTTTGTATCAGCCATGAGGTCCCCCTTCAGAATACGTAGATTTCTTTGATGACATTGTTGACATCAAAGAGACTGACGGGCCGTTTGGCGGCTTTGGCCGCCGACAGTTGGGTAAGCATGGTGAAAAAGATCGTGTCGTTTTCATAACTGACTCTACGCCAGCCCACACCCTGAATATAGGCCCAGGCATTGCGGGTTCCGCCTGTTGCAAACAGGCCGATGATTTTCTTGTGCTTATGCCAGAGATTGACATTGTCCACGGCCCACATGGCGGCATCGATACCGCATTGGCCGTAGGCGATCTTGAAATAACCTCCTTCACCCCATCTGGTACCCCAGCTGTTTTTGCAAATCCAGTAACCCTCTGTATCATTATAGCCGATACAGCAGACGCAGTGACCGCCACGGTATCTGCCGGTGACATGCTTGTAGATTCCGGATTTGTAGGACGAGAAGTCTTGGTAGACCGCGAAGGCAGTGACAAGAGGTCCTCTGGTCGACAACCACCGCTTCATGGCAGCGGTGTTCTTGATAACGTGCCAACTGGGAATGCTGGTAACCCTACATTGCCAATTCTTGCACAGTTTGCAGTTTTGGTTCCCGGCGGTATAGGGAAAGCAGGCTTCGTCCACGATCCCGGGCTTCTTGAAACCATCGAGAGCGGGTGCAATCCACCAACCGTTTCTGCAGTGGCGGCCCTGGGACTTGGCGATGCAGTAGAACAGGTGGGCCTCGGAGAAATCGACCGGATCATTGGCGTTATTGCGCCGAATCCGGACCATGCCCTCGACCGCGGCCGCGGTTCCAAAGGCCACACAGGAACCACAACCGCCCTGGTTTTTGACAGGCGTAATGTAGTTTTTTCCACCCCTGTTGCGCCAGTCGAATGAGGCAGGCGCCCCGGCAGCGGTAAGGCCCGCCTCGGCCAAATGGCCGGTAGACAGGGCGATCCGCTCGTCGAGGGACGGCTCATCCGGACCGGGCTCATAACCGAGCCGTTGCTTCAACTCATCCTCGGATAGGTCGGAAAGAGGCGTGTCGCCGGCCTGCCATGGGGCTCCTTCGCTCTTGAGCACCGCGTTCAGCTGAGTGCTCGACAATCCTTCTTGTGTCATAATCGTGCTCCTATGACGTTGGGTGGACCAGGCCAGGCCCTCTGATTTAGTTAAGATGAAAAAGGCCCTGTCGCGAGGCGCCGTTCGCGGTCAGGAAGCGTGCATCGGCAATACAGCCGTGCACCACGGATTAGGGAATGAACGGCCAAGCGGGCTTGCCGTTATTCGTCGCGAGTCGATTCGCCGGGGCGGAATGCTCTGATGTTGCCCCGGCTGGGACTCGCTAATATCGAGCGCTCAGTAGGTAGGTCCCCGATCAGATGGCAATGGTTCAAAATACTTTTCAAAAAACAGGCTGCTCGCCCATCTTCCGGGGTCTTGAAAAAGACACCTCGAAAAGGTCCGGGCCCGACATCTTCCGTAAAAGCAGGAGCAGGTTGAGCAAGTTCGGTTAAAGAACTCTAGCTGAAGGGCTTGTTGCTGTCGCGGTACATGATGCCCGCGGCTTCCGGCCTGATCGATTTCCTGCTGATATTTCTTGCGGATCACCATGGCGAAGATCGGATCGCCCAAGCCCTTATAGTCATAATTAGAGCGATCTCCCGCGATGATATCGGCCTTGACCAGTTTGTGTAGCTTTTTCTCCAGATCATAGTCGTCTATATCCAGATTCAAATCATCGAGGATCTCTTTGCGGGTGCGTTCGTTCTCGCCGTGGTGGGCCGGATAGAGTACGATTTTTTTGGCGTCTTGTCGTTGATGCGTGAAAAGGCGTGCTCCAGGTATTCCATCCACATCGCGTAGATGTTGCCCTTTTCACCGGTTTCAAATTGAAGAATCTCGCGGATGTCGTCCTTGGACGTGAGGTCCTTGCGTGGGCACCGGCTTAGAATTTTGGCAAACATGTACCGAATGAGGACCGAAATATATTGCAAGTGCTCAAAAAAGCACCCGGTGACGGTGCATCATCCGGTTCCAACAAATAGGCCGTCGGTTGCTCGGGGAGCTTCGTGCCCAACACCACTCACACTAAATCAAGGCTCCGAATGACGACTCACGCGAAAAACGATGTAATTGTATGGGCAAGGCTCAAGCGAGTCGTTTTTGGCAACCAAACTCGAATAACCGGGGTGCCATAACCATTGAGACCAGTCCCACGGCTCGGCTACCTGGACTGCGAAGTAGGCACCCAGGGCAAGTCGGGCACCAGTGGCGACCCGATCGAAGTCCAGGCCCAGTTGGAATTCTTGGACCCGGACGTTTTTATGGACACCAAGGATGGACTTGGTTAGCCCCACTGCAATCTGGGACAGAGGGCCGATGGCGGGCTGAACGGTCTTGGCCAGCTTGAGACCATTCTTGACCAAATCCGATTCGAGCATATCCAGCGCTTTCTGGCTGCCCTCGTTGGCGACGTTAACGGTATGGCATGCAAAGGACAGGCCCTCGTTGCCGACCACGAGGCCAACGAAGATCGGCTGACCCAAAACGGGGGCCTCCTGACCTTCACGAGCGCTCAGGGTAGCGTTGTAGTGCAATGGCTGGTTGCCCATTTCCGTGGCGTGGCGGGCAGAGAAATCGAACAGGATACGGTGGGTTCCCTTGCCAGGGTAATCGGCGACCCTTAGCTTGTCGAGACGGATGGTGACCGCGGCATTGCGCAAACTCTGGTCCGGTTCGATCTGACCGGCATTGAAAAGCGGTAACGGCTCGTTTGTTGCCGGAAGGCCGGCGGGCAAAAAGCCAAAGCTATGGCTGATGTGCTCCCAAGGCTTGAGCGCGCGGTTCCGGAAAATGCCGCCGCCTCTAAAGCTGGCCAGGGAGTCAGTTTCCTTGGATGTTTGCGCGCTATCGAACTCGTCCGCGGTAATATCGTCCCCCATCTCACGCAGCAATGCGACCTTGTGCTCAGACGAACATCGGCCAATTACGGGATAATCGTCAAAGGGATTATTAGGAATGGTATTTGACATAGCTGTGTTCCTGTTTTTCAATGTGTGGCTGCATGAAGACCTATTTCGTGATAACTTCTCTCTTTTTATTGTAGTGCATTCAACGACCAAGAGCCAGGGTTTCGACCCGTTTCGACCCCATTACCGGAATGTAGTTCCGGCTTGGTGAGTCAATTATATGAGTGCTACTTAACTCCTGTTCAATTCCTCCATAAGTTGGTTGGATTCCTCGTGACGGGGATCGAAAGTCAAAGCTTTTTCGAGGATCTTGACAGCCTGATCGACATTACCCAAGCGGTACATCTCCAGAGCGTGCATGTAATGTCTCTTGGCCAAGGCCTCGTGAATGGAAAGATCCGTCTGGTCATGAGAATGCGCACACAAGAGAATCTGAATGGCGGGTTCGTATTGTTCGGGTGAGACCATGGCCAAGCTGGCATCCTTGTGTATACCCATCATGCTGGAAAAAATCTCAGGCTCCTCGGGAGCCTGCTGATAGGCTTGATGGGAGACAGCCACCGCTTCGGCCAACCGTCCAGCATTGAGCATGGCAACGGCTTTTTGAATCAGCCTCCGGGGAACTGCATTTTTTTCGGCCGCTTTGAGCTCTCTCTTGAGCGCTTCGACCTCTTTCTCCAAAGCTTGAAGGGCAAGCTTTGCAGCCGTGAGGTCGTCATTAGCTAGATGGTCTCTGACCTTGGCGATCTCGCCTTTTTGCGAAATCTCGCCAGTTTCTTTCTGGGCGGGTTCCAGCTTGACATCAGCCTTCTTCGGGAAGGTATCGATCACGGTTAAGAACTCGGGTTGTTTTTCATCTGAAATCCTGCGATCCCACTGTTGCCATAAGGCGGGTGGTAACTTGGGAACAGGTCCGGGCGAGATTTCTGTCTGAACGAGATCGATGGACGGATTGGCCTCCCGAGCCGCTTGCCAGGCAGCTCCCCGGGCGATAAGATCGGCATCGGTCCGAATCGGCCGACCCTCGAAGGTTTCGTTCAGCATTTGAAAAACAGGTGATTGCACGGCTTCACTACCCGCTAAAAGGAAGGTGTCGATATCGTAGGCCTCCAAGTCATTGAGCTCCAAAATTCCATAAAGGGCATTGACAACCCGGGCAAGGAGCGGCGCGAGATGGTCCACAAAGGCCTTGCCGTCCACCCGCGTTGTGACCGAGTGATCAAGACCAGTCATTTCGGGGTTCAAGGTGATCGTATCCTCGGCCCGCTCACACAAGGAGAGCCGGATCTCGATAGCGAGCAAGAGAAGACGACTCCATTGCTCAGGAGTGAATTTCTTGAGACCGAGAAAGATGCGCTTCTTTCTCAAGGCCAGCACAATGGCCTCGACGACCAGGGCATTGAAAATCTCACCGGACACATTCTTGACGATTTCGGTGGAAACCATGCGGCAATGCTCTCGAGTCAATCGCAACAGCGAGCATTCACACTCCCCATAGCTCATACCCAGGACCAAAACGGTTGACTTTTTGTGCTTGCGCGGGTACCCCAGAACTGCTGCCGTCCCCTTGTCAATGAGAGCAGTATCCGGCAAGCCCGCTTCGTGCGCACATTCGATTAGCGTCTTGCGGTTGTTATGGGTCATGGAAGCGGGTACCGCTAGAAGGGCTTTGCCGACCTTCTTCTTGGTGACACGCTCAAGTTCCTCGCGAATGGAGGTTAGAATCGCCCTAGTGACCCTCTGTGGACGATCTTCTTTTCTGACTTGGAGTCGCTCGGTACCCAGGTGTTGCAAGATCCGTGGAAAACCTACTCCCAACCCGTGGGTATCGCCCAGGGAATCGGTGTAATACATGGGTTGACGGGCCAGCGAAGGCACCCATAGGGTCTCCAACCGCGAGCCGGAAGAATATGCTGTCCTAAAATGAAGGTCACTGCAATCGATACCGATGGGAATGTGATCGGTCATCCTTTCGACTCCCTTTCACGCACATAACCCTTGAGGTCTTTTTGGTCTTCAACTCTACCGATACTGGAGGATTTGGCGATTTGAAGGGCCACCTGAGCCCTGAGGGCATTGCTTAAGCTGTTGACTTTCGAGGTATCGCCGGCTTCATAAGCGCTCCGCAGATTGGCAACCCCTCGAGCCAGTTCACGGGTTGCCTCCATATCAGCACCCTGCATGACCCGTTCGGCCATGAAAAGCTGGCTGGCCACCCCGGAACCTATGAGCTTGTGTTGCAGCAGTCTGACTGCCTTATCGCCCGCGACGCGGTTTTCGTTTGCTAGAGCATCCTCTCCCAGGGCCAGTGCTTCGCCAATTTCCTGGCGATTTTCTTCATCGATGTAGTCACCGTAGGTACCCAGAAAGTGCTGCATTGCCCGAATGGCAGGTTGAAGCTCCTCGCGCCAGTCATCGGCCAAGCTCTCCTGCTTTTTGGGCTGCTGCACAACTCGCCCGCGACGCAAGCGTTCCTTTTTGACGATATCGGTGCCCACCACGTGGACGGTAACTGTGAGCACGCGGTTGGCGTCGTAATTAAAAGAAATCTCGACGGGCGTCGTAGCTTGCAGGCCTTCGGGCAGCGGGAACTCGATGGATCCCTGGAGCGTGTTCAGGCTTGCATTCGGATTGAGGCCCTCGTAGACGGGAACCCGGAGGATTTTCTGGTTTTCCTCGGCAAGCTCGAAGGTCCTCCTCTTGGGCTCCGAGAGCGGGTAATTGGTATTTTTGGGGATGATCGGCACAAATTCGTCCGTATGGTCCCCTTTCACCGCTGCGATGCCGAGATGCATTGCCGTGACTTCCATGAGCGTGCTTTTATTCGCCGCATCCGTGGCTCCCTCGTCCGTGAGTTCGTAATATTCAGTCAGTATGGCCGCACCCAAGGCTACACACTCCATGGGATTAACGTGTTTTCTCACCTTTTCCGCACCAAACAGCTCGGAAACAGTATTCTGGACCAAGGGTACCGCGGTCGAGCCGCCGACCAGGAGGACCCGAGTAATGTCCTCGGTGGTAAGGTTTTGCCTTGCCAATACTTCCTCGGTCAGTTGTATGGTTTGATCGACAAACGGTTGGATATCTTCTTCGAATGCTTCCCGGGTTATTTCCATCTCGATATCCAGAAGCTGTCCGTCTTCGGTTTTGGTGATCATGGGAGCGATGATTTCCGCGCTATCTTGGACTGTGAGCGCTTTTTTTAATTCTTCGGCCTTTTCCTTGGCCACGCCCAAAAAGCGCCTGTCTTTAGAGGGATCGTAGTCTTCCTCATCGATCAGCCAATTGATCATCCTCTGGACGACCATCTTGTCGAAATCATCGCCGCCCAGCCAGGTATTCCCACTAACCTCCAGGACCTGGTATTGACCGCTCACCATTTGGATGATCGAAATATCAAAGGTTCCCCCGCCCAGGTCGTAAACCAGCACCCGATGACGTTCTTTTTCTTTGTCGGCTCCAAAAAAGACCGCAGCCGCAGTGGGCTCGTCTATGATCTTGAGTACTTTGAGGCCGGCCAGTTCACCAGCCTTCCGAGTGGCTTCCCGCTGACGCTCCTGAAAGTAAGCCGGCACGGTGATAACCGCGTGGGTCACGGGCTCGCCCAGCGCCAGCTCTGCATCTCTTTTGAGCTTTTCAAGAATCAGGGCCGATATCTCGACGGGCGTGTAGGGTTTTCCACCCAACAGGACCTTGACCCCCTGGTCGTCGGAGTCCTCGGGAGGATCGGCAAGACGATAGCTCACCTTCTTCGCAATGTCCTCTAACTGTTCCTCACCATAGAGCGAACCCATTAACCTCTTGATGGAAAAGATCGTGTTTACGGGGTCCTTGGCTGCATAGGAGCGGGCCTGACGGCCCACGACGATTTCCCCTTCATTAGTTTTGCGCTTTTTGCGGTAGCTGACGACGGATGGGGTTAGGCTTTCGTTTTCCCGGTTGACCAGGATCCTGGTTTCACCGCCCCCAACCGCCATCAAAGAATTAGTCGTTCCCAGATCAATGCCTATCGCTTTCATGATCATCGCCTCCATCAATTTTCGACACTACGACTTTTGATCGTCTCAACAGTCGTCCATTCAAGGTATATCCGCACATGATTTCATCGAGCACGATATCGTCTTTACCGCTTGGCTTCGTCACTGTCGAGGCGACCTCATGCAGCCTCAGGTCGAGTAATTCCCCTCGGGCCTTTATTGGCACAACACCTACTCCGGCCAGGATTTGAAGCGCTCTTCGGTGCAAGATCTGAACATTTTTCGTCGGAGCCCGGTCGACGCCCTCTGCCTGCAAATCTCGGCAATAAGCTACCAACCTCTCCAGGTGATCGACCACTTCTAGAAAACCCGCCAGGATGCTCTCCACCTCCCGGTAGTGCTTCTGATCTCGTTCGGCCGAAGCAGCCTCCTGACTCATCAGCTCCAAGAGCTTTTCGGGATTGGCAAACAGATCGGCGTCAATCATAATCTCTCCAGATGACTGATTCTTCGATGTCGATCGGACCGACATCGGCAGGGCTGGGAGTTCGCGCTGCTACTTCCATTCGGGGGGGAGGATCGGTAGTCCCCTGGGGCGAAGAGTCGGGTTCGAGCGACGCAAGCACCGGTTCCAGCTTCAACAGCTCGCGAAAGTCGGGCAATGCCACCGGCATTTCCAAATCTTCGAAGACGTTAGGAAACCGCGCGAACTTATCCGTAAGCTCATACATCAGGAAATCAATAGCCAGGCGCCGGCGTGGATCCCGTAATTGGTCCCAGGCCGAGCGATCCTCGTGGCTCGGCCGGCCGCCGCTCATCAGGTCGAAGAGCAGGTCCTTGACCGCCCGTGCGCTCGCCTCCGGATCGATGCCCGAAAAACCGTGCTCCCGGGTTCGTCTGTCCAAGTGCTCATATGGAAAGGGGCCGTCCCAGGGTAAATCGTGATCTTTGATCCACATAGTTCACTCCATCAGTGGGTTCAGTCATTCAAAAAGCCATTCGGTATCGGGAACCGTCAGATCCGGAAAACGCTTCAAGGCTTCTTCGAGCGCGCGCCGGGCCTGTTCCAATGACAGATCTTCCGAGGTCACGGCTTGGTGGATCCAAGACCGTAAACAATAGGCCAGCCGGACCTTGATTTCATGGTTTTCCATATCCTCGGCGAGGATTTCAGAATAGAGGCCGGCGGCCTCGGCGTAGTTTTTTGTTGCCTCTTGGATCATGGCATCCACCAACTTATCGCGTTGCGGAGAATTCTCAGCACTCTCATCGATTGCGGTGAGATCACTGACCACTTCGGTAGAAGCTTCATTGGAAAGCAGCATCTCCTTTACGTGCTCAAGCTCTTTTTCCACGTCAACCAGATCACTGTTTCCCGGGTAGAGCGACAGACCTTTAGCAAGGTGTCCCTTGGTTTCCTCAAGCAGAGAGTCGGCTCGGTCTTTTTCGCCTCTCATGTGACAATGGGTTGCATACATCATGCTTGCCTGACAGAGATTGACGATCACCCTAAGGGAATCGGGAGCAAGCCCAAAGGCATGGAGAGTATCCTGGCGCGCGTCTTCCACGTTGTCATACTCATTGGCCAGATAAACTGCCCGATCGAGAACTGCCTTTACCAGGGCATCGCGTATCTCTGCCTTTTCCCAGCCTTCCTGATAGACGGTTTCGAGCAGTTCCACCGCGTCATTGAGCGCTTCGAGGCGACGCTCCCCTCCGACCGAGGTCAGGTTGCCGGCACGACCCAGGGCCATGTCCCGAATTTCTCCGAGCGTTTGGTTGCGCTTCTCGGATGGAGAGGCAGCCAGGGCAGCCCGCCAGTGGGTGATGGCCTGGTCGATCTCGGCCGGTACCGCCGAGACGGCCTTCAAGGCCAGGTTCAGGTGAGCTTCGGTCCACAGGGCAAGTGCTTCCCGCTTCAGAAAGCGCGCTCCCTGAGAGCGACCCGCAAAAGCGGGATTGCGTGTGCGGAAACAGGGGCAAGATTCGGCGGGAGTACACAAAGCCTCCTTCCTGCTCCGGCGAACTGCACAGCGGGTGTCGTTTTTCTCGAATAGCTCGCAACGTGGGCCGCTCAGGTGGGCAACGGCCTCTGCGTAGCGTCCTTCCTCGAAGAGGACAGTGGCGCCGGCCAAGTCGCTGAAATAGCGAAGAAAGCGCCGCTGCCAACTGGTTTTCTCCGCCAGGCCATTCTTGTCCAGGGTTGAGGAAAACCGAATGATGTCCTCGACCAGATCCAGCTCTCGGGCTGCCGAAAAGCCGACAATGACCTTGCGACCACCAATCCGGGAAACAGGCAATCCCTCTCCAGTTTGGACCGCGCGTGCGCCGTTGACCTCGGCTTGAAAAGCGATGTCCATATCGGGCCATACCTCGCTGGCGGACCTCATGCGTTCGAGCCAGGAAAGCCGCAGGCGGATGCGGGCGTCCTGAATCAGGTCGTTGCCTATCTGCTGGCCGTAAATCTGATCACGAGTCCGGTACCACGCTTGCCAGAACCGGTCATCAGCGAAGACCGGGCCCCAGCCCCAAATGAGGTGCTCCCATGCCCTGACCAGGTCATCCTCGTCGCCGGCGTTCATCTCGAGCCAGTGAATCTTGGCAGCAGCCGCGAGCCCCAAATGGTGAAAAAAACCGATATGGGCAGGGTCGACTTTCACCCTTTGTAGGAAGAAGGTTATCGCGGCATCGTAATTTCTCATCAGCGCACGGAAAACCCCGCCGTCCTCACCCAATTCGCGAACAATTTCCCGGTTGTCAATGCCGGGCTGGACACCTTCCTCTACCGAGCAGAGTCGTTTGGCCAGTGCACCGGCGCGATCCTTGTCCTCGATGGTATACAGATAGAAATCCACCGTGAGTCGCTGGGGTATTTTGCGCAGGGCGTCATAGGCATTCTTTTCCTTATGGTCCAGCTCGCGAATCTCTTTACAGGCTTCCATCGTGCTTTCGGGCGATATCTCGGGAAAGGCCTTGTAAGGGCTTTCACCACCTTCCCAGGGAACAACGGGGTCGGCAAGCAGGCGACCGGAAGCCATGGTCTTCAGCACGGGCACCACCCTACGGGCGGTGATACACCAACGTTGCCACTTATTCACGCGGGGATCTTTCTTAATGGGAATTTTTCCCAATTGCTTCTTTGCCTTGTCCCAGGACTCCGTGGAAAGTAACGAGATTGCCTTGCGCCAGCTATCGCATGCCCGAGCATAGCGATGATTGCCAAGCTTTTTGAAGATTTTCCCGGAGTCGGTAAACATGCCCTGGTCGTAAAGCGTTAGGGCCCGTTGGTTGAGGAAGTCGTTCTGAAGCACCAGTATCTTGTCCCGGACCTCGGCAAAACCGGGTGTTTTGGATGTGACTGCGGTTGGGTTGCTCGCTTTCGCGCTTTCATCGATCAGCGCATCCAATTCTTGTTGTAGCGTTTCGAGCCCGTCCAGATCAACAGTCCTTGCTTCGATGATTTTCTCCACTTTCGACCCGATCGAGAGCACGCGAGCAGCGGCATTCAAATCAGGGGGTCCCTGTTCGGGCGCAATCATTCCCAGGTGCTTACAGGCTTGGCCAAATTTTCCTTTTGCATACAGGCTCATGGCTTTCTCGAGGTTGTAGGCCGTGTCCTTCATCTTTTTTAGCGCCCCTGCTTGCGAGCTACCCTCAGGTAATGTTGTACCTTTTACTGCGGAGAGGAACTCCGACCAAGAGCTGCTACGTAACGTATTATCGAGCCTTTCCACCAAGCGTACAGCTTCTTTTTCCAGTCCGGCCTTTTCCCGCAAAAAGTCAAAGCCGAAGCGGCGATTGGGCGATGTTTCGCCCTCACCGATTTTAGCTCCGGCACGGCTCAATTCCCCGGCTCGGTCGTAATCTCCCAGATCAAATGCCCGCACTGCCTCGATCGCCGTGACCAGCTCTTGAAAAGCCGGGCTTTCATTGTCTCGAAGCGTCATTTCCGCATCCGGATAAGCAGGAGCGAGTGTTGCGAGATTCGCAAGTAATTTGTAAAAGGGCGCTTCTTTAGCGTCCTGTTGGAGCTGCGTCCACATCTGATAGAAGGCCCAGGCTGCTTCGGTTTTTTTGCGTACCTCCTTGACACTTACCGCTGTGTCTTCCTGCATGTTGTCAAATTTCTGGGAGATCAGTCGGGTCGTGTTCAGAGCCGCCTCTAAGTGACCCTGACGGAAAAGCGAGCGCGTGTGTTGCAAGAGCTCCTCTGCCGACCACTCCAGGCCGAAGAGATCGCCGTCCCGAGTCGCCATGTATAGGACCGGTGTGGCCCATTCGGGCGTTCCTCTGATTTCCCGTCGTAGGTGCAGACGTGTCATGGTCATGGCCTCATCGATCGGCCAGCCCATTGCCAGTTGGCTGTAGAAATGTTTGGCGAATTCGATCGCCGCCAGGTTGGTGATTTTGTATTGCATGGCCACCACCGCGGGAATATTCAGGGTGAAAATCCCCATGGCGACCGCCGAAAAAAGATCAGCCTCGCTGCCTCTGCTTCCCTGACAGGCATTCAAGGTGACCAACCTCAAGGTGGGAATACCGGCAAGATAACCCCGCAGTACGTCCCCATGTGCCGGACCATCTTCCAAATAGAGAAAACCTCGCCCTTCATCTGCATCATAACCACCGTGGCAAATCATGTGAAGAATGTGCGGCCTAAAGACTCTTGCTCTTTCGATTAGTGCCGCCACGGTAACCCCCTTTTCCAGGATGCTGACCTGGATTCCCGGTAGGTTCGCGGACTGTAGCAAGGCCGCGATCTCTTGACCCGCATTGAGATCAGGCATGTTGTCAGGTTGGGCCACGGCCATCAGGATACGTAATGGCGGGCTAATCGCCTCCGGTCTCGGCAAATAGTCTTGCCGGTCTTGGGAACTGGAGCTGATCGTGCGCACCAATGTCAAATCACCAAAGGCGGAGAGGTGATCCTTGATGGGAAGATCATTGAAGTACATGGCCTCGAAGGGATAGCGGCCGAGGCTTTGTTGCTGTTCGTCGAGCCGGATGCGTATTCTAAGCCCTTTTTCCTGGCTCCGAGCATGATTATGTCGTTCAATGAATATATCTTTGAGCTGGTTACAAAACAATCCATCGAAAATATCTTCCCCATATTTTTTTAGCAAACGACGGGAATCTTCTTCCGTGCTGCGTAATTTGACGGCTTCCTGTGCTGAGAGTACGGCATCCTTCTCGATTTTGTCGTTGAGCCTCTCAAGATCGTTATCGGAAAGGGTCAGGCGCAGTGGTCTCGGCCGAACGCCCGGTAAATGGACAAGAATCTCAGCTCCAACAGAGTAGATATCGAGGGTGAAATCATCAAACTGCATGAAAGCCCTACCTCGCTAGCGATTCCCGGTCTGCTCACCTTTTGCTAATCTTCGATTATAACTTATTTTTCTTCCTGGTTTAGGTTGGCGTTGCGAATAAGCTCGAGCAGGGCTATCAACCCCTCGGAGCTATCTCCGGACGTCAGTGCATGCATGGCTCTCGCCTGTCTCAACATTTCCCTGGTTTCCTCGCTGTCCGGCTCCAATTCCAGGGCTTTTTCCAAATCACGGATCCCTTCCTCCAAATTGCCTCTGTTGACTTTTTCTACACCCCGGTTGTGGTAAAAAGCTGAGCGTTTGCGATTCTGGAGGGAATCTCCAAGGATTCTCCCGAACAATTCCATGGGATCTACATCGTCCGGTTCCTGAAGACTTACCAAAGCCAACCGGATATCGAGAGCCGAGATCAATTCCTGCAGGTCCTGGTCATGGGGATCATCGCGAAGCTGCTCGTGAGCGATTTTCAAGGCTTCCTCGAGCAGGGGTCCGGACTTGCCGGGCGAAGAGGAGTGAACCTGATCAGCCCGGCCCAGGAGAGCCCTGATCAGGTTCTTGTTGATGTGGGTCGAGTGGGGATTCAACTTGCGGGCGGACCTCAAATTTCTGACGGCTTTCTGCCACTTCTCTTGGTTACCCGCCATAACGCCCAGATTGGCATACGAGGAGGCAAGCATGCCTTCCAGCTTCGAGCTGGTGTAAAGTCCCCGCACCCCTGTCAGGATCTTTATGGCTTCCTGTTCGCGATCTTTGTCGATCAGCACTTTGGCGCGACCCAGTGCGGTTTGCTCGATGCTCGACCCGATTTCCTCCTGGCGGCCGATCTTGCGGGCCAGCTTCATCGCCTGACGCCAATGGGCCAGCGCCTGGACGGGACCCTGATCGGTTTTGGCGATGTAGCGAGATCCAACCTCGGTGCAAAGTTCCATCTCGAAGGTCGCAACAATCTTTTGAAATACCTCTATACCTGTATCCCCGCTAAAAGCCGGATAACCCGTAAGAGGTGGGCCCACTTTTGCATCCTTACGGCATTGTACCCATTTCAAGGCCTCCTCCGGGCGATCTTGTTTGCGCAGAACGGCGGCAATCCGCAAGCCCGAGAACATGTAGGCGATTTCCTGCACCACGTCGGGCTCCACACCCTCTTCATCCTGGTCATCCTGGATAAGCTGCAACAACCTTAATAACGGCGGCCCCTCATCCAATACAGAAGTCTTGGTCCGCGTGTGGGTTTGCAGCGAGTCAAAGAATTCGGCGAAGGGTTGTTCCAAGCCCATTACGCTCACATATTCGGCACCAGCCCATACCATGCGATCCCCCACGGTGAGGCCTCCGTAATCGCAGACCAGTTGTGCGCCGTTCAACTCGGCACGAAACGCAAGCGGCAAATCGTAGACCGCGCGGGCGACCTCTGACAGGCCTTCTTTCTCGAGAGACTCTTTCCATTGGTAAAGAATCGTTTCATAGTACTTGACGACCTGCTCTTTCAATTTTCCGGACGCTTGTGGCATCGCCTCGATTTCATAGGTTTCGAAACGTCTTCCTATCCACTCCCGGAGAAATTCGGGCTGGGTCAGGGGAATGCCTATAAACGCAATTGAGAGCCTCATTTGCTTCAACATGGCCTTGCTTTCTCTTCGGAGAAAACACCGGGCGGCTTCGGCCAGGTGGAGCAAACCGCGGAGCCGGCAAATGTGCGGATCGGCCACTTCGCCCTTCTTGGTCATCCGGCCCAATATCTTGCCGGCTCTTTTTCGATCACCGGTCATGAGGTACCAGGCAAGCCAATCTTTCCTCGCTTTGGGGAGCCGGGCAACCAGTCCGGCGGCTCCAGGCCAGAGTGTAAAGGCCTGCCGGAGACAGCTTATCATGCCGTCGCCGTTCCCATCGGCGTGATGGATCAGCGCCTTTTTCACCAACAGCCAGGAAAAGAGGTGGCATTCGGCCGTATGCAGGGGGCGGTTTTTTTGGATCAAGCCGATCACTTCTAAGGCTTCGGTCAAACAGTTTGCACGTGCAAGATCGGCGGCCCTGTAATAGCGGACGGCATGGTCTTCAGCTGCTATTTCTTCGAGCTTGTCGCTTTGACCTGCCTTGAAGAGAATAGCCGCCTGGTAACCTCGCTCATGGGGTTCAAGATTCAACTGGGTAAGTCGGCGAGCGGCCGTTTGCCAGTCATCCTCCAAAGTTGCCATGATGATCGCTAGCCGAAGGGACGGCTCACCTGCCAACCCGTCTCCGCTCAGCAGATCATGACAGGCCTGACGGTCATCGCGGTAGAGCGCGCAGAAAGCGCGCACCAAATGGGCAGAAGCGTTGTTTGGATCCGCAGCCGATAGTGACTCCAACTCCCCTACAGCCTCCCGATATTCGCCGAGAACAGCAAGAATCATCCCGCGGCAGAGCTTCCAGAGCGAGGTGGATGGCTGGTCCAACATGCGAGCTTCCATATCCTCCAGCGACATCAGGGCCGTGTAGGCGCTGTCCCTGGTGAGCGAAAAAGAGCGCACAATTTGGCGCAGGGCTGCCCACTGAATGATTTCCCAGATTTCTCCAGGCAATTTCTCCGCGGGAAATTCAGTCCATAGCTCGATTATTTTCAAGGGGTTGTCACGACGATACAGATCGGTGAATAACCATTGTGCAACCGCGCCGAATGTCCGTACCCGCGGCTCTGTCCATTCTTCAATGGAGAGCCAAGCCCTCAGAGAAGCTTCCGGGTTGCCGGTCTCCAGATAAGCGTTACCCAGGGCAATTCCATAGGTTTCGTCATGGTATTCGGACGGGATTTCCTTCAAGACGGGAAGCGCCCATGTCGCCCCCGGTTTTTCGGCAGCCAGCCATATCAGCTGTTGGGCAGCCTGACCGCCGACAACCGAATCCAGCACAATACCTCTGAAACCAGCGACCGCTTCATCAAGTCGTTGAGCCGCAAGGTCGACGTGCGCCTTCAGGAACTGCCACCTCGGATCATCGTGGTCCGAAAAACGGTCCAAAATGTTCGCAGCTTCACCCGCTAAAGCCTGATTGATGAGGATCTCCGCATAGGCCAGCAGGTGCTCGCCTTCCAGGAGCCTCTCGACTGATGCCGCCCGAAAATCCTGGAGAGCAGCCGCTCCGTTTCCCTGGAGACGGCGTAGGTGGGCCCGGCGCAACAAGGCTTCGGCCCGGTAGCGCGGGCACTCAACTAATTTGTCCAAATGACCGGCAGCTTCATCTATACGCCCATCGAGAAATAAGACACGGGACAGCATCAGCCGGCCACGCTCTCCGGGCGCCAATTCCACTTCACGCCCATACATGCGGACAGCTTCGGGCCAATCCTCACGGGCGTAGGCAATCCGGCCCAAGTGATGGTAAACCCAGGGAACCCGGGTCAGGTACTTGAGGATTTTCCGATTCCACCGATAAGCTCGCGCCATTTGACCTGGATTGGTGGGATCGGGTCGTGAAATTTCCTCCAAAAAGGCGAGGTTCCGCTTCATCTGCTCAGGGTCATCTCGGTCCCAGGCATGCTGGAGATAGCTCGCGTAGATCTGATGCGCTTGATCGCTCCGATCTCCCCTGGCGAGCAATCGCGCGGCCATAAAAGACAAGGACGTTCTATCGCGGGCTCCTAATCTCCATGCTGCCAGAAAAGCCATTTCGGCATCAGCGTCTTCGCCCCGGGCCGTGAGCACATGCCCCTCGAGCAAGCGGGCTTCACCCTCGATTGGGCTAAGCCCGTTTGGGGCTCTTGCTGAACGGTTTTTTTTCTTTATCTTGCCGATCGCTTTTTGCACCATGCCGTGGGCTTTGTCGGGCTCGCCATCCTCAAGGCAAAGACGCGCCAGCTGGAGCAACGAGACCGGTGAGCGTAGAGCCAACGGCCATAGCTTAGCAAGTCCTCCCAAAAGTGATGTTCGGCTTTGTCCTGGCAAGGATGGTTCTCCTTATTTCAAAGGGTGGGAGACAGGTTGGGCGCGGCGTTAACCGGATTGTTGGATAATCCGAACAAGATCATTTCGGGTTTGGGGAAATCTCTCCTGCAGCTGTTCGTGTTGGGAACGCAGGTATCGGATACAGATTCCCTTGGTTAGCTCGGGGTGTTCGTTTAGCATGACCGAAAAGGTACCAAGCACCTCGGCAAAGCGCGTTGACAGGTCTTCTGTCGCAGGGCCGGCTTTATGGGGAATTTTTACAACGGTCTCAAACCAGACCTGGATCAGCTGTTCCTTGTGCTGCAAATTCTCATCGTCAGACAACTCGTTTAGCCAATCGCCAAAATACAAAATGGTTCGGATGTCTTCTTTCTCTCGGAAGTAATCCAGGACAGCTCGAAACTGTTTGGGTCTCATGAGAGCAACTGTTTTCAGGAAATGTTGGATAGCGATTTCCTTCGAGACTCTTTTTTTAATTTTAATCGACATGAAATTATCTTGAATGATGTCAATTATTTTGAAAATTTCTACTCGCTCTTCGATGAGGCCTACCTTTTCCATATTTCGGTACAAAGAAGATAGGTCTTCATTGATAAAATCAGAAAACTTTCTATCATCAGAATGGTTTTTGACGGCGTTGATCAACTGCGCAAAGGAAAAATTAACAGTTGCCAGGATATTTTCCTCGATTACCTCTGAGCTGATTTCTCTCATTAACTCCCAGTAGCCTAAGGTTTTACCGAGGTGAGACAGTTTTTTCTCAATGCCTCTTGCAAATAGGCTCAACTTGAGATTGATTGCGCCCAACTGACGAAAATGGTTCTTAAATAATTCCTTTTCGTTAGCGTTCTCGACTTGATAACGTATGGATATTATTCGATCTAACCAATGCTCTACTTCTTCTTCAGGACTCCAGTTAAAATCTTCATCCTTGATTAGTTCAAATCCTAAGCGCTTGACTGTATGATAATATGGTTCTTCCGGTGGCGGTGGCGGTGGCGGTGGCGGTGGCGGTGGCGGTGGCGATGGCGGTCGTTCTTCCTCAAATCTGAATCGGAGCAGAATTTCCAATGCAGCTTTCAAATCGCGGTCTGCATACTGGAGTAATTCTCGGCTGCCGCCAAACTCGTAGACCGAGGCTCTCATTGCCAATGTTTCCGAAGCTCGATAAGCTGCGTCCCTTTCTGCGTTCCCCGGGTCATAAAGCCATTCCAGAAAATCAAGGTGGAAATGGATGCTTCCCTCTTCCTCCACCGGACATTGAATACCCTCGACATTGGCCATCCTGACAAGTGATTGCCAGGCCAAATCGGTCAGCTTCAGGGCATCATCACGCCTGCGTTCCAGTGCTGCCCGGCTTCCTAGTTGAAGCAAATGCTGCTCGGTCCAAGGGTCTTTCGTTTTACCGGGTAGTTTTTCAATGACCTCATGTCCGTAGAGTGTGCGTTCCGCCAGGTGATCATAAAGATCGGGAAAGATAGCGGAACTCATCAATAACCCCGTCCCCTGTATCCAGTCACTTAATTCGGCCAGGGCCTCTTTCTTCTCCGAACCAGAGGCAAAGCGAGCCTTCATGACTAAATAATCTAAGTACTCCCATCGCTCAGAAGGCACCGGCATGATCACTGCTCCTCTCTAGAACCTTATCTCGCCATCTTGCTATAAACCCAGTTCCAATAATTTTGAGGGATATCACCCAAGTTAGAGGGTTCGTCTCGTGGGTTGATATTACTGAGGAAAAAATCCGCGACATCGGGTTGAAATCGAAACCACTGCTCGCCAAATTTCATGACCGGCTCAATAAGTCTCTGGCTAAATATTTCTTGAAAACACTTTTGTGCTTCCCGAGCTTTTTCTTTTTCACCAGGAGTACGAGCGGTGTTTTCCTCCCGAATTTCCCATTTGAGAAGGTCCAAAGGGAAGGTCCCCCCCAACGAGGCCATTTGGCAGTTTCGGATAAACCGGCTGGGAGCCACTTCCAAAATTTTTCTCAGCAGGGTAACAGGGTCTTTTCGATGCCTCTCTGAGTATTGGTTGAACTTCTCTTCGAGATAGCTCATAAAGGTTTCGGCGGTTGCTTGAACTTGTTGGATATTGCAAAGGCTACCGAACCGATGAAACCCGGCTTCCGGTGAATCACCCATAACGGCAATGCTCATGGGTTTGGTAGATGTACCGCGAAACAATCCTGATGATGTCAAGCCCTCCGAAAGAGCCCTGAGGAGATTCTCATCATTGAGGCCATAGCCGACATAGACGACATGGTAGGTTGCCAAAACTGTTGACAACCAGGATTTGAGATAGGGCCGGTTAGTCTCGAAATGACTGTATTGAGCGCTTGAAAAAACATAGACATCATCACGCTGCTCAAGTACACACCCATGCGGCTTGACCAAGGTCGCATCGCAAACTCCTACCTTGGGAAGATCCTCATCCAGGACCACTCGTGAATAATTTCTCCAAACTTCGTCGTAAGCTTCTTCCTGTAGGTTATCGCAATTAGTTGTTATGATTATATGGAAAGGTAGTCTGGCAACAATGCGATGCTCTTTTTTCGGTCTCCTTTCAGATTTATTGCAGTTGAAATATTTCTCCAGCTCAAGGTGTAACCCCCCAGCTCCAAATTTATGTTGTAAAAAAAGTGACAGGTCTTCGGTTGGGTCTGTGCCCAATGCTTTCTTGAGTTCTTGGGTTGACAATACTCCTTCTTTCGAGCCCGGCTTTCCCGCTGAAAAACCCGCCCCCAGGAAAAGAATGCAGTTTTTCTCCTCGAGCCAATGACAGACGAGACCTACTGCATTTTCTAATTCCATTGTCACTGGGTACCTCCCAGCCTGTTTTTCAATCAAAGCAAATATATGCGTTATTATAGCATGAAAGTAAGAGGATTTTTTTCTGATTTAGGAATGCTGATGTAGGAAAGGTAAACCCTTATTTTTAATAGATATCGGCTGAGCCATATTGTTGGGCGGAGTACCGCACAACCGCACGCGCTCGATGCTGTCTAAATATTAGCCGAAAAGGTTTCGACGACTTTCTGAGTGTCGAACCGCAGCGATAGGTGGAGACCTCCGGTAGTGCGAAGCCTGTGGCAGTTACCCTTGCATCGACCTTTCCCAAACTCAAACCGGCATGCTCACCACGCAAGATCCGGGGAAGATTCAACCGGCCGGATACCGGCACAATTTTCGGGGAAACACTTTGCCTGTTTTCTCCCTTAAGAACATCCATCACTTCAATCCTCCTCACCCAGAGGGATTTTTGAACCATCTCGGAGGTACATTGCTTTCAATAGCTCACGGGTTTTGGCAAAGTCGCCGGGGGTGACCCGGGCCGCCAACCCCGGTCTAATTGATGGGACCCCAGGCGGGGTATGGGCTTTACCACCATGTGGTTGGATCCAATAGCGCGGGGTTGTCCGCCGGGGACATCGTCCGAGGTTTGCGAGGATATTTCCCCGGTGGACTACCCCGGGGTGTCTGCCGGTCGTAACCAGATTAAAAAAGAAAGCAAAGTTACGATCAGGCGCATTTTTTCAAACATAACCACTTGTGGAAACGTATAAATACTTACTGACCGTGTGTCAAAAATTAATTGGAGGTGCTCCGATGAAAGCATTCTTCGAACAGCACAAGGATCAGGCCTTCGATCGCCTGCAACTGCGCAGCCTATGCGGCGGTGACAGCGCCGCTCCCTTAGAACCGCCTTTTGACGATGACGACGGCGGCGGCTAGGTAGATCATGCCCCATAGACCACCGGGCTCGCCGATGATTCTTTTTATAAAGCATTGAGAAAAAATAGTATTGCTCGGCAAGAAAAAAGTCGATCATTCATTGGGTATTTCTCTACCCAGAAGAAATATACGCGCTCTTACGAGAAAACCCGCGCTCGTTCCTTCATCACATCGCTTGGGTGCACGCGGAATGTGTGTGCGCCCGGGAGGAACTGTTCCCATTTAGCCGGCGTGCGGCGAACGGATCTTCAAATCCGGCTTTGCATGGGGATTAAAACCACGTATGATTTGGGTAAAGCCCGTTTCAGGGTTGCCGCGAGTCCCGCAAACCACTTGACCGCGTTTTTTTACATGTGGTTGCGGCCCTCCCTGAAACCGTTTCGCCTTGAAGGAGTGCCCTATGATGTTCCCGCAATCGGTCAGACCGCTTTCTTCGAAAGTGCTTGTCGCTTCGGCCATGTTCTTGATCCTATCGGTGGGATACATCCAGCCGCCTGCCCTCGCCAATGCAGTACCGATACTTTCCGCCGGCCCCGATGATTGGTGCGGCGGTCACGGTTTGCCTGAATCCAAATGCACCATCTGTAACCCGGAGTTGATTCCTCAGTTCAAGGCTGCCGGTGATTGGTGCGCGGGACACGAGTTACCCGAGTCGGTTTGTCCGACCTGCAATCCCAAGGAAACCCCCTCGGACGCCGCCCCCCCGCCTTTCGATTGGTGCGCCGGCCATGACGTACCTGAATCCAAGTGCACCCTCTGCAACCCCGAACTGATCCCCAAGTTCAAGACAAGCGGCGATTGGTGCGCCGAGCACGAGCTGCCCGAGTCCGTCTGCCCGATCTGCAACCCCGGCGCCTTGCCGCCCGAGGCGATCGAGGCCCGCATTGTCCGCTTCATCTCCGAGGAACTGGAAGCCCGGGCCGGCATCCGAACCGAACCCGCGCAACGCGGCCCCGCCTCGGAGACCGTTCAGGCCGGCGCTCAATTCGCCTTTCATGCCGATCGAGTAGCCGACCTGCGCGCGGTGATCCCCGGGGTCGTACGTCAGATCCATGCGGAACTGGGAGCGCAAGTAACCCGAGGCGCGCCGCTCTTCGATCTGGAAAGCGTTCGAGTGGGCGACACGCAGGCTCATCTCCGCAAAGCGATCGAACGCGGCCGCCTGGCCGAAACAAACCTGAAACGCCTGCAAAGACTGAATGAACGGGGCATGGCCACGGCCCGGGAGCTTGAACTGGCTGAACAGGAACTGGAAAGCGCTCGGGCGGAAACGGACTCGGCCAGGACGGAACTGCGCATGACCGGTGCTTCCACCGAGGACAATACGGGCCGCTTCACCCTGACCGCGCCCATCGACGGCACCCTGGTCCGCCGTCCGGCCATGATCGGCACCCTGGCCACGGAAGAAACCTCGCTGGGCATGATCGCCGACACCCGCGTTATGTGGGCGCTCTGCGACGTGCCGGAACAAGACGCCGGCCGCCTGGCCCTCGACGCCCCGGTCCGGCTAACCTTGGGGAACGGCGAAACCCATGAGGGGCGCATTACCTGGATCTCGGCGGAGGTCGACCCCCGCACCCGGACCGTCAAGGTGCGCGCCGAGGTGGCCAATCCCGACGGCCGCCTGCGCGCAAACCAGTTTGCCCAAGCCCGCATCGAAACGGCGTTCGCCCCCGATGCCCTGCTGGTTCCCGGAAATGCCGTCCAGCGCGTGGGCGCCCTGGACGTGGTTTTTGTTCGCAGGGAGCCCGGCATCTACGAACCCCGCGTGGTGACCGCCTTTGCCGCCGGGAAAAAGATGCGTGTGGAAGGACGCCTGCAACCGGGCGAGCCGGTGGTCACTACCGGCGCCGTCCTGCTGCGGACCGAGGTTCTGCCGGGGAGTATCGGCGCCGGCTGTTGTGAAGTCGAACCCCTCGGGGGCAATTGATGCTGACCCGCCTCATCGATTTATGCATGGCCCATCGCCCCGTCGTCTTGCTGATAACCCTACTGGTAGCCGCCGTGGGTGCGGCCGGCTTTCGAAGCCTGCCGTTCGATGCCTTTCCCGACACCACGCCGGTCCAGGTTCAGGTGAATACCACCGCTCCCTCTCTTTCCCCGTTGGAGGTCGAGCGGCTGATCACCTTCCCCATCGAACAAGCCATCTCGGGATTGCCGGGGCTTTTACAGGTACGCTCCATCTCCAAGTTCGGCTTCTCGCAGGTCACCGTCATCTTCGACGACGATACCGATATCTACCTGGCCCGCCAGGTGGTGGGTGAGCGCATTGCCGTCGCCGAGTTACCCGAGAGCATCGAGCGCCCCGCCTTGGGCCCCGTCTCCACCGGCCTGGGCGAGGTCTTCCAATACCTGGTGCGTAGCGAAACGCTTTCAGCCCAGGAATTGCGCACCCTGCATCATTGGGTCATCAGGCCGCGCATGGTGCAGGTGCCCGGTGTGGCCGAGATCAACACCTGGGGCGGCTACGAAAAGCAATACCATGTCCTTGTCGATCCCATGCGCTTGATTGAATACGAGCTTGTCCTGGACGATGTGGCGCGCGTCTTGTCCCGAGGGAACCGCAACGCGGGCGGCGGCATTTTGGATATCGCCGGAGAGTCGCAGCTCATCCAGGGACGCGGCCTGGCCGGCGGCATCGAGGATCTGGAAGCCATGGTGGTAGCGCACGTCGGCGGCGTTCCCATCCACCTGCGCGACGTGGCTCAGGTGAAGGAAGGCCACGAGATCAGGCTGGGCGCCGTGACCGCCGAGGGGCAGGGCGAGGCCGTCTTGGGCCTGGGTTTCATGCTGATGGGCGAAAACAGCCGCGAGGTGACCCGACTACTGGAAGCCCGTCTGGCCGAAGTTGCCCGCGACCTGCCCGAATCCGTCTCCCTGGCTCCGGTCTACAGCCGCAACGACCTGGTGGACCAGGTCCTGCGCACCGTGCGCAAAAACCTCATGGAAGGCGCCCTGCTGGTGATCGCCGTCCTGTTCATGTTCCTGGGTCATTTCCGCGCCGGGCTTATTGTGGCCCTGGCCATACCTCTGTCCATGCTGTTCGCCTTCAACGCCATGTTGCAATTCGGCATCGTGGGCAGCCTGATGAGCCTGGGCGCCATCGATTTCGGCCTGGTGGTGGACAGTTCGGTGATCATGGTGGAAAACGCGTCCCGCCGACTCAGCGAGGACACAAGCGGCCGCAGCATACGTCAGATTGTGCGCGACGCGGCCGTGGAAGTGCGCAAGCCCACCCTGTTCGGCGAACTGATCATTGCCGTCGTCTACCTGCCGGTGCTCACACTGGAAGGCGTGGAGGGCAAGCTCTTCCGACCGATGGCGCTGACGGTGATCTTCGCCCTGTTGGGTTCCATGATCCTGTCGGTAACCCTGATGCCGGTGCTGGCAAGCTACGTCCTGAAGCGCGGCGGCGGCAAACGAAGCAGGGTGGTGATCTGGCTGGAAAACCGCTATGGCGCCCTACTGGACCTTGCCCTGCGCCGCAAGACCCTACTCCTGTCCCTGGCCGCCCTGATCGTCTTGGGCGCGGGTGTCTCGGCCGCTCGACTGGGGACCGAATTCGTGCCCCGCCTGCGCGAACAGGCGATTGTGATCAATACCGTGCGCATTGCCGGGGTGTCGCTGGATGAATCGGTACGTTACGGCACCCAAATCGAAAAGCTGTTACTGAAGGAATACCCTCAAGAAATCGCCCATATCTGGACCCGCACCGGCACCGCCGAGGTGGCGACCGATCCCATGGGCCTTGAAGTATCGGATGTGTTCATCACCCTCACCCCGCGCAAACAATGGACGCGGGGCGCCACCCAGGATGAGCTGATGGAAGCCATGGCCGGCACGCTGTACGGCATGCCGGGCATGCGCAGCATTTTCACCCAACCCATCGAGATGCGCGTGAACGAGATGGTGGCCGGCATTCGCGCGGACCTGGCCGTGAAACTCTTCGGCGATGATCTGGACGTCTTGCGGACCCAGGGCGAAACCATCCGCCGACTGGTCGAAGCAATCCCCGGCGCGGCGGACGTAACCGTGGAGCAACTGACCGGCCAGGCGATGCTGGCGATCGATATCGACCGGGAAGCGGCGGGACGCCACGGTATTCCGGTGGGCGAGATCCTTGAATTCATCGAATCCCTGGGCACGCGCAAGGTGGGCCAGGTGATCCAGGGCCAGCGCCGTTTCGACCTGGTGCTGCGCCTGGGTGAGGACGTACGGCAGTCGGCAGAGACGATCGGCGCGCTCTCCATGCGCACCGAAGCCGGCGTCCAGGTGCCCTTATCGCGGGTGGCGTCCATCCAGGTGGTGGAGGGTCCGTCTACCATCCGGCGCGAGTGGACCAAACGACGCATTTTAATTCAGGCCAATGTTCGCGGCCGGGACGTGGGCTCCTTCATCGGCGACCTGCGCGAAGCTTTGGACACGCAACTGTCGTTGCCGGAAGGTTATTTCACCCAACTGGGCGGACAGTTCGAGAATATGGAACGCGCCCGCGAACGACTGCTGGTGGTGGTGCCCATTGCGCTCTTGTTGGTATTCTCGCTGCTCTACCTGACCTACGGGCGTTTGTCCGACACGGTGCGCATCTTCACCGGCGTGCCCTTCGGCGCGGTGGGCGGCGTGGCGGCCCTGTGGCTGACCGGCATTCCCTTTTCCATTTCCGCCGGGGTGGGCTTCATTGCGCTGTCAGGCGTGGCGGTGTTGGGCGATATGGTGCTGGTCACGCGGGTCACGCAACTGGTCAACCGGGGCCGACCGCCGCTGGCGGCCATTCGAGAAGGGGCGCAAACGCGCCTGCGCCCGGTGCTGATGACCGGACTGGTGGCCGCGCTGGGATTCGTCCCCATGGCCCTGAACACCGGTGTAGGCGCCGAGATTCAAAAACCCCTGGCCGTGGTCGTCATCGGCGGTATCATCACCTCCACCCTTGCCACGCTATTCATCCTACCCCTACTATACGCCGCCTTCGGCACACCGTCCGGCCCTACCCCGACCGGTCATGATCCTGAAGCGAATTTGTCCTCGTAATACAACAGATCCCATTTGGGAAAGGTTCACGTCAGCGCCATTATTAGACGCCTGTCTTAGGATGGGCGAGGAACATTCTGATTACCCACGGTAGCTTGGCCGGTAGCCGGCGGGGCAATTGATCCGGTATCGAAACATGCCCTATCCCCGGCCTTTGATTCAAGCGGTTGGCGACTTAAGGGGTTTTGTGAAAGAATAGACCTACCCTGGCGTGAGGCGAACAAGCATGCAGGTATTTCTTTCTTATAGCCATAGTGACCTGGAGAAAGCCGAAAGATTACATGATGATCTGGTGGCTGCCGGTATTTCTGTCTGGTGGAATCGCGATATTCTCCCCGGCCAGGATCGGAAAGTGGAGATAAAGCGTGCGGTGAGACGATCCGAGTTCAGTATTGTCTGCTTCTCAGAAAACCAAAACGTGCTTTTTTACGATGAGCTGAAAAGTGCTGTTCAATACCAAAGAGGCCTTTCTCCCGGAAGTATTTTCATCATTCCAGTCAGGTTTTCCAATGCAAAAATCCCCAGGATAGCCGTCGATTCAATAGGAACATACCTGTCCGACCTTCTCTGGGTTGACATGGGCCGGGAGGAACAATGGGAGACAGGCATGCAATTAATCCTGAGATCCCTTTCCGCCATACCTTCTCTCCACACCCAAGAAAAACCCAAGAAAAAAAACGCGTACTTTTTTGCCCCGCACATGATTCCAAAGGTCGATTCATTTACCCAGGCCGTCTCCTGGGGCGGGTCACTTATAAATAAATTCCAGCAGGAAGAACTCTACCTTACCGACATCCGCCGTCAAAAAGACGCGGAGCGTTGGTTCCTCCAAATCAAACTCCCCGCGCAACTGGTCGAGGAATACGGCACCGCACCTGAAGCCCTCATTCTGGCCACACCGGAAGCGGTTCACGGCAAGGACCTACGCGAGGCAAAATACGAGTTACTGCGTCGCGAATTCGAGCTGGACCGCGACCTGTTGATCATTGCCGACGGCAAACCCGACCTGGAAAAACGCCTGGATCAAATCTTCCCTCTTTGGGGCCAGTGGATTCCCTGGGGCCCTCAAAACGGTGTGTTTCCCGCCCTGGCCGATTGCTTCAGCGGCCATGCAACCGGGCATGACATCTTCGATGAGCGGCATCCCGTTCGAGGCCGGCAGGTCTTCGGTCGTGATGAGATGGTGACCAATCTCATCCGCCATATTCGCCGGGGAGGCGCCGCCGGTGTTTTCGGTCTCCGTAAGGTAGGTAAAACCACCACGGTCAGAGCTGCAACCGATAAACTGGATCCTCCCGTCGGCGGTAACGTGATTGTACCCGTGGCCTGGTTGGATGCAGAACGTGTCTATGAAAGAACCCTGGACGGCCTGGTTACCCGCTTGTTGGATACCATGGAAACCAAACTGGTTCGCGAGCATCTATACGACTTGCCGGTTCCCCGGGAGGGCGAACCCTTAAACCGATTGGATCGTTACCTGACCACCATCTTACAAGAACTGCCCACCCCGTTGTGCCTGGTTATCGATGAGTACGACTACCTGTTTGAAGGTAGCGGCGGTATGCCCGGCGTCGCCGGTATCGGCTCCTTTTTCAACTTGATCCGCGGTCACGCACAGGAGACGAGTCAACTGTCTTTGGTTCTTATCGGAAGAGATCCCGGTCATTTAGATCAGCCGCTGATGGACGGCCGGCCCAATCCCCTTTTAGGTTGGTTCGCGGATTACTGGCCGGGACCCCTGAACGCGGTACACGCCGAACAGCTATTGACAGGCCTGGGGCGGCGCATTCGCCTGAAAACCGGCCCGAAAACGATCAGGGAAGCATACTTATGGAGCGGCGGGCACCCCATGTTGCTGCGCCAGTTCGGCTCGACCCTGGTAGACCTGGCTGATCGAACCGGGCCCCAACCCATGGTGACCGATCCCCTGATTACCAAGGCGGCCGATGCCTATTTGGAACGAAATGCGGTCACCACCATTTGTCGCGAGGTCTACCACCTTTTAAGCACTCGTTACCCCCGTGCGGCCGAATTGACAGCCGAGTTGGTCAACATACCGGACGACGGCTTGCAGAGCCGCCTGGCAAAGATCGGTTCCAACGAGGCACTGCTGCTTCTGAAGCGATTCGGGCTGTTGATCGAACATGACGCACAAGTCATGATACCCCGTGTCTTCCGCTGGTACTTCACGGCCATGACCGGTCGGTCCCGGAGACAGTCGGCATGACCGGAAATCCCTACAATTGGCAAAAACACACACCTAAAATTCTCATCGAACGTCCTCAGATGGAAACCGCCGTCGATTTGCTCCGGCAAGGAGGAAGCGCTTACATTCTGGCCGGCAGGGGAATGGGCAAAAGTGTGTTCCTTCACCAAATCGAGAAGGAAATGAAAGCCCGCTTCGACGTTCGCGTAATACGGATTGCCTCGCCCCCGTTGGAGATGACCGTCCGCGGCTACTTGAAAATGGTAGCGCGTCATATGAGGTTGTCGGAGGACTTCATGGACCTGCGAGAACTGTTCGACGCCTATTTCAACGGGCCTGACGCCGCCTCGGGGATTGTCTTGCTCTTTGACGAATATGACCGCTATGCTCACCCGCTTCAGGCCGAGGGGAACCACCCGGGCCGCGCCTTTTTCAGTAATCTGGAAGCGGCGCATCGAGATTTCGAATCCAATCTCGGCATCATCGCCGCCGGCGGAATCGGCGTTTATGTGTTTCGTGATGTACTTGGCTCGCCCTTCATTTCCCGAGCAGAAGAAATCTTGCTCTCCCCGTTTTCCAGGGAAGACCTTTTGAAACTTTCCTCACCGTTCCACGAGCAGGGGCAGCCGTTATCCGAGGAAGTGGTCGATGCGCTTTTTCTGGCTTCGGGCGGCAATCCCGCCCTGGTTACCTATGGCTTGCAGAAAGCGTGGGATATAACGCAACTTACCGCCCGTCACGTAGGTGAGCTTTTTTCGTCTTTTCAAAGTAAACATAGGGAATTCATCCGCGATATTCATCATTCCTTTGCCGACCCCAAGCTGTCCCGTGCACCGCAAAGAGTATGGCTATGATTCACCGGTCCGAAGCGCCGATTCCCCGCGGGGAATTGATCGAGGCTTGCGTGCCCGCGGATTCTGATTTGCTGCCGATTGATTTCGTCGATGTTTTGACTCTTTTGGAGGCTTCCGGTTTGGTGCGGACTTACGGTACGCCGAGGTCCGATGATCCGGTCCATGTCAAACCGGTTACCGGCATCTTGAACCTACCCCATGAATCCTCATCACCCTCGACTCAGGATTACCGGCAGATCTTGTTGGATGATTTATTTCTCTTAATCAGCAGGCTCCATGCATCGAGCGCGGACTTCTTCAGACCGGGTTCCGGCGGCTCCGGCAAACAATTGGTTCCCGAACCCGTCTTCTCCGCCTTCCTGGCGATGGGTCTGGAATTCATGGGATGGCAGTCGGACCGGGAGGCCCAGCAGGTATCAGGAAGGACCGACATCAAATTACGCCGCCCTGGAATGAACGGACTCGGCATCATCGAGGTCAAAATATGGGGGCGTAACGATTACCGGGACATTCATAAACAAGTCGAAAGCTATTGGTCCCAGGATACAAAAGCGGCGGTTGCCATTACCCTTACCGACAAGGAAATAAAGGATTGGAAGAGTCGTTACGTCACGGCATGTCTGGCAAATATCAAGGCGAAACAGCTACCGGAACACTTCCCTCTGGCAGGAAGCTTCGAGTGTGATACAGCCGTGGGTGAAAGGGGATCGGCGATCATCGATCATTTATTGTTACGCTTGCCGAGAGATCATTGACAGGACCTTTTAGGTACATCGATTCATGAGTTTGAGGTGGTCCCGATATCATTCCCGGTAGCCGACGCACGCTACGGCGCGACAGACCCGCGCCTCGCGGGCTGCAAGCCGCCCATTTCGCCGGGAGGCGAAATTGGGCAGTTCGTGCTTTCAATCGACAAATACCAAAAGGATATACAAGCCAATACAGAACAAGCATTCAGCCCTCCGCGCGCTCCGGGCTAAATGCTTGTTCGGGAACAATTTGCATAACCGGCAACAATTTTAACTCAGGGCCGCCTAAAACCCCAATCTCCGCCTCGACGCATTAGATCGCCGGCCCGGAAACCTAAACCCCTGTCCACGGATGCTTGTTATGCTAGAATTCGCCTGGAATTGGAATATATAACGACGATTATTTGGTTATCAGGGTTTTATGTCCGAGAATTGGATAAATTTTAAAGATTATGCTCTTCACAAGCAGGTGGTTCGAATCTGGGAAGCCGGACAGACGGGCACCCTCAACTGCCGGCTGAAAGGATATATTAAAACACTTTATTTCCAGTCAGGTACTGTCACTTTTGCCACTTCTGATGATCCGCAAGACAGTCTCGTTCAAGTTCTGATCGATCAGGGCCGGTTCAACGAGGGCCGATTCGGATCTATCCTACCCAATTTCAACAATGAGCTTTCAATCGGCAGGAACCTGGTCGAAACGGGCCTGATTTCTCAACAGGAGTTGGTCGAGGGAACTGAGAAACAGGTATTCCGCATATTCAAGCATACGATCAATATACAGGAAGGTCGTTTTAATTTTAAGAAGGAAGACCTTCCCAAAGATATGATCGCCTTGCCGCTCTCTTTCCCGGAAAAAATTTTCGAAGCGGTTCTCCCCATGGAAGACAGGGCTTGGATCTCCAATTACTTCCCAATCGATTTCACCCCTGAGAAGAATGAGGAGAAACCTATCGATTTTGCCAAGGTCAAGATAGGGCGCTTCGCGGAGCCCACCTTCAAGCTCATTGACGGGGAAAGACAATACCAGCAACTTCTTTTAGAGGTCGACATCAGCTGTTTTCTTCTTCTCAAATTCCTTTATGCGTTGAGCTTTTCGGGTTATATCTCGATTCATTATCCTGAAGTTCAGGGGGATATATTCGATGGGGACAGCGGAGGTGTGACCGGCCGGGAATCCGTCGGATCTCAGGTCAGGCCGTTACTGAATCTTGATCGGTTGGGTCTGGAAATCGGTTATGGGCTCATCCCCCTGGTAGATACTGAGAACGACGGCAATATCTTGGAGAGGCTTCATTCCCTTCGTCGTCAGTTAGCCGTGGAACTGGGCATTGTGGTCCCACCGATCCGAATTCGGGATAATTTGGAATTGAAACCCAACCATTACGCCCTGTTACTCAAGGGGGTAACCGTGGGAAGCGGACAACTGATGCTCAAACATTTGCTTGCCATAAACCCGGGCGCCGCCGTCGGCGAGTTGGACGGCGTCTTCACCAAGGAACCCGCCTTTGGTCTGGACGGCTATTGGATCTCCGAGTCACAAGAGGAACATGCACAAAGCCTGGGCTACACCGTTGTCAACCTACAGACCGTCATCATCACCCATCTGAGTGAAATCATCAAGCGTCATTACCACAAACTGTTGGGACGGCAGGAGACCCATTTTTTAATCGAAAACCTGGCGAGAACCCACCCGAAAATCGTGGAAGATCTCATCCCCAACATCCTGCCTTTGGGGACTGTGCAGAAAGTGTTGCAGAACCTCCTGGCCGAGAGAGTTTCCATTCGTGACCTACTCAGTATTCTAGAGTCGCTGGCAGAGCACGGCGTGGAGGAAAAAGACTCTTGGATGCTTTCCGAGTTAGTGCGCCGGGACATCGCACGCACGATTACCAATCCCTACCTCAATGAAGACGGCGACCTTCATGTTATGACCCTCAACTCGGATTTGGAAGGTACCCTGAGTAACGCTATTCGTCAATCCGGCTCTGAATTTCTTGTTATCCTTGATTCAAAAATGTCTCAGCTTTTAGTAGATCAGCTACATAGCGTTATAGCGTCTTCCAGCTTTGGCATTCAACTGGTTCTCCTTGTAAGCCCCGCATTGCGAAGACCACTGCGGAAACTGGTCGAAAAGGTTTTACCGGATCTGGTGATATTAAGCCAGGCTGAAATTGCGAATGACATTAATGTTGTCATGATAGGGGAGATAAATATGTGAGACCTCAAGGACTCCCATACCCTATCACCCCAATCGACTCAGAAAAAACTACGATCACCCTTTTCCATGTAGTCACCTTGTGACAACATTATTACTTAATAGGATGGACAACATACAAATCGCCGTAAAGGTTTTCCGCACACTTTACAATTAAAATCAGCCATGGCGAGGAGGAATGAATGAAGAAAATAAAAACGAGTATAGCTATAGTTGACCATTTATATTCGGTGTTCATGATGATTACACCCATCGCCTTATTGGGAGTTTGTTTAGAATGGGGTTGGAATAAATTCATATCCGACTTTGCACCAGGACTAGTCAGCTCCAACGATTTGAGTAATGATGTACCAACCATAGATTTTATTTTTGTGGTGGCAATGGGGTATCTTTTTGTTTTGAGCTTCAAATTGTCGTGGGCACTTTTTCAAGAAGTTAGGACGAAATTAAAAGATGAAGAATGGACCTGAACCAGAAACTCCTGATTGACCATGTTTATAAGGGCCTCCCATTTAGCGTTTAGCTATCGGGCTCAGCCATCCTTGATTTAGAATCCGAAATCGATTGCCCCGAATGTGGGCCCTGTTTGGCCCTGTTTCCACCCTTGGGTTATGACCTTCATGATTGACCGTGTTTAGTTCAACCGATACATGGCGCCGGCGCCTCCTTTTCAATATACACGCGGCCCGGCAGGCTACTCGATCACCCGGGGGGCGTAGGCCGTGTAGGCAGCGAGGCCTTTGGGGCCGCCGATGACGGCCAGGCCCGCTACTTCTCGGGGGGCTTCGATGCGGATGTAGCCTATTTCGGCGTTGTCCGGTAAATCTTCCGGCGTCAGCCAGCCTGCTTCGCCGTATGCCGGTTTGGTCAGGTTGGTCTGGATGCCGATGTTGTGCTCACGGTTTGCCAGTTCGTTGCCGTCCGCGTCGTAGGCGAAGGCGGTGAGGATCATAAAGCGTCGTCTGGGGTTGGTGATCGTCAGTTCTTGGGGAATCTCCGGGGCCGTTAACGGGAAGTACAGTTGTCTGCCGATTGTGCCCGGGTCGGCGGCTTCGACGGCGGCCATGGCGTCGGCGTCGTGGTAGCCGTACAGCAGCATGGCGGCCAGGGGTTTCAAACTGTATACCTCGATCCACGCCGGGTCGCGGCCTTCCGGCAGGTTGGCAAAGAGGTGCGCGGCCTGGCGCACCTCGTTGCCGTGCGGCGGCAGGTTCAGCGAAACTACGTCCACTTCGCCTTCCTCGTCATAGGCTAAAAGCGCCACATTGGCGTGTTCGTCGTTGGGATTGGCCAGGCTGACACCGGTCCAGCGGTTGGGATCGCGGGTGACAAAGGGTAGGTAGAGTTCCTGGGAAGTCCAATTTCGGCGACGGTAGGGCAAGGCGGCGATGCCTTTGCCCAGGCGGTGTTCGTAGGTGACCATCCCCTGGTGTTCGCCGGCGGCGATTTGCGGCAGGGCGCTGTTGTTGAGCACCGCCGGTCCCAGGCCGCCCCACAGGTCCAGGCTCAGGTTGCGGCCCGGGGACAGGGTGCCGGTCAGCCGGTGATCGGCGGGATCGGTCTTTTCGGCCTGTACTTGCGAGGTGGTGATGGTCAGGTCGGTCGTCTCCTCGCCGCTTGCCACCGTGTGCAGCCTCGTGCGGAAGTGGCGCACGTCCCGGGCCAGGTGCGGGACAAAGGTGGCGTCGCCGGGGAAGACGCTGCCTTGCAGGGCGAACCGCCGGCCGTTATCGCCCTCGAAGAACAGGACCGCGGCCAGGTCGACGGGGCTTTCTATCTTCAGCGCATGCACATCCTCGTTTTCCAGGCTGATCGAGAGGCTGCCCTTGGGTACGACGCTGACGGTTTCCCGGCTCAGTAATTCCTCGGCGCCGTGGATATCCAGGGTCAGGTCCACCGGCGCGTCGCCATCTTCCACAGCGATCAGGTGCAGAGTGTAACGACCCCGGTAGCCGTTCAGACCGGTAAACCAGGTTGCGCCCGCGCAGTCGAGAACGGGCTCCTCGGTAGCGCTCAAATCGACGAATTGCCGCTTGTGCCACATATCGGAAACAAGCGGGCAGCTGTCCTTGCCGAAGTCGTGGTCCCACAGGACCAGGTTATAGAGATTCAGGTTGGCGCTGACATCGGGCACCCGGGTGAACCGGTTTTGCGCGGCCAGAACCAGCAGCAGGTCGGGCAGGCCGCTTAGGTCCGGCATCTCGGTCAGCAGGTTGGTTTCCAGGGTCAGGTAGTTCAGGCTGCCGGACAAGGTCCCCACATGCGTGATCCGGTTCCGCTGCATGGTCAGCGAGAACAGATTGTCCATATGGGCCGTGGACGGGAAGGAGGTCAACTGATTATCGCCTGCCGACAAATAGATCAGCCGGCCCAGGTGTTCCAATCCGGGCAGTTCGGTCAGTTGATTGTCAGTGACGTCCAACTCGTAGAGTTTGGGCCAGGCGCCCAGGTCGGGCAGTTCGGTCAAACCGCCGGAGGCCAGGCGCAGGTGCCGCAGGTTGGAAAAATGATGCATGCCCGTCAGGCCGGGAAGGGTCCGGTCGGATCGGTTGCTGTTGTCGAAGGTATAGGCGAGTTGCGCTTCGACGGTGTTCAGTTGCCCGTCGTCGTTGCGATCGTAGAACCTGATGAAATCGGCATAGAGCGCGGGCTCAAATTCCTCGGCCGGAATGATGTCCTGGCCGAAACAGTCCAACTCGCCCCCTCCGGCAGCGGGTTGATAGAGCACGGTCTTCCCGTCCTGTTCCGCCGTGACGATGTCATAGCAGGCATCCAAGGCCAGCGGGTTGCCGCGTACGTCCACATGGTTCAAAAGATAGGGCAGTTTTTCGGGAATGCCCGTCAGGCCCTCCCCGCCGGCGACCAGGGTGGTGAGGCCGGTCATGAACTGAATGCCCTCTAAACTTTGGATCTCTTCGTGGCCCGGCGTGGTGATTTCGGTGATGAAACTGGCTTCGTAAGTGTCCAGCGTGCCGCTGCCGTCCAGGTCATACTGTCCGACCAGAAAGCTTGCAAAGGCCGTGTCGGGGACGGGGACGGGCCGTGCGCCGAAGTGTATGGTCAGATCCCGGATATCCAGCGGGCTCAGGTAGGCGCGCTGGCCCATATCGAAATACCGGTCCTCGTATTCGGGTTTGGGCTCGATGGTCAGGCCCCCGATCGAAAAAGCGATGCCGGGATAGTGCATGATGGAGGCAAAGTCGTAGGGCGTGCGGCTGTCCGTGGGGAAAATTTCGAACTGTCTTTCCAGGCCCGGCTGGATGTTCTGCCAGTGAATCACCACGTAGTCGTCGCGGTCGGCGCGGGTGTGTTCGTGCACGAAACCCAGGGCATGGAACATCTCGTGCGCAATCACATAGCGGCGGTCCCAACTGGTGATGCTCAAAAACTGATGACCGCCCAGGTAGCCCAGTTCAGACCAGTTGCCGTCGCCGCTGATGACGTGGATGTAACCGGGCATCGCGGCGCGTTCCTCGGCGCCGATTTCGAAGAAGGACAGGTCGGCGACGGTTTCCAGTTCGTTCATTACTTCTCTGAAGAGAGCGCGGTTACCTTGTGAGACATTGCTGTCGAAATAATAGTAGATCCGGTCATCCGGCCAGGTGACGGTGGTAAACCCTTTAGATTGAACCCGGGCCGTGGAAAAGCGCATGTCGCCGATGAAGAAGTGTTCGGAACCGTTCTTTTCGGCCCGAGCCAGGGCTTGCAGCCAGGATTCGGGCGGCGATGCGTTGATCTGCTTGGAGAGCATGTTGCCGGAAAAGGCGAACCCGGCCCAGATGGTCAAGCTGAGACAAAGAATCGCGCGCATGGTGATCTCCTTCGGGAAAAAGGTGACGGCCTTTTATTGTAACCCCAATCGCCGGAGCCGGAGCAATCAGCAATTCCAAGGCGGGTATCTAACGAGAGAAAACCCCCGGGACCGCGGGCATCCCGCGTGCCTGCAAACCAAGCATCGCCCTCCGGGCGAGGCGAGGCAAAAACCCTGGGCGCGCACGCATCCTGCGTGCTCTTCGTGGGATGGGCAGGTGCTTGTGTTTGATAAAAACTACTTACAGACCCAAACGCACGACTCGCCTCATCTCGCCCGGGGGGCGATTCTCGGCAGAAGGCCCTTCACAGGAGTATTATCAAGAGACAAGCTGATCAAGTTTGGGCGTTTTGGTATCGATCATGGTAGATTCGAAAAACGAGTATGTCCTCAGATTGTCCAATTCACGGGTGACCTTTCCAAGAGAACTTCAGTTCGAGAATTTCAGACGCTGAACTGGTTCATCGCATCAACGCCGGCGAACTTGAAGCCGAGGTCGCGCTGGTCGAACACTACGGGCCACGGCTTCGTATTTGGCTGCAAGGCTGGACCCGTGACCGCAGCGATGCCGAGGATTTGTATCAAGAGACATTCATGATAGGGATCAAGAAGATCAGGAACGGTCAGGTGAAACACCCGGAACGCCTTGGCGCATTTCTGCGCGGTTTAGCCAGGAACTTAAGTATCCAACTCTATCGAGGTGCGGCCTCTCGCGCCACCTGTTCGGACCCTTCAGAGCCGGCAGTCGAGGTGACGGACGATCGCGAGGATCCGCTGAATCAGCTTATGCAAAAGGAGCGGTTCAGACTGGTGCGAGAGGTAATCAAAGAGCTTAATACTGAGCGAGACCGACAGGTGTTGTTCCGGTACTATATGGCAGACCAGACCGGCTGGGAAATTTGCCGCGATCTCGATCTTCATCGGGATCATTTCTACCGTGTGCTGTACCGCGCCCGCCGACGTTTCCGTAGCTTGTGGGAGGAACGCATGAACACATCGAGCCGGCAGACCGAAGGTCGTAACCAGGAGTAGCTTTGTGCGGCCGGCGAATAGAAGAAGACAGGATCATCGGCCGCTTCCTCGTGGGCTGTTTGGATTCGTCGGAGTCCCCCCAATAGAAGCCGGTTCGCTCGAAAATCTCTGCCTCGGGTGATAGGTTTTTTCTCTTGAACTCACTACCGTAGTAGTGGGCAGCAACCGCTTCGGTTGTAGATTCTGCTCCGAGGAGGTGTATTATGATCATCACCGGAACACGCAATTTACAGGTGCTACGCGGGTTGACCGGGAACAGAAGTGTCTTAAGTTGCAAGGCTGATGGGTCCATCGTCGATCTTTGGAGCGAAGATGATGGATCGGGTCGGCAGCAATGGGAATTCAAACCCTTGGAGAAGGATATTTATAACATTTTGGTCAATCGCGGCCTGTCTTCAAACCGCAAATACCTGAGCTGTAATAGCGACGGCACCGTGGTAGATCTGTGGAATTGTGATGACGGCAGCGGTCGTCAACGTTGGAAACTATCTACAGCATTCGGTGCACCAACCCCCGATACTTTTCACCTGTTTCCTGAAAATGGCGTCAGCGGCAGTCGCAAATACCTGAGCTGTACGTCCGATGGCACCAAGGTGGACTTATGGAATAAGGACGACGCCAGCGGACGCCAGCGTTGGCAAATCCAGAAGCAGATCGATCATCCCACTGGCGAGATCGACCCCACACTGGCTGTGGTCGAGGCCCTTCCCAAAGACAAGACCGTTCGGGCTGCCTTGTACGCCGATCCCGTCAAGTACTTGCGGGAAAAAGGAATCAGCATTGAAAAGAAGTACGAAGATTCCGTTAATCAGTCCGTTAAAAGTCTTGTCTATGGTGACGGTGTGAAACCCGATTTGACTGTTCCCGAGTATATGAATTCAATTTCGCAGATCGAGGATGCCCAAAAGTATCTTCAGGAGCAGCAGGAGCGCCGCTCGATGTCTGCCGAAAACCAACAAAGTGAGCTTAGTTTGGAGTTCAGCGCCAATGGCTGGGGGCTCGTTTTGTCGGTCCCCCGAGAGGACATTGACCGGATCGCCAATGGCCAAATAAATCTTGCACAGGGGTCTCTCGCTATCGCCGGCGGACTTGCCGGCCTAGCGGGCATGACGGCTAAATTTCCTCCTTTGTCTACAATTCTGGGAATAGCTGCCGTTCTTGCCGGCGGTATAGCCGCTACTCTTTTCGCCAACGTCGGGTTAATGTACCTTTTTGCGAGTGAGAAAGGCGTGTACCTGACGTGGACCTATATTGCCCTTCTATATTACTGGTTCATTCCGTTTTACGGCCCTATGTAACAAATCGAACAGGATGTTATCCGGGAGGCTGTTTAACGCCTGACGGATGGACATTCGGAAACACAAGCTTGTCATTTTTTCACTTTCTATACAAGGCCCTAAGAGCTTTCTAAAGAAACAGTAAGAATTCAAAAACTTCGCATTCCTGTCCAAAATAATTCTTCCAAAAGGGGAGTTCTGAAGAACAAATAATTAGACAACTAAAGGGTTTAAAAGGAGTTTTAAGATGACTACTGCAGTTAAGGGTTGTGAAAACCAGTCAGACACTACCGTCTCAATCGTTAACACCGAGAATCCGGGAGATAGCCGAACTGTTTTTCCGCATTCCTCCGATTCGGAGGTCTATGCTTGGATCTCCCAGCATAAGGACAAACCGCTCAATGCCCAAACAATGAATGGTCTTTGCCAAATCTGGGATGAAGAGTGGAAAATTTACGGTCAGTGGTATGGAGAGAGCAAGCTTGAGATTCTCGTCGACAACATACCGTCTTCACCAATGGATTATCTGATGAAGGTAGATGCCAAGGGTGACATCCAACTCTCACAACTTGAACCGAAAACGGAAAGCTAATCATATCCCAGCGGGTTAATACCCAGGGAGGTGTTCCCCTCCGGTTTGTAGCCTCGAGCCATGGCGTAAACACGAATATTCCGAGCCCTTGTTACAAACCGGAGGGCTTGATCTCACTTCGGGAACCGGACGTGCAGGCCGTTGTCGATATAGTTGAAGAGGGCCGAGAGGCCGTCGCGGGGGAGAAAAGGGAGCAGGTGCGCACGCTTACCGGAAGCTCACCAGTGTCAATCGCAAAGAAGTTTTGGAGCTTCGTCCCCAAAACCCAATGGGTCAAGGCCCAAGAATCAACCGTGCTCGGGCCGCCGACACAAACAACAGCGAAAGCCGATGCTGTCGTCGCGGTTCCAGACGCGGTCCCCGTAGCGGTTCGAAGCCCGCAGGTCGGCGGCGAAGCAGTACCAGGCACCGCCACGTAGCGCCCGCACGGCAGCATCGCCCTCCTGGTGGTATGGATCTTCTGTTATCGATTGCCGCTGCCGGTATGCCCGATCGGACCAATGATCACGGCACCACTCCCAAACATTACCCGCCATGTCATGGACGCCTTCCGGCGTGGCGCCTTTCGGGCAGGAGCCGACAGCGGTTGTTTTCCCAACCGTTCCGCCAAAATTCGCCAGTTCCTTGGATGGCTTTCGCGTCCCCCATGGGTAGGGGCGGTTTTCGCTTCCACGAGCCGCCCATTCCCATTGCGCCCCCGTGGGTAGCATTACCGACAACTCCGACGGTAACGCCATGGTTCCGCTCAACCATTTGCAGTAGGCGCTTGCTTCAAACCAACTAACGCCTACAACCGGTTGCTCATCCTCCTCAAAGCCGGCGCGGTCCCAACCCAAGGGTTTGTTCTTACCCTTTGACTTAAGCCAATCCCAGCCTTCATCCGTCCAAAAGCGCTGCTCTTTGTACCCACCGGCTTCCCAAAACTGGCGGAACGCCCGGTTGGTAACCGGGTACCGGCCCAGCCAAAAGGCCTCGGTGATCCGCACCTGGTGGGCAGGTTTTTCATCGGCATACTCACTTTGGTCATCGCCCATGATGAATTCGCCGGGGGCGATGTAGACCCAGTCATCGCCGGGTTTGAAGTCGTTCGGAGCCTTTGGATCGGGTTGAGACATGTTGAGTAGTTCGGGAGGTTCCAGGGCCGCCAGGAAGGCTTCTACCGTAGGAAACCGTTCTTCAAGGGACCAGGCTGTCGCTTTGGTAATCGCCTTTTTCAGGTGAGGCGCACAAGCCAAAGGTTCGATCAACCCGGTTGCATCGCGCACCACCTCATAGGGCAGGTCTTTACCATAGAGAGCAAACAAGGTCGTCATCCCCAAGCCGTAGATGTCAGCGGCCACGCCGGCATCTTTGGCCTCGGCCATCAATTCGGGGGCCGCGTAGCCAAAGGTACCCATGGCGGCGTGGGTCTGGGTGCCGCCCGTAGAATCCGCTGCCTTGACCAGGTCGAAGTCCGTTAAGCAGGCCCGGCCCTGACCATCGAGGAGAATGTTTCCAGGCTTGATGTCTCGATGCACCAGGTCATGCTGATGGGCATAAGCCAGTGCTTCGCCAACGGTGTGAATCACGGCCAGGACGGCCGCTTCATCCAACTTTCCCTGGAGGACCTGTTCGTGTAGATTGCCGCCGGCCTGGTAGGCCATGGCGAAGAAAGGGAACCCTTCGTCTTCACATTGCTCGTCGAAAACATCGACAACGGCGGGATGGCGAAGTTCCCGCATCTTGCGGGCGCCCCGGAAGAAGCGTTCCTTGCGCGTCTTGTCACCCGTAAATTGCCCGTGCATGATCTTCACTGCAACCAGGCGAAGTCTAGGAATATCCCAAGCCTTCCATACCGTGGCGAAGCCGCCTTTGCCCAAAACGTCGATCAGCTTATAGCGGTCGCAAAGGATTTCGCCGGGTTGCCGCCGGCCGCCCTCGCGCAGTTGACGTTTCAATTCCAATTCCTTCGCTTTGAGCGCTTGGGTTGGCTTCTCCTCGATTGCGGCCTGTTCCAACTGTTGTTTTACTTTCTTCAGGGCTTCGGTGATTTCCCGTATACGCCGGCTACGGTAGACCGGTTCGGGTTCAGGAAGAGTCGCCGGTTTGACGCGGGTCTTGCCGATTTGCTTGAGCAGTCGGGATAATTCATCCTCCCGACAGTTCGGCTCGCGGAAGTCGCCCCGAGTCAGGACGGCCAACCTCTTGGGCAATTGGCAATCCGCCAACATGACCGGCAGCAGACGACGGTGCAAGCCCATCGGATCGTCATCCTGAAGTAGAAGGGCCTCGAATACCGGCGCCTCGCTTTCCACCCAAAAAGGGCTTAGGACCAGGATGGTAAAAGCGCTATGAGCTACCGCATCTTCTTTATTGACCAGCCTGGGTTTGCCGATTTCAAAATCGCGGGTATCGATACAAACCCGGCAGCCTGCCTGTTCCAGGCGGGGAAGCAACCAGTTGCGAACCCAATCGCCGTCCTGTTCGCTGTAGCTGATAAAGATATCGAATTGAGAATCGGTCAAGGCTGTCACACTCCATAGCGTTGCTTCACTTTATCATGCGGAATCGCTTGGGTGAACAGCTCATCGAATGTCTGCGAGCATCAACCCGGGCATGCAAGCCGAGCATCGCCCTCCGGGCGAGGCGAGGCGGAAACCCCTGGGCGCGCACGCATCCTGCGTGCATTTCCAGACGGTTGCATTAGAATGACCGTGGGTCAAGGAATAAAGCCGGGAAGTTGCAAGTTACCCCTCTTCCCACATTTACCATGCCCTGACGACCCTCAACCAAGCCGGGATTTTGTACCTCTGGGCGAGCATGAGGCCCTTGTGCAGAGAAACGGAGCCTTGAAGGAGCAAGCTTCCATTGCAACTTCCGGGGTCCATTTAAAACCCACGGTCATTCTGATGCAATCGTCTGGAAATGCACGCAGGATGCGTGCGCGCCCAGGGGGGTTCCGCCTCGCCTCGCCCTGGGGGCGATGCTTGGCTTGCATGCATGTAGGGTGCGTATGCGCCCGGGCAGGTTTGTTACTTTTAGCTAAAAATCACCTCATTTGGTTGTCAGACCTGCAATTTGGCCGAATTTCATCACTTTTTTGCCAAAAAGGACCCTTAAATCGGCTTGGAAGGGTCTTTCGCCCGGGAATGGGACCGGTTGACAGTCGCCGGGGTGGTTCCGTTCCCGGGAACAGGACCGGTCTTGAGGTCGACAACCGGTTCCGTTCCCGGGATTGGTTATACCTGAGCGGCTGGAAGGTGGTTCCAATCCCGAAAAAGGACGCAACGAGACGTCAACCCGGGTTGTTTTTTGCGAAAATGTGACCCGGGCTCTCTGACGGAGATGCTTCAATCCCGGCGCGAAGTTGTGAAACTGGCGGCTTACGGCGCCGATTTCGGGGATTGATATGGGTTCGTGGATTCTCAGCGCCCGGTTTTCGGGCCGAAAGCTCCTTTTTCAGGCCTGAAAAACCCGCTTCCCTGGCATCGTGTTGTGTTTTTTCTTTTGACAATACCCCCGCCCGGGAACGGCGCCCCGTTTCGTTGCCCGACCGGATCTTTCGCCGGGAACGGAACCCACCGGGGGCGGTTCTCACTACCCCGCACTAACGACCCGGGCGCTTTTTTCCTCCTGGAAGAAAATTCCGCGGGTTCGATTACGGGTTTTGCTTCCGAGATTCGTACGATTAACTACAAACCGTGGGCAGTGCTTCACTTTTGGAGGGTTCCGGTATAAAATGATCTGCCTCCGGTGGAATTGTGGAAATATGGTCTTTCCCGGTTTGTAAATCTTTCTTAATCTCTTCATCAAGCCGCTTGGGCGATGAGTTCGGGCTGCCGATACGCCGATATATTTTGGTTCCGGACTTCCCGAGCACGATCACCTAATTTCTTATCCAAGAGGTTGGAGACAGGTTACCTATTCATGTCGGAACGGAAAATCGGCAGATACATCATTAAAGGCCTTCTAGGGGAAGGCGCCATGGGGTCCGTTTTCAAGGGTCACGACCCCAACCTGGAACGTCTGGTCGCCATCAAGACCATGCGCACCGGGAATATGAAAAACAAGAGCGACTACGATGAATTCAAGGAACGATTCTTCCTGGAAGCCCGCGCCAACGGGCGTTTGAATCATCCCAACATCGTCTCCGTCTACGATTCCGGCCTGATGGATGACGAGCCCTACCTGGTCATGGAGTTCATCAAAGGCGAGGCCCTGGACGCCTTTTTCGACAAACACTTCATCGATCGCTTGAAATGGTATATTCCCATTTTGGAGCAGATCGCCGCGGGTTTGGACTATGCGCACGAAGAGGGCGTCATCCATCGCGACGTGAAACCCGGCAACATCCTCGTCATTCCCAAGAACAAGGGCAAAAGGGCGCGGGTCAAGATCCTGGATTTCGGTCTGGCCAAGCTGAAGGACTCCAAATTGACCGCCACGGGTTATTTCCTGGGCACGCCCAGTTACTCCAGCCCCGAGCAGGTGATGGGCGGCAAGTTGGACATTCATTCCGACCTGTTCAGCTTCGGCACCGTGGCCTACGAGATACTGACCGGCGCCTTGCCCTTCGACGGCGAGACCCTGCACTCCATCCTCTATAAAATCGCTCACGAGCCGCCCAACCTGTCGTTTGAAATCTTTGCCGATTTCATTGACGTGCACGCCCTGTCCCAGGTATTCCAGACCATCCTGCACAAGGATGCCGACGCTCGATTCGACCTGGCTCACGACTTCGTGATGGAGTTGAAATCGTTGACCGCGCCCCTGGCGGAGGCCGACATCCCCGAGGAGACGCTGGCCAAACGCGGCGGCAAGCCGTCCAAGCAGCGCCGCAAAGCCGCGGCCGGCAAGCCGAAAACATCCGACAAGTCGGCGAGTCAGGCCAAACGCACCTCCGTCGATCCCAGCATGATGTCCAGGCCGTCGAGAAAGGACGGGGAATCCAATCAGGAAGTCAAAGAGGCCCGCCACCAGTTTCGCATGGCCTATGAAACCGGCAATATCTCCAGCGTACGCTATTGCCTGCAAGAGTTGCGGGCCATGGGCGTGGAAGTGGTGTCCGAGGAAATCATGTTGACCAGGCTGGAGGAAAAGGTCGCCGAGGATGAGAAAGCCCAAAACGAGACGAAGCGCAAACAGTTGATCAAAGAAGCGCGCGAGGCTTTTCGGGTGGCCATGGAGACCCGCAATCCCGACAGCGTGCGCTATTGCCTCAAGGAATTGAAGAAGCTGGACGTCGATGTCACAGAGGAAAAGAAACAGCTCAAGCAACTGAAATACGATCTGAAGAGCGAAGAGGAAAAGCGCCGCGAGGAGATGAAGCGGCTGCAGGAGATCGAGGACCTGCGTTGGTCGTTCCAACGGCGCTACGATAAGCGGGACCTGGACGGTTGCGACCGTGTCCTGAAGCGATTGGCGGAATTGGAGGCGGATACCGCCGAGGAGCAGGCGCGTTACAAGGTGCTGGAGGAGAAGCAACAAAGCGAGGCCAAGCAGCGCACGCGGTGGACCCAACGCACCCGCCGCCAGTTCCTCAACGCGCTGGAAGAAGAAGACGAGGTGCGTTGCCAGCGACTGCTTACCGAATTGGAATCGCTGTTGAAGGTAGACGTCACCCATGAGAAGGCGGCCTTCGAAGCCTTGAAGCAGCGCCTGGCCGAACGCACCGCCGAGGAATTGCGGCGGCAACGCATCGACGAGTTGAAGGCCGAATTCGATCAGGCCATCAAGCGCAAGGACATTGAAGCATGTAAGGAGAACCTTAGGGACCTGAAGGCTCTCAGGGCCGAGGTTGCCGCGGAAACCAAAGCGCTGGCCCGGTTACGCAAGCGCATCAGCGGAGAAGAGGAACTGGAACTGAAGGAAAAGTTCATCAACGCCGCCCGCGACCATTTCCGCGACGCCCTGACTAAGCAGAACCTGGACGGCTGCCGGTACTACCTCCGCGAGTTGAAACAGTTGGTCAACGATGTGGGCCCGGAAGAACGCGCCATGATCAAGCTTGAAGAGATGCTGCAGGAGGCCGACGCCCTGCGCCTGAAGGAACAGCATGCCCAAAAACGCCGCCGGGAATTCAAGAAGGCCTTCGATAACCGCAACCTGGAAAACTGCCGCTACTATATGCGCGAACTACAACAACTACAGGTCGATACTACTGAAGAGCGCGAGATGATCGCCCAATTGGAGAACAACCTCGAAGCCGAGCGGGAACTGCAAGAGCGCATGATCCAACAATCCCGCGAAAAGTTCCATGAGGCGCTTAGTCAGGGCGACACCACGGAATGCGAACACTACCTGAACGTACTCAATGAGTTGGGCGCTTACATCACGGAAGAACAAGAAGCGCTGGCCGAAATGAAGCGCAAAGACTCGATCGACCTGGACGCCGAGGACACGGGAAAGATGATCAATCGCATGCGCGCCCGGTTCGAGGAGGCCTACGAGGCCGGCAACAAGGATTCCTGCCGCTTCTATATCGGAGAGTTGAAGAACCTGCGGGCCGATGTGAACAAGGAGTCCAAGAAATTGAGTACATTTAACTGAGCCGATGTTCGCTTCTTGCTCTCGGCATTGAAGTTGCTTAAGTTTTATAAGGGAGGACCCGCGAGACCCGCCCGAACGCACGGGTACTTGTTCCCAAGGCTTAAGTACTTATACTCAAGACATTTCCTTGGAATCAAATTGTGTCCGGTTTGTGTTATTTTGGGGACAGGAAGGGTCTCATTTTGGCGACATCGCCCGGGCCGCGCCGGTTTGGGCCGCCAAGGACCGGTGATTCGGTAAATCTTTGTTGGTTAAAGGATTCTTTGCCGATAGGATATGTGAAACCCATCCTTGTGTTTTGGGTCGATTTTTGGCATAAAAGTTCCTATACAGAGCGTTGTAATACGCAGAAGGAGTCCAGTGATGCGTTCCAGATCCTTTTTCCTTTGTTTCCTCTCCCTCTTCCTCATCCTGGCCCCGGAAGCGATGGCTCAAAAGAAGAAAACCCGGCTGGACCGCAGAATCATCGGTGCAGAGTTGGAATTCGGTCGGCAGGCCGCCAAGTTCGGGCTTTGGAACGAGGCCATCTTCCGCTGGGAAAAAGTCGTCAAAGAGGATCCCGACAACTCGGACGCCCTCAACAACCTGGCCGTGGCCTATGAGTCCGTAGGCAATTACCAAAAGGCCGGTGACCTTTATGAGCAGGCCCTGGCCCTGGACGAAGACAGCTCCGACATCCGCAAGAATTTAAAACGCTTTCGCAGTTTTTACCGCAAACACCAACGCCAATTGGAACGCGACCAGAAGATCAAGGCAAGGAAACGCGAGGAGGCCCGGGAGGAGGATAAGGTAAAACCGAAGAAATCAGGCAAAAAAGAAGGTGACGCATGAAGAAGATAATCGCGGTTTTTGCCGCGCTGTTCATGCTGACGGGATGTGCGACCAATGAGAAGAGAAACACCGTGCCCATCGACCTGTCCCTTCCCGCCAAGCTGGATTTAAGCAATTATGACCACATATACTTTCCGGGTTTCATCTCCGATGTCAAGAACGAGAACTTCGAACCTGACCTGGAGGCCGTCAACTTCTTCCGCCGGGAGTTGGTTCGTGAGAACGTGATCGATGTCGTCGATAAAGAACCGGTGGACCTTTCGACCAAAGACCCGCGCTCTTTCTTCGAGCGCGAACAGCCCTTTTTCAAAACGCTGGAAGTGGATAATCCGGGCAGGACTCTGGCCCTGACCGGGGTGGTGTCCTTCGAAGTTCGCGACCTGTCCAGTTTCCGGCGTGTTCAGGACGAAACCGTGAACGGCCGCGTGGTCTACCGAACCCAGTTCGTGGAAATGACCGGATTCGAGTTGGCCATTCGCGTTTGCGTCTACGACCTCAAGACGGGCCGCATGCTCTATCGAGAGGTTCTTGGCGACGACATGGATGTCTTGGGTAAGGAAGCCGACCAGCGGCTCGCCTACTATGACCTGTTGCAACGTGTATCCGACAGGGTATTGGGCCTGTTTACCAACACGGTTGTCCAAGACCAACGCATACTGAAGTGAACCGCATTACCCCCAAAGGACCCAGAGGAGGCCTGACTTGAGATTTCTCGCGTCATCGATACTGCTGATTGCCCTCGCGGCGCCCTCGCCGCTCATGGCGAGAGGCAAAAACAAGGTTGTGGACCAAACCTACAACTGGAAGATTTACGAGTCCGAACACTTCAAGATCTATCACTACGAAGGCACGGAGCACCTGTTGGAAGACGTTGCCAACAAGGTGGAAGCGGCCTATACCCGTATTTCCGGCAAGCTCCAGCACGAGTTGAACTTCAAGGTGCCGTTTATCTTCTACAAAACCCACGAGGAGTTTTCACACACCAACGTTTTTCCGGGCTTCCTCCCTCGTTCGGTGGGCGCTTTTGCAGAGCCGTTCCAAAGCCGTATCCTGATGCCGGTCGATCTGGCGCCCGAACCACTCTACGCCTTGATCGTGCACGAGTTGACCCACATCTTCCAGTACGACATGCTGTACAACAACCGCATCAGCACCATCATTCGGGCGCAAACCCCCACCTGGTTCGATGAGGGTATGGCCAGCTACGTGGCCGATGACGAGAACAACCTGGACCGCATGGTTCTGCGCGATGTGGCCGTCAACGCCAGCGGCGCCCTGTCGCTGCGCAACTTCGGCAATCAGTCCTACATCGCCTACCGGGTGGGACACGCCGCCTTCGATTACATCGAGGAGCAGTACGGCATCGAGGGCGTGCGCGACTTTTTATGGCAGTTCCGCAAGAACATCGCCGGCAACGTGGGCGGCGCCATCTCGCGCGCTTTCGAGATCAGCCCCGAGGAATTCGATCGCGACTTCCGCAAGTATCTGCGCAAGCGCTATGTCTGGCTGTTACCCGAGAAGGAAGAACCGGATGACCACGCTCGCGAAATTCGCACCAGGCGCACCATCACCACCCTGTCGCCGGAACTCTCTCCCAGCGGCGACCTGTTTGCGGCCATCGTTCCCGTTAAAAACGAGTTGGACCTGGTGCTCATTTCCACCAAGGACGGCCGCCTCTTCAAGAACCTGACCAAGGGCATTACCAACAAATACACTGAAATCAACGTGGGCGCCTATTCCGGCATCAACGACCTGGGCTGGAACAACGACGGCAATGAAATCGCCTTCGCCGCTCGCCAGGAAGGCACCATGGTGTTGTTCATCTCGAACGTGCTGACAGGTAAGGAAAAAGAGATGATCAAGTTCGACGAGATCCGCGACGCTCAATCGCCGGTATTCTCCAAGGACAACAATACCATCTACTTCGGCGGTAACCGCAGGGGCTTTTTCGACATCTTCGCCTATGACCGTACCACCAAGGAAATCAAGAACATCACCAATGACAAACACATGGACCGCAACCCGCGTGTTTCGCCGGACGGCAAGGAAATTCTCTATTCTTCCAGCCGCGACGGTTTCTTCAAGATCTTCAGCATCGATCTGGCCACGAGCGAGCAAACCCAGCTCACCAGCGGCTTGGGTAACGACATCCAGGCGACCTACAGCGATGATATGAGTTCCATCTACTTCAGTTCCGACCGCTTCGACGATATCTACAATATCTACGAACTGGACCTGGATACCGGTGTCAAGAAACAGTACACCAACATCCTGACCGGCGCCTTCGCGCCCCAGGAACGCACGGTTTACGACCACAAAGAGGGCGAGGAAAAGCGCCAACTGGTGTTCACCGCCTACTACCAGGGTCGCTACCGCGTCTACCGCATGGAAAAACCCGAGGATCGCGAAGAATTCTACGATGTGGCCCGCGACAACTACGCCAACGTCAAGGAATACAAAATGGACTCCGGCATCAAGCTGGATCCCGATCGCCTCTCCGAGTACTCGCTGAGGGGTAACTTCTCGGTGTCCAACGCCAACGTGACCGCGGGCGCTACCGACGACGGCCGCTTCATTTCCAGTTCCGCGGTGACCTTTACCGACACCTTGGGTAACCACGAGTTGTTCATCAACACCTATACGGTTTCCAGTTTCGAGAACTACTTCGTGAATTACCTCAACCGCACCCGCCGTCTGCAATGGGGCGGCACGGCGGCGTATGTCTCGCAGTTCTTCGTGGACCGCTTCACCCTGCAGCGCGTGGAGCGCAACTACAAATACGCCGACGTCAGCGCCTTTGCGCGTTATCCGTTGAGCACCTGGAACCGAATTGAAGGCAGCGTGGGCATGACCGACCGCGACACCTACGTCTACCGGTTGGAACCCTTCATCTTCGACCCCGACATCCTGATCCCCCAGGTGGTGCCCGCGGACTATACCGAACCCTATGTCAACCTGGGCTTCTCGCGGGACACGATTCGTTACCGGCAGTGGGGGCCCCAGCACGGTATGTCGCTGGATGTCCGCGCGACCCACATCTTCAACGCTTCGACCTCCTACAGCATGGACTTCCGGGCCTATCGCGAGGTGACGGCCCGTTCCAACCTGGCCTTCCGCGTGTTGGGCAACTACTCGGACGGGGACTTCCCCGACTTCTGGACCCTGGGCGGCAACAACAACCTGCGCGGTGATTTCGAGTACCGCAGCCTGATCGGGTCCCGCCGTTTCATGACCCAGTTCGAGTACCGCTTCCCGTTGATCGATGCGCTGGCCTTCCCCGGCGGCTTCGGTTTCCGCAATATCCGCGCGGCCTTCTTCATCGACGCGGGCGGCACCTGGTTTGATGACGATACCTTCAACTTCGAGTTCCAAGGCGATGATGAAGGTTTCGACCCCGAAATCTACGACCCGGACTACCTGATCGGGGCCACCGGGTTCAATATGAGCCTGAACTTCCAGGGCCTCGATTTCAACTGGACCTGGTCAAGACGCACCAATTTCGAGACGTTGCCCTCCAGTTACCGCATGGACTTCTGGATCGGTCGCAACTTCTAATCGTTCGCAAACAAAAAAACACGTACTCAAGGGCCGCCTTTCAGCGGCCCTTGTCGTCTCTAATATGGTATGTTTTGACAAAACTGGAACGGGGGTACTACTCCATGAGCGAGGAGAACATCCTTGACATTGAAAGCCTGATGGCGAAGGCTCGTTGTCCCGAGACGGGCGACGCCTTGGAAGCTTTTGACGAAGGCCTGTACAGTGCCGGAGAATGTATTTATCCCGTATTATGCGGCACGCCGATTCTGGCTCCGCGAATCGACCGTTTTCTCGGTAACGAGGTCTGGTCTATTTCACGGGCCATTGCCGAATTCGGCGAGGACGAGGAACTTAAAAGCTGGTTCTTCTCGCGCTACAGCACCCTTGATTCAGACTATATTTCCCCGGTGGACACAGAGGTGCCGGGCGAGGGTTACCCGGGTTTCTGGGACTGCCCGGCCCTACCCACCTTCGTCTCGGAGTTGGTGCGGCGTACGCCCGAGGATGTTATCGAGGAAAGGGTTCAGGGCACGCGCTATCCCATGGGCCTGGATGTGGGTTGCGGCCAGGGCGGTATGGTGCAACGCATGGCCGACCACTGCACCGTTGCCCTGGGGGTCGAGGTCAATCCGTACCTGGCCATGTTGGCCAACCGGCATCTGATCGCATCCGAAATCCTGGTTCGCTACTTCGTCCCCGAAGACGGGCCGGCTCGCGAGGTGCTTCCCAAACCCCCGGCGCCCAACGCCCGCGTGGTGTGCGCCGATGTCAACCTGCTGCCCTTCGAAGCGGAGACCTTCGATTGGATCAACTGCGGACACCTGCTGGACTTGAGCGATGACCCCGCGAGTTTGCTGTCCGATATTATCGGACTCCTGAAACCCGGCGGCCTGCTGACCATCTCCTCACCGCTGGATTTCCGGCACCAGGGTCACTTCGTCGGCATGTTCGGACTGTTGGCGCGCGATTTCGAAGAAACCTACCAGGAGGACGGTATCCCCTGGCTGCGTTTCAACCACAAGCGTCGCTTCGTGCTCCACGAGGATTGGATCTGGATGGGCATTAAAAACCCCGGACCGGATGTTGAAGAGTAAAGCCGGGTAAAACTGCCGGCGGATTCACGCTTCTTTCAACCAGGGTTCCTAAAGCCTTCACATATAGAAGCCAAGATGAAAGCATGATCTTGGTCTGTTGAGGCCCGGGGGTTGAAAAATGATGCATTGGTTGCTAATCGGCGTTTTATGGAGTGGTTTCACTGAAGTATCCACGGTTTCGGAACGAGCATATCCCGCCCGCTCCCTTTTCGATGCCGCTGTTCACCTGGACACACGCGACGGCCTGACATTGGTTATGAAACAACGTGACGGGCTGGTCATCGGCGAGCTTCCGCTGGCGCAAAGACCCGATCGGGTAAGCTTTGCCGGCCCTTGGGAAACCCTGTTGATATGGACCGCCGATAAACAACAAGCGGGCAGGCTCACCGTCTGGCGACCGGGCAGCGAAACCTGGACCGTGCCGTATCCCGTGCTGGATTTTGCCGCCTCACACTATGCCGACGCCTTCTACTGTAAGGTACAAACCGACCGCGGCCGCATGGTACAGGTCTTCCGCAATCACGGCGGCTTACTGGTGGAACGGTTCGACAGGCCGGGGGAAGATCTATTTGCAAGAACCCGCTTCTCCATGGCCGGCGACAGCGTGGTACTGGGTCCACGCCCCGATCTGGTGGGCGATCGCATCGAGGTGCTGCGTCTTGACAACGCCTCCATAACCACCCTCTATCTGCCGCTGGGCATGCGGCCGGTACGCGTTTGCGCCGTGGATCACGATACCTTTTATATGTTGACTGAAAGCGGCATTTTGTTGCTGATGGACGACAGGGAACTGGTCTGGGAGCAGACGGCGGAGGAGAGCATTTATACCGATTTGACGGTTTGCGTAGAAGGTTTTTATGTTCTGGCCCGTTCCGAAATTGGCTTCGATGTTTTCGATGTGTATGGAAATCCCGTTCTGGACTGGCTTCCCGAACAGCTGAATATCTTATTGCCGGGGATGACCTTACAAGATCTTGAAGCAAAGTTTGAAGGATTGTCCCTACACTTATTTCCAATCGGTAAATCTTACCCGAGGCTTATTTTCGACGACCTGGACAGCCGTGAACCCCATCTGAGGATGTTTACCGCCGAAGTGCCGAAGTGACGATAGTTGCTTGAACGAGGTTACAAGAAAAATTCTCTTCGGCTGAATTTTTAAATCAAGTTATAATGGCGGACGGCAGATATATTTTCTAGTATGTGTCGGTTGGTATCAATTTCCATTTTTTGGGGTTGAGGATGACCTGGATGGCTGGCTTTCAAGAGCTGATTGTCCTTCACGAGGGGGACGACATCATCTTGTGGCGAGGTGTGCGACGTAACGACGCGCGTCCTGTCATCCTAAAACATCCCGGTCATTACGACGAATCCAGAACCTGCCGGGCCTTGAAAAACGAGATGGCCATTTTGCGCGACCTGAATGTTCCGGGCGTGTTGCAACCCGTGGGCCTGGAGGACAGCGACCACGATTTTCACCTGTTGCTGGAAGATTTCGACGGTGTGGTCCTTTCCGATTGGCAGATCTCCCGAAACAATTTCACCGCCTTCCTGGATATGGCGATCGGCCTGGTCAAAATCATCGGCCTGGTGCATCAAAACCAGGTGATTCACAAGAATATTCGACCCGACAGCGTGCTGGTCAATCCGGCTACCGGCGAGGTCCGACTGACCGGGTTCCATTACGCGGTACGGCTGAACAGCGAGACGCAACGGGTTTCTGAAAGCGAATTGCCCGCGGGCAGTCTGGCCTATATTTCCCCCGAACAAACCGGCCGCATGAACCGCAAGCTGGACCCGCGCTCCGATTTCTACTCCCTGGGTCTCACCTTTTACGAGGTGTTGACGGGGCGCCCGGCATATACGGCGGACGAACCCCTGGAAATGATCTACAACCACATTGCCCGCGAACCGGAATCGCTGGAGACCCTGGACCCGGCCATCCCCCCCGCATTGGCTTCGGTGATCGCCAAGCTATTGGCCAAAACGCCGGAAGAGCGCTACCAGGGCGCTTACGGATTGCTGAAGGATTTAAACGAGCTGCGAGGCCGGGATGCAACAGGCGACACGGACCGGGGCTTCAAACCGGGCCGAAACGATGTTTCCGGGCGTTTTATCCTCCCCGACCGCCTCTACGGTCGCGACCGCGAAACCGAAATACTGCGGGATGTCTACGCCGGAGTGCAAAACGGGCAATGCAGCCTGGTCCTGATTTCCGGCCCGGCCGGTTACGGCAAAACCTCCCTCGTCCTGGAAATGGAGCAGGAGTTCGTCAGCGGACGCGCGTGTTTCGCGCATGGACACTATGAACAATACCAGCAAAACGAACCCTACACCGGCCTCATCCAAGCCGCGCGCGATCTGGTCAAACAGATCCTGGGGGAGCCGGACAGTGTCATCGCCGCCTGGCGACGCCGTCTTTTGGAAGCCTTGAGCGGCCCGTCATCCGTATTGGTCGACGCTGTACCCGAGTTGGAACTGGTCATCGGTTCCGGTGAGGTGCACGACCAGGAAATAACCGGACGCTCCCCTGATTCTCTGCGCTTATTGCTTCCCGAACTGTTCCGCTGCTTCGGCACTCTGGAGCGCCCTCTGGTGCTCTTCCTCGACGATTTGCATTGGTCGGATGAAGGAACCCGGGCGCTATTGGATCAACTCGCCGGCGATCAAACCAAGAAACAGATCTTGATCATCGGTACATGGCGCGATCACGAGGAAGGCGAATCGGCAACGCTTTATCCCTACCTTACCCAACTTCGCGAACACGGCGCGCAAGTAGAACACCTGGCCTTGGAAGCTTTGGGCAGGACCAGCATAACCGCTATGATCGCCGATGCCTTTTCCGAAAACCGGAAAAGAGCCGGAGAACTGGCCGCCCTGGCTTTGGCGCGCACCTCCGGCAATCCCTACTTTGTTCGCGAATTCCTCAAACGCCTCTACCGTGACCAACTGATCGTCTTCGATTTCAACTCGGGGAGCTGGAAATGGGACCCGGCCCGAATCAGGGAAACAGGGATCAGCGGCACTCTCGTCGATCTGTTGGTAGCGGGTATTCGCACATTGCCGCCCACTACCCAATACGTATTGCAGTACGCGGGTTGCGTGGGCAATCCCTTCAATCTGGCCGATCTGGCCATCGCCTGTGAAATGAACCCGGCCGCCTGCGCCGATTGCCTGAACGGCGCCTTGGAAGAAGGTCTCATCTTCCGCTTGGACAAGGGTTCCCTCGAAGAGGACACGCCCTCGGAAATCAAGTACAGCTTCCAACACGACCGTCTGCAGCAAGCGGCAAGTTATATGATGGCGCCCAAACTGCGCCAGGAGGCTCATTTGAGGTTGGGCCGCGCCAGATTGGCCAATTGGCCTGATCGCGTATTGATGAATCGCGTCTTCGAGGTGGTCAACCACTTCAATCGCGCCGTTCCTCTGCTCACCAAAAAAGAGGATCGCGAGCGTCTGGCAGAACTGAACCTGGAGGCCGGCAAGCGCAGCATGGCCTCACGCGCCTACGATGCCGCGAGCCGCTACCTGGAGCAGGGCTTCGCCCTATTGGCCGGCGACTATTGGCAAAGCCAGCGAGAATTGGCCCGGGCGCTCTACCTGGAATGCGGTCATTGCGCCCTGGCCCGAAATCGCATCAACCGTTCCCGCGATCTGTTCGAGAGCCTTCGCCGTGAGGGCTTCAGCGGCATGGAAATCTACCACTTGGGTGTTATGGTATACACCGCCCTGGGCGAAAAGCAGCGCGCCGTCTTCCTGGCTCGCGAAGGGTTGGAGCGTATGGGGATCAAGGTGCCGGCCAGGGTCAACCGGCTCTACCTGTGGAAGGAACTGGCCCTTCTCGCCCTGCAATTACGTCGCATGGGCGGCGAACCCGTGGAAACCGAAACAGACCCCATATACGACCAACAAGCCCGGTTACTTCTGGCTCTGGCTCCGGCCGCCTTCACGAAAGGGCCGGACTTTTGGGCATGGGTGGTCTTGAAGTCGTCCAATATCAGCCTGCGTTGCGGTCGTGCCGCCACGGCATCCCTGGCCTATGTCATGTTTGCCGTGCTTTTGGGTTTCGAGTGGGATCGCTGGGAACGCGGTCTCTATTTTGCCCGCAAAGGGCTGCGCTTGAGCCGCCAGGTTTACGATCCTCAAATCCGCGGCCGGGTATTGCTGTGCTACGCTCAATTCTATCCCTTGATGGATCATATCAGCCGCGCCGGTGATTATTTCGCCGAGGCCATGCGTGAGAATACCCAGGCCGGGCTGGTGTTCCAGAGCGGTTACGCCATTATGGGCCACCTGGCCGTGGCGATTTCGGACGGCAGGCCGCTGAATAAGGTCAAGACCCTGCAACGTCAGTTGGCCGACAGGGCGCGGCGCTGTCGCGATTCCTCAGAGTTCTCCAACCTGGTTGCCGAATGGGCGGCCTACCTGCAAGGCAAACCCGGACCCGATAACCTTTTCGCGGCAAGGGATCCCGACCTGAAGACCTATTTCTTGAGCCAGGACAGTTTGGCCCGTTTTCTAATGCTGCGTATGCCGCTTGACTATTATGCCGGACGCTACGAGCGCATTCTTTCCGATGCTTCGATGGTACGAACCGTGCCCGGCGTGGTCAGTTGCTTTCACCCGCTGTACCCGGATTATGTACTCTTCCGCGGATTGGCCATGGCGGCCGGCTGCAAGCCGGAAACGCGCCGGCAAACCTTTCGCGCCATGAAAAAACCGATAAAGGAAATGAGGCGTCTGGCCGGAATGTCGCCGGTGAACTTCGAGCCGCGCCTGGAATTGCTACTGGCAACACGAGCCGGTCTGAGGGCGCGTCACGATGAGGCATTGGCGCATTACGACCGGGCGGCCCGGGGTTTTGCCGAGGCGGGTTTCCTGCATCTGGAAGCCCTGGCCCGGGAATGCACCGGCCGACATTTCTACGCGCGCGGCATGCTGAGCCCGGGACGATCCTTCCTGGCCGATGCCCGCGATATCTGGTCTCGCTGGGGCGCCGAGTTGCGCGTCGAAGCGCTGGAAGAAGCCTTCCCCGAACTGGCCGGCCGCTCCTCGACCCATTCGGCTCCGACATCCCAACCCGACCTGGACCTGACGACCCTGGTCAAGGCAAGCCAAACCATTTCCCAGGAGATCGACCTTTCGCTGCTACTGGAAAAGATCATGCGCTTCCTACTGGAGAACGCCGGAGCTCAACGTGGATTGCTGCTGTTCCGCGAGGAAACCGGTATCGTGGTAGAGGCCGAAGGCGATCTGGGTCGACGCGAGGTGCGCGTCCGTTTGGGCCAACCCCTGGAACACAGCACCGGTCTGTGCCGGGAGGTAGTGCAATACGTGGCGAGGACACGCGAAAGCCTGGTCTTGGAGGACGCGGCGCGTATTGGACGCTTTATGCGCAATCCGTATATGCGCAAACACAACAAGCGTTCGGTGCTCTGCCTGCCGATCTTTCACCAGGGGAATATAACCGCCCTTGTCTATCTGGAAAACGACCTGATTGCCGGCGCCTTCACACCTGAACGCCTGGCTTTGCTGAGCGTGCTCTCGGGACAGTTCGCCATCTCGCTGGAAAATGCGCGCCTGTATGAACGGTTGGACGAGATCAACCGCAACCTGGCCCAAAAGGTGGAAGAACGCACCCGCGAGTTGCAGCAGGCCAATGTGGACCTGACCAAAACCAATCAGAACCTGATTCGCACCCGGGAGAAACTGATTACCCAGGAAAAAATGGCCAACCTGGGCGCCATGGCGTCGGGCATTGCTCACGAAATCAAGAATCCGCTGAACTTCATCGACAACTTCGCGGGCATTTCTCACGAAATCGCGAGTGAGATATCGGGTTACCTGGAAAAGTACCGGCAGGTTATCTCGGATAAGGACCTTGACGACCTGCGCGAACTGCTGGGCGACCTGTTGGAAAACGCGCGCTTCATCAACCTGCACGGAGCACGGGTCAACGAGATTGTCGACAGCATGATTTCATTCTCGGTAAGATCGACGAACCGCAAGGAAACCTACCCGCTGAACGACCTGCTGTTCGAATACGCCGATATCGCCTACAGGGGTCGTTTGGCCGCCGCTGCCGGCATGCAACTGGAGTTCCGCCAGGAACTGGATCCCTCCGTCGGAAAAATCCAACTGGTGCGGGAAGACTTGGGCCGTGCAATGGTCAATATCCTGAACAACGCTTTCGAGGCAGTCACCCGAGGCAGTACCGATACGGGCGCCCATATGCGGGTGTTGCTGTCCTCCAACAACCGCGAGGACCACGTGGAGATAAGAGTCCGCGACAACGGCGACGGCATTCCCGAGAAGAACCGGGACAAGGTATTCGCACCTTTTTTCACCACCAAAGCCAACGGTATCGGCCTGGGTCTGGCAATTGCCCAAGACATCATCCGCAACACCCATGGCGGCAACATCGAACTGAACCTGCTCTCGAGCGGCGGAACGGAATGCGTGGTCCGTCTTCCCAAGTGACCCGAACCGTGGAAACCCGGGAAGTCCCGATCAGGAACCGGAGGCGGCGACCGCCGGAACCTGTATCGGATGATCCTCGTGGAATCGTTTCAGCCGATGGGCCAGGTCCTCGAACTGATCCTGGGCAAACAGGCTGACACAGGCGCGCAGGCCTTCCTTGGTGCTGCCGGTTACCTTCAAGGTGATGGCGCTGATGCCGTAGTGGATCAACTCCTTGACCAGTTCGGAGCCGTTCATCCCCGGATAGGCGATGGTGAAGTAGAAACCGTCGGCCAGGGGCTTTTCACAATCCTTGTCGTAGACCAGGTAGAAGCCGTTCTCCTGAAATTGGCGCTTCATGAAGCCGGCGCGCCGCTGGTATTCGCGCACCTCCAGCCAGGGATTGTAAGTCCTGTCCACGGCGGCGCGCAACAAGGTGGCCAGACCTTTTTGCGATCCTTGGGAAACCCCTGAAGTCAAGGGGTAGATGCCGCCGTGAATAAAGGCGTCCAAAATACGGCCCTTGGTGAAGCGGTCTCTCAATGCCGGGTAGCGCTGTTGCGCAAAGCCCGGGGGAATCAAGGTCAGGCCGCAACGCTGCCCCGCGTAGCTGAACAACTTGGAAGAACTGAGGATGATGAAGACTCGATCGGTATAGCGGGCAATCGTGGGTTGGAACGGCGGTTCGAAGGGAACCGAATAGTCTTCCCGGAAATCCATGCCGAAGTAGGCCATATCTTCAATAGCAATCACGCCGTGACGGTCGAAAACCTCGGCCAGGCCCCTTAGTTCATCCTCGCTGAGCACGATCCAGGCCGGGTTGTTGGGACTGCTCCACATGCAGCCGCCCACGGCGTGTTCCGTGCACAGGCGATCGACCTCCCGAATGAGATCGCTACCACGGAAATCCTTCAGGTCCATACTGATGGATTCGAGACCGTAGAATTTGGTTTGCAATTTATTGACGGGAAAACCCGGGTCCAGGAAGAGGATGGTGTCCTTCTCGGGGTTGTGGAAACCGGCCAGACCCACGGCAATAAAACAGCCCTGCATGGAGCCCACGGTGGGAATGACGCACTCGGCCGGGATATCCAGGTCCATAAACGCCTTACAGAAATCGGAACCGGCCTGCTTCAGTTCGGGCGTTCCTTGAAAGGGGGGATAGGTATTGGATACACCTTCCTCGATGAGCATTTGGGCTTCCGCGCGGGCGGCCAGTTGGCTGGCCTCCAAGCCCGGCACACCGAATTCCATGCGCACAAAGCGGGTATTGAATTCCTTTTCCGCGGCGTTGACCAGCAGGTTCATCTCACGGATGGTTCCCCGGGTCATATCGATTTCCAGTTCATCGATAAGCCGCTGAATGGTTTCGCGATCGAAAGGCACGTCGATCATCTTCTACCCCCCACCCGGCACTGTGCATGAGGGCCGGTAAAATTTCGCCTATGATACGGGGTTCAAGGCCATGGGGCAACCTAAACTTTTTTCAGGCCCAAGCGGCGTAACCCATGACTCCCAAAGATTCTTGCGCATTATCAACTACCCGCGAAAGATTTTCCGGGTTGAAAGCCGATTTAGCTGCCGGATTGGCGGATATTACTCTCGATTAGGATTTTTTCAACGAATATTATTTCTATCCGCCGGGACTACCATGTACTTACCAATACTCGGCACTATCGCTCAGACCTTGCCATAGCGAGCAATGGCGCGGTGTACGTCCAAAATGCCGGTTTCCAAAAAACCGTCCGAAGTTTTGCGGGCATGATCCGGATCCACAAAGATCATGCTGTACTTGTTCGCTTTATTGACATAGGTCCGGTTGCCTCCCAAATTGGTCACCGGCACGTCGAAGGTATAGGCATGGTCGGAGACGGCCTGTAACCAGTGGACGTTATGACGTTCGTCGGACATGGTCAGCAGTTTCCCGGCAGAAAAAACGCCGTCCACGGCCGGTTCCAAAACCAACCGGCCGGGCCGCTCCAATTGGAAACGGCGATGAAAGGTGCGCACGTGGAAGCTGCCGCGAATGATGAAATGGGCGCTCACCATGTCGTTGTGGGCGTGCGGAGCCACCGCGCTGCCTTTCCGGTTCCCGAAGATCTTGCCGACCCAGCCGCGCCGCTTGGGCAGACCGGCCACCCCCGGGAAGCGAACCGGGGCAATTGCCGACTGGTCCTCGGGATAATCCAAACCGTCGATCAACTTATCGAAATCGATGAACCGAATCAAATCTTGCGGCGAAATGATGCGGTAGAGATCTTCAAGGGCCCGCTGCCATTGCACAGGAGTCAGAGCATCCCGCCGAAGATCGCTGCAATGACGATGAAGGGAAAGCAGCCAACGTTGCATATCGGTCTGAATAGTTGCGGAAAAAGCATGGCGACCGAAAGCGGCGCGCAGCAAAAGAGCACTGCCCACGGTGGTGATGAACGCACGTCGTTCCATTGAAAACCTCCAGCTGTCAGAGCCGCAACGCTTGCACCGATCATACCCGTTCCCAAGCCGACATGGAAGCTCGGAAACAGGTACGGCGCTGTTCCCAAGGCACGGAACCACTGATGATTTCTCGATTCCGAATGTCAGGGCGCCGGGAAACACCGCTGATTCCTCGATTCTGAAAGTCGGAATGCTGAAAATCAGTCGTAGTTCCTTGCGCTCGGGCTTTCGGAATCCGGCAATCAGGACTGATTCTTCGGTGCAAGGCTTTCGTAGTTGAGGGGTAATCCATTTATTACCAGGCTACTATAGTAATGACGCTGGTTTTTAACACACAAGGAGGATGACAGGGCCACACTCCAAAGATATATGTGATTTGTAAGCATATATATCTTGAATGGAAAAAATATGATCTATATGGCAGCGGTCGGAAAAGAACATTAAGATACCTCTGGAACGCGGTGGAAAGGAGGTACTCATGCGCGTGTTGGACATCAGAAGTGACTCGTATCGCGAGGAATGGTTGAACCGAATGCTGAAGACTGCAGCCCTGGTCGGAGATTTCGGCGCGGGCTTTCTGCCCCAAAACCTCGTCGATCGCGGCATCGCCTTGGAAAGCGCGTTTTCGGCAGCCGTCGCGGCCAAGGTCCAAGCGCTGAGTTCCCGCCACCGGCAGGTCCTGACTTGCGATCGAAACCTGGCCGAACTGGCCAAACTGTGCCGCTCATTCTGGAGAATGTTACAGGCCAGGGCCGAGGTTCTGAATCACTCCTCGGAAATCTTCAAAATCTACGGCCTGGACGCGTCCGGTAAGTTCCTGATCGCCCGCTACAAGCGAGATTGGCTGAAGTACGCCCGCACCTTGATCAAGGCGGAGGCGGTCGCCGTGGCCAGGGGTTATCCACCCATGAACCTCCCCAACATCGCCGCGATAGAAACGGCCCTGGCCGCTGCCGAGACCTCCTGCCAGGGCGTCGACCGCACCGGCCTGGCTCATCAGACCATATTGACCGAGCTGAATGCCGCACGCCGCCGGGTGGATGATTTGAGGGGCGATGTCTACGCCTACCTACGCTTCGCTCTACGCGGCCTGCACCCGCCCCGCCGACGCGAAATCAAACGCCGCTACGGCTACATCTTCAGCGGCGACGCGGAACAAAACCCAACGCGATCCGAAGAAAACGCCAAGGTAAGGGAACCCTTAGCGTCAAGACATCGACCCTATGAAGCGGAACCAACAAAACCAACCGCCTCAACACCCCCGAGCCAAGAGGAAGGGGTCGATGTGTTGGCGTCGAAGGAACCGAAAACAACCGATCCCCAAGCCCCAAGCCCGAAGGTAGAGGCCACCGAACCCCCGACCGTTGAGGAAACCATAATTCCTACCGATGCAGAAAAACCGCCTCCACCATGCCCGAAAGGCACTCCTGAAAACTCATCGGTTCCCAGCCAATCAAGAGACCCATGAGCTTTTTCATTCCCAAAATCCGCATGAAAAGGAAAATCAACCCTTTGCCCGAAGCTGCTTCTGTTTTTTCTTTATTGGATAGGCACAAAAATTGAAAAAATGCCCTGAGTCAATACTCGAGTTCCCCATGTCAGGAAGAGTCAGTGATGGCAGTGAATCTCTAGATCATATTCATAACCATGCCCATCCAAGTCAGCTCTCATGAATCGTACCAATTCTTTGTCTGAACCCCTTGGATGTTCGTCATTTTTCACTTCGTAATTTTCGCTTACTATATACCTCATTGGGTTATAGCTTTGTTCACTGACCCATGTATAACTATCTGAAGACGCATAGTAGTAAACATATCTTGCTCGCGTCTTAAGACGTAGGTTTTTAGCCTCATAATGTCCAATGGACCACCAACCAGTTTGTTGCCAATTGCCTGATGTATCATAGTATAACAGAGAAACATAAGCTTTCTCATTGCACGTGCCTACTATATGTATCTCTCTTGTGAAGTTATAAAGGCCTCCTGTTTTTGGGGTTTCCACTAACTGTATCTCGGCAAGCCGAAGCCGTTCCCATGCGGGGACTTGGTGAACGGGTCGGTACGTTGTAGAATTCAGGTGAGGTGGCGCATGATGACCCATGACCTTCCCGAACAGGCTTTAAGAGAAGAAATCGGCATGCCGGAACTGTTCACCGGCCGTCATGAAGATCTGACCTATTTTCTGAACTGGGCCGCGGAAGCAAAGCGGATGCTGAGTCAGTCCCACGTCATCCTTGCCCGCAAGCGGCGGGGTAAAACCGCGCTGGTGCAACGCCTCTTCAATATCCTCTATACCCAAAACGATCCCAAAATCATCCCCTTCTATATTCGCATCGACGAGGGACCCACCACGCGACTCCAATTTTCCGTTCGTTTGTTTACCGCCCTGATCAGCCAGTACCTGGGATTTAAAAGGCGCGATCCCGCATTGATTCGAGAAGTGCTTTCTCTAGACCGGCTGGAAAAAGAAACGGTGGACGATCCTATCTTGTTGCGAAAAGTTGAAGATATGCAGGCGTATGTGGCTAAACAAAATTCGGAGCTTGCCTGGGAGTTGGCCCGCGAACTGGGCCATACCATTTCATCCCTCAAGGACGAGCGCATCATCCAAATCATCGACGAGTTCCAATTTCTTGAAGATCGCGCCTATGTCAATGACGATCAAAAGGTCCCGGCCAAACTGGGTTCCTTTTATCAGCGCACCGGGTCCAGCAAGGTCTCCCCGCAAATCATTACCGGCAGTTATATCGGTCGGCTCTCCAAGATTGTCAAGGACCGCTACGAACACTACTACCTGGAGCCATGGACCACCGATGAAGCCTTTGCCGCCGTTTACAATTATTCCACGGCCCTGCGGCGAGAGGTCAGCGACGAAACAGCCGCTTATATGGTCGAAGCCTGTTACCGGGACCCCTACTATATCGCTCGGACCTTCAGAAGCCGGTGCCCACGCAAGGACCTCACGTCCAAGGACGATATTCGCGAGATTCTTCAATTTGAAACCGGTGAAAAGGGCAACATCTACGCGATGTGGATGGAATATCTGGAGCTCGCCTTTTCACGCATCAACGACAAGAACGCCAAAAAGATCGTGCTCTATCCGGCCTACCACGGCGAGAACGAACGCACCCGCAAAGAGATCCTCAATGATTTGAATCTGGATATAAGCGACCATGATCTTGAGAAAAAGCTACACAAACTGGTCAAAGCCGATATTATCGCGGGAGGTCGCTCTAATTATGACTACAAGGGCTTGGGTGATCCGATCTTCGCCATGGTGATCCGCAAAGAATATCAACAGGAAATCGATCAGGTCCCCATTCGGAACATCGAGGGCGATCTCTACCGGCAACTCAAGCAAGTCAAAGGCGCGGTTGCCTATTACAAAGGGTCAACGCCGAGTACCGCATCCTGAATCGGGTTTTGTTCCTGGGCCAAAAGCGAACACCGGCGGCAAACGTCTTCCACGGCGTACCGTAGGGTTTTCAGCTCGGCCCGTTCGCCGGAACCTTTGCCCGAAGCTGCTTCAGAATCAACCCTTTGCCCGAAGCTGCTTCAGTTTCTCTATTGGTACCGATTGTGCAAGTTATTGCCGAGTAATCATTTAGCCCGTAGTCTTCGGAGGGCGTCAGGACAAAGACCAGGGCGACGTAGGAGCCCTGGGTAGGACGCACAAAACCCACCCGCCCCGCCTTTTCCCGCCCCGGCGTCGGCAGTGCCGACGCCGGGGCGGGAAAAGGCGGGACGAGGTTAATTGGATTGCGGAGAAACCCGCAAACCAGGGCTCCTTCGTCGCCCTGGTCCTTGTGCTGAC
>JAAUYB010039305.1_pt1 | contig 63881 bp, 64 predicted proteins | sample 7278071 | NCBI WGS metagenome assembly JAAUYB01 (sample SAMN14350121, study PRJNA611818) | marine sediment metagenome | isolation source: surface marine sediment (1.8m) | place: French Polynesia: Moorea | collected 2018-08
ATCAGAACCGCGCCGCCGTTTTCGACATACTGCCGAACGTTGTCCAGGTAGAGCGCCGGCAGGATGCCGCGCCGCTTGTAGCGATCGAATATGATCAGATCGAACTCGTCGATCTTCTCGATGAAGAGCTCGCGCGTCGGGAAGGCGATCAGCGACAGCTCGTTTACCGGCACGCCGTCCTGCTTTTCCGGTGGGCGCAGGATGGTGAAGTGCACCAGATCGACCGAGCTGTCGGATTTCAGAAGGTTGCGCCAGGTGCGCCCGCCGGCATGCGGTTCCCCCGACACCAGCAGCACGCGCAGCCGGTCACGCACGCCGTTGATCTGCACAAGGGCGGTGTTGTTGCGGTCGGTCAGCTCGCCCTCGGCCTCGGGCACGGTGAACTGGATCACGTTCAGCCCGCCATGTGGCAGGGTGACCGGCAGTGTCATGTCCTCGCCGATGGGCACATTGAAACGCTGCGGGTCAGCCCCGTCGACCGAGATGAGCAAGGGCGTTTCGGTGTCCGCAGGGGCAGCGCCATCATCCTCGATCCGAATGGTCAGCTCGACCGGTTCACCAAGGATGGCAAAGGCCGGCGCGTTGCGGACGGTCAGGCGGCGGTCCCAATCGGTATCGCGCCCGGTCAGCAAGAGGTGCAAAGGTGCCGGCAGGTCGGGCGCGCGTTCCAGATCGTGCAGGCGGCCGTCGGACAACAGCAAGATCCCGGCGATGCGGCCGCGCGGCTCTTCGGCCATGGCAGCCGACAGCGTGGTCATCAACTGTGTGCCGGTGTCGCCTTCGCCGTCGCCGACAGGGATACGGCGGATCTCGGTATTGGGGCGCGCGGCGATCCGGGCCTCAAGCGCGTCAGCCGCCTCGGCCGTGACACCGGCGCGTTCGGCCAGTTGCTGGCTGGCGCTTTCATCGACGACCATCAGCACGATGTCCGACAGCGGCGCACGGTCTTCAATCTGGTAGCTCGGCTGGGTCAAAGCACCGATCAGCACGATCCCGGCCAAGGCGCGTAAAGCCCAACCAGAGAGCCCGCGCCACAGCGCCAGGATCACCCCGGTCAGCGCAATCGCAGCAAGGCCCCAAATCAGCGGCCAGGGCAGAAGCGGATCAAAGACGATGTTTCCGGTCATTGGCCCAACCTGTCGAGAAGTGCGGGCACATGCACCTGATCGGATTTGTAGTTGCCGGTCAGCACATGCATCACGAGGTTCACGCCAAAGCGATAGGCGATCTCACGCTGGCGTTCGCCGCTGAAACCTCGGCCCACGGGCACCAGCGCGTTGCCGCGTTCATCCATCGCCCAGGCCGAGGCCCAGTCATTGCCGCCGATCACCACCGGGGTGACGTTGTCGTTGAGGTTGCGGAACGGCATACCCTCGATCAGCTCGGCATCGGGTGGGGCGGCTTCGACCCAGACATCGCGACCCAGGTAGCGCCCGGGGAAATCCTGCAGCAGGTAAAAGGTGCGGGTCAGCACGTGGTCCTGCGGGATCGGCTCCAGCGGCGGGATGTCCAGCGGGCGCGCCAGCGCCTGCAGCTTGCGGCCATTGGTGCTGGCCGACCCAAAGCCGGCGATATCCGCATCCCGCGTGTCAAACAGGATCATGCCGCCCGACCGCAGATAGGTGTTCAGCTTGGCATAGGCAGCCTCGGACGGGGTCGGCTGATCTGGGGTGATCGGCCAGTAGAGGAAGGGGAAGAAGGCGAGCTCATCATCTTCCAGATCAACTCCGACAGGGTCGGCGGGCTCAACGGATGTGCGGAAGAACAGCATCTCGGACAGTCCGCGCAGGCCGGCCTGGGCCAGCTGGTCGAGCCGTTCATCCCCGGTCAACACATGGGCCAGCACCACTTCCGCCGTAGCGGCCAAGGCAAAGTCATCCTGCGCTTTGGCCTGTTGTGGCAGCATCGCCGCCGCCAGCACGACCACCGCCGCGGCCTTGGCCGCGCGCAGCCGTCCAGACAGCGCCAGCGAGGCGAGCACATCCGCCAAGAGCAGCAGGATCGTCAGGCCCAAGAGCCACCCGGCCAAGGGCCGTTCCTGCGGGCGAGTCAGTCCCTGTACCTCGATCCTTGCGGGCCAGATCGCAGGCGTCAGCACGGTGTCGGCGCTGATCACGTTGCGCGCAAGGTTGCGATCGGCGCCTTGATAGAGACCGGGCCGCAAGTCGGGGCTGAGCGGGGCAGCAATCAGGTCTTCGCCAGCGACACCGGGCAGGGTGCCGCCATCGACCAGCGTGCCAAAGCCATCGAGCACCTCGACCGGCTGCCAGACCGTGCCGACCAGGTCTTCGGGATCGGGCTGCGCGGGGGTCGACGACACCGCTAGCCGCTCCAGCATTTGCACGAAGAGGCCCGACAGAGGCAGCGACGACCATTCCGCATTCGCGGTCACGTGGAAGAGCACGATCTGCCCTTGGCCGACGCGTTTGCGGGTGACCAACGGTGTGCCGTCAGACAGCTGGGCGATGACGCGTTCGGCCAATGTCGGGTCGGGCTGCGCCATGACTTGGGCGGTTACCGTCACGTCCGGGGGCACTTGCAGGCCAAAGAAGGGAGAGTCCTCGTCGAAGGGCGCCAGCGCCTTCGGTTCGCCCCAGCTCATCGCGCCGCCCACGGTGCGGCCGCCGGCGCGCAGGCGCACCGGCATCAGCGCGTCCTCGGCATCTCGGCTGACATCGCTGGCCGCCAGACGCGGGCCGGCAAAGCGCAAGAGCATCCCGCCCTTGTCGAGCCATTCGGTCAAAGCGGCCTCTTCTGCCGTGCTGAGCGTTGCGACGTCAGCGAGGATGATCACATCCGGGTTGGCGGGTAGGATGTCGAGCAAGTTGCCGTCCAACAGGTCGGCTGTTGGAATCAAAGCCTTTTGCAGGTAGTGCAGGGGCGACAGCAGCTCCAGCCCCTCACGGTCCTGCCGCCCGGCGATCAGGGCAACCTCACGGCGGCGCAGGCTGTCATCAGGTAGGGCCACGGCACCGGCACTGCGGGCGCCGTCGATCTCAAACCGGGTGATCCGGGCGCGCAGCTCGGCCGGGACCGAGAGCTCCAAGGTCGTCGTGGTTTCACCGGCGGTAAAGGTCACGGGATTGCGCAGCAGCACCGCCGGGTTGCCGGCGGGGTCGAGCCCGCGTCCCGCCAAGGACACCTCCGTCTCAGGCCCTTCGCGCAGGCGGCGCAGGGTCAGAAGCAGGTTGCCATCGGCAAACTGCGCGGGCTCCAGCGCATAAAGCGACCGCGGGCTTTCGAACACCGTCACGTCGCCGCGGTTCTCAAGTGCTGCCAGCATCGCCTCACGCCCGTCCCGCGCCAGGGCATCCGACAGCCAATAGCTGTCAAACTCGCTTTCCGGCAGCATCGCTTGCGCGCGGGTGATGGCCTCAATGCTCGGCTCCCACGGTTCGGGCACCAGGCCCGACAGGCGCGACCGAACCACATCGGCGCTGAGAAACTGCACCGGTTCAGGCGCCGACAGGCGCATCACACCAACGGGCCGGCCTTCGCGTGCAGCGCGGGCCAAGAGGCCGTCCAACGCCACCTCGCGCGCGCGCCAATCCGAGGCGCTGGCCCAGCTGGCGTCCATTACGACGAGTAGCGGCCCGGTCCCAGGCGCCTCGTCCTCATCCACAGGGTTCAGGATCGGGCCTGCGAGCCCGATGATCACCGCCGCCACCGCCAGCATCCGCAACAAGAGCAGCCACCAAGGCGTGCGATCGCTGACCTGTTCCTCGTCCTTCAGGCCCAGCAGAAGCACCACGCCAGGGAACATTCGGCGGAGCGGCGCCGGCGGCACCGCGCGCAGGATGATCCACAGGATCGGCAGCGTCAGGAGGCCCAGCAATAGCCAGGGTGTGGTGAATCCGATGGCGCCGAAAAGGGTCATCCGTGGCCTCCATCCATCGCGCGATAGACCCACATCAGGGCGTTTTGCGCGCTATCATTGGTGTGGTGGCACTGATATTGCCAGCCTGTCAAACGGCAGAGCGAATTGAGCCGCGCTTTGCGTTCGGCCAGCCGGTCCAGATACCGCTCGCGCAGCTCACCCGCTTTCAGCGTCTCATGCGCCAGCGTGCCGCCGACGCTTTCAAAGATCGTGCGGCCCTCGTAGGGGAAGGATTCTTCGCTGGGGTCCAGCACCTGCAACAGCACCCCGCGCACGCCACGGTCAGCGGCCTTGGTCAGAGCTGCCTCGACCGGGTCGATATCCCCCAGAAAGTCCGACACAAACAAAGCGCGCGAATGCGGCAGCATGCCCCGCGCCTCGGGCTCGGCATAGTCGGCGTCATCCTCGCCGCAGAATGCCTCGGCGAGGCGCAGCACTTGGATGTCGCCCCGGCGCGGCGGCAGGGTGGCACCGGTCAGCCCGACGCGCTCGCCGCCACGGATCAGCAGAATGGCCGCCGACAGCGCCACAAGCCGTGCGCGATCTGCCTTGGTCGGCAGGTTCTTGTCCGAGGCAAAGCGCATCGAGGCACCGGGATCGACCCACAAGAGAACGCTTTGCGCGATCTGCCATTCATGTTCGCGGACAAACTGTTCGTCACCCTTGGCCGAACGCCGCCAGTCGATGTTGCGATAGCTGTCACCCGCCCGCAGCGGCCGGTACTGCCAGAACGCGTCGCCCATGCCCGAGCGGCGCCGGCCATGTTCGCCCAGCAGGACGGTGCCTGCCAGATGCTCGGCCCGCGCCAAAAGCGCTGGGAACCGGCTGGCCTCTTCCTGGGCGCGCCGGCGAAGCTGGGCGACGTTGGAGCTCAAGCCGCGGCCTCGGTCCGCCGCATCTGGTTTGCGACCTCGTCGATCAGCGCGCCAAGATCATCCCCACGCGCACGCGCCGAGAAGGTCAGCGCCATGCGGTGCACCAGCACCGGACGCGCCATGTCGATCACGTCTTCGGGTGAGGGCGCCAGCCGGCCTTGCAAGAGCGCGCGCGCCCGCACCGTCAGCATCAGCGCCTGCGCTGCCCGCGGGCCGGGGCCCCAGGCCACGGTTTCGCGCACCCGTTCGCTTGCCGCCGGATCGCCGGGGCGGAAGGCGCGCACCAGATCAAGGATCATCTCGACCACCGCGTCCCCCACGGGCATCCGGCGCAAGAGGTGCTGTGCGGCGATCAGCGCCGGGCCGTCAAACACCTGATGCGCCTCGGCCTCTTCGGTGCCGGTGGTGGCCAGCAGGATGTCCTTTTCGGTGTCGCGATCCGGATAGGCCACGTCGATCTGCACAAGGAAACGGTCAAGCTGCGCCTCTGGCAGCGGATAGGTGCCCTCTTGTTCAATCGGGTTCTGCGTTGCCAGCACGTGGAACGGCGCCTCAAGCGTGCGCGTCTCACCCGCGACGGTGACGACCTTTTCCTGCATCGCTTGCAGCAGCGCCGATTGCGTCCGGGGGGAGGCGCGGTTGATCTCATCCGCCATCAGAAGCTGGCAGAAGATTGGCCCTTCGATGAACTTGAATGCCCGGCTGCCATCGGCGCCGGTTTCCAAGACTTCCGAGCCCAGAATATCGGCCGGCATCAGGTCCGGTGTGAACTGGATTCGATTGCCGTTGAGGCCCATCACCGTGCTCAGCGTCTCCACCAGACGGGTCTTGCCCAGCCCCGGCAGGCCGATCAGCAGCCCGTGCCCGCCACACAAAAGCGCCGACAACGTCAGGTCCACCACCCGTTCTTGCCCGATAAAGCGGCGGGTGATCGCGCGCTTGGCCTCGGCCAGTTTATCTTCCAGTGCCTCAATCTCGGCAACCAGATCCTCGGCCATGACACGTCTCCCTTGCAAACTAGGTCTTCGGGTAAGAGTGTATCTCGCGGCAAGGAAATGGCAAAAGCAATGAGCACACAAAATCTCGTGACAACCTCGGCAGAAGGGATTGCCGCCTCGGCGCGCGCTGTGCAGGGCAGGGGCTTACCCCCTGTGCACAAATGGAATCCGCCGTTCTGCGGTGACCTGGATATGCGGATCGCGCGGGATGGCACCTGGTTCTATTTGGGCACACCGATTGGGCGGTTTGAGCTGGTGAAGCTGTTTTCGTCGATCCTGCGCAAGGATGGGGATCAGTATTTCCTGGTCACTCCGGTCGAAAAGGTGGGAATCACCGTCGATGACGCGCCGTTTGTGGCGACGGATTTTGCCATTGCGGGGGAAGGTGCGGATCAGGTTTTGACCTTTGAGACCCATGTGGGGGATTTTGCCACCGCCGGGCCCGAGCATCCGATCCGCGTGGACCGCGATCCCGACACCGGCGAACCCGCGCCTTACGTGCTGATCCGCGCCAACCTCGAGGCGTTGATCGACCGCAAGAGCTTTTATCGCTTGGTCGAGCTTGGCGCGCATCACGAGGGCTGGTTTGGCGTGTGGTCGTTGGGGCAGTTCTTTCCGATGATCCCGTCGGATGAGCTGCCGGATTAAGCGTGATCCGGCTGGCTGCCAACATCACCCTGCTGGACTGGGGGCTGCCCCTGTTGGACCGTGTTTCTAAGGCGGGGCGAAGAGGCTTTGACGGGGTGGAGTGCCTGTTTCCCTACGCCGAACCTGCGGCGGTGTGGGTGGGGGAGTTGGAGGCGGCTGGGCTGCCCATGGCGCTGATCAACACCCCAGCGCCGGATTGGGACGATGGCGACCGCGGCTGTGCGGCGATCCCGGGGCGAGAGGCGGTGTTCGCGGCGCAATTTGCCGAGGCCTGCGCCTATGCGCGCCAGATGGGGTGTAAGCGCATGCACGTGATGTCGGGGATCACGTCAGACCCGCGCGCCTTTGACCTGCTGGTGGCCAGTCTTCGCCTGGCCGCCCGCGCCGCGCCCGACCTGACCTTGCTGATCGAGCCGTTGAACCCGAAGGACATGCCGGGCTATGTCCTCAACGATTATGATCTTGCAGTGGAGGTTCTAAAGGCCGTCGATTGCGCCAATGTAGGCCTGCAATTCGACACATGGCACGCGTTGCACATCCACGGTGATCCGCTGGCGGTTTGGGAAAAGCACCAAAGCCACGTGCGCCACGTCCAAATCTCAGGCTGGCAGGCCCGTGGCGCCCCCGACCTGACGCGCCCGGAAGAAGCCGGTTTGCTCAGGGCCATCGGCAGAGGTGTCTATGACGGCTGGGTCAGTGCCGAATACTTCGACGCACCGGATGCACCAACTGACTGGTTAAACCGCGCAAACAAGCTGCTGGCTTAGTCGCCCAGCTTAGCGTGCACCTCGTCCAGATCGATCTCGCCGACCGGCATCTTGTTCGACGGATCGTCGAAATCGTATTTGAAGAGCTGGAAGTCGCGCCAATAGATCTCGCGGATCAGGTGCATCGACAGATCGTCGAAATAATCCTCGACCGGGTGGGCGCGCTTGGGGCCGTGGCCTTCGGATTCGTTGAAGCGCGGAATGCCGGCAAGATCGATCTTGTGCGGGGTTTCGACCGCGTCGAGCACTTGCTGCATGCCGTCGTTGAACTGCTCGGTCCAGAAGATGTGGTTATAGCGCCCGCCATTCACGATGAAGGTGCTGACATGGCCCGACATGGCCGACCAGTGAATGTCAGGCTCCATCGGGCGGCGCCAGCGGATCGTGTCACGGGCAAAGAGCAGAAAGCGGCGGAACGACTTGATCTGGTCAAACTCCTGCTTGCCGTCCTCACCGCCAACTTCGACGCCGTATTTTTGGATGAGCAGCGGCACCAGGTTGCCGCGATAGCGTTTACCGTTGCGCTGGATGCCGCAGATCTTGTCAAAGAACGACGACAGGATGCGCGTGTAGGGGTTGCGCACGCAGGTATAGGCAAAGCTGGTATGGGTTTTGACGTTGGCCTTGATCGCGTGCTGGCTTTCGTCGCGGGCCCATTTGTGCAGGCCTTTTTCGGCGTCGTGAATGTCGCCGTCAAAGAACTCACCATGATCGGAGTAGTACATGATCTGACCAATGGTCGAGCAGGCGCATTTCGGGACCACCCGATACACCATACTTTCACTTTCGGTCATCCACGTGCCTGGAAAGCCCATGCCTGCCGCCTCCGGAACCGCCCGTTTGTTGTTTTCTAGCGTCGCTGTTGTAGCAAAAAAGCAAAGAAAGCTGGTTTATTCAACGCCTGTTCAGCACTATCAACATAAACAATCGGGCGAAACTAGGGCAGATCGTTTCTTGAATGGCAAAAATCGCCTTCATATTGCTGTGTCACAAAGACCCTGACGCCATCATCAAACAGGCGCAGAGTCTGACGGCTGTGGGCGACTATATGTCGATCCATTTCGATGCCCGTGCCAAGCCCGAACACTATCAGAAAATCCGTAACGCGCTGAAAGACAACCCAAACGTCACCTACGCCAAGAAACGCATCAAGTGCGGCTGGGGCGAGTGGAGCCTGGTGCAGGCAACGCTGCATGCGCTTGAGGCGGCGGTGGAGGCGTTTCCGCGGGCGACGCATTTCTACATGCTGTCGGGCGACTGCATGGCGATCAAGTCGGCGGAATACGCGCATGAGTTTCTCGACCGGCGCGATTGCGACTATGTCGAAAGCTTTGACTATTTTCAGTCCGACTGGATCAAGACCGGCTGGAAGGAAGAGCGGCTGATCTACCGCCACTGGTTCAACGAACGCACCCAGAAACGCCGGTTTTATGCGATGTTCGAGCTGCAGAAGCGGCTCGGCCTGACGCGCGACATCCCCGAAGACATCGAGGTGATGATCGGATCACAATGGTGGTGCCTGCGGCGCCGTACGGTGGAGTGGATCCTCGATTTCGCCCGCCGCCGTCCGGATGTGATGCGGTTCTTCCGGACCACCTGGATTCCGGACGAGACGTTTTTTCAGACGCTGGTGCGGCATCTGGTGCCGGAGCACGAAATCCAGAGCCGGTCGCTGACTTTTCTGATGTTCACCGATTACGGCATGCCGGTGGTGTTCTACAACGACCACTACGATCTGCTGCTGAGCCAGGATTTCCTGTTCGCCCGCAAGATCAGCCCGGAAGCGAAAGAGCTGAAACGGCGTTTGGGGGTGCTTTATGCCTCGGAAGGAGCAAAGTTCCAGATCTCGAACGAGGGGCGGTCTCTGTTCAAGTTCCTGACCGGCAAGGGCCGGATCGGGCGGCGGTTTGCGCCGCGGTTCTGGGAGACCGAAAGCTCACTCGGCCGTGAACGTGAGCTATTGATCGTCGTCTGCAAGAAGTGGCACGTGGCGAAGCGGCTGTTGGAGCGCATCCGGCAGATGACCAACATCCCCTGCATCGAGTATCTCTTTAACGAAGACAGCTGCCCGCTGCCGGATCTGGGGGGCATTCAATCGACGATGGGCAAGCGGCACCGGCACCGGCGGGCGCTGATGCGGATGCTGTTTGATTACTATGAGACGGACCGCCTGATCGTTTGTATGGACCCGGCGAACCTGGACCTGCTGGAGGATTTTGGGCGGGACCGGTCGATCACGCGGATGCTGGAAATCGAGTGCCAGTTCTCTGACGAGTACCTGATTGGCCACGCGATGCGGGTGGGCCTCGCTGGCGATCGAACACCGACCGAGACGATCGAGCGGTTGTTGCCCACCGTGCGCAACGACATGGTGCATGAAAGCGACCGGATCCGGGACGCGAATTTCGACAATCATGTGCGATTGCGTGAACTGGATCCGCCAGAGCTTAATGCCAAGGCACTTTCGGATTTCCTGACGGTGAACCATGACCAGGCGCTGGAAATCGCCAAGACCGATCATCTCTACGCTGATTAAAGCGTTGATGCAGTCCTATCCGTGAAAGGCCCCACATGCCCTACAGCTATGATGATCAGAATATCTTTGCCAAGATCCTGCGGGGTGAGATCCCCAATGACACCGTGCTGGAGACCGAGCACAGCCTGGCGTTCCGGGATATCCGTCCGCAGGCGCCGGTGCATGTGCTGGTGATCCCGAAAGGGCCTTACGTGACCTATGATCATTTTGCGCAAGAGGCGTCGGATGCCGAGATCGTCGATTTCAACCGGGCGGTCGGCACGGTCTGTAAAATGGAAGGTGTCGAGGCGGGCGGGTTCCGTCTGATCTCGAACGCCGGTGAGGCCGGGGTGCAAGAGGTGCCGCATCTGCATGTGCACATTTTGGCCGGGCGTCCCCTGGGACGGATGTTGGCGCGGGCCTGAGCTGGTGTGATCCAAAGGAGCGCGCCTGCGGCGCGCGCAGGGTATCTCGTCGTCCGCCTTTGGCGTCCTCCTCGGGCCGCGCTTGGCTATTGTTGCGTGTTAATCGGTCAGGTGGCGCGGCTGGTGAGGGACAGGAACACCTCTTCGAGATCGGCCTGTTCGGTCCGCACGTCGCGGATGCGGATACCGGCGGCGCGGATCGCTTCGAGCACCTGTTCGGCGGAGGTTTGTGAGGTGCGGTAGTTTACCGTCAATGTGCCGTCCTCGCGCCGGTCGATGCTGAGGCCGGGGGCATCGGGCAGGGTGTCGGGCGGTGTTTCGGGGTGGATGACCATACATTTGGCGTCGAGCTGGCCCAGCAGGTTGGTCGTACTGTCCTGGGTCACCAGGCTGCCGTGGTTGATGATGGCGATCTCGTCACACATCTCTTCGGCCTCTTCGAGGTAATGTGTGGTGAGGATGATGGTCATGCCACGGTCGCGGTTGAGCTTGCGCACATTGTCCCAGAGCATTTGCCGCAGCTCGATATCGACCCCGGCGGTGGGTTCATCCAGAACCAGCACGCGCGGGTGATGCACCAGCGCCTTGCCCAGCAAGAGCCGCCGGCGCATGCCGCCCGAAAGCGTGCGGGCATAGGCGGTGGCCTTGTCCGTGAGGCCCACCATCGCAAGGATCTCATCGCTGCGGCGCTGCGCCTTGGGCACGCCGTAAAGCCCGGCCTGTACCTCAAGCGCGCCGCGCGGGGTGAAGAACGGATCGAGGTTCAGCTCTTGCGGCATCACCCCGATCGAGGCGCGGGACTGGCGCGGATTGCGGTCTTGGTCCCAGCCCCAGATCTCGACCTTTCCCGCGGATTTAGTGACCAAACCGGCGAGGATGTTGATCAGCGTGGATTTGCCCGCACCGTTGGGGCCCAAGAGGCCAAAGATCGACCCGGCCGGAATTGCCAGATCGACGCCTTTCAGCGCCTCTTTGCCGCCCTGATAGGTCTTTCTCAGCCCGCTGATCCGGATTGCATCCTGTGTCATGGCATCCCTTGCCCCTGCCTGCCGCATTGGTCATAACGCAGGTAGTGCAAGCGCAGCCGAAAGGGAACCAAGCCGATGAGCATCGAGGCGCCCGAGACCAAGATCGTGGACCGCTACCGCATTGCCTGCGACGGCGGCGAAGGGGCTTTGGGGCATCCGCGTGTCTGGCTGCAGATCCCGACGGATACCGGCTGGGTCGAATGCCCCTATTGCGATGCGAAATACGTGCATCGCGATTTTGAGGGCAAAGTTTAGGCGCTTAGGCGTCTTCGCTCCCGTCGCGTCACCCTTGCCATATGCGTGTTTTGGCATAAGTTATTCTTATGGCTAAGACGCGGGACCTTCAATCATTGCCGGCTGGGGCCGAACGGCGCGCATATAGCAGTGCAGAGCGGGCCAGTGATTTCTATGTGCATATCGCAGCGCTTGTCATCGCCATGGGCGCGGTGCCGGTGCTGATTGCCATGACCGCGATCTGGCGCGACGACTCCTACAGCGTTCTGGGCGTGTCGATCTATGGCATTGCGCTGATTGCGATGTTGACCGCGTCGCTGCTTTATAACCACGCCGGGCGGCCGCACCTGACCGGGCTGCTGCGCCGGATCGACATGTCGGCCATTCACCTCAAGATTGCCGGCACCTACACGCCCTTTGCGTTGCTGACCGGCGCCGGGTCGGGCCTGCTGACTGCCGTGTGGAGCGCGGCGGCGGCCGCGATGGCGGTGTCGTTGTTCCTGCGCAACGTGCCCTCGGGCCTGTCGGTGGCGATGTGTCTGGCGACCGGCTGGGCGGTGGTCATGGGGGGATCGGACCTCTTGGGGACCATCCCGCAACACGTGGCGATCCTGATGCTGGTCGGTGGGGTACTTTATTCGGTTGGCACGCTCTTTCTGCTGTCCTGGCGGCTGAAGTTCCACAACACCATCTGGCATGGCTTTGTCGCCGTTGCCTCCATCGTGTTTTTTGTTGCCGTCTTCCTTTGCGCCGCCGCCCCGGGCGTCGTCATCGCGCAGGGCTGAACGCTTACCTCTGAAACGACTGCTGGCACTGCCGCGTTCTTCATGTCAGAACCGGTGCGCGCGGCAATGAAGAGGGCAAAGGGATGGGCGGAAGCTTTGGCAAAGGGTGTCATCTGCATCTGATCGACGGATCGGCCTATATCTTTCGGGCCTATCACGCACTGCCGCCGCTGACGCGCAAGTCTGACGGGTTGCCGATCGGGGCGGTGAGCGGGTTCTGCAACATGTTGCAGCGTTATGTCGAAGGGAATGCCGGTGGCGACGTCACACATGTGGCGGTGGTCTTTGACAAGGGCAGCCACACTTTCCGCAACGACCTATTTGATCAGTACAAGGCCAACCGCGAGGCGATGCCCGAGGATCTGCGCCCTCAGATCCCTCTGACCCGACGCGCGACCGAGGCCTTCAACATCGCCTGCAAAGAGATCGAGGGGTTCGAGGCCGACGACATCATGGCGACATTGGCCTGTCAGGCGCGCGAGGCCGGTGGGCGGGTCACGATCCTGTCGTCGGACAAGGACCTGATGCAGTTGGTGGGCGACGGGGTCGAGATGCTCGACCCGATGAAGAACCGGCGCATTGATCGCGAAGGGGTCGAAGAGAAATTCGGCGTTGGCCCGGAGCGGGTGGTCGATGTGCAGGCTTTGGCGGGGGATTCGGTCGACAACGTGCCCGGGGCGCCTGGGATCGGGGTGAAGACCGCGGCGCTCTTGATAAACGAATACGGATCGCTCGAAGACCTGCTGGACCGTGCCGAAGAGATCAAGCAGCCCAAGCGCCGCCAGACTCTGATCGACAACCGTGCGCAGATTGAGCTGTCGAAAAAGCTGGTGCAGCTGGATTGCGACATGGCGCTGGACTTCACACTCGACGATCTGGAGGTGCGCGAGGCTGAGCCGGATGCCCTGCTGCAGTTCCTGGTCGAGATGGAGTTCCGCACCCTGACGCGGCGGATATCCGAGGCGCTGGGCGTCGAGGCGCCCGCCATCCCCGACACCACGCCCGAAGGCGCCAACCCGCCGGATGCCAACGTGCCCGAGGCGCCGCCGATTGACCCGTCGAAATACGAATGTGTGCGCGACGCCGCCGCGCTGGAACGCTGGATCGCCAAGGCGCATGACCGCGGCTGGGTGGCGGTTGACACTGAAACAACGGGCCTGAATGAAATGGCCTGTGACCTCGTGGGCATCTCGCTCTGCGTTGAGGCGGGCGAGGCCTGTTACATCCCACTCACCCATCGCGCGGCGGCGGATGACGATCTCTTTGGCTCAGACGCGCTGGCTGAGGGCCAGATGGGCCTGCAAGAGGCGCTCGATCTCTTGAAACCGCTGCTCGAGGATCCGGCGGTGATGAAGATCGGGCAGAACATGAAATACGACGCCAAGATCTTTGCCCGCTACGGCGTACAGGTGGCGCCGATCGACGACACCATGCTGATGTCCTACGCGATGAATGCGGGCCTGCATGGGCACGGGATGGACACGCTGTCGGAACTTTATCTCAGCCACACGCCGATACCGATCAAGGAACTGCTCGGCAGCGGCAAGAGCATGATCACCTTTGACAAGGTGCCGATCGACGATGCGGTGAATTACGCCGCCGAGGATGCCGATGTCACCCTGAGGCTCTGGCAGCTATTCAAGCCGCAGCTTCACCTGGCACATGTCACCCGCGTCTACGAAGGGTTGGAACGCCCGCTGGTGCCAGTGCTGGCGCAGATGGAGATGCACGGCGTAAAGGTGGACCGCGACACGCTCAGCCGGATGTCAAACGCCTTTGCGCAGAAGATGGCGGGTCTTGAGGCAGAGATTCACGAACTGGCGGGCGAGAGCTTTAACGTCGGTTCCCCCAAGCAGCTGGGCGAAATCCTGTTCGACAAGATGGGGCTGGAGGGCGGCAAAAAAGGCAAGACCGGCGCCTATGCCACCGGAGCAGACGTGCTCGAAGACCTCGCCACCGAACACGAACTGCCCCGCCGCGTGCTGGACTGGCGGCAACTGTCGAAGCTGAAGTCAACTTATACCGACGCTTTGCAAGAACACATCAACGCGGACACGGGCCGTGTGCACACGTCGTACTCAATCGCCGGCGCCAATACAGGGCGGCTCGCCTCAACCGATCCGAACCTGCAGAACATTCCCATCCGCAGCGAAGAGGGCCGCCGCATCCGCGAGGCCTTTGTCGCCGAAGAGGGCAATGTGCTGGTGGCACTCGACTACAGCCAGATTGAGCTGCGCATCCTTGCGCATATGGCGGATATCGACGCGCTGAAGCAGGCCTTCCGCGACGGCGAGGACATCCACGCCATGACCGCGTCCGAGATGTTCAACGTGCCTTTGGATGAGATGACACCCGATGTGCGCCGTCAGGCCAAGGCGATCAATTTCGGCGTGATCTACGGCATCTCTGGCTTTGGCCTCGCGCGCAATCTGCGCATCCCACGGGCCGAAGCGCAGGGCTTTATCGACCGCTATTTCGAACGCTTCCCCGGCATCAAGACCTACATGGACGACACGGTGGCCTTTGCCAAAGAACACAAACGGGTGGAGACGCTGTTCGGCCGCGTGATCCACACACCCGAGATTGCCGCCAAGGGCCCGCGCGCCGGCTTTGCCAAACGCGCCGCGATCAACGCGCCGATCCAGGGCACCGCCGCCGACATCATCCGCCGCGCGATGATCCGCATGCCGGACGCCATCGCCGGCATGCCCGCCAAGATGCTGTTGCAGGTGCATGACGAATTGCTGTTCGAGGTCGACAAATCCGCCGTCGACGACCTGATCGGCGCGGCCCGCGGCGTCATGGAAGGCGCGGCGGAGTCGGTAGTAAAACTCGACGTGCCCTTGGTCGTCGATGCCGGGCAGGGGGGCAGCTGGGCCGAGGCACATTAACCGATGATCCGCAGCTATGAGGAACTCAAGGCGCTGGCCCTCTCGCTCGACCTGCCCAACGTGGTCGAAGCGACAAGCTGGGGCAAGCCCTGCCTCAAGGCGCATGGCAAGCTTTGGGTCTGGTGGAGCCCGTATATCGACGCGGCCGTCTTCAAGGCGTCAAAGGACGAACGTGAAATGCTGCGCGCGGCGGATCCGGAGACCTTTCTGTTCCACAAACACTATGAGGCGCATAACCTGATCCTCGTTGCCGCCGGCCGGATTGACGAAGGCTGGGCCAAGGCGCGGCTGTTGCAGACCTGGAAGGATATGGCGCCGAAACGGGTGTTGCGCGCGTGGGAAGAGTCGCAGCTTTGACCAAAGGCCCCGAGCAGACGCTGGACCGGGTTGAGGTTCGGTCGCTGGATGATCTGCACAACTGGCTGCGCGCGCATCATACGCGCGGCAGCGGTGTATGGCTGGTTATCTGGAAAAAGCACACCGCCTTTTACCTGACCTATGACGAAATCGTCGAAGAACTGCTCTGTTGGGGCTGGGTCGACAGCCGTACAATGCGCGTCGATGCGGATCGCTCCGGCCTGCTGATCGCGCCGCGAAACCCCAAATCCGCCTGGTCTGCCCCCAACAAGGCACGCGTGGCCAAACTCCGCGCCGAAGGCCGCATGCAGCCATCCGGCGAGGCGCTGATCGCCGCGGCGCAGGCCAACGGCATGTGGAACTTCCTCGATGATGTCGAACGGCTAGAGGTCCCTGACGACCTGGCGCAGGCCTTGGGAGACCTGCGCCCGGTTTGGGAAGACTACCCGAGATCGGTGAAACGCGGCACGCTGGAATGGATCAAGACGGCCAAGACATCGCCGACCCGCGCAAAACGGATCGCCGATGTCGTGACCTCAGCGCAACAAGGCCAGCGCCCCAGCCCGTTTCGCCGTTAGGACCTCTGCGCGCTGCTGATCAACAGCCGCCATCTGCGGTCAGAGCAACCCTTCCGCCTCAAAAAGCGTGCGCAGCGGCTGTTCCGGGCGGGGGCCCAGGTGGCTGATCACTTCGGCGGCGGCGACGCAGCCCATGCGACCGGCGGTTTCGACGTCGCGGCCTGTGGCCAACCCGTAGAGGAACCCGGCGGCGAACTGGTCCCCGGCGCCGGTTGCGTCGACCGGGGTCACCTTGGTGACTGGAATGTCGGTGCGCTGGCCGTTCTGCATCACGGTCACGCCGTCGCCCGACCGGGTGCAGACCACCAGCGGGCAGATTGCTGCTACGGCTTTGAGGTCGGCCTCGAGATCACCGTTCTGGTAGAGTGAGCGGATCTCGTCTTCGTTGCCGATGACATAGTCCATCTCGTGCTCGATCAGGGTCAGGAAATCTGTACGGTGACGTTCGACACAGAACGGATCGGAGATCGCAATACCGGTCTTGCCCCCCGCAGCGCGGCAGCTGCGGGCGGTGCGGATGAACGCCTCTTTGCCCTTGTCCTTGTCAAAGAGGTAGCCTTCAAGAAACACGATCTCGGCCTGCGATGCGACATCGTCCGACACATCCTCGGGCCCAAGCTCGGCCGAGATGCCCAGGTAGGTGTTCATCGACCGCTCACCATCCGGCGAGACAAAGATCATCGAGCGTGAGGTTGGCAGCTCACCCCCCGACACAGGAGCGTTGACAAAATCGATGCCGTCATTGGTCATCGCCTCGGCATAGAACTGTCCCAGATCGTCGTCATGCACCCGCCCGATAAAGGCGCTGCGCAGGCCCAGATTGCCGATCCCGGCGATGGTGTTGGCGACCGACCCGCCCGGTGTCTGCACCCGGTTGCCCATCGCGTGATAAAGCTCTTCGCCGCGGTCGCGTTCCACCAGCTGCATGATGCCCTTCTGGATGCCCATTTGCTCCAGAAAAGCGTCGTCGCTGCGGGAAATCACGTCGACCACGGCGTTGCCGATGCCGACCACCTGGTAGGTCTTGCTCATTGCGTGTCCTCAAAAATGATTGCGTCAAGTTCGGTTTCGACCAGCCAGTCGGGATCGATGAACCCGCTGACTTCGACAAAGGTGCAGGCGGGCCGGATATCGGCGAAGACTTCGCCATGCACCCGGGCGGCCTCTTCCCACTGGCGGATATCGGTCAACATGATCCGGCTGCGGATCACGTCGCTGGCCGAGGAGCCGGCCGCCTCTAGCGCTGTGATCCCGATCTCCAGACAGCGGCGCGTTTGCGCGGCGACGTCCCCCACTCCGGCTGTCCCGCCACCTTCGGCAATCGGTGCCGTGCCGGCGACAGCGACATGCGGCCCGATGCGCACCGCGCGGCTGAAGCCGATCTGTGGCTCCAAAGGCGACCCGGAAGGCACGTTGCGGCGGGTCATTCCGGTTTGTCCTCAAACGGGCAGAGGTCGCGGATCAGGCAGGCTTTGCATTTGGGTTTTCGCGCCACGCAGGTGTAGCGGCCGTGCAGGATCAACCAGTGATGCGCGTGCTGCTGGTAATCCACCGGGATGTGATCCTCGATGGCGCGTTCGACGGCCACCACGTCTTTTCCCGGGCAGATACCTGTGCGGTTGCCAACGCGAAAGATATGGGTGTCGACCGCCTGCGCCGGATAGCGCCACCACATGTTCAACACCACGTTCGCCGTCTTGCGCCCGACACCTGGCAGGGCCTGCAACGCGGCACGGGAATTGGGCACCTCGCCGCCATGCTCCTCTACCAGGATCTTCGACAGCTTGATGACGTTCTTGGCCTTGTTGCGGTAAAGCCCGATGGTCTTGATGTGCTCGATCACACCCTCGTCCCCGAGGGCGAGCATCTTTTCCGGTGTATCGGCAACGGCAAACAGGCCTCGTGTCGCCTTGTTCACACCGGCATCGGTCGCCTGTGCAGACAGGGCCACGGCCACCACCAGTGTGTAGGCGTTCACATGCTCCAGCTCACCCTTCGGCTCGGGCTCGGCCTTGTGAAAGCGGTCAAAGATCTCTCGGATCGTGTGATAGTCGAGCTGTTTTGCCATGGCCGCGCTTTTGCACCAGTGGCTCGGTCGGTGCAAGCGGGCGGATGGGTTGGGGTAAGTAAGGCTCTGATACTCAGTGGGGTGGGTTCCGGCTCGCCTGCACCGCTTTGATCCGCTCCGGCCATGTCGAGCGGATAAAGCCAAGGATATCCCATATGTCATCATCGCTGAGCGTGTCGGCAAAGCCCGGCATGCCGGAGGTGAAATTCGTGACACCGCGCCGTGCCAGCGCGCCTTGCCCACCCAGCTTGGTGTAGTCAAAGAGCAGCAGGTTGTCGTGGTGCCAGGTGTGTCCGGTCTCATCATGCGGCGGTGCGGGCAAGGTGCCATCGGCGTTTGGCACCCGCCAGTTGGGCTGGCCTTCCAGATCGGCGCCATGGCAAGCCGCGCAGTGTTCGGCATAGAGCACCTCACCCCGGCCGGTATCGCGATCCTCCAGCTCATGGCTCGCCAAAGCCGGCGATGCGGTCAGAAGAATGGCCAAAGCCAGCCCCCTCATGCCACCTCCACCCAGGTTGTCATGCCGCCCACGTGATGGCTAAGCATGTGGCAATGCATCATCCAACGCCCGGGATTGTCGAAGACGCAGAGGATGTCTTGCGTCTGACCCGGGTTCACCAGCGACGTATCGCGGAAATCCCCCAGGCTGCCATCGACGGCAAGCTCATAGAAATGATGCCCGTGCAGGTGAATGCCATGCGGCCAGCGCGTGCCATTCACCAGGCGGATCCGGGCCGTTTCGCCCCGTTCGAAACGGGCAAAGGGCTCGGGCTGCATGTCCGAGATATCGTTCAGCGCCCAGATATTGTCGCCACCATGCGCGCCGCCCATGGCCCCGCCCATCATCGTCATGGTCAGGTCCTGGCTGACCTCTTCGGGTATCGGCAGGTCATTGGCAGGCAGCGCTTGGATCGCGGCGCTGCGCGGGGTCACAGAGCCAGACACCGGCAGACCACCCAAGGGATAAGCACCCATGCGGTGGTCCATCTCAAGCTCAACCGGGCCGGTCACGTCGGCGATGATGTCCACCCGCTGCGCCGGGGCGAGGACGGGCAGATCATAGTCGCGCGGTGCTGCAATGGGCATCCCGTCCAAGGCGACGATCTTGCCCTGCAACCCTTTCAGGATCACCGGAAACACCCGATCGACCGCGGCATTGATCAGACGCAGGCGGACACGTTCACCCACTTGCAGCGTCACGTCCGGCAGAAACACCTTGGCATAGTTCCCCATCCGCCCGGCATGGGCGATGTCATGCCTGTTGCCGAAATCCTCGGTCAGCTGGCCATCCTCGGCCAGCCGCCAATCGGCCAGCACGGCAAAGAGGTCATGGTCCACATCCGGCGGGATGCTTTCCTCAATGATCAGCGGCCCCATTAGGCCGCGCGCGACCTGTTCATGCGACAGGTAATGTGAGTGATACCAATAGGTTCCCGCATCTTTGGCGACAAAGCTGTAGTCAAAGCTGTCCCCCGGCGGCACCAGGTCCTGCGTCATCATCGGCACGCCGTCCATCGCGTTGTTCAGCCGGATGCCGTGCCAATGCACCGTCGCGCCCTGATCCAGGTTGTTCTGCAAACGCAAGTTCAGCGTGCCCCCTTGCCGCACGCGCAGTTCCGGCCCGGGGACCCCACCGTTAAAGCCCAATACCCGCGTTGGCCCGGCGTAGTCCTCGGGCAGGATCTGCTGCGTCAGCGCCTCGGCGGTCAGGATCGTCTGCGCCCCGGTCGCCAGGCCGGCCTTTGGAAGGGCGGCCATCGCGGCAGATGTCATCAGAAAGTCGCGTCGGTTCATCAGAGGCCTCATGTCGGCAGGGGGAGCGTGGTGGTCAAGATAGCGGTGGCGGCAAGGATCACCAGTATGGCGACCCATTCAAGGGTGATGCTGCGGGTCAGATGGCGGGCCGCGGTGGCGTCACCCGCCTGCAGGCCTGGCACAAAGCGCAGCTTGTTCGCGGCCGCCAATCCTAGCAGCAGGGCGACCACGGCGATCTTGAAAAGCAGCGTCTGGCCATAGGCCGTGCTGATCATCGCGGTGACGGAGCCCGCTAGGGCATAGGTCATGATACCCCCGGCCAACAGAAGTAGCGGCACCATCACAAGCGCGGCTTGCCCAAAACGGTGGCCCAACTCGGCGGCTTCTGTCAAAGCGTCTATGTCGCTGGCCAAACGTCGCAGCGGCGTCAGGATACCGATCCAGAACGCGATGCCCGTCAGGTGCACCAGCAGCACCGCCACCAGCCCCCAACTGCCGCGGTCCTGCACATGGCCCAGCACGGCAAAAGACGCCAGCGCCAGCACCCCGCCTAGGGCCGACAGAACAAGACCCACGCGCCCCAACCCCAGCCCAAGAATCACCACAGCCAAGCCTGTGACTTGCAGCATCAGGGACGTCCCGCTTTGCGTTTGCCAAAGCAGCCCCAGCATCTCCGGGTCGGTCATGCCCGAGGAGTTGCCGGTCAGCGCCACACCCTTCAAAGCAAAAGTCAGGCCCGCGCCGACAAGGCCAACCAAAGCCCATCCCACCGCCAGCCGCCGGACTCGCGCAAGGTTGAATATCAACGCGCAAAACACGGTGCCCGACGCCCCGAGGACCCCCAGATAGAGCAGCCATTTCGCACCGATCGTGGCGATCCCCCAGGCGTCCGGCATCTCACTCGACAACGAAGGTAAAGCTGCCGTTCTGCGGGTGGCCGTCATCCCCGAGCCCGCGCCATTCGATCACATAACGGCCCGGCCCAACCCCGTCGAAGGGCAGGGCAAATTCCGTGGTGAACGCCGTCTGTCCCGCCAGATCGAACTGGCCAGAGCCGCCTTCCGCATGGCTCCAGCTGACCCGCGTCAGCCGGATATTGCGGCCAAAGGTCAGGCTGACCTCGGCCGGCGCCGCCGCCACAACAGCGCCATCCGCCGGCGACGTCCCCTGCAATGGCGAATGCGCAAACACCCCGGTTGCAAGCACGGCAAAGGCAGCGGCGAAAACGGCTCTGAGCATGATCGGTCTTCTTTTCTCATTCTTTGCGCGAGGCGTGGCATTGCGGCTTCTACCCTCGCTCAAGACGTTAAAGTTTCCCGCCAGTGGAAGGTCAACGGCTTTTGACCTGCAAGCGGTCGCCACCCCTCGCCGGTAAACGAAACATGGACAGGCGCGCCCCGATCCTCACAATGGGGGCACCCTGATATCGCTTGAGGCCCGCCTCATGTCCTTGGAAATCGCCTTTCTGCTTGCGCTCTTCGTCGTCGCGGCCGTGCTGCTGGCGACCGAGCGTGTCGCGCCTGAGATTACCGCGCTGTGCCTCGTGGTGATCCTGGCGGGCACCGGGATCATGTCGCCTGAGGACGCCTTTGCCGGCTTTGCCAGCGAGGCGATTGTCGTCTTGGCCAGCATCATGATCCTGTCGCGGCGGCTGTCGGACTCGGGCGCGATGAGCGGCCTGTCGGCGCGTCTGGCCGGTGACCGAGGCACCTCGCCAGGCATGATCAACGCACGGCTGATGGCCAGCAGCGCCGGCCTGTCGATGGTGTTCAGCAACACCACCACCACGGCGGTGATGATGCCCATTGCGATTGGCGCCGCGCGCCGGGTCAAGGCCGATCCGGGGCGGTTTCTGATGCCAATGGCCTTTGCCTCAATCATGGGCGGGTCGGCCACGCTGATCGGAACGTCGACCAACCTGGCTGCCAACGGCGCCATCACCCGGATGGGGCTGGAGCCGTTTTCGCTCTTTGAGTTCTTCGTGATCGGCGTTGCGGTGACGGCCGCTGGGGTCGCCACCGTGGTGGTGCTGGGCAATCGCTTTGCCGGCTCCAGCGCGGCGTCCAAATCTGCCGAGGAGGAGGAAGACCCGTTCCTTGCCGGCTTGATCGTCGCGCCCGGGTCCGCGGCAGCGGAGATGGCGCTGAGCGAATTGGCGCTGACCGATCAGGGCGCCGAACCGCTTGCCGTGGAAACCGACGAAGGCCGCGTTGCGCCGCATCCAAGGCGCAAGCTGCATGAGGGCGACCAGATCATCGTCAGCGCCACCGGCACGGCGCTCGCCAAGCTGGTCAGCGACCCGCGGTTTGAGGTCGATGGCCTGCCCCAGGATGGCCCGGTGCGTGAAACCGCGGATGCGATCCTGCTACCGGGGTCGCGCTGGATCGGGCTGTCGGTGGCCAGCATGCGGCGCACGCTGGCGCCCGATGTCACTGTCATCGGCCTGCGCCGCGCCGGCTATGAACGCCCAGCCCGCATCGGCTTGATGCGCCTGCGCGCGGGTGACATCCTGCTGCTGGCGGGCACACCCGAAGGGCTGGCCCGGGTCGATGCAGATGTCGACCTCTACATGCTGCGCTCGGCCGAAGCCCTGGCGCCCAGCCGACGCGAGGGCTGGGTTACGCTGGGCGTCACCTTGGCGGCGATCACTGTTGCGGCCCTGGGTTTGCTGCCGCTTAGCGTCTCGCTGCTGGCGGCGGTCCTTGGCCTGATCCTGGCGGGGCGCCTCGACGTGCGCGACGCCTTTGCGATGGTGTCGTGGCGTATCCTCATCCTGATCGGCGGCATGTCGAGCTTCGGCCTCGCAATGCTACAAACCGGCGCCGCCGATCTGATCGCCGAGGGCCTGTTGGTATTCATCGCGCCGATGGGGATAACAGCCGTCCTGATCGCGTTGTCATTGCTGACGGTTGTCTTGACCCAACCACTGTCCAACGCCGCCGCGGCGCTGACCATGTTGCCGATTGCGGTGGCCACGGCAGCGGGCCTGGGGGTCGACCCACGCCCCTTGGCGGTGATTGTGACCCTTTCAGCATCGTTGTCCTTCATCGCCCCGCTCGAACCCGCATTGTTGCTGGTCTACGGCAAGGGGCACTACCGCCTGCGAGACTTCATCCTTGCCGGGGCGCCGCTGACGATGGTCTCTCTGGCGCTGGTGCTGTTCCTGGTGCCGCTGATCTGGCCACTCTGAGGGCGCCAATCGAAAGTCTCGGCCGCAGACACTCAAACCGTGATTGACTCGAATCGCATACCGTTTGTACACAATAAGTATACAAACCGGACATGCCATGGCCCAATCAAAGAAATCCACCTGCCGCCAGGCCCTGCGCGACCGCATCCTGCGGCTCGACCTCGCACCGGGGGCCGAGCTGGATGAAACTCAGATCGCCGCCGAATACGGCCTGTCCCGCACCCCCTTGCGCGAGGTGTTTCAGACGCTGGCGGGCGAAGGCTATCTGCGGATCGAACAGAACCGCGGCGCGCGCGTGGCGTCGATGGACCTGCATGTCATGCGGATGTTCTTTCAGACTGCACCCCTGGTCTACTCCACCATCGCCCGGTTGGCGGCCGAAAACCGGCGCGACGATCAGCTGCCACCGCTCAAGGCCACGCAACAGGCCTTTCTCGCCGCCACGAGGGCTGGTGACGCGGGCGAGGCCGCGATGTGCAACCACCGCTTTCACGCACAGATCGGCGAGATGGCGCAGAACCCTTATCTGCAGCCCAGCCTCAACCGTATGCTGATCGACCACACAAGGCTCAGCCAGACCTTCTACCGCCCCGGCAACCCGGATGAACGCAAACTGGTGGAGACGGCCGGGCAACAGCATGACGCGATGATCGCAGCGATTGAAAACCGCGAACCGGCCGCGGCGGTCGAGCTGACCTTGCAGCACTGGGATCTCTCCCGCGACCGGATGGAGCGGTTCGTCCGCCCCGATCCGCTGCCTTTGGACGTCGCCAGCCAATCGGATACCCGCCATGCAGTTTGAAGGCATCTACACCCCGCTCGTCACGCCCTATCATGCGGACTTTTCGCTGAACGAAGCAGTGTTGGCACAGGTTGTCGAGCACCTGATCGCCGCTGGCGTGCACGGGATCATCGTCGCTGGCACCACCGGCGAATACTACGCGCAAACGCCCGAGGAACGCATCGACATGATGGGCCGGGTCAATGTGTTGATCGCCGGCCGGGTGCCCCTGATCGTTGGCGTCGGCTCCATCCGCACCGAAGAGGCGGTGGGTTACGCCACAGCCGCGCGTGACCTTGGCGCCGACGCGATCCTCGTCGCCACCCCGCCCTACGCCTATCCCACGGGGCGCGAGATTGCGCTGCACGCGCTGGCCATCGACCGGGCGGCGAACCTGCCGGTGATGCTCTACAACTACCCCGGTCGGATGTCGGTCAACATGGATGAAGAGACGTTGGATCGTCTCGGCCGCTCACCCAACTTCCGCGCCATCAAGGAAAGCTCCGGTGATATCAACCGTTTGCACATGCTGGCGCGGGATTATCCGCATATTGCGCTCTCCTGCGGGATGGACGACCAGGCGCTGGAATTCTTCGCCTGGGGTGCGCGCAGCTGGGTCTGTGCAGGCTCGAACTTTGCCCCCGAGGCGCATATCGCGCTCTACCGCGCCTGCGCCGTCGAGGGGGATTTCACCAAAGGCCGCGCCATCATGTCGGCGATGCTGCCACTGATGCGGGTGCTCGAACAGGGCGGCAAGTTCATCCAGTGCATCAAGTTCGGCCTCACCCTGCGCGGCATCGACGCCGGCCCGCCGCGTAAACCACTGCAACCGCTCAACAAAGACGACAAGCGCGAGCTGGAACAGGTGATCCGCACCATGGACCGCACCATCGCCGCCATCGAAGGGGGATCGTCATGACAAGGGAAAACCAACTCCCGCTTCATTTTGCCAAAAAAACTCCCGCCGGAGGCATCCGACAGTTCCGCCTTGCAGCGTCTTCCGACAGGAGCACCTGACATGACCGATCTTCTGACCCGCGCCGAATACGCCGCCATCGCTGCCGATCTGTCCTTTCCGGCGACGCCCTTTATCGACGGCAAGTATCGCCGCGGCACCGGCCCGGACATGCCAACGACCAACCCCGCCACCGGCGAGACCTTGGCCACAATCAGCACCGCCGGCGCCGAGGATGTGGACCTCGCCGTCGTGAAGGCGCGTGAGGCGTTCGAACAGGGGCATTGGTCACGCCTGCACCCGTCCGAGCGCAAGGACGTACTGATCCGCCTCGCCAAGCTGATGACCCGTAACCGCCGAGAATTGGCGGTGATGGAGAGCCTCGAGTCCGGCAAGCCGATCCGCGATTGCGAAACCGTCGACATCCCCGAAACCATCGCCTGCCTCAAGTGGCACGCGGAAGCCATCGACAAGATCTATGACCAAACCGGTCCGTCCGGCGATGACGCCATCAGCCTGATTGTCCGCGAACCCATTGGTGTGGTGGCGGTCATCCTGCCGTGGAACTTCCCACTCTTGATGCTGGCGTGGAAGATCGGCCCGGCGTTGGCGGCGGGCTGTTCGGTGATCGTGAAACCGGCCGAGCAGACCTCGTTGACGGCCCTGCGCGTCGCCGAACTGGCGGCGGAGGCCGGCCTGCCGCGCGGTGTGCTGCAGGTGCTGCCGGGCGATGGCCCCTCGGTCGGCGAACCGCTAGGCCGGCACATGGATGTGGACATGGTCAGCTTCACCGGATCGACCGACACGGGTCGGCGGTTTCTACACTATGCCGCCGACAGCAACCTGAAAAAGGTCGTTCTGGAATGCGGCGGCAAGAACCCGGCGGTGGTGCTGGAGGATGCCGAAAACCTCGATCTGGTGGCCGAGCACATCGCCAACGCGGCGTTCTGGAACATGGGGGAGAACTGTTCCGCCGCGTCGCGGCTGATCGTGCACAAGGCGGTCAAGGCACCGCTGATGGGGCGTCTGCTGGCCCGCTTGCGCGACTGGAAGACCGGCGATCCCCTGGACCCGGCCAATCATCTTGGCGCTTTGATCGACGCGGATCATTGCGCCAAGGTTGCCGGCTATCTGGGTGGCAAGGCGCTCGCTGGCGGCACGGCGGAAGGCGCCTATGTGCCCCCAACGATCTACGAGGTCACCCGCGACGATCCCAAGGCGCGCGAAGAAATCTTCGGCCCGATCCTGTCGGTGATTGAGGTCGCCTCGACCGACGAGGCGATCGCGCTGGCCAATGACACCGATTACGGCCTCGCCGCGTCGGTCTTCACCGCCAATGGCCGCACCGCCCTGCGCGCCGCACGAGCGATCCGGGCGGGCACCGTGACGGTGAATTGCTATGGCGAGGGTGACCTGACCACGCCCTTCGGCGGCTACAAGCAATCCGGCTTTGGCGGGCGCGACAACGGGGTGCACGCCCATGACCAGTATACCGAGTTGAAAACCATCTGGATCGACCTCAGCGATCCCGCAGCGGGGGACAATGTCGGATGATCCATTTTGAACAGACTTCGAAGTTAGACCTTGTTGTCTTGGCGGGCCACTATGCCACGTATGGAAGGTATGTGCCGCTCAACGGTGACTCGGCTGAGACGGTTCTGGTTGCTACATTGATGCCCTATCTTGCGGCATATACCGAGTGCGAGCGTCATCCCGACTGGGATGTCACGTTCCGTTCTTGTGGTTTCTCGCTTCAGGATGAAAACGGCCAAGAAGTGTTTCAGTCACTTGTCGGCGACCCTTTGACACAAATGTTTTTCGATGCTGTCAATGATGGCACGCTGACGCCGAACGACATTGCCATACTTTGCGCCCGTTCCCCGGTTTTCAGCCGCCTGAATGAACGTGTTGATGAGGCCGATTGGAATGCCCCTTTCGATCTGAATGTACGGGTCAAGTCCGTCCGTTTGGAGGCCGGACGACTGGTCAGTTTGTTGGATCATCCCGATCCCATGGAAGAAGTACAGAAACCTCGGCGCAAATCTCTTGTTGAACTGATTATGGCGAGGTTCGGATGACAGTTCTTGCCGACAAAACCCAACGCCGCGGACGTGGCGCGCGCAAGGCGGTGCGGCAGACGCGGGATATCACCATGCTGCCGGCGCTGAAGCGCGGCCTGCCGCTGACCGAGCCGATGGATAGTGACCAGATCGCGCGGATCGATGCGGCGTCGATGCAGATCCTGGAGAACGTCGGCGTGGTGTTCCGCGATGAGATCGCATTGGCCGATTGGCGGCGGGCCGGGGCCAAGGTGGAGGGGGAGACAGTCTATCTGGACCGGCACCTCGTACGCGACCTGATCGCCACGATCCCGGAGACCTTCACCTACACCGCGCGCAACCCAGCCAACAACCTGCCGTTTGGCCGCGATCACGCGATCTTTGTACCGATGACCGGCGCGCCCTACCTGCGCGATCTGGAGGACGTGCGGCGCAACCCGACGCTCGACGACCTCGCCAATTTCCACAAGCTTTGCCACATGCTGCCGGCGATGCATTCGACGGCGCATCACATCGTCGAGCCGTTTGACCACCCCATCAGCCACCGGCACCTGCGCATCACCTATTCGTCGATGAAGCATTCGGACAAGACCTTCATGGGTATGACGACGAGCCCGAAGAACGCCGAAGACGTGATGGAGATGTGCGCGATCCTCTTTGGTGACGCGTATATGGAGACGCACCCGGTGGTGACCGGCAATTGCAACGGCAATTCGCCGCTGGTGTGGGACGAAACCATGCTGGGCGCGATGCGGGCGTTTTGCCGGCGCAACCAGCCGGTCTTGTGCTCGCCCTTTGTGCTCGGCGGGGCCAATACGCCCGCCTCGGTCGCGCCGACGGTGGCGCAGCTCAATGCCGAGGCGCTGTCCGCGCTGGCCTATACGCAAGTCATCCGCCGCGGCTGCCCGGCGATCTATGGTCACTACTTGTCGACCGTGTCGATGAAGTCCGGTGCGCCGATGGCGGGCACACCCGAGATCAGCCTGATGAACCTGATGATCGGCCAGATGGCGCGGTTTTATGGTGTGCCATGGCGCACCTCGAACACGTTGGGCGGGGCCAAGACGTTTGACGCGCAGGCAGGGTACGAATCCGCCACAACGCAGATGGCGGTGCATATGGCGGGGGCCAATTACATGTGGCACTCGGCGGGCTGGAACGAGGCCGGGATGCACTGTTCGATGGCCAAGTTCATTGTCGATGCCGAACAATGCGCCATGGCCTACCGCATGGCCGAGGGTATCCGCTGGGATGATTTCGACGCGGCGGTCGCAGCGGTGGCCGATATTGGCCCGGGCGGGCATTACCTTGGCCATCCGCACACGCTCGAAAATTTCCAGCGCGCGTTTTTCATGCCCGAGATGTTCGACAACAACTCGATCGAGCAATGGCAGGCCGAAGGGTCGGTCGAGATCACCGAACGGGCGCTGATCCGGGCGCGGGCCTTGCTGTCCGAGTATGAAGAGCCGCGTTTGGATGCGGGCGTGGACGAGGCGCTGCGGGATTACATCGCCCGGCGGGAACGGGAGATCCCGGCGGCGGAGGCGTTGAACCAGGATCACTGAGCGGCGGCGCTTTCGGCAGCCGGTGGGACGCTCCGCGGGGAGTTTATTGGGCAAGATGAAGAGGACGGGTCTGTGACGTCGATCGAGGTCAAGAAACTGCCGGTGGATCCGGGGCCTGCGGCCTGGAACGCGCTTTTGCCCGAACCGGGGGCCGCGCGGCCCTTGGAGGGCGCGGTGACGGCGGATTGGCTGGTGATTGGGGCGGGTTTTGCCGGGCTCGCGGCGGCGCGGCGGTTGTCTTTGCTGCATCCCGGGGATCGGATCGTGCTCTTGGAGGCGCGGCGGGTGGCGGAGGGGCCGGCAGGGCGTAATTCGGGGTTTATGGTCGATCTTCCGCATGATCTGACCAGTGACGATTATGGCGGGGCGCTGGAGCATGATCTGGCGCAGACCAAGGCGAACCGGGCCGGCATTGGTTTTGCACGGGAGACGGCTGAAGCGTTTGGGTTGGTGGGTGAGGCTTTTGCCCCCATCGGCAAGACCAACGCGGCGGCGACCGAGAAGGGACATCAACACAATCTCGACTACGCGCAGCACCTGACCAGTATGGGTGAGACGCATGAGATGCTGGACGCGCAGCAGATGTTTGAGATGACCGGGACGCGCTATTACCGCAGCGGGCTTTACACCCCCGGCGCGGTGATCCTGCAGCCGGCGCTGTTTGTCCGCGGTGTGGCGCAGGGGATCGTGTCGAACCGGGTGTCTGTGCATGAGACGTCGCCTGTGACGTGGCTCGATTGGGCCGGGGATTGGGTCGCGACGACGCCCAATGGCCAGGTGACGGCACCCAAGGTGATCCTGGCGGTGAACGGGCATGCGGAGAGCTTTGGCTTTTTCACCGGGCAGTTGATGCATGTCTTTACCTATGCGTCGATGACCCGGGTGTTGACCTCGGAGGAACAGGCGCGGCTGGGTGGGCAGCGGCAATGGGGGGTGACGCCGGCGGATCCTCTGGGCTCGACCGTGCGGCGGGTTTCGGGCACTGGTGGCGACCGGATCGTGGTGCGCAACCGCTTTACCTATGATCCGTCGATGGAGGTGTCGGAGGCGCGGATACGGGACGTCGCGCGCAGCCATGACCGCGCCTTTGCCGCGCGTTTTCCGATGCTGGGCGGCGTGTCGATGGCGTATCGCTGGGGCGGACGGCTGTGCCTGTCGCGCAATTCGGTGCCGGCCTTTGGGGAGGTGGCGCCGGGGCTCTATGCGGCCTGCTGTCAGAACGGTTTGGGCACGGCCAAGGGCACGTTGGCGGGTATGCTGGCGGCGGATTTGGCCTCAGGGGAGTCGTCGGAGCTGCTCGACTGGATGCTGGCCGAAGCGCCGCCGCAGAAGCTCCCGCCGCGGCTGATTGCGCAGTTGGGGGCGACGGCGGTGCTGCGTTGGGGCGAGTTTCGGGCGGGACGGGAGCTTTAGGCGAACTCTGACTTGGTGTAGCCTTGCAGGTAGAGCAGGGAGGTCAGGTCGCCGTGGTTCACACGGAGCTCACATTGCGCCTGCACCGACGGTTTGGCGTGCAGCGCCACACCCGCGCCGGCGCGGTCCAACATACCCAGATCATTGGCGCCGTCGCCCACCGCTAACACCTGCGCCTCTGCCAGATTCAGGCGCGCGGCGATCTCCTCCAATGCCTGCACCTTGGCGGCGCGGCCGAGGATCGGCGGCACCACACGGCCGGTCAGATGGCCATCAGAAATCTCCAGAGTGTTGGCGCGGTTTTCGTCGAACCCAAGCCGAGCCGAGACCGCTTGCGTAAACGCCGTGAAGCCACCGGAGACCAGCACGCAATAGGCGCCATGGGCTTTCATCGTCGCCAGCAGGTTGGTCCCGCCGGGCATCAGGGTGATGCGGGTGTCGAGCACGTCTTGGATCACCGTCTCGGGCAGCCCTTCCAGTAAGGCAACCCGTTCGGTCAACGCGCCCTCGAAATCCAGCTCACCATTCATCGCGCGGGCGGTGATGGCTTTGACATGGGCGCCGACACCCGCCACCTCGGCCAGCTCATCGATGCATTCCTGCTGGATCATGGTGCTGTCCATATCCGCCAGCAGCATCGCCTTGCGCCGGCCCTCGGCGGGCTGGAGGTTCAGGTCGACGCCCTGATCGCTCAGCGTCGCGCGGGTGTGGGAAAAGGTGTCGGGCGCGGAGGGCAGGGGGAATTCCGCCGCCTCGTCGGGCGACAGCCATGACGCCGTACCGCCGCCCCACGCATTGCGCAGCGCTTCGACAAGGGCAGGGTCCAGCGAACCGGGTTTGGCGATCAGCGTGGCGACGAGCATGCGGGGTCTCCTGTTGCGCTGGACGCCTCTTAGCGGGCGCGTGGGAAAGGTGCCAGAGGCCAGCCTGTCGCGTCTCCGGGGCGCCTGTCAGGCAAACGCGCCCTGGCAGAACCAGCCTGATCCCAGCGCCGCGCCATGGGCGTAGAAGAGCCACAGCCGGTCACCGCGGTCGGTCTCCACCCGCCAGTAATCGCGCTGGCCGCTGCGCCAGTCGGGATCGTCCAGCCACCATTCGGGCGCGATGCGTTCCGGCCCGGTGGCGCCCACCGGCGCGAAATCACGCCCGCGCCAGCGGAACCGGGCAGGCAGGCGCGGCGTGTCGGGGGCCATCACCGGTTCGGGGCGCCAGAGCGTCAGCGGCCGGGCGACCGGGGGTTGTGGCCAGTCGGTGGCAGGCTCGGACCAGGCCGCCGCCAGCGTCTGGGCGCCTTTTTCGGGGATATGGCTTTGGCCTGGATGCCGGCGGGTGATCGCCTCCATCCCGATGCGGGCGCCCAGCCGGCCGATCAGGTCCTCCATCGCCGCACCCTGGCTGCGCCGGGCCTGACCGCGGCGTGCGGCCTCAAGGTGTCCGGCGGTGGCGCGGTCATGCAGCGGTTCGTGCCGCACCGCCTCAAGCCGCAGCATGTCGATCCCGGGGCCGGCGTCGATCTCGGGCAGCTTCATCCGGATCAAAGGCTCCAGCCGGTGCGGATCATACGTGGCGCTGGCGGCGATCACCGTCAGCCATTGCATGCTGTGATCCGAGCGATGCGCCTCGAGCCGCAGGCTGCGCGCCCCCCGGCCCTTGGTGCGCAACTTGTCACAGAGCGGCTCGAGCATCCGGGCCACCCCGGCGGCGACATCCGCCTCGAGCCCGATGGGCTCGGGCAGGGTGAGGCGCATGGCAAAGCGGTCGGGTGGGGTGGCCGGCGCAATGGGTTCCGGGGCGCTGCCCATGGCCTGGTCCAGCCGGTCCACCAGCCCGCGTCCGAACCGGCGCGCCAGCCCGGCGCGGGGCTGGCCGATCAGATCGCCGATGCTGCGCAGGCCCAGCCGGGCCAGTTGCTGCTGCACATGGCTGTCGATGCGCAGCGCGGCGACGGGCAGCGGCGCCAGCGCGCTATAGCTTTGCCCCGGGGCGGCGATCCGGCTGCTGTCTTGTGCCGGGGCCATGGCGGTCGCGGGTGCCGCCCCGCCGCGTTCCCAATGCCGCCGCTTGCCGGCGCGGGCGCGGGTTGCATAAGCCTCCTGATCAATGGCATCGCCCGACCGATGTGGGCTGGCGGATTGCGCGCTGAACCGCGCCAGCGCCCAGGCCGCACCCAACGTGTCGGCAATGCCCAGCCGCACCGACAGGCCCAGATCGGTGCAATCCTGTGCCACCTGAAGGGCCAACGCCTCCTCCCCGCCGAAGAGATGCGCGCAGCCGGTGAGGTCGATCACCAGCGCATCGGGCGCCTCCTGCGCAACCCAGGGCGAAAAGCGCCCGGCCCAGCGGTGCAACGCGCCCAGAAAGGCGGCCTCGCGCTGGGGGACCTGCGCACGGGTGATCAGACCGGCACACATGGCATGGGCATCGCGCAAGGGTTGCCCCTTGTGTAACCCGGCCTCCGAGGCCGCTTGCGACAGCGACGACAGCACCTGCATCTGCCCGGTATCTTCGACCACGGCAAAGGGCTGATCGGCCAGCCATGGCGACTGGCGGATCAGCCGTTCGGCGCCAAGGCGCGGAAACCAGAGCGATAGGACACGGCGATGTGGCATGGCAGCAATTAATTTGTTCACATTTTGTTCTAGTGTGAATCGGCATCCGAGTCGAGGCCCTGGCGCGCCGCACACCTGCCTTTTCGACCGTCTTTGCCCGGGCATAGCGACGGGGCGTCAGTGTTGACAGGGGCAGGCCTGCGGGCGGATCATCAACCCTGTGAGGGAGGAAGCGCCATGACACCCGGCAAGGCCTATCTGACATCCGACGAGATTCGCAGCCTGTCTGCCCGGTCCGATCTCTGGGGCACCTGGCTGATCCTGCATTGCTGGGGGCTGATCCTGGGGGCGGTGGCGTTGTTTGCGCTTTGGCCCAACCCGTTGACCTTTCTGTTGGCGGTGATCGTGATCGGATCACGGCAACTGGGCCTCGCGATCCTGATGCATGAGGCTGCGCATAACGCGATGTTCCGCACGCCTTGGCTGAACAATTGGGTCGGCGAATGGCTTTGCGGCCGGCCGATCCTGGCCGATCTGGCCGAATACCGGCATTACCACCTGACCCACCACCGCCACACCCAGACCGAAAAAGACCCCGACCTGCGGCTGTCCAAACCCTTTCCCACCACCCGCGCCTCGCTGCGGCGCAAGCTGATCCGCGACCTCACCGGCCAGACCGGGATCAAGCAGCGCGCCCAGCAGATCATGTTTGCCTTCAAGATGGCGGGCGAGGTCGAGGGCCAGCCCACCGCGCAGGACCTCGCCCAGGCCTTTTCCGGCCCGGTCCTCGGCCGCGCGCTGATCGCCAATGCGGTGATCTTTGCCGTCTTCTGGGCTTTGGGCGCCTGGTGGTACTGGCTGGCCTTCTGGCTCTTGCCAATGCTGACATGGTTCCAACTGGCCCTGCGGGTGCGCAGCATTGCCGAACACGGCGCGGTCGAGTTCAGCGACGATCCGTTCCGCAATACCCGCACCACGTTGGCCAACCCTCTGGAACGTCTGCTCTTTGCGCCTTATTGGGTGAATTACCATCTGGAGCATCACCTGATCATGCACATCCCCGCCCACAACCTGCCGCGCCTGCATGCGATGTTGCTGGGCAAGGGCCTTGGCCCCAAAATGACCACGGCGCCGGGCTATCTGGATGTGTTGCGGCAGGCCACCTCCCGCCCGGCATGAGCTATGCCCCCCACGACACCCTGATCGCCCCGGCCCGCCCCTCGGCACAGCTTTGGCGTCTGGGTCTTGGGATTGTCGTGGCCATTGTGGTGATGTTCGGGCTGACCCGGGCGCTCTTTGGCGCGGTGCATTTCATCCTGGGCGAAGACGCGTATTGGAGCCTTCTCACCCTGCTTCAAACCGCCTCTACGCCCTTTGGCCTGCTGATCCTGCTTTTTAGCATGGGGTTCATGGCGATCGGCGTGCTGGTGGCGATGCAGATGGTGCATCGGCGCGGGGTGCTGCAGCTGATCGGGCCATTGGCCCTTGCCTGGCGGCAATTCCGGCGCGTGACCGTGGCGCTGGTATTGCTCTACGCGCTTGTGATGCTGTTGCCACCCTGGTCATACGCGGGCGAGACGCAGCCGGGTCTGGCGTTCGGCACCTGGCTGTCGCTGCTGCCGTTGACCGTGCTTGGGCTGCTCATTCAGACCGGCAGCGAAGAGCTGCTCTTTCGCGGTTATATCCAGTCGCAACTGGCCGCCCGTCTGCGGCATCCGCTGGTCTGGCTAACGCTGCCCTCGGCGCTTTTTGCGCTGGGCCATTATGCGCCGGGGGTTTACGGGCCCAACGCCCCGCTGATTGCGCTTTGGGCCTTTGTCTTCGGCGTTCTGGCGGCGGACCTCACGGCGCGCTCGGGCACGCTTGGCCCCGCGCTGGCGCTGCATTTCGTCAACAACTTCGTCGCCATTGCCATCACCTCGATGCAAGGCGACATGTCGGGCCTTGCGCTGTCGAAACTGCCCTTTGGTTCCGACGATATCGAGGCGGTCCGCGCGCTGCTGCCCCTCGACCTTGCGATGCTGATTGTCTCTTGGCTGGCCGCCCGGGTCGCCCTGCGCCTGTGATTGCAATTCGCGGGGCACAGGCTTAAGTCAGAGCCAGCCAACAGCAAGAGCCGCTGACATGAACTGGATCTCCAACTACGTCCGCCCGCGGATCAACTCGATCTTTTCGCGCCGCGAAGTGCCCGAAAACCTCTGGTCCAAGTGTGATGGCTGCGGCACCATGCTGTTTCACCGCGAAATCAGCGACAACCTGAATGTCTGCACCAATTGCGGCCACCACATGTATATCTCGCCGCGCGACCGGTTTCACGCGCTGTTCGACGGGGGTGTGTTCAACGAGGTCTCGGTGCCCGAACCGCTGGCCGATCCGCTGCAATTCCGTGACCAGAAACGCTATCCCGACCGCATGAAGGCGGCACAAAAGCAGACCCAGGAAAAAGAGTCGATGCTGGTCGCCACTGGCGAGATTGGCCGCACCCCCATCGTGGCCGCTGCGCAGGATTTCTCGTTCATGGGCGGGTCGATGGGCATGTATGTCGGCAACGCCATCATCGCCGCCGCCGAAGAGGCCGTGCGCCTGGGCCGTCCGCTGGTCCTGTTCTCCGCCGCCGGCGGTGCCCGGATGCAAGAGGGCATCCTCAGCTTGATGCAGATGCCGCGCACGACGGTGGCTGTGCAGATGCTGAAAGAGGCGGGCTTGCCCTATATCGTCGTGCTGACCCATCCCACCACCGGGGGCGTCACTGCGTCATACGCGATGCTGGGGGACGTGCAGATCGCTGAACCCAATGCGCTGATCTGCTTTGCCGGGCCGCGGGTGATCGAACAGACGATCCGCGAAAAGCTGCCCGAGGGTTTTCAGCGCGCCGAGTATCTGCTCGACCACGGTATGCTCGACCGCGTCACCGACCGGCGTGAAATGCGCAATGAACTGACTGTGATCTGCCGCATGCTGATGAAGATGCCGCCGCCCACCTGGGGGGACCTGCCGCCGCCCGGACCGGAGGATACCACGGCACCCGCCCCGGCCGAAGCGCAGCCCACCGAATGACGGCGCAAAGCTCGGACGTCATCCTCGAACGGATGATGGCGCTGCACCCCAAGATCATCGACCTGACCCTGGATCGCGTCTGGACGCTTCTGGATGCGTTGGGTAGTCCGCAGAACGACCTGCCGCCGGTCATCCACATCGCCGGCACCAATGGCAAAGGCTCCACCCAGGCGATGCTGCGCGCCGGGCTCGAAGGCGCGGGCAAGACCGTGCATGCCTATACCTCGCCGCATCTGGCGCGGTTTCACGAACGGATCCGGCTGGCCGGGGAGCTGATTTCCGAGGACGCGCTGACCGCGGTGCTGGACGAATGCTACGCCGCCAATGGCGATGCGCCGATCACCTATTTTGAGATCACCACCTGCGCCGCCCTTCTGGCCATGGCGCGGACCCCGGCGGATTACACTTTGCTGGAGGTTGGGCTGGGCGGTCGTCTTGACGCCACCAATGTCATCGCCAAACCGGCGCTGACGATCATCACGCCGGTGTCGATGGATCACGAACAGTTCCTTGGCGACACGCTGACCAAGATCGCTGGCGAAAAGGCGGGGATCCTCAAGCGCGGCGTGCCCTGCATCGTCGGCCCACAAGCAGAGGAGGCCGAAACCGCGATCGAGGCCCGCGCCCAGGCGGTTGGCGCTCCACTGCTCAGCCACGGCCAGCACTGGCATGTGCACAGCGAACACGGGTGGCTGGTCTATCAGGACGACACCGGCCTTCTCGACCTGCCGCTGCCCAACCTGCCCGGCGCGCATCAATTGCAGAACGCCGGCGCCGCCTTGGCCGCCTTGCGCCATCTGGGCTTTGGCGAAGACGCGATTGAGGCCGCCGTCACCCGCGCCGAATGGCCCGCGCGGATGCAGCGCCTGCGCCATGGCCCGCTGGTCGAGGCCGCACCGCAGGTCGAACTCTGGCTCGATGGCGGTCACAATCCCGCGGCCGGGCAGGCGCTGGCGGCGCATCTGGCCACTCTGCCGGCACGGCCCACGCATCTGATCTGCGGCATGCTCAAGACCAAGGATGCCAGCGGCTACATGGCGCCGCTCGCCACGGTGACCGACAGCCTCACCGCCGTCTCCATCCCCGGTGAAGCCGCCACTTTGCCCGCCGAAGACACCGCTGCGATGGCCGAGAAGGTCGGCATCACCGCCCGCACGGCCGACAGCGTAGGCGCCGCATTGGACGATATTGCTCAAAAAGATCCGCAGGCCCGCGTGCTGATCTGCGGCTCGCTCTACCTCGCAGGCGCGGTCCTGCGCGAAAACGGCTGAAACCCAGTTCACATCTCCCACACGCAAAGCGACAGCATATTGACTGATTCGCGCCCGATACCCTATATTTTGCGGCAACGCATAGCAAAACAGGCGCGCTAACCGCCGGCAAAGGACGAGCAGATGTCGCAAGGTCTCTACCTGGCCGCTTTTGTCGTGAGTCTCACGGCCCTGCCCGCTATTGCCCAACAAACCCGGATCAGCGAGGGCCGCGCGACGCTGGACGTCACGCTCAGCGGCCAGATGGTGACCGTCTCGCGCAACGGCGCGGCCTGTCCGCCGGCCTGTATTCAGCCGATGATGGCCGCCCCCGGGGTCGCCACGATTGGCGAGCTTGAGGTGCTGGATTTCCTCGATCTCTTCGTGGCGGATGGCCGCGGCCTGCTGATCGACGCCCGTCTGCCAGCGGGCTACGGAGTGGGTACTCTGCCGGGCGCGGTCAACGTGCCCTCGGCCACGCTGGCCCCCGACAACCCCTATCGCGCCGATCTGCTGAGCGCTTTGGGTGTGCGGGATGGGGATTTCTCAGGCGCCTACGATCTGGTGCTCTTTGCCGATGGGCCGGCCGCGCCTGAGGTGCCTGTCGCGCTGCGCAGCCTGCTCGAGGCCGGGTACCCGGCGGAGAAATTAAAGTACTACCGGGGGGGATATCAGACCTGGACGGCGCTGGGGCTCAGCACCGCGGCCGGGCAATGAGTGTACGTGAACCCAAGAGAGTGCCATGATCCGTATGTTCCTGTTTGCCGCCGGATTTGTCGCCATCACGCTGGTGTTGGTGATCTATCAGCCTGGGTCATCGCGCCCGTCCCGCGATGTACCCGAGCCGGTGACCCGCGCCGAACCGGCGCCTTTGGCCCCCACCGCTCCGGCGCAGATCGCCGCCCCCGCGACGCAAGCTTTGGCCCAGCCCGCCCCGGCGCCGCGCATGGCTGCGCCAACCGCCTCCGGCACGATGGATGACCAGGCGCTGCGCAAGATGACGTGGGACACGCTGTCGAACCTCAACACCGCCACGGGCCGTGAAAGCGCGCCGGGCCAGCCGGGCAGCCTTTTGCACACCATCGTGCGCCGGTCGCTCGAAGACGGCAACGCCGCGCCCGCCCCTCAGCCGCCGGTCGTGCCGGATACCTATGTCGTACAGGCGGGCGACAGCCTGATCTCAATTGCCGAGAAGGTTTACGGCGACGTCAACATGACCGGGCCGCTTTTTGCGGCCAATCAGGCCTTCCTCACCCGGCCCGATGACCTGCGCCCGGGCCAGCGCCTGGTTCTGCCCGCGCCCTAATCCACCCATAGTGGTCAAGAAAAGCCCTAATCATACAGGTTGAAGGCACAACCATATGTTGACGTATAGCGCGGCTATCGACTATGCATGAGGCGTCGGACGGTGCTGTCTGCCACTGTTGGTGCCGGGACGACGATGGGGGACAGGTCATGGCACGTCATCATGTCGGACTGGCAATACGCGGTGCCGCAGGCGCCTGCCGGGGGTGCCGATGATCCGGCTGGCCCTGATGTCCGTCGCATTTGTCGTGGTGACCGCTGGTTTGTTGTGGATGTCGGGTGACCGGCCGCAAGCCATCATTGTCGAGGATCAGGTCACCCGCGCGGCCCCTGCGCCGCTTGATCTGACACCCGCTTTGCCGCAGCCCGCAGCCGTGCCAGCCCCCGCGCCGCAGCCCGTCACGCCCACACCTGCGCCGACCCAAACGGCGTCGGTCCCGTCCGTCCGCCCCCCCGCCGGCCGAAATGACAACGACGACGTGATGGAAGCCTTGCGCACCATGAGCTATGGCATCGTCAGCGAATTCAACAAGCCCGACACCCCCGCGGCGCCGACCCCTCAGGCGGCAACCACCCCCGACCCCGCCGCGATGCAGGCCGCGCTCAGCCAGCGTCTGAAAGACGCTACACCAACCCCGGCCCCTACCCGCACCTACACCGTGCAAGAGGGCGACAGCCTGCCGGGGATCGCGTTCAAATTCTACGGCAGCACGGTCAGCTACCTGTCGATCCTGCAGGCCAACCCAGACCAGATGTCCGACCCCGGTGATATCCGGGCGGGCATGGTTCTGATCATCCCGGAGTTATGACATTCAGGCAGAAGACCCGAAGTGAGCAGTCTTGAGGGTCCTTCGGGACCCTCCTTTTTTGCCTGTTAAACAGCCCAATCCGCCGCTTGCATTTCGCGTAACCTGCTGGCCGTGCGTTCAAATTCGAAACTGCCGGTGCCTTCGACATAGAGCATTTCGGGCACAGCCGCGGCCGAGGCGATCACCTTGACCCGCGCCTCGTAGAGCGCGTCGATCAGGGTGACAAAGCGCTTGGCCTCGTTGAAATTCTGCCGGCTGAGCTGCGGGATATCCTCGATCACCAGCACGCGCACGGCCTCGGCCAGGGCGAGGTAATCCGCCGGCCCCAGCGCCCGCCCGCAAAGATCAAAGAACGACGCCCGCGCCACCCCGTTGTGATAGCGCGGCAAGGTCACTTCGCGGCCTTTCACGCGCAGGGTCAGAGTGTCTTCGTTGTCATGCGTGAGCTCTGACCACAGCGCATCGATCTGCCCTCGCGCCTCGCGGCCATAAGGCGTGAAATAGACCTGCGCGCCGGCCAGCCGATCCTGCCGGTGATCGCGGTCCGACACCAGCTCTTTGACCACCATCCGCTCTTTCAGCAAAGCGATAAATGGCAGGAACAGCTGCCGGTTCAACCCGTCTTTATAGAGGTCATCCGGCACCCGGTTCGACGTGGTCACCACGACGCAGCCGGCATCGAACAGCTGCTGGAACAGCCGCCCGACAATCATCGCGTCAGTGATGTCGGTGATCTGCATTTCGTCGAACGCCAGCAGGCGCACCGCGTCGCTGACCGCCTTGGCCACCGGCTTGATCGGATCCTCGACGCCATCGCTGCGCAAGCGATGAATCTCGGCCTGGATCTCTTGCATGAAGGCGTGGAAATGCACCCGCCGGGCGGTCACGCCCAGCGTATCAACAAAGAGATCCATCAACATGGATTTGCCGCGCCCGACCCCACCCCAAAGGTAAAGCCCCTTGGGCGGTTCCGGCGCCTTGCGAAAGAGCCCCTTTTTCACCGGCTGCGCGAGTGCGGCACGGATGCGCTCCAGCTCGGGCAGGGCCGCGATCTGGGCGTCATCGGGGATCAGCTTTCCTTCGGCCACGCGGGCCTCATAGGTGTCGGCAACGCTTTGCATACTTCCGCATACCGTGCTGCGCGGCGCTTGTGTAGGGGGCGTTTTGGCCCGCCCGCGCGTCACATCAAATTTCCTGATGTGAACCGTCAATTCTTTGCAATTGACCGCCTCACCATTCCCGGCAATATCCGCCAACGCCAAGGAGGCACCCATGACCACCCGAACCCCGCTCTTCACCCCCGTCCTGATCGTGGGCTGCGTGATCATGCTGATCTCCTTTGCCATCCGGGCAAGCTTTGGCGTCTTCCAGATCCCGATTGCCGAAGAGTTCGGCTGGCTGCGCGCCGAGTTCAGCCTTGCCATCGCGATCCAGAACCTTGCCTGGGGCATCGGCCAGCCGATCTTTGGCGCCATCGCCGAAAAGATCGGCGACAAGCGCGCCATCGTGCTGGGCGCTTTGACCTATGCAGCCGGCCTCGTGCTGTCGAGCTTTGCCGTCACCCCCACCGCCCACCAGTTCTACGAAATCCTTGTGGGCTTCGGCATTGCGGGTACCGGGTTCGGCGTCATCCTCGCCGTTGTCGGCCGCGCCTCGAGTGACGAGAACCGCTCGATGAGCCTCGCCATCGCCACCGCGGCGGGCAGTGCCGGCCAGGTCTTTGGCGCGCCGGTGGCCGAGTTCCTGCTGACCCAGATGCCGTGGCAATCGGTCTTCCTGGTCTTTGCCGCGACCATTCTGCTGGTGCTGCTGACACTGCCGCTGATGCGGGTGCCTTCGCCGCCCGCGACAAAGACCGAGCTTGAGGAAAGCCTGGGCCAGATCCTGCTGCGTGCCGGGCGCGACCCGTCTTTTGCGCTGATCTTCATCGGGTTTTTCAGCTGCGGTTACCAGCTCGCCTTTGTCACCGCGCATTTCCCGGCCTTCGTGACCGAGATGTGCGGCCCGATCCTGCCCGGTGGCGTGCTGCACAGCGTCGGGATCACCACGACCTCGGCGCTGGGCGCGGTGTCAATCTCGCTCATCGGTCTGGCCAATATCGCCGGCACGCTGGCCGCCGGCTGGGCCGGGCGGCGCTGGTCCAAGAAATACCTGCTGGCGGGCATCTATACCGGGCGGACCATCGTGGCGGCGCTCTTTATCCTGCTGCCGATCACGCCTTTGTCGGTGATCCTGTTCTCGGTCGCCATGGGCGCGTTGTGGCTCGCCACGGTGCCACTGACCTCGGGCCTGATCGCGCATATCTACGGGCTGCGCTACATGGGCACGCTTTATGGGATCGTGTTCTTCAGCCACCAGCTGGGCAGCTTCCTCGGCGTTTGGCTGGGCGGGCGCATGTATGACATGACGGGCGACTACACCATGGTCTGGTGGATCGGTGTCGGTGTCGGCGCGCTCAGCGCCATCGTTCACCTGCCCGTTCGTGAACGGCCCGCAACGGCGGTAGCAGCGGCCTAGTCGTTGCGCGCCAGCGCCGGTTGCAGCAACGCCACCAGAGCGTCGGTATGGCTATAGACCAGCGCGTGCCCGGCCCCTTCGATCACCTCGTGTCTGGCTTGGCGGTTCCATTCGGTCAACCGGCCCATGGCGCGGATCGGGATGACGGTATCGGCGTCGCCCCAGATCGCCAGCACCGGCAGGCCTTGCTGTGCGATCTTGCGATGCGCGTCCTCCAACGGATGCCTAAGCGCCCCGCGCAAAGACGACAGGACCGAGGGCACAAAGCCGCGCCGGTCCAGCTCGGCCAGTTGCACGTCGGCAATGTCCGGCACGGTGGTCGGCAACCCGCGTTCGGCCTCGACATAGCCGCGGTGCTGCCCGGGCCAGACCATGTGAAACAGCCAGTCGCCGATGAATGGCCAATCCAACACCCGTTTCGCCAGCGATCCCAGATCGTGGCCCATCCCACCGGGCGCGATCAGGATCAGGTGGCGCAGGCGATGATCCTCCTCCGCGGTAAAGGTCGAGGCAACGATGCCGCCCATCGAATAACCCATCAACGTGACATCCTCCTGCAGCCCTTCATGGGTCAGCAGCTCGCTGAGTTGCCGGGCAAAGAAACCCGGGGTCTGCGGCCCCCGCGGCACATCCGAATAGCCGCGCCCGTAAAGGTCATAGGTCAGCACGCGATAGCCTTTCTCGACCAACCGCTGCCGCAGCCCGTCCCACACCGGCGAGGGCGTCGTCAGCCCGTGCACGCAGACAATGACCGGTCCGCTCTCTGGCCCGAACCAGCGATAATGCGTGCGCCCGCCGGACAGCCCGGCAAACCGTCCCGGCGCGTCCCTTTGCAGATCGACCACCTTGCGCCGCTGCCATTCCCGCAGCCCTGGCAGCAGCGCCACGACCAGCAGGAGAAGGAGCAGCACAAACTCCATCGATCAACCCTGCCAGCGGTCGAGGATATAGCGGCTGGTCATCAGATCCAGATGCGCCCCGCCGCCGTTTTTGAAGAGCGTGATTTCCTCCGCGTCCTGCCGCGTGAACGCTGCCATGTCGTAGTAATCGGCTACAATGTCCTCGGGTGTGATGACACCCGCCTCCAACGGGATCTTCAACTCACCGATATGGTGCAGCGTGGTGTCCCGGCTGTCGACAAAGATCCGCGCGCGGCGCAAGGCGGTGTCGTCAGCCTCCCGCATGTCGGGCTTGAAGGCGCCAATGAGGTCCAGATGCGTGCCCGGACGCAGCCATTCACCTTGGATAAACGGCGCGCCCGACATGGTGGCCGAACTGACGATATCCGCCGCCCCCACGGCGCTTGCCAGATCGTCGGTCCAGCCGATGCCCATCTCGTCGGCCATCGCTTGGGCGGAGGCAGTGGTGCGGTTCCAGACAGTAAAGCGCGCGTCGGGGAACAAGGCGCCATAGGCCTGCACCAAAGACCGCCCCACCGTCCCCGCGCCCACAATCAGGATATCGCGGCTGTCCGGGCGCGCCAGCTTGCGCGCCGCCAGCAGGCTGTCTCCGGCGGTCTTCCACTTGGTCACAAGGTGGAAGTCCAGCACCGCCGCCAGATCACCACTGGCATCGTCAAAGAGGTTCACCGCGCCGTGGATCATCGGCACGCCGCGCGCCGGGTTGCCCGGAAACACCGTCGCCGCCTTGACCAAGAGCCCCAGCCCGTCGATCCAGGCCGTCCGGTTCAGCAGCGTGTCGTCACCGCGATAGAGGAACGTGTCCTCGATCTCTGCCTTGGGCAGGCGGTGCCCGACCTCCAGCGCGTCGGTCAGGCCCAGCCAATCCAGCCGCGCCTCACCTTCCGCGAACGGGATGAAGGTGGTCATCTCGCCTCCTCCTCTGTCAGCAATCCATGGCGGACCAGGCAGTCCGCCCAGCCTTGTGAACCGTCAAACAGATGCCCCTGCCAGCCGCGCGCCGTGGCCGCAGCGATATTCTCGGCCCGGTCATCGGTGAAGAGCAAGCCATCCGGCGGCACGCCACTATCCGCTTCGACCATCTCATAGATCCGCGCCTCGGGCTTGATGACGCCCATATGCCCCGAGATGTAACGCCGGTCGAATTCGCGCAGGAACGGGTAGGCGGGCTCGGCCACCGCAAAGGTCCCGATGCCGAAATTCGTCAGGGCAAAGACCGGCACACCTTTGTCGCGCAAAGCGCGCAAAAGCCGAACGGAATGCGGGATCTCCGGCGTTGCCAGCTCCAGCCAATTGTCATGCCACATGCCGATCTCGGCGCGCCAATGCGGGTACTTTTCCGCCCACGCCTGCACGGTTTCAAAGAAATCCCCACCCCGGTCGATCACGTCGTTCATACCGTGCAGGTCGACCTCGGCAAACATCGCGCGGCGCTGCTCGGGGCCGATCACCCGGTCATAGAACCGCTCGGGCACCCATTCGATCAGCACATTGCCGATGTCAAAGACCACCGCCTGCACGCTCATGCCGCGCCCTCACGCAGGGCGGCGCGCATCTCACGCTCCAGAGCGTCGAGAAACCGCGCCCGGTCGGCTTTCGAAAACGCCCGCCCGCCGCCTTGGCGAAACGGGTCCGCCGCGCGCAGATCGGCCATCAGATCACGCGTCGCCAGCTGCGCGCCGATATTGGCTTGAGTCAGCGCCTCGCCATTATGGCGCAGCACCCGCGCGCCGTTTTCCACGCAGCGCGCCGCCAGCGGCATGTCCGAGGTGACCACCACGTCGCCGCGCCCGGCCCGGTCGGCAATCCACATATCGGCCACGTCCGGACCTTCGGGCACAATCACCACCTCGACCAGCGGGTTGCGCGACAACCGCAGCCCGCCATTGGCGACCAGCTTCATAGGCACCCTGTGGCGGGTGGCGACGCGCTCGGCCTCGTCTTTGACCGGGCAGGCATCGGCGTCGACGTAAAGGGTCGTCACGCCCACAGCGCCTCGGCGTGAAAGGCGACGTGATCCTCCATGAAACTGGCGACAAAGAAATACGAATGGTCATAGCCGCGCTGCATGCGGAACGTGCCCTCTTGCCGCCGCTCCATCATCGCCTGGGCCAGCGCCTCGGGTTTCAACAGGTCGAGGAACTGGTCCTCACTGCCCTGATCCACCAGCACCGGCCCGTTGAACCCCGTCTCGCGCATCATCAGCGTGCTGTCATGCGGCGCCCAGGTGCTCTGATCCGCGCCCAGATAAGCGCCCAGCTGCTTGCGCCCCCAGTCGCTGGTGCTGGGATGCGCGATGGGGGAAAAGGCCGATACCGACCGGAACCGCCCGGGCAGGTTCATCGCCAAAGTCAAGGCGCCATGTCCCCCCATGGAATGACCGGTGATCCCTTGGCGGTCGGGGTCGATATGGCCGGCATCAGCCAGCAAGTCGGGCAGTTCAGTAGACACGTAATCCCACATCCGGAAATGCGGCGCCCAGGGTGCTTGCGTGGCGTTGACGTAGAACCCCGCCCCCTGGCCCAAATCATAAGCCTCGTCATCCGCCACATCGTCCCCACGCGGCGAGGTGTCGGGAAAGACCAAAGAGATGCCATGCTCAGCCGCCCAGGCCTGGGCCCCCGCCTTGATCATCGCGTTTTCATGGGTGCAGGTCAGGCCCGACAGGTACCACAGCACCGGCACCGGGCCGTCCTGCGCCTCTTCCGGCCGGAATAGTCCAAAGGTCATGTCGCAGCCACAGGCCGCCGAGGCGTGCCGATACACGCCTTGAACCCCGCCAAAACACCGGTTTTCCGAAACGATTTCCATGCCGCCCTCCTGCCGTGGCCTTTCGGCCCGGTCAGCAGGGCCGCTTATGTGCCGTACCGTGCCATGAAGGTGTCGACAGCGCCATCCACAATCCGGGTGATCTCGGCATCGGAAAAGCTGTCTTTCAGGCCAAAGATCAGCTTGGGCCAGAGGTCGGCCTTGCAAAGCTCGGCAAACTGGTCGGCGGCGAGGTCCATATCGTCGATCTGCACTTCGCCGCGCAGCATCGCGGCTTGCAAATAGGTCACCAGCGCCTGCCGCATCCGCATCGGGCCGCTTTGATAGAATTGCCGCCCCAGATCGGGAAAGCGATCGGCCTCGGCCACACAAATGCGAAAGATGCGCTGGCCCATGTCGGAAAAGATAAAGCCCAGAAAGGTGCGCGCGACCTCTTTCAGCACCACGCGGGGTGGCTGGGTCAGGTCCATCGTCATCAGCGCGCCGTCCGCCTGGCGCTGACACTGCACCGAGGCCACCTCCATAAAGAGCAGGCGTTTGTCCGGGAAGTAGCTGTAAAGCGTGGCTTTTGAGACGCCGGCCGCCCGGGCGATGTCATCGACGCTGGCGCCTTCGAACCCGTCGCGCAAAAACACCTCGCGCGCGCCATCCAGCACCTGATCGAACTTACGCCCCTTGCGGACAGTGGTTGCCTCTGCCGTCATTCATACGCTCCTCATAACCCCTCTGTACCTATAAACCAGACAGTTCAGTTTGGGCAAGTTACATCGCCTCACTGGCATACGATCTGGCCGGTCGCCGGGGCGCTGCAGCCTTGCGTCGTGGCGTCGGGCGCCGGGAAGGTCAGGATAGGCAGGCTCATCGGTGCCGAGTTGGCCAAAGCGGCCCCGCCAGCAGACAGCGAGAGGAGGATGGCGAGGGTGAAGGCTTTCATGTCAGGGTCCTTTCTGAACTGGTCTGTTCACTTAAGTAAACTACTTGGTTTAGTTGTCAATATAAATCTGAACCACTCGGTTCACTTTTTGCACTTGCAGCATGCCATTGCCGCGTTACATTAGAACCGTTCTAAAAAGAGAGGCGGGCATGCGTTTTTTCACCCAACGCCGGCATTTTGACGATCTGAGTGAGCAAGAGGTTCTGGCTCTGGCAATTTCCTCGGAAGAGGACGATGCCCGGATCTACCGGTCTTATGCCGAACAATTGCGAGAGGAATTCCCGGATACGGCCGCGGTCTTTGACGGCATGGCGGTCGAGGAGGACGGCCACCGCAAGGCGCTGATCGACCTGCATGCAACCCGCTTTGGCAATGTCATCCCGCTGGTCCGCCGCGAACATGTCGCCGGCTTTTATGCCCGCCGGCCGGTCTGGCTGGTGCAGAACCTTGGGCTTGAGCGTATCCGCGATGAGGCCGAGGCGATGGAGCGTGAGGCCGAACGCTTTTACCTGATGGCCGCCAAACGCACTTCGGATGCAGGCACCCGCAAACTGCTGGGTGATCTCGCCTCGGCCGAGGCCGGGCACCAGAGCCGCGCGGGCGAGTTAAAAGACGAACACTTGGATGAAGAGGCTCGCGATGCCGAGGATCGTTCGGCCAAACGCCAGTTCATCCTGACCTGGGTGCAGCCCGGTCTGGCGGGGCTGATGGACGGCTCGGTCTCGACCCTCGCGCCGATCTTTGCCACCGCCTTTGCCACGCAGGACACCTGGACCACCTTCCTTGTGGGTCTTGCCGCGTCGGTCGGTGCCGGCATCTCTATGGGCTTTACCGAGGCCGCATCGGATGACGGCCAGCTGTCGGGCCGCGGATCGCCGGTGAAACGCGGCATCGCCTCGGGGGTGATGACCACCATCGGCGGTCTTGGCCACGCGCTGCCTTACCTCATCCCGGATTTCTGGACCGCCACGATCACCGCGATCATCGTCGTCTTCATCGAGCTGTGGGCCATCGCCTGGATCCAGAACAAATACATGGAAACCCCGTTCTTCCGTGCGGCGTTCCAGGTGGTGCTCGGTGGCGCGCTGGTCTTTGCCGCCGGGGTGCTGATCGGCAGCGGCTAGGGGCGGCGCAAAACGCTTGGGTTCCGCGCCCGCGCGATGCTATCCTGACGGGGTATTTCCAGTACCCGTTCAATTTTCAGGAGAGCCCCGTGAAACGCATCGTCATCCTGTGCGACGGCACATGGAACCGGACCGACACCCCAACCCCCACCAACGTGGTGAAAACCGCGCAGGCGCTGAAACCGATCGACGCAGTCGGGGTGGTGCAGATCCCGCTTTACATCCCTGGCGTCGGCACCGGTGAAGGCATCACCAAGCTCAGCCGCTTTGCCGACAAGGTGCTCGGCGGTGCGCTGGGCTGGGGGCTGATGGAGAATGTGGCCGACGCCTATCGCCACCTCGTCTTCATCTACGAGCCGGGGGATGAGATCTATGTCTTTGGCTTTTCCCGCGGCGCCTATACCGCGCGGTCGCTGACCGGGTTTCTGCGCTCCAGCGGGATCATCGCCCGCGACGACATCCACATGATCCCCAAAGCGGTGAAACGCTATCGCACGCTGGGCGACGACAACCTGCACCCCAACACGGACGACAGCCACCGCTTTCGCGCCGACACGCTAAAATCCCGCGTCGCCACCAGCCAAAAAGAGATCGACTGGCGCGCCGCCAACGGCCGGGAAACGGTGCCGCTCTTGAAAGTGGTGTATCTGGGTGTCTGGGATTCCGTCGGCGCGCTGGGTGTACCGGCGCATATCCCGCTGCTGGGATCCCTGACCGCCCGCAAATACCGGTTCCACGATGCGAACCTGTCCAGCATGGTGAAATCCGCCCGCCACGCGATTGCCATCGATGAGCACCGCAAGTCGTTTCTGCCCACCAAGTGGGAAAACGTCGATCCTTTGAACGCGGAGAGCGGCAGCGCCGACCGGCCTTACCGCGAAGAGTATTTCCTCGGCGATCACGGATCGGTCGGGGGCGGGGGCGACATCACCGACCTGTCGGACATCGCGTTGGAATGGATGCTCGACGGCGCGATGGAATGCGGCCTGCAATTCAGCGCCCAGCATCTCAGCGCCGTCACCCAAGGTTGCGACCCGATGGGGCCCTTGCGCAACACCAAAGAGGCGCCGACGGGGGGGATGAACTGGCTGATGCGCCGCAATCCCATCGACCGCCCCGGCCCGGACAGCCTGACCGAGGTGCATCCCAGCGTGATGAAGCGTTGGACAGCCGAGGCAAAGTCTCCGGATTTTGAACCCTACCGGCCAAAAACCCTGCGCAATGTCGAACCCGAAATCGTCGCCTGGTACATAGATCAGACCGGCGACACGACGCGCTTTGCCTGAGAGGCGGCATGCAGCTCCAGACCGCTCCGCAAAACCTGATCTGGATATACCGTTCTAGAGAATTGCGTTCTTGGGACGGTTCCGTTTCCGCATGTGCGGTCCGTCGCGTTTAGAGTCGAAATCCTGCGCTCAGTCCCTGACCTTTCTACGCAGCAGAAAATGGCAGTTATGAGCCTGGTTGAGCCACAACTGCCGAACAAACGGTAGCTGGACCGTGCACGCAAGACTTGCGCATTGACAGCTAAGGCGCGGGCTTGTCACACTGGCATTGAAAACACGCTGGTTGTCGATTACGAGCGAGAGGTAGGGTATTTGAAACCATTCTCGATAAAAGACGGCTCTTTCAGTTTCCTTCCGCAGATATTCGTTTACGTCTTCGCGGCGGTTTTCATTCCGATTGGCAGTATCTACAAGATCGATGAACTAATTTTCGCTCTGATCGCTTTGTATCTATTCTACGATATTGCCTTTTTGCGCACAGCCGAGCGCTTCAAAGGAAGAGATATCGACTCCATTCTCGAAGACCTGAGGGCGGCTTGCGGGTACATGGCCTACTACCTGCCAATCGCTGCCCTGCTGATTGCGATATCAAACGTGGAAAACGTCCAGAAAATTCTGGAAAAGGATAATCATATCTTTCACTACTTATTGATTGGAGTGGTCGCTGCTGCGGTCTCAACGCTCTTCATTCCAGTCCAATATGCTGTCGACACTTCCAAGCAACCGTCGTCTGCTTTGCGGCTGTGTTTTGTCTTTGTTTTGTTTTTGCAGAAAGTGTCGGTCACAGTGGTTGTCTGCGCCCTGATCCGCGCGGGTCATGTCGTCTGGCAATTGAGCCAACAGTCCGCTTCATAGGTGATTGTACCTTTCGTCGCCGACTTACGTACAGGCTCTCTATGTCCGCACACTTGACCCCTGAGCGCCGCAGTTGAACTGCCGTCTGTAATGATCGGATTGGCGCTCGTGCCGGTCAAATGGTTAGAGGTTGATTTTTTTGCGAGCTTGTTTGCTACAGGCGCCGGAGATTACCTTGGCGCGGGGTTCGCCCCAATCCGCAACGGCCCCCAGCCTCAACGTTTTCGCCGAACGCTCTACCGCGCGGCGCGTTTTGTTTTCCAGCGGCGGTGGATCCAGAACCACTGCTCCATATTCTCGCGGATCAGCGCCTCGAGCCCGTCATTGACCGCCTGCGCCATGGTTTCGGGGTCGGTATGCGGAATGGGCTCTTGCACCACAATTTCGAAACTTAGCCCATCGGCTTTGCGTCGCGCATAGACCGGGATCAGCGCAGCATTGAACTTCAGCGCCAGCTCAGCCGTCACGGTCGAGGTCCGCGCCGGTTTGCCAAAGAATTGCAGCCTCGGCTGTCCGGGGGCATGTAGATCCGTCAGGATGCCCAGCACACCGCCGCGTTTGACGTGGCGGACCATCTCCATCATGCCCTTGCGCCCCTGCTCGAACATCGGCGTGCCGATGGTCGAGATCGCCTGCACATAGTGTTCGTTGAAATAGGGGTTCGACAGCCGCCGATAGAGCGCGCCCATATCATGCCCACGCGCAATCAGCGCCGCCCGCGCGGCATCGTAATTGCCGAAATGCCCGGTATTGAGGATCACCGGGCGCTGCTCTTCCCGCGCCGCCTCCAGTGCCTGCAATCCTGGCCCGGTAAAGCTCGCCTCCTGCGCGTGGCGCACAAAATCCGCGCCCGAGTAGATCTCGATCATCGTGCGGCCAAAGTTGTTGGGCACTTTGTGGCAGAGCCGCCGCACCTCGGCCTCGGGCAGATCGGGCATCACGTAGCGCAGATTGCCCCGAATGCGCCGTCGCCAACCGGCCAGCGGGCCAATCACGTGCTCGGCGATCCAGCCCATCAGCGGCACCCGCCAGCGGTAGGGCAGCACCCGGCTCAGCGCGATCAGCCCACGCAGGATGGCATCGGTCAGCCGGTCCCGCCACGTGCCGTCAAGCACCGTCTCTTGCTCTGCTGTGGCCAAGCCCTGCGCCTTTTGCTACACCGATGCCTCAGCCATAAGCGCCGCTTGCCCCCGGCGCAACAGCGTCGCACGTGCCGGGGTGGGTCAAGGACTGCCCCCGTGCCCGCGCGCCCGCCCGCCGCCCTGATTGACGCCACGCCACCCCCGTGCCACCTAGACCCCATGCTCGAGGTCTTTCTGAAAACCGTGCCGTTCTTTGCGCTGATTGGCCTTGGCTATGGCGCTGCCCGCGCGCGGTTTTTCCCCGAAGAGGCGACCGCCTATCTAACCAAGTTTGTCTTTTACTTCGCCCTCTCGGCGATGCTGTTCCGCTTCTCGGCTAACCTGTCATTGGACGAAATCTTCGACGCCAATGTCGCCGCCGCCTACCTTTGGGGCACCGCCTTTGTCTATGCGGTGGCGATGGGTGTGGCGTTCCTGCGTGGGCTCGACACGCCCACCGCGGCGATCGAGGCACAGTGTGCCGCCATCGGCAATACCGGCTTTCTCGGCGTGCCGATGCTGGCGCTCTTGCTGGGGCAGGCGGCGATTGGCCCGATCATCCTGGTACTGGCGATCGACCTGATCGTGTTCTCCTCGCTTTTGGTGATCCTTGTCACCGGGTCGCGGGACGGGCGGATGTCACTTGCGATGCTGAAAACAGTGGGCCTTGGCCTGCTGCAAAACCCGATGATCGTGGCGATTGTGCTGGGCCTTGCCGTGTCGGCCAGTGGCCTGACGGTGCCTGCGGTGGCCAATGAGTTCCTGACCATCCTCGGCAACGCCGCCACCCCCGGCGCGCTCTTTGCCATCGGTGCGTCGCTGGCCACCAAATCCGCCGAACGCCTGGTGATCGCCGGCTGGCTCAGCGTCTGCAAACTGCTCTTGCACCCGCTCTTTGTCGCCGGGGCGGCGTTCTGGTTATTCCCCGTTACAAGCTTTCAGGCGGCGGTGATCATCTCGGCGGCGGCGCTGCCGGTGGCGGGCAATGTGTTTATCCTCGCCCAGCATTACGGCATCGCACCGCAAAGGGTCTCGGCCGCGATCCTGCTGTCGACCACGGCCAGCATCGTCACGGTCAGCGCGGTGATCGCGAGCGTCAGTTAGGCCGCAGGATCGAGGGCAGCAATTCGTGCAGGCGGTTCATTTCCTGCCGGCAGCGATGCATTTCCCATGCCGCGCCATCGGCGCCGACCCGCACCGCGATGTCCGGCTCCAGCCGCGCGATATTGCCGCCGACAAAGATCAGGATCTTGGGCGCGGCCAGCCGCAGCTCCACCACCACCCGCGCCAAGGCCCGCAGCCGGTCTGGTGTTGCCGCCGACAACCCGACGATCGGATAGCCGCCCTTGCGCACCATGTCGCTCAGCTGCACCTCGGTGCTGTTCAGCCGCAAGTCGACATCCCAGCCATCCTTGCGAAAGATGTCCGCGGCCATGGTGATGCCCAGCACATGCTTTTCGCCCGGCACCGTGGCAAAGAGCGCGCATTGATCGCCGCGCGGCGCAAAGGCTGGCGCCAGTTCCCGGATATCGCGCAAGAGGTGCAGCATACGCCCCGCTGCCACCGCCATGTCACGAAAGGTGATGCGATCCTCATCCCACATCTCGCCCAGATGGCGCGCCGCGGCACCGATGTGCCAGAGGCACAGCTCTTCATGTGAGGCGCCCTGCGCATGGGCATCGAGGATCATCTGCTTGGGGATCATCGGGTCTTCGCCGATCAGCGCGGCGCACAGCACCTCAAGATCGGGCGGCACCACCGGCGGGCGTTCGGCGGCCCGTTCGGCGGTCGTGTCCCGCGCCCAACGCGCCAACCTGACAATCACCTCTTGGGCCAGAACCATGAGCGCGGCATCCGACAGCCCGGCGCGCGCCTGGCCTGTCGCGTCGCCCTCAATCGCCCGGACGGGGATTGGCATGTCGATCATTCTGGCCCCTCATACAGACCAGCCGCCCAGTCTTTGACTGCGCGGCATCACTACCCCTCGATTTCCACGATGGCAAAACGTGCGGGACCACTCAATGAGACCAAAGGCCACTCTTGACACGTGCAGCGGCCCGGCCGAAGCGCTCGACCGGGCCGCGATTCACGCCGCCGCAAAAGTCACGATCTCCTCCAGGTCCCCGCCTCCGGTGCGGTGCCGGTCCCTCACCCCGAAAGGTGCGGGGGCTCTCACTCCGGTGCTCTGGCAGGGTGATCATGACGGCAAGCATGAATCCCCCCCTGCAGCTTCATAAGACCACAGCGAATCGGTTTGCGCCATGCGCTGGATCAAATTCGTTAACAATTGGGCGCGCCGCGACATCAGTGGCCGCCCGCAAGATAGAGAGGCTGTCGGGTGTGCGGGTGATAGGGACTTGAGCAAAAGACACATGGGTCCTGACCGATCAGATGGGCCCACGCGGCCTAAAGCGCGTTTTGTGCGCGCGCGTGGAGCAGGTGAAGCCATGCATTGTCCACTTCCCCGGGCGCGGACCTTGGAAGCGGGGTTGGCGAGGTTTCGATCAGGTGCACCAACGTCCAGGCCAGTCCAAAGCAATCATCCGCGCCAAAACAGTCCAACAAGGCCTCAGCTTCGGCATCCGTCACCGGTTGCGAGATCGCATGCAACGCGGTTTCAGCCCGTGCAATCGCGTCCTGCCCGCTGTCAATGGAAGGCAGCGGGCCCAATTCCACAAACGATTTGACCTCCGGTCGCATGTCGCCTCTCCACCCGGCCTTCTGGTTCATGAACGCCCAATCTTTGCCAACAGGTTACCAGATTTGGAGCGTGTGATTAGGACCACGCTGGTATGAGAGCAATGCGGTCAAGCCGTTGCCCGAGCATTCAGAAGGGATTCGGGCATGCGTTTCGCAGACCGCTCAAGGCAACAGGGTCCTATGAGAAAGTGGATTACCTATACGCTTGCCTTCCCGAAAAACCCAAGTATCCCTTCTTTTGCCTTTTCACCGGAGACATCCAGATGCCCCCATTGTTGGCTCCTGCCGATACAACCCTACGGCGCAATCCGCAAGAACCACTTAGCTATCAGCTCTACGATACCTTCGAAGACTACCTGTCACCGCCCATTGAAGAACGCTTGAGAGAGATGAACCAAGCGTATCCCATCAAGGGGCTTTCCGCCTTTGTCTCAAACGGCGAAATCACCAAGGGCCAGTGGGTACTCTATACGCAGACCTGCCTTGTCGGACAAATCACCAATGGCGGCGTCGCGCAATTCATTGATAACTGCCCCGGCCTTATTCTGGATGCAGAGAAACTGTTATCCGAATTCGGCCCCAAAGAAATGCAGGATGCTTATTCGCTTGCTGCGCAACGCTTCCTCGATGTCATTGGCCAGCATGCCCGTCTCAATCCCGAGGCAACCGGGGATGATCTGGATCCTTTCTGGGCGGACCTTGAGGCCGCATGGCGTGATGATGACGAGGAACGCTTTCAGGCGCTTGAGGACGCTTGTTACGCGCCTGATCGGAACGATGACGCATCCAATTGGTTCACGCAGTTGGAAAAACACGTCTTGGATTGGGTCTTGGAAAATCCAGGTGACTTTGTCGCGGCCAGCTAGGTGTCTGACAGCGATCTTACCCTGGTTTAGGATCGCAAATGAAGCCGCATACCAGATTGGGCCGCGCTTTACGAAATCGGTACTGTTCGAGCGTGGATCTGCCAGGACTTATCAAGGCCGAGTGCAAACTGTTGGACAACGTGCTGTGTTTTGCTAGCCTTCCGAAATGAATAGAAAAACCCGCGGCATCGATGTCCAAGCCGAATTGCTTCCCGACGGAAGCTTTTCTCCAAAGCTCATAGCCTTTCTGAAACAAGCACAGTCGGAAATGAACGCGCAAGCCGTTGATTTCAAGCAGCCCCCCTGGCGCGCGGTTCCGGACTACGAAAGGCATTCGATGGGCTGGAGGATGGGCCCTGGAGAAGACTATTCTTTGGCTTTCGACTCCTGGCTGAAAGGCCTCAGCCCCGCGGAGTTTCAAGAATTTGTGTCGCAGCACCCCGAGCCGGAGGGGTGGGAAGGCTTTTACAAAAGCATTCGTGTCTAATCCCGTGAAGACCGGAGTGTCCTGATCCGGCTGATTTGTTGTCGGCAGCTTCATCAGCACCGACCCGCTCGACCCTGACGCCCTGCCGCAGGACATCATCGCCAACGTGGTGCTGCTCAAAGACTGGATCGCCGCGCTGCTACAAACCCTCGCCGGCCATCCCCTCGAAGGTGACGCGCTGCGCGACCTGCGGGACATCCAGCTTGGCTAAATGGATGGCGAGGTCTCGAACTTGCTCAACGGCCGCGTCCTCCCTGGCGAAGACCCGGCGGAACGCGTGCTGCGGAACCTCGAAAAGCTGTATGTCCTGCTCGTCACCCAAACCGGCAAGGCCGAGGCCTGGGCAACCCAACCCCAAGCCGCCTACCCAACATTCGAGATTGTCAAACTGCCCCTGGAAGGCAAAGCCAAACCCTAGTGCGGTTTCCGCGCCCCGTCCGCGTGCATGTCCACGGATGGCCCTGCCGCAGGCCCCATCATCAGAGTGGCCAAATCAAAACCCCGACACCACGCCCGCGCCAATGGGCATGCCCTCTTCCACAATCACAAACCGTTGGAATTGTCCGATAGAGAGCGGCGCATCGAGTGTGATGGTCACCCAAGGGTTGTCCCCCGGATTCACTATTTCCGTTCCCTCCGACAATCTGATGGTCCCAACCACCGCACCGGATGAGAATTGAAAGGTCGCGCGGTGCTCACGGAAAAACGGCCTGCGTCGCCCGCCTTCGCCCGTGGTGAGCATATAGAGCTCTGAGTCAAAAGTGGTCTTGGGCGTGCCATCAGAACCCGTATCGGCAGCGGGTGCCTGCAAGATTTCCTTCTGCACGGCCGTCAGCAATTCGTTGATCTTCGCTTGCCCGTTCTCAGGGTCTCTGCCTTCCAGGGCGTCCAGAGCCGACCCGGCGATGATCGTCGTTTCCTCACCCGGATAGCCGTACGCGGAAAGCAGCTCTCGAATGTGCCTCTCGACGCTTTCCATAAACCCGACACTGCCCCCCGGGTAGTCATCGTTCACCATGTCTGTCTTGTTCAGAAAAACGACGAGGTTTTGAATGCCGACCCTATTCCCAATTTCAAGATGATGTCCTGTCTGAGGCATAGGGCCGTCCGTGACGTTCACGACAAGAATGGCACCTTTTGGGCGCACATTTCCAAAGATCATCGACTTGATGATGTCCGCATGGCCTGGAAAGTCGAGCAAAGACACACTTGCGCCGTCCCAGCTGTACCCGACCTTTTGCCTAGAGTACTCGGTCAGCGGAGAGTCCGCCAGCGAGGCTTCGTTGATCTCAGGATAAGACAGATCCGCGCCATACGCAGACGATATCGCCGCAGCCAAGGTCGTCTTGCCATGGTCCACATGCCCAATGATGAACACATCCGGCTCTGGCATCACTGCCGATGATTGCGCGCTTCCCCTCGCGCCAAGGGATACCCCCACCAACGCCGCCACCCCCGACAAAAGCGCATCGCGTCGTTTCATGGTAAATGACATTCCCAATCTCCTTAGCTCAGCGAAACCGACGGCACCGCTGTTCAATCAGGGATAGAATACAAAAGCTGGCACTGCCTGACGAGCCACCTCATCGCAGCCCGCCCCGCCCTCCGGCACGCCGGACAATCGGCACATGGTTGCGGCCAGCAAAAACGTCCCACTGACGCGTCAGAACGTCGGACAGAATGGACCATACACGCGAATCGCGTTTAAGCTGCATCGGCAAACCCAAGTGATTGGTATGACCAGCAAGATTGACGTCTTCATCAGCTACAAACGTGAGGAGCGCGCTCTGTCCGAGCGCGTCAAACGCGCGTTGATCGATGCGGGCTACACGGCGGTCACCGATCTCAATATCGGTAAGAATGACGAATTCGGCGACGCAATCGACACGATGATCCGCACGGCGTCGCTGACCCTGGTGCTCTGGACGCGCGAAGCGGCAGGGTCGGACTGGGTCCGCAAAGAGGCACGCCTGGCGCGCGATCTGCAAAAGGCCGGCAAGGGCAACCACTACCTCGGTGTGATGGTCGAAGATGTCGACCTCGACCTGCCGCCCGATCTGCGCGGCCTGCAGATGGTCGATATCCACGGGGGCGGGCTCGACGACGACGGGTTGGCGCAGGTGCTGGACGACGTCCGCGAGATCCTCGGCGCCGAGGCACGTCAAACCGCGCAAACCGCCGAGGCCGATAATGCGGCCCTGACCGAGGAATGGCAACTCTACATCCTCGCCCGGTCCATCAACGTCGCCGCCGCTTATGAACGGTATCTGCGCAAATACCCGCAGGGCGAGTTTGCCCAAGACGCCATTCTACAATTACAAAAATTAAGACCTTTAGCCTCGTTTCGACGTGGAGTAGGCAGTTTTTTGGCCAAATTGATGGATGCGCCCAGCGCCAAAACAGATTTGAATCAGCAAATCCAGGATAGTACATCAAATAAAAAAGTCGATGCCAAAAGCAATCGTAAGAGTAATTCGAAAAAGATATCAATAGCATCCAAGGTTACTCAGGACAGAGAAATTCTCAAAATCCGTGAAATTGATGGGCTCCTTACTCACCAAGAAACTTCCATAGAAATAGATCCTCAATATTTGAAGTTTGCTCAACTTGCCTTGGAAAACCTAAAGCTAGATGAAAATACTTACGGTCTATTGAGGGAGGTTTCTTTTTGCTTGGAGCTATCAATTTATAATGCATCAGATGAGACTTTTTTGCTTGAGTCCTTGCAGCTGCTAAGAGAGCAAATCTTGCATCAGGGCAACGTTGACCAAGAACTGCGCCCGGACAAAAATCCCACCATACGGATTTCACTCAATTATATATCAAAGTCATTGCAATGCCTGGCGGATCGTTCGACACAAGATGTAGGTAACCAAACAGGAGAAAAGGAGTATGGAGAAATTATAATTCAAAACGAAGAAACGTTCACTGCAGTTTTAAATGCAAGCGAGGAATTGGAGGTTGTCTCTGATGATGCACTCAAAAGAGAAATACAAACGCTTAGAGAGATTTCAAGGAATAGCCAATCACCCTTGTCTGCACGAGCTCTGGCCGCCGGCAGGATCACAGCGCTTATCGCTAATGCATGGATTATTGCTACCGTTTCTCGCGTTAGTCAGACAGCAGAAAGGATAGACAACATAACTGAAAAGTCAGCGCGAATAATCAAAAATACTACAATAATTGTAGGCGGTAGTAGTGCCGCAGTCGCAACGGTAGCGTACCTCTCAAAAGCTGAAAACCTGAAAAAGGCCCTCTCTCTTTTGGAGAACCTCTTAAGGTGAAACTGCCAGTGTCACTTGGCCCAAAGACACGAAAGCAACCAAAAATTGCTAGCAATGCCGTGGTTGAAAGAATGCGCATTAAGGGACTTCGTGCAATTCCGCCGGCGTGCTGCTACAACCGCCGATACATCACCAGCGCGTCCACCTCACCTTCGACTGGATGCCGGAAGGCCCCCGGCAACCGCCCGACCACGTCAAAGCCGGCGCGTTGCCAGGTCTCTATGGCGCGGGTGTTGGTGGCGATGACGAAGTTGTATTGCATGGCGGTGAAGCCAAACCCTGGCGCCACCTCCAAAGAATGCGCCAACATCGCCCGCGCAACGCCGCGGCCTTGGGCGGCAGGCGCAGTGATGTAGCCGCAATTGCAGACATGTGACCCGCCGCCTTTCTGGTTGCGCACCATGTAGTAGGTGCCCAAGGCGACCCCGTCCTCTTCGGCGACAAAGACCCGCCGCTCCGGCCCGGTCCAATAGGCCAGGGCGTCGGCCTCTGAGATATCCGGGTCGATCGCATAGGTGTCGCCAGCGCGGAATACCGGCATCAGCATCGCCGTCACGACCTCGGCATCCTCGCGCCGATAGGGGCGGAGCGTGATCCCCTGCTTCATCTTGCCAGAAAAACTCCCGCCGGAGGCTCCCGCAGTCTCAACCTGCGCAACGCCCGGTCAAAAGACCACGACCGACCGGATCGACTTGCCTTCATGCATCAGGTCAAAGCCTTTGTTGATGTCATCCAGGCTCATAGTGTGGGTAATCATCGGGTCGATCTCGATCTTGCCGTCCATGTACCAGTCGACGATCTTGGGCACGTCCGTGCGCCCGCGCGCGCCGCCAAAGGCCGTGCCGCGCCAGGACCGGCCGGTGACCAGCTGGAAAGGACGGGTGGAGATCTCGGCCCCCGCAGGCGCCACACCGATGATGATCGACTCGCCCCAGCCCTTATGCGCGCATTCCAGCGCGTCGCGCATCACTTGCACGTTGCCGGTGGCGTCAAAGGTATAGTCCGCACCGCCGCCCGTCAGATCAACCAGGTAGGGCACCAGATCGCCCTCAACCTCCGACGGGTTCACGAAGTCGGTCATGCCGAACTTCTCGGCCATCGTCTTTTTGTCGTCGTTCAGGTCGACACCAACGATCTGGTCCGCCCCCGCCAGCCGCAGCCCTTGGATGACGTTGAGACCAATCCCGCCCAGGCCAAACACCACGCAGCGCGACCCGATCTCGACCTTGGCGGTGTTGATCACCGCGCCGATCCCGGTGGTCACCCCGCAGCCGATGTAACAGACCTTGTCGAAGGGCGCGTCCTCCCGGATCTTGGCCAGCGCAATCTCGGGCAGCACGGTGTGGTTGGAAAAGGTCGAGCAGCCCATGTAATGCAGGATCGGCGTGCCATCGAGCATCGAAAAGCGTGAGGTGCCGTCGGGCATCACACCCTGGCCCTGCGTCGTCCGGATCGCCTGGCAGAGGTTGGTCTTGGGATGCAGGCAATAGTCGCATTCCCGGCATTCCGGGGTGTATAGCGGGATCACGTGATCGCCGGGCTTCAGGCTGGTCACACCTTCGCCCACTTCCATCACCACACCGGCGCCTTCGTGGCCGAGGATCGCGGGGAACATGCCCTCGGGGTCGGCGCCCGACAGGGTGAACTCATCCGTATGGCAGATGCCCGTTGCCTTGATCTCGACCAGAACCTCACCGGCCTTGGGGCCGTCCAGGTTCACCTCCATAACCTCAAGCGGTTTGCCCGCTTCCAGTGCCACTGCCGCGCGTGTCCGCATTGCCAAATCCCTCCCGTGGAAATCCGTTTTGCACAGCCTTGCGCGAAACCGGCATACATCGCAAGAGCCGCCTTCTTTCTTGTGCCGCCCGCGCCCCTTGGCTATTCCGGGTCAAACAGCGTTTCAGGGGAGGAGCGTACAATGCTCAAGCGTCCGTTCGACAAAGCCAAATTGCCCAGCCGCCATGTCACCGAAGGGCCCGAGCGCGCGCCGCATCGGTCTTATTACTACGCCATGGGCATGACCGAGGAAGAGATCCACCAGCCCCTCGTTGGCGTCGCCACCTGCTGGAACGAAGCGGCGCCCTGCAACATCGCGCTGAACCGTCAGGCGCAGGCGGTCAAGATGGGGGTCAAGCAGGCCTTCGGCACCCCGCGTGAGTTTACCACCATCACCGTGACCGACGGCATCGCCATGGGGCATGAGGGCATGCGCTCTTCCCTGGCCTCGCGCGAGGCGATTGCCGACACGGTGGAACTCACGATGCGCGGCCATTCCTATGACGCGCTGGTTGGCCTTGCCGGTTGTGACAAATCCCTGCCGGGGATGATGATGGCGATGGTCCGGCTCAACGTGCCGTCGGTGTTCATATACGGCGGCTCGATCCTGCCGGGCAAGGCGCCGGCCGTGCCGGGCATGCCGGCCGATTTCGCCGAGCGTGACCTGACCGTGCAGGACATGTTCGAGGCGGTTGGCCGCCACCAGAACAACGAGCTCTCAGACGAGGCGCTTGACGTGCTGGAACGCGTGGCCTGCCCCTCGGCCGGGGCCTGCGGCGGCCAGTTCACCGCCAACACCATGGCCTGCGTGTCCGAGGCAGTGGGCCTCGCGCTCTTCAACTCATCCGGCATGCCTGCACCGTATGAATCTCGCGACCAGTATGGTGAGGCCTCGGGCCGCGCCGTCATGGACCTCATTGAAAACGGTATCCGCGCGCGCGACATCGTCACGCTGAAATCGCTGGAAAACGCCGCCCGCGTGGTTGCCTGCACCGGTGGCTCGACCAATGCTGGCCTGCACCTGCCCGCCATCGCGCATGAGGCCGGCATCGACTTTTTCCTCGACGATGTCTGTGAGATTTTCCGCGACACGCCCTATTTCGTCGACCTCAAGCCCGGCGGGCAATACGTCGCCAAAGACCTCTACGAGGCCGGCGGCCTGCCCGTGGTGATGAAGGAACTGCGCAAGGCGGGTCTCATCCACGAGGATTGCATGACGGCCAGCGGCTACAGCGTCGGAGAAGAGCTCGACAAGGTCACGCGTGAGGCCGATGGCAAGGTGATCTACCCGATCGACAACCCGCTGACCAAGACCGGCGGTGTCGTCGGCCTCAAGGGCAACCTCGCCCCGCAAGGCGCCATCGTGAAGGTGGCGGGGATCGACACCCAGCACCAGCGCTTTGTCGGCCCGGCGCGGATCTTTGAAAGCGAGGAAGACGCCTTTGCCGCCGTCAAGGCGCGCGAATACAAAGAGGGTGAGGTCATCGTCATCCGCAACGAAGGCCCCGCTGGCGGCCCCGGCATGCGTGAAATGCTCGCCACCACGGCCGCCCTCAGCGGTCAGGGTATGGGCAAGAAGGTGGCCCTGATCACCGATGGCCGCTTTTCCGGCGCCACCCGCGGCTTCTGCATCGGCCATGTCGGCCCCGAGGCGGCGCATGGCGGCCCGATTGCCCTGATCCAAAACGGCGACACCATCACCATCGACGCCACCACCGGAGAATTGTCGGTGGACCTCAGCGACGATGAACTGGCCGCGCGCAAAGAAAACTGGTCCGGCCCGCGTGACACGATCTATGCCTCGGGCGCGCTGTGGAAATTCGCCCAGCTGGTGGGCGAAACCTACAAGGGCGCGGTGACCCACCCAGGCGGCAAGGCGGAAAAGCACATTTACGCCGATATCTGATGCGCTGGGCGGTCCTCGCGCTGACCGGTGTCCTGCTGGCGGGCTGTGATACCAGCGCGCCGGTGTCCAACCCCGATGGCAACACGCGGCAGGGCGGCTTTCTGGCCGGCTTGCTGCGGCCCCCGGGCGGCAGCGACTTGGCCAAACCTTTCGCCCAGGTGCCGCTGGCCGGTGGCAAGGTGATCGTCGCGGGCCCCGACGGCTATTGCATCGACCCCGAAACGCTCGACTCGCGCCCCGCCCGCGGTTTTGCCGTCATCGCCTCGTGCCACATCCTCACCGCTGGTGAGACCAACAGCCCGGTCATCCCGTCGCTTGTCACCGTCACGGTCGGAAGCAAACAGGAAGGCGAAACCCTGCCCGACCCCAATGCCCTCGCTGCCTTGGCCGAGGCGCCCTTGCTCGAAGGCGATCAGACCGACGACATGGTTGCCGCGCTCCTGGCGCAGGGCGGCGACGCATTGCTCGAAGGCGGCGATCCGCGCCACTGGCGCGCGGCCTTTCTGCAGGGGGATTACCTTGTCGGCCTCGCCCTCTATGCGCCGGAAAACAGCGCCAAAATCGGCCCCGCCGGGCTCGACTTCCTGCGCCGGGTCAAGGCACGCATCCAGGAACTCAGCCCACCCGCCGCAGCCCCTGTCACAACCGCGGACAGGCCTGTCCGGGAACCGGGCCTTCTCAGGCGTTTATTCAATCGTTAAGTAATGTCATACTAGGAAAGAGGCGCAGAACCGCCCCGACCAGAGCAGACCAAGGTAACAGAGGCCCCCATGGCAGGCGAAAAGCAGGGATGGATCGACCGCACGCTGCACCAGGGTGTGCTGCGCCGCTGGTCCCGTGCCGCCGATGCTGCGCGCGACACCGACATTCCCGAACTGCGCCGCCAACGCGCCAATGCCCGCCGCCTGAAACAGCATCTAGACAAGCTCATTCACGTCGCCGAAAGCCGCCTGGCCCTGCCGATGCTGGGCAACCAGTCCTTTCCGCGCCCCGTCGATGCCGACTGGGCCTGGCGGCCCGAGCTTTGGTGCGGCCCGCTGCCAGTGCCGGGCTATTCGACCGTGCAGTCGAAAACCATGCTGGGGCGCGAGGCGACGCTGTTTCACGATTGCCATCATTCCGAGATCACCCTGCGCCAGCTGCGCAACATGCGTGAGGCCGACCTTGCCGCCTATGGCCTGCGGCTCGACGTCTTCAAATTCGACGGCTCGTACCTGTCGCTCGCCATCGACCTGCCCGAGGTTGCCCACCAGAACCTGCGCCGCAAGCATCTGATACGGCTGGAAACCATCGTCGAGATGGAAAAGCGGATCGAAATCTTTGCCCGGCTCAACATCAAACACGGCCCCAACACCGAACAGATTGTCCGCGAACTGCCCCTGCACCAAGAGGAAGTGCGCGTCGAATTTGACCTCGCCTACACCAAGCTCAATGAAAAGCGGGTCGAACGCATGTGGCTGGACCTGATCTTTGAAGGCCCGCAAATGAACCAGATCATCCTGCGCGACCTGACCTTCAGCCGCCGCAAACGGGCCGAACTCTGATTATGAAAGACCGGGGTATGAGCGCTTATTCTCTGACCAAGACACGCTTCAAGGAAGGCATGTGGGAGGGGCTGCTGGTCGCCCAGCAAGGCACCGTCGCGCCGCCGGAAATCATGGTCACCCTGCGCGACCAATCGGTGCGTGGCGTCACCGTCGCCGAAACCGCCGAGGCCGGCCGCTGGGTCGTCGAAGTGCCCGTCCCGATCGAGGCCGTGGGCGACGGTGTGCAGACCTTCCTGATCATCGACGCCCATGCCGACGCGGTGCTCGAAAGCTTCACCATGATTGCCGGCGAAGTGCTCGGCGACGACATCCGCGCCGAGGTCGAGCTCCTCCGCGCCGAACTCGACATGCTAAAACGCGCCTTCCGCCGCCACTGCCTGGAAACCATGTGACGCGACAGCGCGCGCTGCTTTCGGCAGGCAACGGAAGACTCGGCGCCAAATCTGGTGCATTTCTCACCTGCGATTAACCGTAACACCGATTACCCTTAACGCCCGCACAGCGGAAATCGCGCCAACGGTCCTGCCTTCTCTGGTTCAAAAATACCTCGGAGTCTGGGGCAGAGCCCCAGTCCGCCCTTGGAGGCCGGTGCCCCTGGCGGGGTCTGATTGACCTTCCGCACGAGTCCGATCACTTTGCCACCACCCCGGAAAGGACCACCCCATGTCCCCGATGCGCGGCATTGCGCTGAAACTGACCTCTGTCCTGCTCTTCACGATCATGGCCTCGCTTATCAAGGCGACCTCGGCGGATGTTCCCCCGGGCGAGGCGGTGTTCTTCCGGTCGTTCTTTGCCATGCCGGTGATCCTAGGCTGGCTCGCCTGGCAGGGCACACTCAGCACTGGGCTCAAGGCGCAGCGCCCGATGGGGCATGTCTGGCGCGGGCTGATTGGGGTGTCGGCGATGGGCTGCGGCTTTGCATCACTTGGCCTCTTGCCGCTGCCCGAGGTTACGGCGCTGGGCTATGCCGCGCCCTTGCTCACGGTGCTTCTCGCCGCGCTCTTGCTGGGTGAACGCCTGCGCGCCTTCCGTCTCAGCGCGGTGGCGCTTGGCC
>JAAUYB010080739.1_pt1 | contig 62871 bp, 59 predicted proteins | sample 7278071 | NCBI WGS metagenome assembly JAAUYB01 (sample SAMN14350121, study PRJNA611818) | marine sediment metagenome | isolation source: surface marine sediment (1.8m) | place: French Polynesia: Moorea | collected 2018-08
AAGGCCATTGCCGGATACGAGGTGTGCGTTGACCCAATCTTCCATTGAGATGCAGCGTTGAATTATCCTGTCGCTCACGAATTCTTTTGCCGCTCGGACGCTTCTGGGGTCCGGTGCAATCGCGCGAAGGTCGGAAACGCTGAAATTAGCCATTCTGCCGGACGGATTACTTCGTCCCAAGGTCTCCACCGTCCTTTCTTTGGATCGGAACAAGCGCAAAGCCCTCCGCGGCCAATAAGTTCAGCAGCCCGTATTCTCCGGGCAGGTGCAAGGCGCCGGCGGCGACCAGGATTTCTCCCCGGTCCGCGGCGGGCAGGATGCGGTCCATCCAGGCTTGGTTTCGCCGGATGAGCAGCGCGTCTTCGGCGCGGGCGAGTTCGGCCTGCCACTCGGCGTCGGTCATATCGGCGACGTCGCGGGCCAGCGCCATGGACCATTCCCACACCAGGCGCACCTCTTCGCGGAAATAGGCCTCGATCAGGGTGACCATCTGCGCATCAGGGTCATTGAGCTGTTGCGCCAGTGTCATGCGCAGGAAGTCGAGCTGTTCGGCCTCGGTATAACTTCCGAAAATCTCAAACAGGGTGTCCACAGGCTCCAAAGCCCGCACCTTTGTGCCGAGCGCTTCGGCCCGGCCCAGGATCATATGGTCAAGCCCGCGCCGGCCGGCCTGGATGTCAGCCATGGCGCAGCGAGTGAGCGCGAGCGTGGTCATCGCCATCCAGGGCTTCATCTTGGCGGCGAGAAAGCCTGGGATGCCGCGGTCGCTCATCTGCCGTTTCAGGGTGGCCCAATCCGCGGGGCCAAGCCGGTCCGGCAACGTTGGGCCTTCGGTGATAAAGGCAAGGCTGGGGTCGCGGGCCATCTTTCGCTGCAGCCGCTGTTCGTCGCCGGGAGCGAATTCAAGAAACACGGTGTCGACGCTAGCGATCAACGGGTCGATCTGGGCAAGGGTGGCGGCGTGGCGCGGGTCGTGGATGTGCAATGTACCGACGAGGTGGATCACCTGGCCGCCGCGCTCGGCGCGCCACAGCAGGCCCTCAGCATAGGGGTGGTTGGCGGCGGCGGCTTCGAGCGCGGCGCGCTGATCTGCCGGCAAGGCGGCCAGAAGGTCCGTGCCCGTGCACGCCGCGCGGAGCGGCAGCGCGGTCGCGAGAAACAGAAGAATGGCGATCAATCGGGACATCGGCGCCTCGGGGACTGTGGCTTTTGGCAGATTATTGCCTGGGGATTGCGCGGCAAGTGTGATTGCCGTGCGGCAAGCGTGGGGCGGCTGACCCAGATCAAGGAGGGTGCGCTGGGAATCGGGCACAACCTGCGGCGGTCTTGATATGCGATCAGGGAGGCTACGATGGAAGATGTGGAACGGCTGCTCAAGGGCACGGTGGAGGAGCTCGAGAAGCTTCTGAACGCCAAGAACGTGCTAGGCGATCCGATCGAGAAGGACGGCGCGACCGTCATCCCGATCGTCAGCTACGGCTTCGGCTTCGGCGCCGGCGGCGGCGCGGGCGGCGAGGGCGCCAAGGCCGGCACCGGCGGCGGCACTGCGGGCGGCGGCGGGATCAAGCCCTTGGGCGCGATCATCATCGACGCCGAAGGCGCCCGGGTTGAGGCGGTCAAGGGCGCGGTGTCGAGCCTCGCCGAAGTCGCCGGGGCGGTGGCGTCCCGCGCAATCGACCGGCAGACAAAGGACAGCGGCGACGCCGAGGCGTGATGCTGGCGGTTCTGCTTTGGGCGCTTGCGGCGCTGGCGGTGCTGGTTCTGGCGGTGTTGGCGCTGCCGGTGCGGCTGCGGTTCCGGGCCGAAAGCGAACCGGTGCGGCGGGCGCGGGTCGAATTGGGCCTGCTGGGCGGGCTGGTGCCGTGGATCGGGGTGGCGGATTCGGCGCGACCACGGACAGCGAAACACAAGCCCGAGCGCCCGAAGACGCACAAGAAGCGCCGGACGAAGGCGCGGGCCAGCCCGCGCACCCTGCGCCGGATGCTGCGGGCCGGGCCAGATCTGCTGATCGGGATGCTGCGGCAGATCCGGGTCGAGCGCTTTCTGGTCGAGTGCCGATTCGGGCTGGCCGATCCGGCCGATACCGGGCAGCTTTTCGGGATGCTGGCGCCGGTCGCCTATGGCGGCCCGTGGATCGTCGGCCGCCCGGCGGAGGTGACACTGACGCCGGTCTTCGACCGCGCCTGCCTGGACGGCCGGGCCGAGATCGCGCTGTCGGTGGTGCCGCTGCGGCTGCTGCCGCCGGCGCTGCGATTCGGCTGGGCGGCGTTCGGACCGGCGCGGTGACGGTCGCCCTGGACCCGCCGGTGCGCGTCGGCGGCGCGGTCGTAGCCACGCTGAGCAGGGTCGAGATCGTCCGGAAAGGGATTGGGCGCTTTGTCTTCATCTCCGCGGGGAAGGTCCCGGAAGCGGTCCTGATTGCGCATGGGCGGAGGGTCGATGCGTTCGCGCCCGACGGCAGGCGGCTGACAGAGGGTGACGTCGAGGCCTTATGTCCCGGCGCGCTGGACAGATTCGCCCGTTAACGAGGCGGATGGTCCGCAGACAGCCTATGCGGCAACATTGTGGCGTTTTCGCAGGGGCCGCCCGAGTCTGCGCATAGTTTCACCATACATTTGCCGTCTCGATACGGTCTTCTGCACAAGTCTGCCGAGAAGCTGCCACATGAAATTCACATCCCTAGACTCGCTTCGAGGGCTCGCGGCCCTCGCCGTTGCCGCCTATCACTCGAACTTCCTGGCCGGCGAGCCGGGCAATGTGCTGCAAAACGCGCCGTTGTTCGTAGATTTCTTCTTCGTCCTGTCCGGTTTCGTGATTGCCTATGCCTACCGCGACCGAATCGTGGCGGGCGCTTCGGCGTTCGACTTTGTCCTGTTGCGGCTTGGACGGATCTATCCGCTGCATGCGTGCATGTTGGCGGCGTGGCTGGTCTGGCTGGCAGCGGACTGCGCGTTCGGTGCCGGGCCGTGTTGGCGTCCCGGTTTCGATGCGGACGGCTTGGTGCTGAACCTGACTTTGCTGAACAGCATCGGGCTCGACCATCAGGAGAGCTGGAACTACCCCGCCTGGAGCGTCGGGGCCGAGATGCTGGCCTACTTGGTGTTCTTCTGGATCGTGTCGGTCATGGGGCGGCGGCTGACCCCTGCCGCTTCGCTGGCCATCGGGCTTTGCGCCTATCTTGTCGTGGTTGCGGTCTCCGACGTCACCTTGCAGCGCACCTACGATTTGGGGCTGCTGCGGTGCTTGGGCGGGTTCTTTGTCGGTGTCGCGATGTATGGCGCGTTCGAGGCCGCAACGGGCGAGCAGGCGGGATCCGCAGGCGAAATCGGTGCGGTAGTGATGGTCGCGACATTCCTGATGATGCCGGCCGGATCGGTCTGGGTGGAATTGGCGACGGTCGCCGCGTTTGCTTGGATGGTGCTGGTGTTCGCAAACTCCAGCGGTGCGATATCGGCCCTGCTGCGGCGCGGGCTGTTCCGGTTCCTGGGGCGGATATCCTATTCCATCTACATGACCCACGCGCTGATCTTCCTGATTGCGTTCGAGGTGGCAGAGCGGGTTTGGGACCTGCCGCGCGAGACCATCTTCAGCGCGGCTGAGATCGGGCGCATCTACGCGATGACGCCCTACGCGCCGTTGATCACCGGTGGGCTGTTGGCCTCGGTTGTCGCGGTGTCGGCGCTGACCTACCGGTTCATCGAAGAGCCGTGCCGCAGGGCCGTGCGGGCCTATGTCCGGGATCGCGGCGCAGCGCGGGATTTGGCCTCTGTGCCGGTTCAGAGACGCCGCTGACGCCCGCCTGGCGCCTGGGCCACAACGCCGGGATCGTTCGTCTTGCCGGACCGTGCGGCCGCCGCCGGCGCGACGGCGTGCAAATTTCGCAACCTAGGCCTGTTGACAGGCGATAGCGGTTTCCTTACATGCGCCCCGTTATCACTCAGCTGTGATGAGTGCTAATACCGAAATCAACATGAACGAAGGAGCGTTCAGAGATGGCATTCACTCCGTTGCATGACCGTGTGCTGGTCCGCCGCGTGGAATCCGACGAAAAGACCGCTGGCGGCCTGATCATCCCCGACAGCGCGAAAGAAAAACCCGCCGAGGGCGAAGTCGTCGCCGTTGGCGCCGGCGCCAAGGACGACGACGGCGATCGCATCGCGATGGACGTCAAAGCCGGCGACAAGATCTTGTTCGGCAAGTGGTCGGGCACCGAGATCACGCTGGAAGGCGAAGAACTGCTGATCATGAAGGAAAGCGACATCCTGGGCATCATCGCCTAAGGACCCTGCTTCCTGCCGATAGGTGCGCAGACCGCGCACCCTCCCTCAAATCTCAGACATTCAGGAGAAGCCAACATGGCTGCTAAGGACGTCAAATTCGAAACCGATGCCCGCAACCGCATGCTGACCGGCGTCAACGTGCTGGCCGATGCGGTGCGCGTGACGCTGGGCCCCAAGGGCCGCAACGTGGTGCTGGACAAGTCGTTCGGCGCGCCGCGGATCACCAAGGACGGTGTGACCGTGGCCAAGGAAATCGAACTTGAGGACAAGTTCGAGAACATGGGCGCGCAGATGGTGAAAGAAGTCGCCAGCCGCACCAACGACGAGGCCGGCGACGGCACCACCACTGCCACCGTGTTGGCCCAGGCCATCGTGCGCGAAGGCATGAAGTCGGTCGCTGCCGGCATGAACCCGATGGATCTGAAGCGCGGCGTCGACATGGCGACCTCGAAGGTCGTTGAGTACATCAAGGGCGCCTCGCGCGAGGTCAAAGACAGCGCCGAGGTTGCGCAGGTCGGCACCATCTCGGCCAACGGCGAGCACGAGATCGGCAACCAGATCGCCGACGCGATGCAGAAGGTCGGCAACGACGGCGTGATCACCGTTGAAGAGAACAAGGGCCTCGACACCGAGACCGAGGTTGTCGAAGGCATGCAGTTCGACCGCGGCTACCTGTCGCCCTACTTCGTCACCAACCCCGACAAGATGACTGCCGAGCTGGAGGACTGCCTGGTCCTGCTGCACGAGAAAAAGCTCAGCTCGCTGCAGCCGATGGTGCCGCTTCTGGAAACCGTGATTCAGTCGGGCAAGCCCTTGCTGGTCGTGGCAGAGGACGTCGAAGGCGAGGCGCTGGCGACGCTGGTGGTCAACAAGCTGCGCGGTGGGTTGAAGATCGCCGCCGTCAAGGCGCCGGGCTTCGGCGACCGCCGCAAGGCCATGCTGCAGGACATCGCGATCCTGACCGGTGGCCAGGTCATCAGCGAAGACCTGGGCATGAAGCTGGAAAACGTCACCATCGACATGCTGGGCTCGGCCAAGCGGATTTCGATCACCAAGGACGAGACCACGATCGTCGACGGTCACGGCGAAAAGTCCGAGATCGAGGCGCGCGTGACCCAGATCCGTCAGCAGGTCGAAGAGACGACTTCGGACTACGACCGCGAAAAGCTGCAAGAGCGGGTCGCCAAGCTCGCCGGTGGCGTTGCGGTGATCCGTGTCGGCGGCATGACCGAGGTCGAGGTGAAAGAGCGTAAGGATCGCGTCGATGATGCGCTGAACGCGACCCGGGCCGCGGTGCAGGAAGGCATCGTCGTCGGCGGTGGCGTGGCCCTGGTGCAGGGCGCCAAAGCGCTCGAAGGCCTCAGCGGCGAGAACAGCGACCAGAATGCGGGTATCGCAATCGTGCGTCGTGCGCTGGAGTCGCCCTTGCGTCAGATCGCCGAGAACGCCGGCGTGGACGGTTCGGTCGTCGCGGGCAAGATCCGCGAGTCGGACGACGCCAAGTTCGGCTTCAATGCGCAGACCGAAGAGTACGGCGACCTGTTCACCTTCGGCGTGATCGACCCTGCGAAGGTCGTGCGTACCGCGCTGGAAGACGCGGCCTCGGTGGCTGGCCTGCTGATCACCACCGAAGCGATGGTGGCCGACAAGCCCGAGCCGAAAGGCGCCGGCGCCCCTGGCGGCGGCATGCCCGACATGGGCGGCATGGGCGGCATGATGTAAGCCAGCCTGAAAATTTGGTCATCCTGGATGGAATCCAGGACGATCTACTGGGGTCGCTTCGGCGGCCCCTTCTTTTGTTTCCGTCTGTTTGGCTTTTCGCAGCACTTCGTCCCGTAGCTCGGCAAGATTGGCCAAGCGGCTCGACAACTCCCTACGATCCCACCAATGGCGCTGCCAGACATCATCGTCTTCGGCGATTTCTATGGCCTTGATAAATGTGACCAGCGCCATAGCGGTTTCGTCGATTGTCAGTCGAGCTTTTTTGCCCTGGCCCGCTCCAATGAGCGATTGGGTCAACTCGACCGCCTTGCCACGCCTGGCCCCTCTTGTTCTGTGAAAGCCGGAAATGAAGTAACCGGCGACCCCGGCAATTGCCCCACCAAGAGCGAAACTGGTTGCAACGGCCGTCACCAAATCATGCGTGCTCATTGAATTTCCCCATCAAGAAGCTGAGCGTGAATGCTGACATCCTATCATGAATCTCAGATCGAAGCCGGATTTGCCGAGGATCTTCCCTCCAAGAAGTTACCCTGCCCTTATGGGGCCACTCAGAACTCGGAGGATCCGGCAGCCGTTGATGCCGCGCGTAAACCGATCACGTTGAAGGATGTGGGGCTCGTCGCTGGAAGTAGTCGACCAAAATTCCTGTTGGCGCCGAAGATGGCAATGGGCGAATTAGCGTCGAGAGAAATGGCGCATCGAAAAGGGGAAAGGTGGAAGAGTTAGTTCAGTTCATTGCCCCAAACCGGCCCTGCCGTTCGCTGCGGGCGCGTTTCATGGCGAAGACTTCCTGACGGGGGACCCACTTGTATTTCTCGTCCTCCAACACCTTGCCCCAGTAGAGCACGCCGCCGTTGCGCCAGGGATCGACGACGATGCCGTCGTACGGGCCGTCGCCTCTGCGGCTGACGATGGTGGTCGAATGCTCGATGCGCAGGTTGTCGGCGTTGGCGATGGCGCGGTGCAGGTCGAGGGTTTGAAAGTTTTCTAGGGCGAGGCGCGCCTCGATGTCGTCGGCCCAGTCCTTGCACAGCCCGCGAGGTTTGATCCCCATGTTCACCTTGGTGTTGTGGATCAAGGGTGGGTCGGTGATTTCATACGCGATGGCCAGCTCGTGGGTATGCTCGTAGGTGATGCGGGCGGCGCGGGCGGCCTCTTCGGGGTCGACCTCGGGGCCGAGCGCCCGGATCGCCTGGGTCAGCGCGGCGATGTCGGCGGGGCCGCCCGGCGGCGGTCCCTTTGTGGCGACCACGTTCGACGAACAGGCGCCGAGCGCGAAAAGCGCCAGAAGCGGCAAAAGGCAGGCGAGCTTTCGAAGGGTTTTCACCAAAAAATACCCGTTGAGTTGACCTGATCACGTGCTAGCGCGTGGGCGCAGATTTGTCGAGCCGGCGCCGGCCGCGGCCTCAAGCGCCGGACCGCGGCGGTCTGGCAATTCGACGCGGGTCCGCTAATTGACAATCGCGCGGCAGGGGTTGCATCTTGCGCGCGGAGATTGGGGGCAGCATGACCGTACTGCAGACAAACGAGCCGGAGCGGCCTGGCGGGTTTCTCGACAGCATCTTCAAGATCAACTGGGTGTTCAACGCGCGTCGCGATCTGGTGTTCCTGATCGGCTCGGTGCTGGCCGGCTGGGCCGTGTTCGGCCTGTCGACAGTGCTGACCGGCGACCAGATGCTGATGCTGTGGTTCGTTTGGGTGATCACGCTGGACACGCCGCATTTCTTTGCGACCTACAGCCGGACCTATCTCGACCGCGAGTTCCGGCAGCAACAAAGACCGCTCTTGATCTGGACCTTGGGGGTATTCCTTCTCGGACCAGTCTGTTTGATCGTGGCCTATTCTCTATACGGCTTGGGGTCCGGGCTGTTCCAGCTGCCGTGGACCTTCTTTGCGATCCTCGTAAGCCTTTGGGCCTATTGGCATATCACGCGCCAGCATTACGGCATCATGCGGCTTTATCACCGCAAGAGCGGCGAGACCGGGACCCTGGATTCCAAGCTCGACGCCTGGGTGCTTTACGGCTGTCTGCTCGTGCCGTTCATTGCGCTGGTGGGCCGTCACCCAAGTTCACGCGGGCGGGTCGACCTGGAAGGCGCGGTGCCGTGGTTCCCCGAGCGCGTCGACGGCCAGTCGATCGTCGGCTACTTCATCGACCTGCGTTGGGAGCATCAGATCATCGCGATGACAATCGTCGTGGTGGCCGCGCTGCTGACGATCTTTGTCGGGCGGCAGATCCAACGGCTGATGCGGGGGGAGAAACTGCCCTTGCCGAAGCTGATGTTCATGGGCGCGGTGCTGCCGCTGCACATCTACATCTGCTATTCGGACCAGATGCTGGTGACGGGGCTTCTGACCTTCACCGTGATCATCACGATCTACCACGACCTGCAGTATCTCGCGATCGTTTGGTTCTACAACGAAAAGCGCTATGGCGGGGAGCCCGCGGAGGCAAAGCAGAGATACGGTGCCGCGCACACGATCTCGCGCCGGCTATGGCTGTGGATGGGCTGTGCGATCGCGTTCTCGATTCCGATCTGGACCTTGGGATGCATGATCAATCGCATCCCGGTCTGCGCCACCGGGCCGGCCGTGGGCAGCCCGACCATCCTCGGCAGCACGGACTGGATCATCTTCTTCGTGCTCGTGACCTCGGGCTTCCAGATGCACCACTATATCCTCGACCAGTACATCTGGCGGCCGGGCAAGGACAAACGGCTGCGGGAAGATTTGAAGGTCGAGTCGGTGGCACGCGACTCGCAGCAAGTGGCAAGCTGACTGGATTACGGAGCCCTACGCAAAGACGAAAAAGCGCCCAGCTTCAGCCGGGCGCGTTTTCGTTTGGGCCGGACAGTGACTGCCGTCAGATGCGCAGGAAAGGCTGCGCGATCCGCGGCAGGAGCGCGTTGAATTTCAACGGCGCGTCGGTGGCGGCGAGGCAGATGCAATCGGCGCCTTCTTCCGCGACCGGCGTGTGGTGCAGGTGTTCGTCGGCGACCTCGATGTCGCCGGGGCCGAAGCGGTCCTCTTCGTCGCGGAAGGCACCCTGCAAGACAAGCGTCAATTCGGTGCCGCGATGGCCATGGTCGGGGACACTGGCCCCCGCGGGGATGCGGATCAGCCGCACCGTAGCATTGGGCGACGTTTTCAGGATCGCCTGGCGCACGCCACCGCCGGCAGGGCGCCACTTCACCGCGTCCAAATCACCGCCGACATAGTCGCGCAACGGCGCCGGGAACAGCGCGCCAGCATCGATATCCGCGATGATGGCCTCGTCACCGGCATCCTCGATCAGCGCCATGGTGGCGGCGAAGGCGTCGTCATCCATTGCGACGCTGCCCACGTCCTCTAACACGGCGCCGCCAACGGCATCGAAGCTCGCCAGTCGCGCGCGGCAGTCGTCACACATCGAGATATGCGTCGCCACGACGAGGCTGAACGCCTCGGGCAAGGTGCCGGCGGAATACGCCATCAACAGGGCATCGTTCAGGTGGTGTTTGATACTCATCTGTCTATCCACTCATTGCATCGCATGGCGCAGGCGGTCCAGCGCCAGCCGTATCCGAGATTTGATCGTGCCCAGCGGCAGGCCCGTCGCCTCGGCGATCTCGCTATGGCTAAGATCGCCGAAATAGGCCTTTTCGATCAGCTCCCTCTGTTTCTCAGGCAATGCCGCGATGGCCTTGCCCAACCGTTCGCTCTCTTGCTGCAGGGTCATTGCGTCGGCCTGGTCCGGCTCGGCCTCGGGGCCCCAGGGAAGATCCTCGGGCTCGGGCCGGCGTTGTTTGCGCAGCGCATCGATCTTGCGGTTACGGGCGATGGTGAAGATCCACGTCGCCACGCTGGCCCGCGAAGGGTCGAACATATGCGCCTTGCGCCAGACGGTCGCCATGACCTCTTGCGTACATTCCTCTGCCATGGAGGCATCCGCCCCCGACTTCATCAAAAAGGCCTTCACGCGGGGCGCGAAATGCCTGAACAGCTCTGCGAAGGCCGACTTGTCACGGCCCGCATGCACACGCTGCATACAGTCGATCCATGTCGCGTCGCTCATCTCTGCCGTGCTCATACGAGACATCCTGGCCCGATGCGATCTAACCCTCGCAGCGTCAGAATACGACGGCGCCGCGACGGCTGCATCCGATTCCTTCAAAGTCTCGGCATTGTGCAACAACATGAACTGTATACGCAGGCACACCGGGACCGGATCACCGGACCGGCAAATTAATTTGTTCAATCCGGTCTTGGTCTTGCGCCGTAGACGAGGGGACAACGCGAGAGGCGGGAGATCGGCGGATGCCATTTGAGTTGAGCGGGGCGGGGATGCGCCGAATTGCCGTCATCGGCGGCGGGATATCGGGCATGGGGGCCGCGTATTTCCTGAGCGAAACCAATCGTGTGGTGCTGTTCGAGGCCGAACCGCGGCTGGGCGGGCATGCCCGCACGGTGCTGGCCGGCAAGCGCGGCGATCAGCCGGTCGACACCGGGTTCATCGTGTTTAACCGGGTCAACTACCCGCATCTGGTGCAGCTCTTCGAAGACCTCGACGTGCCCGTGGCGAAAAGCGACATGAGCTTCGGCGCGTCGCTCGACGGCGGGCGGATCGAATACGGGTTAAAGGACCTGCGCGCGGTCTTCGCGCAGAAGCGCAATGTCGCGAACCCGAAATACCTGCGCATGCTGCGCGACGTCCTGCGGTTCAACGCGCGGGCGCTGGAGGTGGCGCGCGACGGATCGATGACGATCCGCGAGTTCCTGGCCGAGCTGGGCACCGGCGACTGGTTCCGCGACTACTATCTGTTGCCGCTGTCGGGTGCGATCTGGTCGACGCCAACCGAGGACATCCTGGATTTCCCGGCCCGCGCAATGATCGAGTTCTTCCGCAACCACGCGCTGTTGGGCGTCACCGGGCAGCACCAGTGGTACACGGTGGACGGCGGAGCGCGCGAATACGTCTCGCGCCTGGAGGCGCGGATGGAGGCGCGCGGGGTCGACATCCGGCTCGGCGCGCCGACCCAGGCGGTGCGGCGGACGGCTGTCGGTGTCGAGGTGAAGACCCGGGGCGGCGACTGGGAGCCTTTCGATGAGGTCGTCTTTGCCACCCATTCCGACGACACGCTGCGGCTTTTGGTTGACGCCACGGGCGTCGAGCACGCGGCGTTGTCAGCAGTTAAGTACCAGCCGAATAGCGCGGTTCTGCATGCCGACGAAGGCCTGATGCCGAAGCGGTGCGCCTGCTGGTCGTCCTGGGTCTACACCGAGGACAAGGCCAAAACGTCGGACCGGATCGACCTAACCTACTGGATGAACTCGCTGCAGCCGATCCCGAAGGACGATCCGTTGTTCGTGACATTGAATACCACGCGCGCGATCCGCGAAGACCTGATCTACGACGAGGTGACGTTCCGGCATCCGGTGTACACGCTGGAGGCGCTGCAGGCGCAAGAGTTGATCCGGGCGATCAACGGCACCAACGGGACCTGGTTCTGCGGCGCCTGGATGAAGAACGGCTTTCATGAAGACGGGCTGGCGAGCGCGGTCGATGTGGTCGAAGCGATCGCGGCCCAGGCGCCTGTTCCGATGGCGATGGCGGCGGAGTGAGTATTGTCGATCATATCGCGGGCGAGACCTATCACGGTCGTCGCGGGGCGGTGGAGAATGCCTTCCGCTACGGCGTGGACTACGTGTGTCTCGAGCCCGAGGCAAAGGGACGAACCCCGTGGCTGTTTTCGCGCAACCGGGGCAATCTGACGTCCCTGCACGACAGCGACCATGGCGGTGCGCCGAAAGACGGGCGCGGGGTGGCCTGGGTGCGTGACGTACTGGCCGCGAATGACCTACCGTCGGATGGCCGTATTCTGCTGTTGGCGCAGCCGCGGGTGCTGGGGCACGTGTTCAACCCGGTCAGCTTTTGGCTGATCTACGACGCCAACGACGTATTGCGAGCGGTGATCGCTGAGGTCACCAATACGTTCGGCGACCGTCACTCTTATCTGTGCCATCACGTCAACCTGCTGCCGATCACCCGACAAGACAGCCTGCAGGCGAAGAAGATTTTCCACGTCTCGCCGTTCCAGCCGGTCGAGGGCGACTACAGCTTCCGCTTCGATATCCGCGACGACCGGATCGGGATCTGGATCGACTATCGCACGGGCAACGGCGGGCTGATCGCCACGCTGACCGGCAAGCGGCGGCCGTTGACCAATGGCGCAATCCTGCGGGCCTGCCTGCGCAGGCCGTTCGGGTCGCGCCGGGTGCTTGGGTTGATCCACTGGCAGGCGCTGAAGCTATGGTGGAAGGGCGCGGTCTATCGGGTACGGCCGGAGCCGCCCGCCGAGGATGTATCGCGGTGAGCAACGCGCGCGGGCATAATCTGGGCGGCTATGCGCTGTTCGCGGCGATGCTGGCGAGTGCCGGCCTGCCGATCTATATCCACGCGCCGAAGTTCTACGTGGATCAATACGGGGTGAGCTTGGCCGCCCTGGGCGGCGTGCTGTTCGTGCTGCGGCTTTTTGATTTCGTGCAGGACCCGGTTCTGGGCTGGCTGGCCGAGAAAGGCCGGGCGCGGCGGGGCCTGTGGATCGCGGTTGCGGTGGCGGTGATGGCGCTGGCGATGGTCGGGTTGTTTGCGGTCGCGCCGCCCTTCGCGCCGCTTCTCTGGTTCGGGCTGACGCTGACCGCGCTGTTCACGGCCTTTAGCTTTCTGACAATCAACTTCTACGCCCAGGGCGTGCAGAAGGCGGGTGATCTGGGGCCGAAGGGCCATGTCCGTCTGGCCGCCTGGCGTGAGACCGGGGCGCTCTTGGGCGTGTGTGTCGCTGCGGTGGCGCCGACGATTTTGGCGGCGTCCTACGGTTCGCCGTTTGCGATGTTTGCCGCCGGGTTCTTTGGTCTCGCGCTGCTCGCCGCCTTTGCGATGCGGCGGGAATGGGCCGCGGGCGGCGCGTCGCGGCAGGCCTCGGGGATTCGCGAGGTGCTGGCGGACCGGATCGCGCTGCGGCTGCTGCTGATCGCCTTGGTGAACGCGACGCCGGTCGCAGTGACATCGACCCTGTTTCTGTTCTTCGTCGAGAGCCGCCTGGCTGCGCCGGGGTGGGAAGGGCCACTTTTGCTGCTGTTCTTTCTGGCCGCCGCGGCGTCCGCCCCATTCTGGGGCCGTGCGGCGCAGGCCTATGGCCCGAAAGCGGCGCTGCTGGCGGGCATGGTCCTGTCGATCGTCGCGTTCGGCTTCGCGGCGACGCTCGGGGCCGGCGATACGTTTGCTTTTGCGGCAATCTGCCTCGCCTCCGGTGCGGCGCTTGGGGCGGACATGACCCTGCTGCCCGCTATCTTCGCTGGAAGAATGGCGCGGGTTGCGCCGAATGCGAGCCAGGCTTTCGGGCTTTGGTCCTTCGTGTCGAAATTTACTTTGGCCTTCGCGGCGGTGACCTTGTTGCCGCTTCTGGAGGCATCCGGCTTCCAGGCGGGGGCCGATAATCCCGCGGCAGCACTCGCCATGCTGTCGTATCTCTACGCACTGCTTCCGTGCGCCCTGAAAATGATCGCGATCGCCTTGCTCGTCGCGACGCCAATAGAAGAGAACTGAAACGTGGAAACTGTCATCTGTCTGATGGCCGGGGCGGTGGTCGCCCTTGGCGGGGTCTTTCTCTGGACCCGATCTATGAGCTTTCCGGCGCAGAAGCCCGGCGACTATGCCGGGCTTGGGCCGGACTTCAACCTGCGTGAGCACCTGGACGGTCCGATCCTGTGCGAGGGCGTGATCTACGGTCCGACGGGCCGTGTGTCGTCTCGGTTCGTGGCCGACATGCACGTCACCTGGGACGGCAATGTCGGCACCATGACCGAGGATTTCCGCTATGACAGCGGAACGACGCAACAGCGCTGCTGGACGCTGACGCTCGGCAACGACGGGTCGATCAAGGCCGAGGCGCCGGATGTGATCGGCGCGGGCGGCGGGCAGGCGCAAGGGCCGGGTGTGCAGCTGAAATACCGGATCAAGCTGCCCGAGAGTTCCGGCGGGCATGTGCTGGACGCCGTCGACTGGATGTACCTGGTCGAGAACGGCACGATCATGAATCGCAGCCAGTTCCGCAAGTTCGGCATCAAGGTCGCCGAACTGGTCGCCACGATGCGCCGGGTGGAACCCGCGTGAGACCCTGGACCGGCAGCCGCTATTGGCTGGTGGGCGCGTCCGAAGGATTAGGGCGCGCCCTGGCCTTTCAGCTGAGCCGGGCGGGGGCTGAGGTCATTGCCTCGGCGCGCTCGGAAGAGCGGCTGCAGGCGCTGGTCGAAGAATTGCCGGGGCCGGCGTCGTACCAGGTCGTCGACGTGAGCGACCGCGCGTCGGTCGAGGCGGCGGCGGCGGCGATCGGAAAGATCGACGGGATGGTCTATCTGGCGGGGGTCTATTGGCCGATGGCGTCGCAAGACTGGGACGCGGGCCAGAACGAGATGATGGCCGACATCAACTACACTGGCGCGGTCCGGTCGGTGGGCGCGGTGCTGCCGGCGATGGTCGAGCGTGACGCGGGGCATATTGTGCTGACCGGCTCGCTGAGCGGGTTCCGGGGATTGCCCGGCGCGGCGGGCTACGGGTCGTCGAAAGCGGCGGTGATGTATCTGGCCGAGGCTCTCTACGCCGATCTGCGCGGCTCGGGCGTTGAGGTGCAGGTGGTCAATCCTGGCTTCATCAAGACCCGGCTGACCGACAAGAACGATTTCTCGATGCCGTTCATCATGGCGCCCGAGGACGCTGCCCGGGCGATGTTCGAGGCGATGAGCGCGCGCGGCTTCAAGCGCAGCTTCCCGGGCCTGTTTTCACTGTTGTTTCGGGGCAGCCAGTTTTTGCCCGATTTTCTGTACTACAGACTGTTTTCCAAGGCGGCGTGAAACGCATTGTGTCGGCCCGGGTTTCGCGCGACAGTGCGTGGAAGCGGATTAGGCCGGAGGGGCGGACATGATGCAGATCTCACCGAGGCGGGTCGTTCACGTCATCATCCGGGCGCGCGAAATCGACGCAAAGGTCGGCACCTGGGACCGGGCGAGCGATACCGCGGATGCCGAGACAATCTTGGAATCGCGGCGCGGCGATGCGACCGAGGCGGAACTGCGCGCCTTCATCCGGCGGCTGCCCGAGGACGAGAAGGCCGAGTTGGTGGCGATCATGTGGATCGGGCGCGAGACCTTCGAGGCCGAGGAATGGGACGAGGCGCTGGACACCGCGCGGGCCGAAGCGACGACACCGACCGAGAGTTATCTATTGGGGGTGCCGCTGTTGGCGGATTACCTGGAAGACGGGCTGGAAAAGCTTGGCGTCGATGTGACGGACCAGGAAGAGGATTTCCTCTGATCCGGGGCTTGGTCTGATCTGATTGAGGCGCCTGCGGCGCCGCTGGTTTCTCCCCATCCTCGCCTTCGGCTGCGGTGGGGTGAGCGGCGTCTTGGAAACGGTCCAGTGGACCGTTTCAGCCGCGAACAAGCAAAGCCCCGGGGCGCCCAGGATCTACGAAGTTCATGTCAAATGATCGACGACCTGTAAGTGCTGGGATTGTGTGTCGACCTCATCCATCCAGCGGATCACGAGTTTCGGATCCGACGGGGCGGCGGTGACGCCGGGGTGGATGTCGTGGGTCAGCACCGCCTCGACGGCCAGCGCGACCGGTGTCGAGACCAGGCGGGCCATTGCGGTGCCGCGGGCGTCGCCCCAGGCGTCCATCGCGTAGGTCTTGTGATAGACCGTGCGACCGTGGTCGCGGGCCTCGAGCGCGACGCAAAGCACCACACGGTCGGGTTCGTCCTTGTCGTAGGCGTTTTCGGCCCAGAGCTGGTCCGATAGCTCTTTCAATCGGGCCTCGCCCGCCGCGCCGTCGAGGGTCTCGATCTCGGCGAAGATGCCGGACCAGGCGTCGGCCCAGCCGTTCAGCCGAAGCGTGCCGCGGACGAAGTCTCGCACCGGCCAGCCTGGTTCGAAGCCATACTCGGCCATGAACGGCAGCGAGTCGCGGTTGGGGTAGACCTCGAAGGTCTCCGGCACCGGCAGCGGTGCGGTGTAGCTGGTGATGGCGTCCCACGGGTGGGCGACGGCAAGCTCGCTGAAGTCACGGATCGAGCGGGAGGGAGACCTCAGCGCCTTCAACACGCCGAGCGGCGACCAGCTGAACTTGTAGCGGAAGGCGTTGGTGTGTTTCGGAACGCCGCCGCAATAGCTGAGGAAGCTGAGGTCGTTCTTGGCGCTGAAGGCCGTGCTGGCCCGGTAGTCGGCCATCAACCAGTGGGCCATCAGGTGGTCGATGCCGGGATCGAGGCCGACCTCGTTGACAAGGCAGACGCCGGCCTCGCGGGCCTTGCCGTCGAGGGCGCGCATCTCGGGCGAGATGTAGCTGGAGGAGACGAAATGCGCGCCGTGGGCGATAGCCATTTCGGCAAGCGGGACGTGCCAGTCGGCGGGCAGCATGGAGACGATGATGTCGTCCCTGGCCATGGCCTGGGCGAGGGCGTCAGGGTCGAAGGCCGCTATATGGTCAGTGAGGTCTCCGACAGCGTTTCGGGCCTTCTCGACGGTGCGGTTCCAGACCGTGACGTCGTGGCCGGTCTGGATCAGCCGGCGCAGGCCGGGGATGGCGGAAAGGCCGGTGCCGCACCAATGGATGGTCATGCGTTTGTCCTTTGCGTTCGCGCCGGAAGAGTTTCATGCCGCCGGCGGGGATATTTCTAGCCAGATGAAGCGGGGAGCCGGGCGATGTGGTCGTCGAAATGCGCTTTGGCGCGGGCCCAGACGCCTTGGTCGAGGTTTTCGAGCGCAAGGAGCGAGGGGAGAAGTTGCGCGGCGAAATCCTCCGACGACTCGGCGGGCAGGAGCGAGGGCAGGTTGTCGATTGCGGTGACGTCGAGAGGCGGGGCGTCGTGGACGCGCAGGGCGGGCTGTTCCCAGGTGGTGACACGGTCGTAGACCTTGATCGGAGAGTAATCCGAGGTGGGGTCGCAGGCGATGTCACCGATCACGGTGAGTTGGCGTTCGGCAGTCTTGGCCTCGGCGGGGACGAAGACGGGGCAGCCTGGCTGGGCGAGGATGCAGTTGAGGAAGATGTCGTGATCGAGCACTTCCGGGAACGGGCCGCCATGGGCGGTCTCCTCGATGTCCCACCGCGTGGGGGCCATGCCCATGGCGACGCAGAGGTCCGCAGCTCCGGTGCCGACGCGACCCTTGGCGCCGATGATGATCACGCTGGGGCGGCGCGCGCCGAGGGGGGCGATGTCTTGGTGCAGGTCGACGCGGAGCGCGATGGAATTGCCGTAGACGCCGACCGGGCCGGCGATCTGGCCGCGCTGCTGGGCGGCCCAGCATTTCAGCGCGACGGCAGCTCCGGCATAGCCCGCCCAATAGCCGAAGGCGGCGACGCGGGCACCGTGTTCGTCGGTGAGGTATTCGAGGTCGTAGAGGGCGCCACCGCCGTTCTTGAAGCGCTGCAGCAGGATCTGGCCCGCCGGTTGGTCTTTGTAGGCGTGGCCGAACATAATATGGCGGTGTGCGAGGTTAGTGCCGTCCTCAGGCAGTTCCTTCAGGCCGAAGATAAGCGCGTCCGTCGGCGCATGGGGCCAGCTGTTTTCCGGCGCAATGGCGCAGCCCGCGAGACGGTATCCGTCGATCGGGATCGCTCGGTCTTGGCTCTGTTCGACGGTGACCGTCAAGCCGGCATCTACCAGCGCCTTGGCGCCGGCGGGGGTGAGGCCGACGCGTTGCTCGTGCGGACGCTGTTCGGCCCTGACCCAAAGATGTGTCATCGCGCGCCTCCTCTTCGGGGTCCGCTCTAGTGGAGCCGCCGCGCGGAGGAAAGGGGTTGATCGTTGCGAGGAATGCGCGCCGGGCCCGGCAGAGCGGCAATCCTTCGGAACGACTATGCCAAGGGTGTTTTGAAGGCTCTTGTTCCGCGCTGCGGGCGGCGGGGGCGGTCAGTAGAAGCCGATCATGCCCTTGAGCGAGGGTAGGACGGCGGCGGCGATGATGCCGACGACGGCGCCGATGCCAAGGCGGATCGGCAGGCGTGGCATGCGCGGGGCCACGGCCGAGAGGCAGCCGCAGACGACGGCGTAAAAGGCGAGCGTGATCGGATCCATGGACGCATGATAGCATGGGCGGCGTGTTTCGGAAGCGGCGTTCACTCTGCGGCGTTGCGAGGGCTTGACCTTGGTCCTTGAATCGGACCGAATGTTGCGCGACGGCGCGGTTGACCTTTGCGAAAGATACGTCATGTTGCGCGCCAGCCAACAGCCGCCCGCGGGCGGAGGGGCCGCCGGGCCAACCGGCGTTGGGAGGACGAGACTTGACCGACAGTTCAGCGGCTGAGGGCGCTCTGATCTCTATTCCGGCATTGCTTGCTCGGAATGCCAGGAAATACGGCGCGCAGCCGGCCTATCGTGAGAAAGAATACGGCATCTGGCAGACCTGGACCTGGATCGAGGCAGCCGAAGAGATCCGGGCGACGGCCCTGGGCTTTCTCAATCTCGGCGTCGCGGCGGGCGACCATATCGCCGTCGTCGGGCGCAACCGGCCGGCGCATTATATGACGATGGTGGCGGCGCAGATGGTGGGGGCAATTCCGGTGCCGCTGTACCAGGACGCGGTGGCCGAAGAGATGGCCTATGTGCTCGACCATTGCGGCGCGCGGTTTGTGGTCTGCGGCGACCAGGAGCAGGTCGACAAGGTCATCGAGGTGCAGGAGACGATCCATCACATCGAGCATGTGATCTACAACGACAAGCGGGGGATGCGGAAATACGACCACACGCATCTCAACTGGCTGCACGACATCCAGGCCGAGGGGCGGGCGAGCCACGCGCGCTTCGAGGACGAACTCGCTGCCCGCATCGCGGCGATCGGTTATGACGACACCTGCGTGATGCTATACACGTCAGGGACCACCGGTCGACCCAAGGGCGTGGTCTTGTCGAACCGCAATATCGTCGAGGCCTCGAAATCGTCGTCGGACTTCGACCACCTCACCCATGACGAACAGATCCTGGCCTATCTGCCGATGGCTTGGGTCGGCGATTTCATCTTTTCGGTCGGCCAGGCCTATTGGAACGGGTTCTGCGTGAACTGCCCCGAGCGGCCCGACACGATGTACGAGAACCTGCACGAGATCGGGCCGACCTATTTCTTTGCCCCACCGCGGTATTTCGAAGAACGCATCACGCTGCTGCTGATCCGAATGGAGGATGCCGGGCGTCTGAAGAAGTGGCTGTTCGATACCTTCATGGCGCATGCGAAGAAGGTCGGGCCGGATTTGCTTGACGGAAAGCCGGTTGGGTCGTGGGACAGGTTCAAGTACTGGCTGGGGAATTTGTTCATCTTTGGACCTGTCCGGAACCGCGCAGGCATGAGCCATGTGCGGGTGGCTTATACCGCGGGTGAAGCGATCGGGCCGGAGATTTTCGACTTTTGGCGGTCGCTGGGGATCAATCTCAAGCAGCTCTATGGACAAACCGAGGCGTCGGTCTTCATCACCAACCAGCCCGATCACGAGGTACGGTCCGATACGGTCGGCGTGCCGATCCCGGGAGTCGAGATCCGGATCGACGACAATGGCGAGGTATTCTACCGCTCGCCGGGGACCTTTGTGGAGTATTACAAGAACCCCGAATCGACGGCCTCGACCAAAGATGCCGAGGGCTGGGTGGCCACCGGCGATGCCGGGTTCATCGAGGAATCCAGCGGCCATCTGCGGATCATCGACCGGGCCAAGGATGTGGGCAAGATGGCCGATGGGTCGCTGTTTGCGCCGAAATATGTCGAGAACAAGCTGAAGTTCTATCCGAATATTCTCGAGGCTGTGGTGCTGGGCGCCGGGCGTGACAAGTGCTGCGCGATGATCAATATCGATCTGACTGCGGTCGGTAACTGGGCGGAGCGGAACAACATCGCCTATGCGTCCTATCAGGAGCTGGCGGCGCATCCGGAGGTCTACGCGACGGTGCAGGGGCATATCGAGGAGGTGAACAAGTCCATCGCCCAGGACGAGATGCTGTCGGGCTGCCAGATCCATAGGTTCCTGATTTTGCACAAGGAATTGGATGCCGACGACGGTGAACTGACGCGGACACGAAAGGTGCGGCGGGCGATCATTGGCGAGAAGTTCAAGGACCTGGTGGATGCTTTGTACGACGGGTCGGAGAGCATCTACACCGAGACCGAAGTGACCTACGAAGACGGCCGCAAGGGCGCGATCAAGGCGACCTTGGAGATCCGCGACGCCGCGGTGGCGCCGCGGGTTCAGCATAAGATGGCGGCGGAATGATCGGTTCGAATTGCCTTCGGCAATCCGACCGACTGGGGGACCAGCCCCCCAGACCCCGCGAGATATTTCTGGCCAGATGAAGGAGCCAAGCGGTGCTTGATGCGGCAGAGGGGTATGTGACGCCGGACGGGCGGTCCATCGGCGGGGTGCTGATGGAGATGAAGAACATCACCCTGCGCTTCGGCGGCGTGGTGGCGATTAAGGACATCACCTTCGACATCCGCGAGGGCGAGATCCGAGCTATCATCGGGCCGAACGGAGCCGGCAAGTCCTCGATGCTGAACGTGATCTCGGGGTTCTATCACCCGCAGGAGGGCGAGGTCTGGTTCCGGGGCGAGAAGCGGCCGTCGATGAAGCCCTATCAGGTGGCGCAGCAGGGCATCGCGCGGACGTTTCAGAACATCGCGCTGTTCGAGGGGATGACGGTGCTCGACAACGTCATGACCGGGCGGCTGACACATATGTCGTCGAACATGGTGGCCCAGGCGATTTGGTGGGGCTCGGCCGAGCGGGAAGAGACCGAGAACCGTGAAAAGGTCGAGAAGATCATTGATTTCCTAGAGATCCAGTCGATCCGGAAGACGCCGGTCGGGCGGCTGCCCTATGGGCTGAAAAAGCGGGTGGAGCTGGCGCGGGCGTTGGCGGCGGAGCCGATGCTTTTGCTGCTCGATGAGCCGATGGCGGGGATGAATGTCGAGGAGAAGGAGGACATGAGCCGCTTCGTCCTCGACGTCAACGACGAGTTCGGCACGACGATCGCGCTGATCGAACACGATATGGGCGTGGTGATGGACCTGTCGGACCGGGTTGTGGTGATGGATTACGGCCGGAAGATCGGCGACGGCACGCCGGACGAGGTGCGCAACAACCAAGATGTGATCGATGCGTATCTGGGGGTGAGCCATGATTGAGTGCGCATCCGCGGCGGGCGCGATGCGAACCCCTTGCGCCGGGCCTTCGCGGTGCAAGGAGACACGGCCGCTGGGCCGCGGGACGAACGAGGTCGCAAGCCGCGTCACCTTGGTTCTGAAATTGGTCTGTGCGGTGGCTTTGTTCGGCGCCGTGTCGACTGCGACGGTGCAAGCGAAGGATTTCTACGCCGAGGAAACACTGGAGGCGATTGGGCTTGTCACGTCGACTGTGCTTGGACCGGATTATGCGGCATTGCCCGAGAGCTGTAAGCGAACCGAGCCGGATCCCAGCGAAACCGACGGACCGCCAGAGGCGTTCGAGTGCATCGTCAATGAGGTCCCCGTTTCGGTTTGGGGGCATCCACGGTACTTGCGCAATGGCGAGTTTGCGTTCGTTTCGTATGTGTTCGAGATGTCGTCGTCGGCCGAGCAGGCGGCGGTATTCCTGTCTGATTTGAGGACGCATTCGACTGATTGGGGCCTGACGCCGCAAGCCGAGCCGGACTACAGCGAGGACTGGGCGATCACCCATCGATACGCGCGATGCGAGCTCGCCGATTGGCGGGTAGAGGCAATTGCCATCTACCTGAAAGAAACCGGTGGCCTGAGCGTTGTTGTCGGCGGTGGCGGGCTCGATTTCATTCAACCATGCGATGAGGACACCGAGTGATGCCTGAACAACTTCTCTTCGCAATGGAAGTGACGCTGAACGGCCTGATGGCGGGCGTGCTCTATGCGCTGGTGGCTTTGGGTTTTGTGCTGATCTTCAAGGCCTCGGGGATCTTCAACTACGCGCAAGGTGTGATGGCGCTCTTCGCCGCCTTGACGCTCGTGGGCATCATGGACGGACAGGTGCCGTTCGCGCATCTGATCAACGCGGTCTTCGGCACCGAAGTGCATCATTTTGGTTGGCATGTGCCGGCGGTGCTGGCGATCGTTTTCACGATGATCCTGATGATCATTTTCGCCTGGGCAGTGAATTATTTCGTGCTGCGGCATCTGGTGAACCAGGAGCCGATCATCCTGTTCATGGCAACTATCGGTCTGGCCTATTTCCTCGAAGGCTTCGGCGACATCATGTGGGGGGCGGACATCAAGAAGCTGGATGTCGGACTGCCGCAGGGCATCAACCTGTGGATCGACGAGACCACGTTCAACGCATTCGGCTACGGCTTCTTCATCGACAATCTCGACATGGTGGCGACGGTGATCGCGGCGCTGTTGGTGACCGCGCTTGTCGTGTTCAGCCAGTACACCAAGCAAGGCCGTGCCCTGCGGGCGGTGGCGGACGACCACCAGGCGGCGCTTTCGGTCGGCATCTCGCTGAACTTCATCTGGGTCCTGGTCTGGTCGGTCGCGGGCTTCGTCGCACTGGTCGCGGGCATCATGTGGGGGGCGAAATCGGGAGTGCAGTTCTCGCTGTCGCTGATCGCGCTGAAGGCGCTGCCGGTCCTGATGCTGGGCGGGTTCACCTCGATTCCCGGCGCCATCGTCGGCGGGCTGATCATCGGTGTGGGCGAAAAGCTGTTCGAGTTCCTGCTGGGGCCCGCGCTGGGCGGCGCGACCGAGAACTGGTTCGCCTATGTGCTGGCGCTGCTATTCCTGGTGTTCCGGCCGCAGGGGCTGTTCGGCGAGAAGATCATCGAGAGGGTGTGAAGCCATGCCGAAGCTGTTTGCGATTCTAAACGTCGTCGCCTGGGCCGGGTTCTGGGCCTTCGGCTATATCGCGCTGACCTCGGATGCGGCGGATAGCGGGCAGATGGTGATCGCCGCGGTGCTGGCATTTGTCGGCGCGGGCGTGGGCGTCTTCGCCTACATGAAGCTGGTGCGGCATTCCGAGGCTACGGGCTATTCGCAGCCGCCGAAGCGGGCCTATCCGGAAAACGAGGCGGACGGCGAGGAGGCGGCCTGAATGGCGCACAAGTCGCGCATCGGGGTGCTGTGCATCGACTGCCGGACCGACGATCTGGGGCCGGCGGCGGACTACTGGTCTGCAATGTTGGGAGTCGAGGGCAAGGTCGATCCGGACGGCAAGTATGCGCAACTCGATGGCCACGAGGGCTATCCCAAGGTGCTATTGCAGGCGGTGGATCACGACCCGCGGGTGCATCTCGATATTGAGACCGACGACAAAGAGGCCGAGTGTGCGCGGCTGAAGGGTCTGGGCGCGAAAGAGATCGCGCGAGTGAAGACCTGGATCGTGATGGAGGCGCCGACCGGGCACCGGTTCTGTCTTGTGGGTCCACAGGGCGACGATTGGCCGGGCGAGGCTAGGGAGTTTGGCTAAATGGAACAGTTGATGCCCGTGTTTCGTGGTGCGCCGGTCGCGATCTTCTTGTATGGCTTCGTGTCGAGCACAATCGAACTGATGCAGACCTGGGCGACGGTGGACAGCCTTCGGTTGATGTCGGAGGGCGAGGCCCAACTGAGGATTCTGACGGCGCGTGCCTTTGTGTTCAGCCTGGATAATCTGTTCTTCTATACCGGTCTTGCGGCACTTGTCGCTTTCGCGATCCGGTTCGAGCAAAGGAACACCTGATGTTCTACCGTGAAGCGGGCGATTTCAGCACCACCTACACCCAGGACAGCCAGACCTTTCCGATCGCCTTCGACCGGTACCGGTATTACTTTGTGCTGGCGGTCGCGTTTCTGGTCATCCCGTTCATCATCAACGACTACTGGGCCAACGCGGTCCTGCTGCCGTTCCTGATCTACGCGATCGCCGCCATCGGGCTGAACATCCTGACCGGCTATTGCGGGCAAGTGAGCCTGGGTACCGGGGGGTTCATGGCGGTGGGGGCCTATGCCTGCTACAAGTTCATGACCGGCATGGACATCTACCTGATGGGGGCGGACGGCGAGTGGGTGCGTTATGCGCTGCCGCCGATCAACATCTTCTTCAGCGTGATCCTGGCGGGGCTAGTGACGGCCTTCGTGGGGCTGCTCTTCGGGCTGCCGTCCTTGCGGATCAAGGGGTTTTACCTGGCCGTCGCGACGCTGGCGGCGCAGTTCTTTCTGGTCTGGCTCTTCAACAAATGGTCTTGGACCTACAATTACTCGGCCTCTGGCCAGATCAATGCGCCGACGCGGGGCGTTCTGGGCTACGAAGTGACCGGACCGACGGCCGAGCCGTGGGCGGCCTATCTATTCTGCCTGGTCTTCGTGGTGGCGCTGGCGTGGATCGCGCGGAACCTGACGCGCGGCTCGGTGGGGCGCAGGTGGATGGCGATCCGCGACATGGACATCGCGGCCGAGATCATCGGGGTGAACCCGCTGGGTGCGAAACTCAGTGCGTTCGCTGTATCGTCGTTCTTCGTCGGCGTTGCCGGGGCGCTGTTCTTCTCGGTTTATCTGGGCGCGGTCGAAGTGGGCGAGGCGTTCGGGATCCAAAAGTCGTTCCTGGTGCTGTTCATGATCATCATTGGCGGGCTGGGGTCGATCTTTGGGTCGTTCGCGGGGGCGGCGTTCATGGTGCTGCTGCCGGTTCTGTTGAAGAACATCCTGGTCGGCGGGCTCGGCTGGCCCACCGATCTGGCGGCGCATATCGAATTCATCATCGTCGGCGCGCTGATCGTGATCTTCCTGATCGCAGAGCCGCACGGGCTGGCTCAACTGTGGCGGCTGGCGAAGGAGAAATTGAGACTCTGGCCGTTCCCGTATTAGGGTGTGGCTACCGATATGGCGCCGGGCATCCTTTCGGCGCCGCAACGAGCTGAGGAACCAAGGGAGGAAAACTCAGATGAAATTGAAACTGGCAACTTGCGTCCTGGCGGGCGTGATGGCGGCAGGCCCGGTGATGGCGGACCTGGTGTTCCCGTCGCTGAGCTACCGCACCGGGCCCTATGCCGCGAACGGCATCCCGTTCGCCGACGGCTTCGCCGACTACTTCACCCTTTTGAACGAGCGCGACGGCGGCATCGGCGGCGTGCCGGTGCGCGTGCTGGAGTGCGAAACTGGCTACAACACCGAAAAGGGCGTCGAGTGCTACGAATCGACCAAGGGCGAAGGCTCGCTGGTCTATCAGCCGCTGTCGACGGGCATCACCTATCAGCTGATCCCCAAGGCCACCGCCGACAACATTCCGGTGCATTCGATGGGCTACGGCCGGACCAGCGCAAAGAACGGCAAGGTCTTCAGCCACGTCTTCAACTACCCGGCCACCTATTGGGACGGCGCGTCGATCGCGATCAACCACATCATGGATGTGGAAGGCGGTGACATCTCGGGCAAGAAGATCGCGCTGGTCTACCACAACTCGGCCTATGGCAAGGAACCGATCCGCACGCTTGAGGAACTGGCCAGCATCCACGGCTATGAGTTGAGCCTCTTGCCCGTCGACCATCCCGGTCAGGAGCAAAAGTCCCAGTGGCTGCAGATCCGCCGCGAAAAGCCCGACTACGTGCTGATGTGGGGCTGGGGCGTGATGAACCAGGTCGCGATCCAGGAAGCCGCGAATATCCGGTTCCCGATGGAGAACTTCATCGGCATCTGGTGGTCAGGGTCGGAAAACGACGTGCTGCCAGTGGGTGACGGTGCGGACGGCTACAAGGCGCTGGCACTGGCGAACCCGGGCGGCGACTATCCGATCTATGCCGACATGGAACAGTACGTCTATTCAACCGGCAAGGCCGCCGGCGCGGGCGACCAGGCGAAGACCGTGCTTTACAATCGCGGCATGTATGCCGCTCTGCTGGCTGCCGAAGCCGCGGCCAAGGCGCAGGAAATCCACGGTGTGGCCGACATCACGCCGGCGATGATGCGCGACGGCATGGAAGCGCTGGAGATCACCGAGGCGCGCATGGCCGAGCTTGGCCTGCCCGATTTCGGCCCTGCCTTCAGCGTGACCTGCGAAAACCATGGCGGTGCCGGGCTGGGCAAGGTGCAGCAGTGGGATGTGGCCGCCGGTGAGTGGAAGGTCATCACCGACTGGATCGAGTCCGACAAGGCCGTGATCGAGCCTTTGATCATGGAAGACTCGATGGCGTTCGCTGCCGAGAACAACATCCAGGAACGCTGCAACTAGGCGATTCTGGCCCGTCCCCTGCGCGGGGGGCGGGCCGCTTTGTCCCTTTTCCAAGCTGCTTGACTTGATGCGACTGCGCCGCCGGATGATGCTGACCCTGGCCGCCCTGGCGGGGCTGGCGGGCTGCGCGGGACCCGAGATCGTCAACCGGGCCTGTCCCGGGTTGGTGTCGGGGTCCGGGGCACCGGTTATTCTGTCGGCGATGAATGGCGGGCCAGTGGGCGCGCCGCCGCCTGCGCCCGGCGAGGCCGTGGCGGAACGCATGTCGCGGCTTGTCGCTGCGCAGGCGGCGCGGACACCCGAGACGGTGATGGCGCAACCGGCTGCAATCGCGCTCGAAGCGCTCCGGGCGCCGACCCGCAAGGTGGTACGCATCAACCTTCTGGCGATGACCACCGGCGGGCAATACGGCGCGTTTTCCAGCGGCTTCATGACCGGCTGGACCGAAAGCGGCCGGCGGCCGGACTTTGCGGTGGTGACCGGCGCCAGCGCCGGCGGCGTGGTGGCGCCGCTGGTCTTCGCAGGGCCGGAGTTCGACGACCGGCTGCGGCTCAATGCCGGCATCGGCACCGGCGACGTGGTGCGCCGACGTTCGGTCCTAGAGCTTCTGGGCGCGTCGTCGCTGTTTTCGACAGCGCCGCTGCAGCGCGCCGTGCAGGCGGCGGTGGACGACCGGCTGGTCAAGGCGATCGCGGCGCGCTGGCGGGCGGGCAACGACCTATTCCTGGGCGCGACGAACCTGGACCAGGGGCGTTTCGAGCTCTTCGACATCGGCGCCTTCGCGGCCATGGAGGGGGTGCCGGCGGGGGTCAAGCGCGACTGCCTGGTCGGCGCGGTGATGGCGACCAGCGCGATCCCGGGGCTGTTTCCGCCCAAGCGGATCGGCGGCGATCTTTACACCGACGCGGGCGTGCGTCAGTCGGTGTTCCTGCGCGGCGTGCGTGACGGCATCCGCGACAGTGAACGCGCGCTCGGCATCGACGTGCGGGTGACGGCGACGCTTTTAGTCAACAGCGATCTGATGGTGCGCGTGGCGCGGACCGAGACCGGGCTTCTGGACCTGGCCGGCCGCACCTTCACCCTGGTCAGCGACGAGGGCTTGCGCGAATCGCTGGTCGAGACGGTGGATCTGGCGCAGGCCTCGGGCTGGCGGCTGCGCGCCGCGGTGGCGCCGGATTTCGAGACGCTTGGCTGTGGCGAAGACGATGACCTGTTCTCGGCCTGCGTCACCGACAAGCTGTTCGAGGCGGGCCGTGCGATGGCCACGGCGCCGCGGATCGCCTGGCTGAGCGGGCGGCAATTGAGAGATTTGGCAAGAAGGTTCTAGGCGATGCTGGACGCGGGAAAGACCGAAGAGACGCTTCTGGAGGTCAACAACATCGAGGTGATCTACAACCATGTGATCCTGGTCTTGAAGGGCGTGTCGCTGACGGTGCCCAAGGGCGGGATCACCGCACTTTTGGGCGGCAACGGCGCGGGCAAGACGACGACGCTGAAGGCGATCTCGAACCTGCTGCATTCCGAACGCGGCGAGGTGACCAAGGGGTCGATCACCTATCGCGGCGACAACGTCGCGCATCGCGACCCGTCGGACTTGGTCAAGCGCGGCGTGATCCAGGTGATGGAGGGGCGGCACTGCTTCGAACACCTGACCGTCGAAGAGAACCTGTTGACCGGCGCCTATACGCGGCGCGACGGCGGCGGCAACGTCGCCCAGGACTTGGAGATGGTCTATTCCTACTTCCCGCGGCTGGCGGAGCGGCGGCGGTCCCAGGCCGGCTATACCTCGGGCGGCGAGCAGCAGATGACGGCGATCGGCCGGGCGCTGATGTCGCGGCCCGAGACGATCCTTCTGGACGAGCCGTCGATGGGCCTGGCGCCGCAGCTCGTCGAAGAGATCTTCGGCATCGTCAAAAACCTCAACGAGAATGAGGGCGTGTCGTTTCTGTTGGCCGAGCAGAACACCAACGTGGCGCTGCGGTTTGCGCACTACGGCTATATCCTGGAATCGGGCCGCGTGGTGATGGACGGCCCGGCGGCCGAGTTGCGCGAGAACCCGGACGTCAAGGAGTTCTATCTGGGGCTCTCGGAGGAAGGCCGTAAGTCCTACCGCGACGTGCGCAGCTACCGCCGGCGGAAGCGCTGGCTGAGTTAGATGTTGCCCAAGCCAGTGAGGAAGTGACATGCCCTTGGTGAGCGAAGTAACCGAATTGATTCGGGAGCTTTCCGATATCATCAAGAATACCCGGGAAATCGTTAAAGCGGTTAACGACGGGCGCGCCTATCTGAAACGGAATCATCCAGATGCCCGGGACGATATGGAAAAGCTTCTTGGTCAGGTCGAACATACTGTCCGAGGGTTGTCTGAAGTCACAGCGGTCTTGTGCGCATTTCAATTCGAGTTCACCGCGGAGTCTCGGTATCTGCAGGTTTCAGAAGGCGAACTTGCCCGATTCAACGAGCACGTAATCCAGCAGAATAAAGACATTGGTGATTTGCGAGGGCGAATTCGTGAACTCAGGAGCGATTGTACGTCCATTCGAAAGCTCCGCGATAAACTAGCAAGTCGAGCGAACTCAAATGAATGGGGAGCGATGTTTTGGTTGCTCGGAGGTCGTGCACGCAAGACCGCATCTGATCTTGCGTCCAAGCTAAGTGACTTTTACGCCGATGACGCAATAATGATCGGCATATTCGAAAGAACGGTCGAAATGGCGGAAGACGCCCTGATCGAGGTCAGCGACCTCCTCGGGGCGCCGGGAGCGGCACATCCTTTCAACGCGCCAAAGGCGGCAAGTGCCTTGAAAGGCTACGCGTTGTTGTTCCGACAAACCAATCGTGACTTAGCAAGGTTGGCAGACCGAATGAGCGACGTCAGGAGCAAGTTGAAGCCTTAAGGACCGGCCTCCGCCTTCATCTCGGCGATGCGCTCCAGCGCTTCTTCGCGGGTGTTTCGGATGTTGGGGCGGAAGCCCTGGGTTTCGGCGCGCAGGCGAATGTCGGCCTCGGTCTCAGAGCCGGCCTCGTAGCGCACGGTGCCGAGCGAGCCGCCGAGGTTCAGCTCCTTGCCGCGCTTGGCCCATTCGACCCACGCGCCCGGATCGATGTGGCAGTTGTTGTAGTTGATCAGGAAGTACCACTTGCGGCCCGACGCCTCGATCAGTTCCTGCAGATAGTCGATCAGGTCGTCGACGTCGCGGCTATGGTGCAGCTTCAGGCCGCTAAGGTCGATGTTCATGATCTTTGTGGCGGCGTCGAACGTCACCCGCGGCTCGAAATCGGCGCGGGTATAGGTGGGTGTGTGAACGATCTTCTTCAGCCGGCGCGAGGGCAGTTCGGCCAGGCGTTTCAGCGCGCTGTCGCGGTCGGCGAAGAGATTGGGGTCGAAGGCCTCGGTCTTGGCGTCGCGTTCGATCTGGCGCCGCGTGGCTTCGGAGGCGTCGAAGCGCACCGAGCCCATGGAATGCGCCATGTTCAGCGTTTTGCCGCGGCGCGAAAAAGCGAACCAGGCGTCGGGGTCGATGCGGCTGTCGGAGTAGTTGACCATGAAGAACCACAGGTCCTCGCCGGTCTCGGCGATGCGTTCCTCGAGCCGGTCGTAGACGGCGTTGACGTCGGCGCTGTCAAGCAAATGCAGCCCTGAAAAGTCGACCTCCATCACTTCGATGTCGTCGTGGAAGGCGATGCGCCGGTCGATCTCTTCGGGGGTAAGCGCAGGGTGGTCGTGCAAGGCGGCCGGGGTCATCAAGTTCTCCTTCGTCGCGCGGGGCGCGTCGGCCCCATTTCCCTCCCGCTGGGGCCGCGTCGTATTCAAGCTTGCGATTGCATACAATTGTTTACAATGTCGCGGCGGGGGCGTGCCGGGGCCCGGGCGCCCGACAGCGACAAGGATCGACCATGACCGGACATTTCGACGCCCTCGAAACCCGCAGCGCCGACCAGCGCGCCGCCGATCTGGCGCGGGACCTGCCGCGGCAGGTGGCGCAGGCCAAGGCGAAAGCGCCGGCCCTGGCGGAGCTTCTGCGCGACGTCGATCCTGAAGACGTGACCAGCCGCGCCGCATTGGCGGCCCTGCCGGTGATCCGAAAGTCCGAGCTGGGCGCGGCGCAGAAGGCCGCGCCGCCCTTCGGCGGATTTACCACGCGCGGCGTGACCACCTTCGCGCATGTGTTCCAAAGCCCAGGACCGATCTACGAACCCGGGCGTTTAGGTGACGACTGGTACCGGATGGGGCGGTTTCTGGCGGCCCTGGGGATCGGCCGCGGCGACATCGTGCAGAACTGTTTCAGCTATCACATGACACCTGCGGGGATGATGTTCGAAAGCGGCGCGCGGGCGGTCGGCGCGACAGTGTTCCCCGCCGGCACCGGGCAAACCGAGCTGCAGGCGCAAGCCGCGCATGACATCGGCATCACCGCCTATGCCGGAACGCCCGACTACCTGAAGGTGATTCTGGACAAGGCCGCCGAGATGGGCCTGCCGCTGCAGATCACCAAGGCGGCGGTGGGCGGCGGCGCGCTATTCCCGTCGCTGCGGCAAGAATATGCCGACCGCGGCATCCTATGCCTGCAGCTTTATGGCACCGCCGATCTGGGCAACATCGCCTACGAGAGCCCGGCGATGGAGGGTATGATCGTCGACGAGGGCGTGATCGTCGAGATCGTGACGCCGGGCACTGGCGATCCGGTGGCCGAGGGCGAGGTCGGCGAGGTCGTGGTCACCACGCTAAACCCCGACTACCCGCTGATCCGCTTCGCCACCGGGGACCTTTCGGCGGTTCTTCCCGGTGAATCGCCCTGCGGGCGCAGCAATATGCGGATCAAGGGCTGGATGGGCCGCGCCGACCAGACGGCGAAGATCAAGGGTATGTTCGTGCGCCCCGAACAGGTCGCGGCGCTGGTGGCGCGGCATGACGAGGTGGCCAGGGCCCGGGTGGTGGTGACGCGAAAGGGTCAGCAGGACGTGATGACTGTGCTGATGGAGACCGACGCTCAGGAGACGGCGGCCTATGAAGCATCCGTCGCGGCGGTGCTGAAGCTAAAAGGCCAGGTCGAACTTGTCGCTAAGGGATCGCTGCCAAACGATGGTAAGGTGATAGACGACCAACGCAGTTACGACTGACCCCGAAGAGGGTCGGCCAAGGGGGGGAGAACCATGAGGAACTCGATCATTCGCTGGGTCCTGGCATCCGCGATGGGCTTGGCGGCGCCGGCGGCGCTGGCAGAGGATCTGGCTTTGATCGTCGCCAACGGGATTTACGACTTCCACGACAACCCTCGTGGTGGTCGGGCCGTGCTGAGCCTGGTGCCCGACCTCGAAGTTGCCGGCTATAGCGTCGTCGCATTCCGCAATCTCGATAGCGCGACGATGCTCGCCGAGTTGCCGGGCCTGCGCAAACGGCTGATTTCACCGGGGCGTAAGATCTTCATCGTCGCGGGTCACGTTTTGCGCGATCCGCGCGACAGCTGGCTTCTTCTGAGCGATGCCGAACGCCCGGATGGGTTTTCAATGGGGCGCTTTGGGTTGTCGCTTGGCGAACTCAAAGACCTTGCTTCGTCCAACCAAGGGGCCGCGCTCCTTGCCGTGTCCGAAAGCCCAACCGACCCCAAGGTCGGCAACGGATTCCGGAAAGGCTTCATCACCTTCGACATTCCACAGGGCGTGACCGTGGTCACCGGCGGTGTTCCGGGCGTCGTTCAGGTCATCCGCGAGGATGTCCTGCAACCGGGTCGGGTGCTGCGCGACGCCCGCGGGGATCTGCCCGATGGTGTTCGGATCAGCGGGTTCCTACCGCGTGCGACGGCCTTCACCCCTGCGGACGGTAGCCCGCCGTTTCCGCCCAACCCACAGGACCAAGCCAGGCTGTCGGAAGAGGCCTTGGGCCTGACCCGGGATCAACGCCGCGACATCCAGCAGGCGCTGACACTTCTGGGCTTTGATACGCGGGGCGTCGACGGGATCTTCGGCAACCGCAGCCGCCAGGCCATTGCCGATTGGCAGGCGTCGGTCGGCGTCGGCCCGACAGGCTATCTGACCGCCAACCAGATCGTGCGGATCGAGGCGCTCGCCGCGCAGCGGGCCGCGGTGTTACGTGCGGAGGCGGACCGTCGCCGCCGCGCCGAGGAACGCCGCGACCGCGCTTATTGGGACCAGACCGGCGCCAACGGGACCGAGGCGGGCTTGCGTCAGTACTTGGCGCGCTATCCCGACGGGCTATTCTCGAACGGGGCCGAGGCGCAGCTGCGCGAGATCGAGCGGGCGAAGCGGCGCGCGGCGCGGGCCGAAGAGCGGGTCGCCTGGGACGAGGCGGTGATGCAGGGCACGGTGCTGTCCTATCGGCAGTATCTGCGCCAGTACCCCAACGGGCGTTTCGCGCAAGAGGCGCGGGCGCGGATCGCCAGCCTCAGCAACCCCGAAACGCCGCCCGAGGTGGTCGCCGCGGCCAAGCAGGAAGAAGCGCAACTGGGCCTGAACACCTTTCGGCGGCAGCTGATCGAGGGTCAGCTGCGCTCACTGAACCTCGAACCCGGGCGGGTGGATGGCAAATTCACCGGCGAGACCCGGCGCGCGCTGCGGCGGTTCCAGCGCGCCAACAATTTGGCAGTGACGGGTTATGTCACCCGCAACACCATTGTCCGGCTTCTGGCCTCGGCCGTACAGCCTTAACGCGCAGGGCGCCTGAACGACAAAAGCCGCCCGGTTCCGGGCGGCTTGCCATACGGTGTCGCGGGTTCAAGTCCCCTGCGGGCCTAGCCCTGGCGCGCCTTGAACCGGCGTTGGGTCTTGTTGATCACATAGACCCGGCCCTTGCGGCGGACCACGCGGCAGTCGCGGTGCCGGTTCTTCAGCGAACGAAGCGAATTCCGGACCTTCATGCGCTCTCTCCTTTTGCGTGGCGCCCGCGCGCCTTGGGTTGCGTTTCGTGACCCGGGATCGGGCCGGATGGTGGGCGGTACTGGGATCGAACCAGTGACCCCTACGATGTCAACGTAGTGCTCTACCGCTGAGCTAACCGCCCGGATCGGCGACGCACGTCCTGCCCAAATGAACAAGACGCGGGACACCCCGCGCCGGTCCGAGAGCGTATAAAAGGGAACCGTTCAAGGTTCAAGGGCTTTCGAAATCGGCCCAGTTGCGGCTATATTCCCGCGCAGAGGAGAGCAGATGACCAAGGCGCCCTACATCTTGAAGGCCCCCACGCGGCAATCCACAAGCGTGGTGTTTGCCTCGCCCCACAGTGGGCGCGACTATCCCTGGTCATTTCTTCGCCAGACCGTGCTGGACGAGCGCGCGATCCGGTCGTCCGAAGACGCCTTCGTCGATCTGTTGTTCGACAGCGCACCCGACCACGGAGCGCCGCTTTTGGCGGCAACCGCGCCGCGGGCGTTCATCGATGTCAACCGAAGCGCCGACGAGCTGGACCCGGCGTTGATCGAGGGCGTGCGCAAGACCACGCATAACCCGCGGGTCACGTCCGGGCTTGGCGTGATTCCCCGCGTGGTCGCGAATGGGCGCTCGATCTATCGCGGTAAGATGACCTTGGACGATGCTCGGGGGCGTCTGCGCGACTATTGGCGGCCGTATCACGACAGGTTGAAGTTGCTCTTGGACGCCACCCAGGCAGCACATGGCGAAGCGATCCTGATCGATTGTCATTCAATGCCGCACGAGGCAATCGACTCGATCGGTACCTCTAAGGCGCCGCACCCGCAGATCGTACTTGGCGACCGCTTCGGGGCGGCGGCCGACCAGTATGTCGTCGACCGGATCGAGGCCGCCTTTGCCGCGGCCGGGCTGCGCGTCGCCCGGAACTCGCCTTTCGCCGGCGCCTACACGGCGCAGCATTACGGGCGGCCGTCGAAGGGTCAGCATGTGATCCAAGTTGAAATTGACCGATCGCTCTACATGAACGAACGTCTGGTCCGGCCGAGCGGCTCGTTCCAGGCGTTCCAATCCCGCATGCGCAGCATCATCGCCGAAATCTGCGAGATCGGCCGGCGAGACAAGATGCCTCTCGCGGCGGAGTAGATCAGCGTAACGCCCGCCCCTTCACGATCGCGTCTGTCCCGAACCGTGCCCGGATCGCATCGGTCGCACGCTCGGCCTCGGCCCGTTGCGCCGCCTGTGGGTCCAGAAGATCGCCCGACCGATCGGCCTGCTCGGCCGGCTCCAGGTGGCTCAGTCCGATCCCGAGCAACCGGTACGGACCCTCGTCGCCGACGATGTCAAAGAGCTCGCGCGCGGTCCGATAAATTCGGTCGGCGATCTGGGTCGGGTCGGTCAATTGGCTTTGCCGGGTCAGGATCCGGTGGGTGTGGCGCTTGAGCTTCAGCGTGACGACCCGGCCGGCGATCCCCTTGGCCTTGGCGCGGTCGGCCACCTTCTCTGACAGCCGCCAGATATGCCCGTCGAGGATATCCGTGCTGGCAGTGTCCTCGTGAAAGGTGGTTTCGTTCGAGATCGATTTGACCGGCGCATTGCGTTGTACCCGGCGGTAGTCCTCGCCGCGGGCAAGGTGATAGAGGCGCTCGCCGGAATGGCCAAAGCGTTGGCCGAGCGCCTCTCGGTCCCAACGGCGCAGGTCGGCGAAGCTACGGATGCCGGCCTTGTCGAGAGATTGCTGAAAGGACGGGCCGATGCCCCAGATCAGGCGGACAGGCTTGTCGGCAAGGAAATCCAGGGTCTCGGCCTGACCTATCACCGAAAACCCGTTCGGTTTGTCGAGGTCGGAGGCGACTTTGGCGAGGAACTTGTTGTGCGAAAGCCCGATCGATCCGGTGATGCCGATATCCTCTTTCATCCGCTTGGTCAGCCGGGCGAGCATGACGGCAGGAGGTGACCCGTGCAATCGTTCCGTGCCGGTGAGGTCGAGAAAGGCCTCGTCCAGCGACAGCGGTTCGATGGCCGGCGTCAGTTCCTCCATCAGCGCGCGGACTTGGCGTGAGACTTCGGCATAGACCTCCATTCGGCCGCGCACCACTTCGGCCTCGGGGCAAAGCTCGAGCGCCTTGAACATGGGCATGGCAGATCGAACGCCCTTAATGCGTGCGATGTAGCAGGCGGTCGAAACCACGCCCCTGCGCCCGCCGCCGATGATAACTGGCTTATCCCGAAGGTCCGGATTGTCGCGTTTTTCCACGCTCGCATAGAAGGCGTCGCAATCCATGTGGGCGATGCCAAGGCTGAAGAGCTCTGGGTGCCGGACAATACGGGGCGAGCGGCAGGCCGGGCAGCGTTGAACTGGAGCGTCGAACTCAACCAGGCAATCTCGGCACAGGGCGGGCATGGCTAGAGTATAACAGGCGCGTCCAGGCCGGAACATGGGCCAGATCGGGCGTAAGACGATTGGGTCAGCCTCAACGGCGCGCGGGCCAGCAGCATTCCGGATGAATCATGTTGTGGCTACCCAATAGAGCGGCACCGACTCATCTCGGTCGACGCGCAGAGCGCCAGCGTCAATTGCCGGGGTCTTCCGTTTCCGCCGCCGAGGACTCCGGCCTTAAGCACCACCACTCCGAGACTGCGCTGTCCTGTACAATCCTACCTGGCCTCGTCGCCTGAGATATGAGTTGAACGCAGTCAATTCCCGGTCGCACTCGCAGGCCGCAATTGATCAGAAGCGCGCTTCTCATTGGACGAAATATGTTGCTCCCAGGGGCCACAAAAAAACACTATATCTTGGTGTGCCGTGGCGTATCGCATCTGCCCTAACCTTCTCTAAAGGTGGGGAATTATTCTCCCGCGGTGTTTCATAGCGCCCCTTGAAATACCATACGCAGTGGTCGCAATGCAGGGGATAGGAAACGGTTCGTGCCTTGAACAAGGTTTCATCCGCGACGGTGAAGGCGGTGGAGCCCGGCAGATATTCCGATCGCGGCGGGCTTTGGTTGCACAAGCGGCATGATGGCGGTGGGCAGTGGGTTTTGCGGGTGACGGTACACGGGCGGCGGCGCGAGATGGGGCTGGGCGGGTTTCCCGATGTCTTCTTGAAGGAAGCGCGCGAGGCAGCAGAGAAATGGCGCGGCATGGTTCGACTGGGTCTGGACCCGATCAAGGAACGTGACCGCCAGCGGCGCGAGGATGCGCGCAATCTGCACCTTCTCAAGGATATCGCGCTCGATGCATTCGAAAGCCGGAAAGCGGACCTTAAGTGTGACGGAAAGGCGGGCCGATGGTTCACGCCACTGCGGCTGCACGTCCTGCCCAAGCTGGGCAAGGTACCGGTGGCAGACTTCGACCAGCGCGATATCCGCGACACCCTTGCGCCTATCTGGCACAGCAAGGCCGACACCGCCCGCAAGGCGATAAACCGCCTGTCGATCTGCCTGCGCCACGCAGCGGCGCTTGGTCTCGACGAGGACTTGCAGGCGACCGAATAGGCCCGCGCCCGTCTGGGCAAGCAGCGCCACACGGTACAGAACATCCCGGCGCTGCACTGGAGGGATGTCCCGGCCTTCTACCAGTCGCTGAACGAAGGCACCGTGACGGAACTGGCTCTACGCCTGCTCATCCTCACTGGCGCTAGGTCTGGACCGATACGTCACATGCACGAAGATCAGATCGACGGCGATGCTTGGACCATCCCCGCAGAGGCGATGAAGGGCCGTCTGGGAGCAACGTCCGATTTCAGGGTGCCTTTGTCCGCCGAGGCGCAAGCGGTCATTGCAGAGGCGTGGAAATTCAGCCGTGACGGTTTTCTGTTTCCCGGCGTCCGCAAGGGTGTGATTTCTGACATGACCATGAGCAAGTTCATGGAACGACGCGGTATGAGAGAACGCCCGCACGGATTTCGCAGTAGCCTTCGCGATTGGCTGGCAGAGGCAACAAGCGCTCCCTACGAGGTCGCGGAAACCTGCCTTGCCCACGTGGCGGGTAGCAAGGTTGAGCGCGCCTATCGGCGGACGGACTGCCGACTGACTGCGTCGCGCGAATGGCTGGTGAACTCGGGTCGCGACAGGCTATGGGCCCGATCATGCAGCTCAATCCTGCCCCGATAGCCAAATCACAAATTTTGTCGCCGAAGGATTGGCTTTGGCGCGATCCATCAGGCAGGCAAAAAACCGCGCTCGGTTTCTACGCTCCGGTTTGTGACCAGCGCGAGCTGCCCGGCATCGAAGTGATCCTGCAAAGGTGTCTCCCAGCCCAGGGCGACGCCATCGCCGTTCAGGGCGGCTTGCAGATACACCGTGAAGCTGGTGAATTTGTGCTCCGAGGCCGGCGGGCGCGGCGTGATGCCGGTTCCGGCGAAAAAGCTTGGCCAATCGTCGCCGTGAATGCCCTGTGTGAGATGGAGCAAGGACTGCTGTGACAGCGCCACAAGAGAGTTGCGTGCCGATCGACAAGGCGGTGCCGTTCGAGATCGCCGCGCTGCTGGGGTGCGCAGTGACCACGGGAGTCGGCGCGGTGCTGAACCGGGCCAAGGTTGCCCGCGGCGATACGGTGGCCGTGATCGGTGCTGGAGGCGTTGGTCTGTCGATTATCATAGGTGCGAAGCTTGCGGGGGCAGGCCGCATCATCGCTATTGACGCCGCGCCGGGAACCGAGGGCACAGCCCGCGAATTGGGGCCCACCGACTTTGTCCGGGCGGGCGACAACCTGGCCGCGCAGGTGATGGCGATGACCTGGCTCGGCGCCCATCATGTCTTTGAAGCCGTGGGTAAACGCGAACTTCAACCTACGGCGATCGACTGTTGCCGCCCCGGCGGACAAGTGACCTTCGTCGGTCTGGACGCCGACCTGGCCACCATCGACCTACCCACGACCGGCATCACCCAATCCGAGATCATCGTAACCGGGTCGATCTTCGGCTCGGCCTGCGCCAGCCGAGACTTCAAGGCCTATGCGCAACATTTTCTTGGCGGCAAGTTACCCATCGACCGCCTGCTCAGGCGGCGGTACCGGCTGGGTCAGATCAACAAGGCGGTTGCGGACATGCTGGCCGGCAAGCCCGGGCGTGGCGTGATCCTATTCGGGGACACCGGGCAATGACCGAGGCCGCGCTGACGTGGCTGGCCCGGTTCGTGGCCGAGGACTCGTTGACGGCCGACGCCGGAACACTGGCGATCGTGCGCGACGCGGTGATCGACACTTTGGGGTGCGATCATGCGGGCGCGAGAACCGACTTAGGCGTCAAATCCCGTGCTGCGGTCCGGGCTATGTCGGCGGAGGGTCCGGCACGGGTGATTGGCTCTGAAATGCGTGTCCCGCCCGCATGCGGCGTTCCTGAACGCCGTCGCCGGGCACGCGTTGGATTTCGACGATTGAGAGCTTCCAGGCAACACGCATCCGACAGTTGTGATGCTGCCGGCATCGCTTGCGATTGCGCCGCCCGTGGCGGCGGGACGGGAAGTCGTGAGCGCCTATCTGGCGGGGTTCGAAGTCATCGCGCGCCTCGGTGAGGCGCTCAATTTCGAGCACTACGATGCGGGCCGGCACACGACCGCGACACTGGGCGCCCTCGGCGCAGCCGCGGCTTGCGCCCGGTTGACGGATCTGTCCGCCGATACCACAACAAATGCGCTGTCCATCGCCGTCAGCGCGGTCAGCGGTTTTGCCTGCCAATTCGGGTCCGATACCAAACCGCTCCAGGCCGGGTTCGCTGCCCGTGCCGGGGTTGAGGCCGCCTATCTTGCAAATGCCGGCCTGACTGGGCAAGCCCATGTCCTCGATCATCCGCGCGGCAGGGCGGCTCTGTTGGGTGGGCTGGAAGATGCGCTGGCCTTTGAAGTCATCAAGGACGTTTGCCTGACGGGGACTGGGCATTTCCTGGGAAGCGGTCAGACCTTGGGCTGAATGCGGACCGATTATTACTACCCCGCGCACGCTGAGCGAGCGACGCCACAAGCTTGGACCGATGCCGGCACGCCGTCACTTCTGGAGACCGCGCGCGCACGGACCAGAAGATTTCCGTGCGGTGACAAGACCCCGGTCTTCGGGGCCGACCGAGACCGCGGCCGCAATAACCAGTCGATTTCCTGAAATTGCTCCGGCGTGGCAGCTAGGAAATTGAGCTTCAACTGTCACTGGTTCACATTTTTGATCTGGCAATCATTGGATCCATCGCTGCCCTTCATAAGCTGGGTAGCAACTTCGGCTTTGGGCTCGTTCTGGTCCCATGCCGCGCAACCCTCCGAGGTCGGCAGAGCGGGATAGAGCTGACGTACGCGAAATCACTCCGAACGAATGAAGACGGCAATAAGGCGACAATGATCAGTCGGCCAAGCTCTGCATTGAGGCGCGCCGTCTGCACTTCGCTGCTCTCGGCAGGCGGCGGCTCTACCTCACACATAAGCTTGAGGCTGTCTTCGTCCGTGTGGCATTCCCGAGCCTTCTCCTGTCACCCTTACACGGTCAGCTTAATGGCCCAGTCTTAGGTGGCGGTGACAGGCGGCCGGTATGGGCCGGGACCGACAGTCTATAACAACTCATCTCTACCTCCTTGCTGCGTCGCCGCATGGCCGCTGAGAGCCCGTTCCTGCGAATGCTGCGGGCTCGACGAAGGGCGGCTTCGGTGAATTCCGCCGCGGCGACGGCATGACGTACCCTCAATTTCTAGACCCACTCATTGAGAGTCTCGGACAATCGGCAACCTCACGTATGCGACGCTGTGAGAGATTCACCCAACTGTAGCGCCAGGGCGCACTTCTTTGACGCGTCCTTGGCGACGGTATCGTATCAATCAGGCTATGTACGCGATGTGTAGTCATTTTGCGCAGCTTGCGACGCCGTTTGGGTCCATCCGGAATCGCCAGACTCGCTTAGGAGCAAGTGAAGGGCCGTCTGAAGGCTGTCCTACTCGCAACGTTTGCCACGGCTAGGAGTACCATCACCGGAAGCGCGCATACCGTGCAGACGAGGGTGCCGCTCACCTCGCTGAAACGCTCAGCCGCACAATCGGATCGCTCAATAAACCGCCAGCTATAGCCTGATCGTCCCAGAAAGTGCGCACCGCAGATCATAGTCGGTGCCGTCTCGCGATCCGATCGAGATCGGTGAGGCGATGCTGGAACCGCGTCGCACCAGGGTTGCTAATGGGCCCAAAATACTATCGGGCTATCGGCATGCGACGAAGCGGACCGATGAGACGGATCCGCCGTTTCGCAAAAAACCGGCGAGGCCACTTTGGTACCCCCCCCCCAGTCGCGAGTGGACACACCTTTTTCTTTTCCTCCGCCACCTCGACCGCTACGACGAAGTTGGCAAAACCCGCACGCGCTCCGGCCTTAATGATCCCGATACCGACTCCACATGACCCTTGCTATAGGCATCACCGGCCATCGCCTCGAACGACTGCGCGGCGTTGAGCCCCACGTTCGGGCCCAGCTCTCCCGTGCCTTCGCTGCCATCGACGGAGCCGTCGGCGCATCCTCCGTCCAGTTAGTCTCGAGCTTCGCGGAGGGAGCGGATCAGATGGCGGTCGCCGCGTCACCTGAAAATTGGATTGTCGCAGCGCTCTTGCCGATGCCGAAGGAAGTCTATCGTAGCGACTTTCGTTTCCCGGAACTCGGCGTCGATCGCTCGCATGAGTTCGATGATGCTCTGATGCGGGCCGAGACCGTCACAGAGTTGCCTTTCGATCGTGACCGCCCCGCCGCGTATGCCCGTGCGGGGCACCTGATGCTGGCGCAGGTCGATCTCCTTGTGGCTGTGTGGGATGGAGAGGCCGCGCGCGGAATGGGCGGCACGGGGGAGATAGTGGCGGCCGCCCACAGAGCGGAAATTCCCGTGCTTTGGATCAGGCCCGATGGAGACGACGTCCTGCTTCTCACCAAGGAGGATCGGCGGGATGCGCTGAACGGCCCGCTACAGGCCGCTGTCAGGGAGATCATTAAGCCACCCCTTCCGCTAGAGACATACCCGAAGCGCACAGGTTGGGTCGCCTATGACGCGCTCCTCAGGCTTGCCAACAGCGAGCGTCCTCGGCGTGTCATCAAGCTCGGCGGCGAACCGCACGGCTGGGAAGCATTCGGTGCGGCCGTGCCCGAGGGTGGGCCGTTGGGCGAGCGGCTGCACACAATCCTAAAGCCGCGCCTTGTCGAAGCCGATACGCTGGCAGAGCGAAACGCTCACCGGTACCGCAGCGCCTATGTCATCGCGTATTTGCTTGCCTTGGTCGCTGTGCTCCTCGCGTTGGGTGGTATTCTCGCGGAAAGCGTGGATGTGAAGGCGGCGCTGGTGGCGGCGGAGCTGGCGGTGCTGGGCGCGATCTTCTGGCTAATCCGCCGCGGCCGAGAGGAGCGTTGGCACGAGAAGTGGATGGAGCACCGTCTGCTCGCGGAGATTCTGCGCCATCTAAGCTTTCTTGCTTATTTGGGGGCCTCGGCGCCTGCCCGCTCACCCCAAACACCGGACTGGGTGATGCGGCACCTGCGCGACACGTCCCGCACTCTCGGCCTGCCCCACGCAACGCTCGATGAAGACTATCGCAGTACCCTGCTGGAGGCCGTGCGCACCCATGTCGTAGAAGATCAGATCAATTACCACGCGAACAACGTGAAACGCCTGCGCAGGCTCGAACACCTGCTGCACGGGGTGGGCTTTGCGTCGTTTCTCGTCGCGGTGGCTGCGTTGGGGTTGTGGTTCGCCGTCTACCTGCTCGATCTCGTCGGCCTCGCGGACGTTTATGGGCCGCTAAAGGCGACAAAAGTACCCTTGGGACTTCTTGCGGCTGCGGCTCCGGCTCTCGGCTCCGCTTGCGCCGGCATCAGCTTCACGGGCAGCTATTCCGAGTTCAAGCAGCGCTCGCAGCGCACCGCCGCCCGGCTGCAGCATGTCACGCTGGACCCGTCGACATTCGAGGCCACCGCCGCGTCGCTCCGCGAGGTTGCTGCTGTGCTGTTAGAGGATCTCGGCGCTTGGGCGGATATTTACCGTGGAAAGGGATTGAACCTGCCAGGGTGACGTTTCGCATCGGCCGATGCGCCACCGTTATCCCATGTGTGACCGGTCCAAGGGCCTTTGTCAGCCAGTCACGAGCGTCGATCTTGTTGAGGGAAGTTGCCATAGTCTCACAGTTGGTCATCGGGCTTTCTTTCCTTCCGGCGGGATGGCCATGTGCGCCGGGCCGAGGGGTGTTTGCGAGGAGTAGTCTGTGCGGATGCCGAGCACGAGCCGGACAAGCGCGGCTTTGGAAAGGTCGCGTGCGAACACATCCTCTTCGCCGGCTCCGGCGGCGTCCTGGAGAAGCGCGGCGTGGCGGACGAGCCAGTTAGGGAACCGCCGGGCCAACCGGACAAGAGATGCGATGTCTGACGCGTGCTTCCGGACGACCTGAGATCCTGTTCGCCGACTGACCCGTTCCTTTGATCATCTCTACGGTTTCCCGAATCGTAGTCTTCTGTCAGGTTCGCGTTCATTGGCAGTGTGAGCGACAATCGACGCTGAGCGCGAACTGTTATTTGGGGGGTGACTATGAGTGAATCGACGTTCGACGACATCGCGCCACCGGCCATCCTTATTTCGTCACCTAGCGACGTTCAGACCGCGCGCGAGACGTTAGCCTCGCGCATTTCGCGCGTTGCCTCGAACCTGCGCATCGACATCGAGGGCTTTCGTTGGCGCGAATCTGCCAGCGACGGCCTGGAGTACCGCAGCAGCGAGACGATCCAGAACCAGATCAACGAGATTTTGGATGGCCGAACCGAGCTGACCTTCGTCATGTTCGGCGAGAAAATCGGCCACCCTTTTGGCCAGACGCCGCCCGAGGATGCTGCCAGCCTTCTCGAGGAATGGGAGCCGCTCGGTCTGACCTATCCCTGGCCCGATGAACCGGAAGCCATAGATGCCGCGCTGGAAGCCGGTAGCTTTCCGCTGACAGGGACCGTCTACGAAATGCTCGTCGCCTTCGGGGTCGAACGCCGAGACCGCAAACTGCGCCTCAAAGTAGGGTATGTTGCCGATGTTCAGGTTCGGGCCGATACCGAGTTGGGCGATGTCCGGTTCAACCAGCGCAAGGCTTTCGAGCGTCTACCGGGCAATCCCGGCTCAATCGAACGTGACGCGGCCGAGCGGGATTACAGAATTCAGACCCGGGGTCTCATTAATCTATTTCAGGCGCTGCAGCGGTCCAGTGTGGGGCTGGAGCCGCATCGCTTCGACACCGAGGAAGAAATGGCAGGCGCGTTCGGCTCGCTCGCGGAGAGCGCCTTGCGCCGTCGCGCCGCCGCCGCCCGGGAGGAACAGGCCTTCAAGCCGGATCTCAGCCATTTCTCCCTTGACGACATAATGAACCTGCCCGACCGCGTGGATCACCGAAAGCGCTTGCACGACAGGCTGCCGGGCGATGGAGAGGCCGGGCGCGTCCTCCTGCTCAAGGGACCCAGTGGCTGCGGGAAGTCGTCGCTTCTGCAAAAGGGAATTCTGGGGGAATTAAAGGGCACGCTCGCGAAGGCCATCCCGATCGCAATCCGCCCTACAGATTTCACACCGCGGTCCGAGCCAACGCCGCTGCGCCAGTTTCTCGGCCAGCTCCTCGATCTTCTAGAAGAGCGGGGCGTGGCCGGTCTGCATCGGCTCCGCCAGCCGGTGCGCGGAACCACCGACGACCAGCTCGAGACCACGGTAACAGGGCTATCGCGCGCGTTGACGGAAGGCGGGCTCAAGCTTGTGCTTGGCGTCGACCAGTTCGAGGAGCTTCTCGACAGCGCCTCTCTCGAGGGGCCCGAGGACCGGGCCAAGCCCGGTTCCTGGTGGCAGCTCCTCCGTTTCATCGGCCGCATAGTGCGCGAGCCGGGCATCTGGGTGGCCGCGACGCTCGAGACCCAGCGCACCGACCGTCTCGAGGACATGCGATTGGCTGAGGACGACGTGCTCCACACCGTGCAGGAACCGGTCAGTTTCGCCTCCGGCGACGTCAAGTCCTTCGTCCTCCACGTCGCCCGCGACCACGGCCTGCCGCTGGACGAAAGCGTGGCCGATGCCGTTATGAGAATGGCGGAACGGTTCGAAAAGGAACGCTCCGTGGCGACCGCCGGCCTCGCGCAAGCGTCGTTCTTGCCACTTCTGTCACTCTGGATGCACCGCCTTTTTGCCGGCTTTCGCGACCGCCTGGTCCGCGGGGAGGACGGCATCGCAGGCGTCTTCGACACAACGACGAAGTTGATCACGCCTGACGACGTGCTGCGGCGCGGTCTGAAGTTCGACCTTGAGAACCTGGTGGCCGATCTGGTGCAGGACGCCTGGAAAGAGGCCGATGCGCCGCTCGCGGCAGAGCTGGCGGGTTTGGGTCGATACCATGTCAAAGACAATGAGGCATTCTTCAAGCAGGTGAACGCGCTTGCCCGCGCTGGGCCGGACATCGCGCGTCTGACGCAGCATTGTGATGTGCCGAGCGGATTCGACGTGGACTTCTACCTGTCATCGCTCAAGCAACAGATTCTCCAGGCATTTCCGGGCGTTGAGAAACGGCCAGAAGAGCTCTCTGAAGACGCCCTACTGAGCATCGGGAATTTCTACAACGGCCTCATTAAGCTGGACGCCTCAGGCAATAAGCGACTAACGGAGATGCCGCGGCAAAGCTCGGTCACGTCAATCCAGAAGCTGATCGAGACGCATCTCAGCCGCCGACTGCTGGAGCCGGTCGGCGAGAATTCTGTCCGTCTCGTGCACCAGGCCGTCGTCGACAACTGGCGCCCTGCCGTCCTTTGGTATGAAGCCCGACTCGAGAATTTCCAACGCCGGCTAAAGCTGGAACGGCTTGCGGCGGACAACGATCCGGCTGACGTCGCCAACCGCGAAGGGATGATTGCCGAAGCGACCAAGGTGCTCGCGTACATGGCGCCGGTCTGGAGCGTAATCGATAGCAGCGTTCTAAGCGCTGCCGATCGCAAGTTCGTTGACTTCTGCTTGGAGGTCATCGCGCAGGCGAATGGCGACGAGGTCTTCGAATCGAACGGCCGGGAGACGAGCGTCCTTGCAATCACTGCAAGTTATGGGCGAGTCGAGACGATTGAACGCTGGATAGAGGCGAGACGACCGAAGGGGAGCTTCGACCGCCTGAAGGCGTGGTTCCTTGGGCAGCCAGAAGACATCGTGAATCGAAGACTGAAGCCGAGCGGTCAAAGCGCCCTGTTCGCTGCCGCCTGGGCGAGCGAGGACGGGGTCGACGTCCTTCTCCGTCACGGAGCCCAACAAGACCTAGTCAATGACGAAGGTTGGCATCCCATCGCCGGAGCTGTTCAATCCGGCACGATGGCCGCTTATTTGAACCTTTTGTCTCGATACGAATCCATCAATCCCGTTGTCGGCCCGGACGGTTTGACCCTTGCGCATGAAGCGGCACGCAGTACCCGCGCGGAACCCATGGAATACCTCGCAGCCCGGCTTCAGCCACCCTTGCCGGTGTCCAGTGAACACAAGACGACACCGCTCCAGATTGCGGCCAGCGCGGGCAGGACCAGGCAGGTCGAATTGCTGTTGCCGTTCGGCGATGTCGCGCTCCGTGACGCCAACAGCACGAATTGCCTCGATCAGGCCGTATACGGCGACTACGGCGACACAATCCGGGCCGTTCTCGACAGCCCGCACCTCTCCGATGGCGACCGCGTAGCTCTATTGACCGGCGAAAAGACCTCGGACGAGGAGACGGCAATCTCGCCCCTCTCGCTCGCAGCGGTCCTTGCGGCGCCAAAGGCGATGGAGGCGCTTCTCGAGCACTGCCCGAACCCACTCGACGAAGCGCATCTGGAACGCGGCCGCAACCCGCTCGAGACCCTGCTCTTCCATAACGACCGACCGTCCACGACCGGTTCGGATCAGGACCGTGTCCTTGAATGTCTGAATCTACTTCTCGCCAACGAGCACATTGCCAAAGCCCCCGTCCAGAACGCGATTGGCTTCACACGGCATCTGCCCGAAGCCAGACGAATCCTCGAAAACAGCTTCATCCTTGACGGCGACCTGTCGGACGCGGATCCAGCGGCACTCCTTGCCTTCGCCATCAGCCCGCGTCAGCGAGTTGCCCGCGCGGCCATAGAAAAGCGTCCCGACATCCTCGACCACCCGGTCCGAGACTCGAAGACTGGAGCGCACGAGTTGCTGGCCAAGGCATCGCCGGGCGTTCTGTCCTTCCTCTTGCGCAGGGCAATCCTGCCGAATCGCATGGACGCGGCCCTATTCACGCTACAGGCCGGTTTGCGCATCCTAAAGGATTTCAGCAAGGATGCGGACCCTTCGGACGACCGGTGGGCCTCGGCCCAGCGCGATGCATTCCTCGGGGTCGATCGCGCCATCCTGCACCCTCTGCTTGCCGAGCATCTCGACGAGGCGTCGGGTGATGAAATCCCGCGCCTGATAGAGATTGGCGGGGTCGACGGCGCCGTCGCACCATTCCTGCATCGGCTCGCCATTCGAAACGAAGCAGCTCTCTACGATCGCGTTCTATTCGGGATGACGACGCCGCTAACCGAGGACGCCTTCGGCCGTCGCCCGTCCGATCTGGCGCCCGAAGCGCTCCGCACCACCTTTACAGAGATTGAAACCCGTTACGACGCGCAGAGGTCAGTGCAATGACGCCGTTCGAAGTTCCGCAATCCATCTCCTCGTTTCGCCGCTACTCGGAGGAGGAGGCGTTAGCTTTCGCGCACCGGACCGGCTGGCTGGACGACGTCGGCGTATTCGACGCGACCCACGGAGTTGTTCAGGCGGCCCCAACGCCGTGGTGGCCCGAATGTCAACTCGTCACCATGCAGAACCCGGATTGGGAGAACGTCATGGGCGCCTGGGTTCTCGACGGCACTACAAGTCGCTTGGTCCGCCTTGATGGCACTTCTCCCCCGATTCATAGGCTCAACGCCAAACACGGTACGGCTCTGACCGCAGATTTGGCCCTGCCGTATCTCGGGTTCTTCTGCACCTTCGTTCATGGCGAGGAGGGCATGTTCGGCCTCGTCGCGTCGGGGCGAGAGGCAATCCTTCCCTCGGATTGGCCAGCGGACAAGCTCGGAAAGCTTCTGAAGCCCGCAAAACTTGTCTCAGAGGACGAACGCGGGTTCCGCGTGGAAACCTCGGTTGTCTACAGCAACGCTCTTTTCTGGGCCCATTTTCTCGTCCAGCGGAGCGGAATGAGCGAAATGTTGGAAGATGAGCCGCAGGCTGCCGATCTCGACACCAAGATCCGACTACGCCTCAGATTTGAAGACAAACCGGAAACCCACGAGAAGACTGCAGAGGACGAGCCCGAGCAGGTGCACTGACGAGCTGGGCTGCATGCGTCGACGGCCTTGCAAAGAGAGATCGACTGCTTGGCCGAAGTTGCCCGCCAGAGCCATCTCGGTCCAGCCCCGTCGATGCTATTGCGCTTTCCTCATGTGCACACAGTTCTGCCGACCCGCTAGGTTCACCTCAGTTCGTGTTTGCGACGATCTCAGATGCAACCAAACCAGAAGGTGTGAACCCAAAATTGATGTTTCAGGAAGCGGAGGGGACGACGCTAGTAGTTTTGAAGTCAGTGGCTGAGACCAATGGCCTGTCTTACGAGTTCCCCAGCCGAACATTCACTCTGGAAGTGCATTCATCCCTTGAGGCGATTGGTTTTCTGGCACAAAAAAACTGCGCTTGCGAAACAAGAAATGGGTGTGAATCCAGTGTCCGGATTTTTTCGCGATCATCTTTTTGTGCCCGATGGCAGAGAAATGGATGCGCTCACCGTCCTCGACCGACTGGCAAGCGGAACGGAATATGCAAGGCGCCATCAAATCCCCCAGTGTTGACTACCATGGACCGAATTGTTGTTACGTGCATCAAAGACCGGGTTGAGGAAGCCGCAATGCAGCGCCGGTGCCTGTTCTCAGCAACCGCTTTGGGCAGTTTACGAGAAGTAGGTAAAACATCCGCGCTCTGTTTCTGTATTGCCTCCGGGCGAATTCCTCATCTCTTGGACATAGTGGCCACCACAAAAAAGGGAAGAAAAGGGGTTATCTGGGTGGATATGAGCTGAAAGGCGGCCAGAAATATTCCGAATTTCAGATAGTTAGTCAGGGGATTTGGTGCCGCAGAAGGGACTCGAACCCCCGACCCCATCATTACGAATGACGTGCTCTACCAGCTGAGCTACTGCGGCGACTGGCGGGGGTTGTAACCATACCTTCGGTGAGGGTGCAAGGGTTTGGGCTGGTGGCGGAGGCCCGTGCCAGGATTGCGCCGCCCGGCGCTTGCAGATTGGTTGCGATGCCTGGGTTCTAATTAGAAATGGCTGTGAACGGACAGGGAGCCACTCGCGTTACCCATATCGGGCCGGGCGGCGCGCTGGCACTATCCGCTCACTATGCGACCGCTGTGCCGGGAGGTGCAGCTCCGAAACCGTGGGGCCAGGTCTCGATCCAGCTCAGCAGGTCGTCGAAGGCCATGGGGCGAGCAAACAAGAAACCTTGGGCACAGGTGCATCGCACCTCTTCCAGAAAATCAAGTTCGGCCTGCGTCTCAATACCTTCGGCAAGAACCCGCAGCCCGAGCTTGCGGGCGAGGCCGACGATCGCCCCGGTGATCAACTGCAATTCGGCGTCCTGATCGATCCCAGAGACGAAACTTCGGTCGATCTTAATGCGCTCCACCGGAAATCTCCGCAAGTTGGCGATCGCCGCATGGCCCGTGCCGAAATCGTCGAGCTCGATTGGAAAGCCCTCGTCCGCGAGGCGGTGGATATTCTCGATCACGTGGGCGGACCGGTCGTCGAGCATGGTCGACTCAAGGATCTCGATTCCAATACAGGCAGGGTTGATTTCGGCTGCATCGGCGGTCCAGATGAGGCGGTCGACGAGCATTGGGTCGCTCAGTTGCGCCGTGGAGACGTTGACGCTGACACGCGGGTCCGGCATGCCGAGTTCGTGAAGCCGGGAAATCGTTTGGCAAACCTCGGCGAAGATCTGATTGTCGATTTCTTCGATCAATCGCGAGTCCTGCGCCACCTGGATGAATTTGGTCGCGCTCAACACCCCGCGAGCGGGGTGGTGCCATCGCGCCAACGCCTCGAACCCGATGATCCGCAACGTCTGGATATCCACCTGAGGCTGCAGGAACGGCTGGAATTCATGGCGGGTCAGGCCCTCTTGGATTTGCGCTGACACGACGGCGGATTGAACCGCGACTGCACGCATGTCCTGGGTGAAGATCCGGCAAGTCGATCGCCCCGCCGATTTGGCTGCATTGAGCGCGATGTCCGCGTCGCCGATGATCTCTTCGATCGAAGCCGTCCTGTCTGGGGTCACGAATGCAATGCCGACGCTGGCCCCCACATGGCAGAGTTTACCGCGATAGGGCACAGGCTTGCAGATGGTGCGAACAAGCGCCGCCCCAAGCCGGATTACTGCCTGATCGTCGTCGCAGGTTTTCTTCGCCAATAGGAACTCGTCGCCGCCGACCCGCGCGGCGACCTCGAACGACTCGCCGCCCGAAATCAACTTTTGGGCGGTTTGACGCAGAACATGGTCGCCGGCGTCATGTCCCAACGTGTCGTTGATCGACTTGAACTTATCGAGGTCGATATGCAGGAACGCCAGGCGCTCGCCATCCGCCAGTTCGTTGGCGATGTCCTCGAGACGGGTCGACAATGCGCGGCGATTTCTTAGCCCGGTCAGGTCGTCGGTAAGGGCAGCGAGTCGAAGCTCTTCCTGCTGCATTTTCAGTTCGGTGATGTCGACGCGGAACCCGACTTGACCGCCATCCGAAGTGAACTGGTTGTAGGACCGGATCCAGGTGCCGTCCGCCAGTTCGTATTCCAGCTCGTATCCGCCGGTACGGTGTGTGTCGAGCACGGTCGCCAGCCACTCTTCCTCTCGTCCCTCGGCGGCAGGGTATTGCCGGTTCTTGAGCCCGTATCGCAGGACGTCCTCGTAAGTGTTGCCTGGGCGCAGCGCGTCGGCGGAGAGTTTGAACAGCTCTTTGTATCGCTCGTTGATCAGGACCAGCCGGTCGTCGCTGTCAAACAGCCAAAAGCCCGCCGGCAGCGCGTCGATCGCGTCGAGCAGCCGGCGCTCGGCGATCTCGGCGCGTTCTCTGCTGTGGATCTGTTCGGTGATGTCGATCCGCAAACCCACGCGGCCGCCGCCTGGCACCTTCTGTTCAAGGATGCGCAGCCATCGCCCGTTGCCGAGTTCCTGTTCGATGCACCGATCCGCCGACCGGTGCGCCGTAAGGCGTTCCTGCAACCATTCATCCTCGCGCCCAAGGCCAGCGGCGTATTGCCCGTTCGCTAGCCCGTATTTGAGGATCTCCTCGAAGGTCGCGCCCGGCACCATGGCGGCCGCGCTTTCGGGGTAGAGTTCGCGGTAGCGTTCGTTGCAGATCACCAACCGGTCTTCGGCATCGTAGAGCACGAAGCCGTCGGGGAGCGCTTCGATGGCGATCTGAAGTTGCCATTTGGCGTCGTGCGCATGGTCAGGATCGTTGGCGGCGTCATCCGGGTCTTCGGCGATCAGTACGGACAACTGGTCGTCGCCATCGAGTGGGCAGATGCGCAGACGCGACGCGCCTCCGGTGCAATCACTCCCTTCAATCTGGCCGAAAAACGCCTGACCGCTGGCGGCCAAGGTCTTCCAGTCATGATCTCGCAAGGAACCTTCGAGTGCGCCGTTGATCGAGACCACCTGATCGATTCGTCGCCCTCGCACCGAATCGATGCCAAGGCTCACATGGCTCAAGGCCGCCCGGTTTGCGAAGACAATTCGACTTGAGCGCACCTCGAATACGAACAGGCACTCTGTCAGATGGTTGAGAAGCTCCAAAGCCCAGCTGCTCACACTCGCGGGGCGCAGGTGACTTGTTTCATTTGCCGGTGCCGCGCCACCACTCCCAAACTCGCGACTTGACATAGAGGCGTTCCCGACTGCCCGATCCGCTGTCTCGGTGTCGCATAGCCGGGTTAAGAATTCCGGAAGCCTGCGAGAGAAACGCGGATCAAGAGATAACGCGGTCGCGAGGCTTTCGAAGGACTATGCACAAGGCGCAGATCACAGCGGGCCGAAGTGAGGAACTTGGCCACGCCACATCAGAGCGACCGCAGGTGACGCTATTCGAGCCCGCGAATGTTGACGGGCAGACCGCCGCGCATTGTCGCATCGGCAGACGTCACGATCAGGCGGCCCTTTGCATTGGCAATTCGGACGGTTGCCATTTCGGCGCCACGTTCGACCACCTCGGCCTTGGCCGCAATCAACCGACCCGCATCCTCATCGACAAGAAACACTGCGTTTTCGCCCAAGATCGCACTCGTCGGGATCATATACGACCCAGCCGCCGCGCCGTTTACGGTCTCAACCTCGACCGCCTCGTTCAGAAACAGCGCGGGAGCGCAGGCTGCGTCGACATCTACGGTCGCTTCGACGAATTGGTTTTCCAGATCTGCTTCTGTGTCGATCCGGGTAATGGTGCCGCCGCAGATTTCGCCATTGACCCGGGTGACGGTCACCGATGCGCCGATCGAGACCGCATCGGGCCGCCGTTCGGACAGCCGGCTGATCAGAAAGAACACATCGACGGCCTTGGCGTCAGGTACGTAGATCTGTGCGGCCAACTCGCCTTCTTGCACGCAATCGCCCACGTTGGCCTCAAAGCCGACGAGGGTCCCGTCGAAGGGCGCGATCAGTTCAACGTCGGCGAGATTGAGCTCTGCCGTCTGCTTGTCGAGCTTGCCAATCTCCAGCGCGATCTCGGCGCGTTTGACCGCCGCCTCGGCGTTGGCAATAGCCTCCTTCGCCCGTTCCGAGGCGAATCTCGCGTCCATGAACCGGCGTTCGACGGTATCCATTGTGGTCTCGTTGATGAGCCCGCGGCCCAGCATGATGCTATTTCGTTCGAACTCCTCGGCAACAAAATCCAGCTCCTGCTTGCGACGTCGGTCATCGGCGCGTGCGGCGGCCAGGGCAAGTTGGCGTTCCTCCACAGTCGCAGCGAGGTCCAAGAGCCGCGCCTCCGCAGTGCGCAGGGCCAGTTGCGGTCGTTGGTCGTCGAGCTTGACGAGAACCTGTCCGGCCTCTGCCACGCGTTGCCGTTTGGCGGGCTCTGAGATCTCCACGATGCAGCCGCGCGCCGCATATGACAGGCCCGAGATCGTGCTGGCACGGACAGTTCCGAAATAGGTGTCCGTCGCGTCGTCGGAGGTCTGCCCCAAGCGTTGCGTGTCGACGGCCAGAGCTTGCTCTTGACCTGCGGCAGGACCGAAGAGCAGGGTCGCGGTAAGCGCGAAAACGCTGCCAAACGCGATAACCTTGGCGATCGGCGAACCCGAGCGGCTTTTCGACCGAATTTCGGCGTTGGCTCCAATAGTCATCTTGCTTCGCATTTCGCTCGATCCTCGATGTAACCGGCCGAACTCGTCAAATCACTCTTCGTGCGGCTTAAGATGTGCAAAAAAGAGGTGCGGTCTGCCCGCACCCCTTTGCAGTTTCAAGACGGTTCAGTCACTCACATCCCCAGCGACGCCTTATAGAGCGCGATCTGGCTGTCCCGCCCGATTTGGTCGGTGATCTTGTCCCAGGCAGCGGCAATGGCGTCGGCCGTCTCCTGTGCGCCCGCGTACTGACCCGCGAAGCCCTTGGCCAGTTCATCTTCGGCGACCGAGTAGTACTGGAAGATGCCTGGGATGCGGGGCTCGATGGCCGCGTTCGGGTGGTTGTACGAATCCGCGTTCGAGCCAAGGTAGTCCTCGACGAAGGCGCGGTCGTAGCCGGCCTCTTCCCACTCGTCGTACTGGAAGTGCGACTGGCGGTAAGGCTGGAAGCCCGACGGATAGGCCGAGGCCCAGAGCGACAGGTCGCGGCCGCCGAGATGCGCGGCGGCCGACCAGGCGGCTTTCTGCTTCTTGCTGTCGCTGTCGACGGTCGCCATCACGTAGACGCCCCAGCCGATATAGGCCATGTTTGGGGCTTCGTTGCGGGTGTTCTCCCAAGCGCCACTTGCCGCGTTGTAGACGCGGTCGGACGCCGGGTTGATGCCGAAACCGACGACGTCTCCGACCACGCTCGTGTCAGACGTGCGCGCGTTTGAGCCGACGTCGCCCCACCACATCAGCATCGAGCCAGTGCCAGCGAGGAACTGTTGGAAGGCGGTGGTGCCCGGGTCGGCGTTGATCTGGTCGGCGGGGTAGACGCCGGCGTCGATCAGATCCAGCACGTCCTGGATCGCCTGCACCCAGGCGGGGTTGTTGACCATCGGCTTCATGGTGTCCGGCTCGAAAAGCCACGCCGGATTGCCGGGATACTTGGCGTACGCCGCGGCGCGGTTTTCCAGGAAATAGAAGCCGAAGCCGCCCCAACCCTTCAGCGGGTCGAGATAGCCGTGTGCGGGCAGGCCGGTCAGCGGGTCGGTCTGGCCGACGAGGTCCTTGGTGACCTGGTTGATCTCCTGCCAGGTGCCGGGGACGTTTGCGCCGCCGATGCCGCCGTCGCCGAAATAATCCGTGCGGTAGGCAAACGTGTGGCAGTCGCCGTCGATCGACACGCGGTGGGTCTTGCCGTCCCAGGTGCCGACGGGGGCCTGCAGGTAGCCCACGTAGTCGTCCATGTCGATGACGTCCTTGACCCAGCCGGGCATCTCCGACGCCATGCCGCGGCCCAAGACGTCGCCCTCGAACGGCGCGCCCATCTCGATGATGTCGAAATCGACGGTGCCGGTGGCGATCGATTGCTGCAGGCGGGCGTTATAATCGGCCTGGGCAAGGTCGATCCAGTTGATCGTGGCGCCGGTATAGGCCTCCCACGGTTTCAGGAACCCGCGGAACAGGAAGTTGTGCAGGTTCTGGTTGTTGAGGCCCATGAAGGTCAGTTCGACGCCGGCGAACTCGCCTTCGGCCACGACTTCCTTGATCGGCCCGAGGCACATTTCGCCGACCTTCTGCCATTCGGCGTCGCCGGGCGAGCCCTGGCCGACGCCGGGGATCTTGAGGATGGCGGCGCGCAAGGCTTCATGGCCGGCGGCATAGGCCGGGCGCACCGAAGTGCCGGTGAAGACGCCGCCGAGCGCGGCGGTGGCGGCAGTGGCGGATGCGCCTTTCAGCATCGTGCGGCGGTTGATCTTCCCGGACCGCACAATGGCGTCGTAAATGTCTCGTCTCATGATGTCCTCCCTGGGCTTTTCGTGTCCCTATTTGACGGTCGTGCGGAAGGTTCAGATATCATGCCGTGGCGTGATGGCCGCGTGCTCCCCCCGTCTGCCGTGTGGGGGCGAGTATGAGTGATGCTGACGTTGAGTCAACAAAATCAAATGCTAGCGGCTCAGCCGTACCAGGGCAGGCCGAAGGCAGGGTGCAACGCCCAGGCCCACCAGGAGTGGTTCAGGAACTGAGCGACGACGATCAGGACGACGAGTGCGAACCAGATCGCAATGAGGGCGAGGGTACAGACCGCGCGGGCGGTGCGCGCAGGTGTTTGGCCCGCCTCGGCGCGCTTTTGGGCCGCGGCGTAGAGGCGGGCGGACCAGGTGCGGAGCCACCAGTAAGAGGCGAAGACATAAGCGGCGACGGCGAGGCGGGCGGCGTTTTCGACCTGCTGGACGTGCTCGGGCGTGAAGTCGGCGAAGCCGGGGATGATGCCCTCGACGAAGACCGGCAAGCCGCGGGAGGCGAAGAGCGGCAGGGCGAAGAAGACAGTGGTGAAGGCGAAGAGCACGTGGCCCCAGCCGGTGTGGCGGACGGAGCGGCGTACCTCGCGCAATTCGAAAACGGCGAGCCAACGGCTGGTGGCGGCTTGGTGGGCGAGCGCCATCGGCAGGTGGATCATCACGGCGAGGAAGATGGCGATGCCGAAGAAGAACAGGGCGGGGCCGGCGAAGGCCTGTTCGTAGCCCTTGTTGAAGGAATTGTCCCAGCCGGCCCACCAGGCGAGCAACCAGGGGAAGCTGAAAGGCAGCGTGGCGAGGGACAACGAAATCACGGCGGCGGCGCCCTCGCGGATATTGGCGGCGAGGCCGCCGAGCAGGCTGGTGGGCCATCCGGCGCTACGGGGGCCGAGAATCCAGCCGGGGAGCGGCGGGGATTGGCCTCGGCGGCGCAGGGTCGAGACGCGCATGCGGCGCATCAGCCAGCCTAGGGCGAGGATCGCGGTGACGGGGGTCAGGCAGAGCAACGTTCCGAGGATCAGGTCGATCAGGCACCGCAGCGCGCGGGCAAGAATGCCGGCGCGCGGGACGGCGGGGGCTTCACCCGCCGTCACGGCAAACGCTCCGCCCGCACTGAGGGGTCAAGCGGTTTCGAAACGGCTTGAAAGGCGTTTGGAAACGCCTTCCTGGCCGGTGGGTTGGGGTCACCGGAACACCGCGTCTATCGCGCTGCCCTCCGCCGCCTCCGCGCGGACGCCCATGGTGGCGGCGATGGTGGGCGCGATGGCGCTCTGATCGATGGGGCGGTCGAGCACTCGGTCGCGCTCGATCCCTGGGCCGAGGATCAGCGCGAAGGTCTCGTGCGCCGAGCGGCTGTTGAAATGGTGCTGGTAGGGCACGTCCATCAGCGGGTTGGCGTCGCGGCCGCAATCGGGGGTGATCACGAACACGGTGTTGTCGCGGTAGAACGGATCGCCATCGGCGGCGGCGACGATGCGCGAGATCCCTTCGTCGATAATCGCAATCGCCCGGGTGTAGTGGCTGGCATTGCCCCAATGCACGTAATCCGGGTCTTGATAGTTGACCATGATCAGGCGGGGCCGCAGTTCCGCCATCGCCCGCACCGTCAGCGCGGTCAACAGCCGGTCGCCACGCGGATTCTTGAAGCCGCTGTCGCCATAGTCGCGGCGCCAATTGGCCCAGAAAGCTTGGATCGGCGCCGACTGTTCCGGCGCAAATCCGCGGTGATCGGCGGCCATCAACTCAGCACGCTCCTTCTCGACCTGGGCGCGCGTGGCAATGGCGAGTGCCGGGTCAGCGAGTTGCCGGGCGGTGCGATAGAGCTTGAACCGGTGCAGGCTGAGCATCTCGGACCGGTACGAAATGCCGTAATGCGGGTTCATGCCGAAGGTGAAGAACTCTTCCTGCGGGCGGTCCTCGCCGTTGATCAACAGGACCTCATGCGAGGGCACGTCGAAGGCCTCGCGGAAATACTCGAACAGCGTCGGCTCGGTCGGTTCCAGCCGGTCGATGCCGAACCCGGAGCCGACGTCGCGGTAAGCCAGGTAGCGGCCAGTGAGCAGATTCAGCGTACCCTCGGCATGGCTGGTGTCGACGCCGTCGAGTTGTTCGATGCGCATGTCGGGAATCAGCACGCCGCGCTTGGCCAGATTGTTCAAAAGGTTGGGTGCGTAGGTGCCCGAAGGATCGATCGTCTCGGCTCGCCGCACCCCACCGCCGAAACGGATCAGCACGACGTTCGGGCCGCGATAGTCAAGCGCCCGGGCCGGCCGCGCCAGCCCCGCCAGCGCCGACGCGGCAAGGCCCGCATTGAAATGGCGGCGGGTGAACATGGATTGGACCTCCCGAACCAACACGATGTTTATGTGTTTAACATATCGGGCGCCGCAAGTCACACCGCAAACCGGCGGGCCGTAGACAGCGCCAGCCGCCTTCGCTACCAATTCCGACAAAGGGGGGACAATGGCCGAAGTCGCGATCAGGGACCTGCGCAAATCCTATGGCGCGGTGGAGGTGATCCATGGCGTCGATGTGGACATCCATGACGGCGAGTTCGTCGTGCTGGTGGGGCCGTCGGGCTGCGGGAAATCGACCCTGTTGCGGATGATCGCTGGGCTCGAGGGGATTAGCGACGGCACGATCCATATCGGCGAGCGGCTGGTGAACAACCTGGCCCCATCGAAACGCGACATCGCGATGGTGTTCCAGAACTACGCGCTCTATCCGCACAAGACCGTGGCATCGAACATGGCGTTCAGCTTGCGAATGCGGAAGATGGCCAAGGTCGAGATCGAAGAGCGGGTGAAACGCGCGGCGGAGATCCTGGGGTTGACGCCATACTTGAACCGCTACCCCCGGGCGCTCTCAGGAGGGCAGCGGCAGCGGGTGGCGATGGGCCGCGCGATCGTGCGCGACCCGCAGGTGTTTCTGTTCGACGAGCCCTTGTCGAACCTCGACGCCAAGCTGCGCGTGCAGATGCGCGCCGAGATCCGCGAGCTGCACCAGCGGTTGTCGACCACGACCGTCTACGTCACCCACGACCAGATCGAGGCGATGACGATGGCCGACAAGATCGTGGTGATGCAGGAGGGCAATATCGAGCAGATCGGCACGCCGCTGGAGCTCTACGACCGGCCGGCGAACCGGTTCGTCGCGGGCTTCATCGGCTCGCCGTCGATGAACATGCTCGGCGGGACGGTGCGGCGCAACGGCGCATCGGTGGCGGTCGAGGTCGAGGGCGTGACGCTGGAGGCGCCGGACGATCCCGATCTGACCGACGGGCGCACGGTGACCTTCGGCATCCGGCCCGAGCATCTGGAACTGGCCGAGGACGGCCTGCCGGTGACGGTGTCGGTGGTGGAGCCGACCGGGTCCGAGACGCATCTGATCACCAAGTTCGGCGCGCACGAGATCACCGGCGTGTTCCGCGAGCGGCACCATTTCGCGCCGGGGCAGCGGATCCACCTGCATCCGAGGCTCGACAAGATCTATGTGTTCGACGACGCGACGGGGGAATGGCTGGCGTGACCGGGCGCACGATCCTCTGCTTCGGCGACAGCAACACCCACGGCACGATGGCGATGCGCGACCTCACCGACCGGCGGCGGTTTCCGAAGGACCAGCGCTGGCCGCAGGTGATGGCGGCGGCCCTCGGTGACGGCTGGGAGGTGATCGCCGAGGGCCATCCGGGGCGCAACGCGGTGTTCGACGATCCGGTGGAGGGTGAACATAAGAACGGTTTGCGGGTGCTGCCGGCGCTGCTGGAGACGCACCGGCCGATCGACCTCGTGATCGTCATGCTGGGGACCAACGACCTCAAGGCGCGGTTTTCGGTGCCGGCGAGCGACATCGCCATCGGGCTGGAGCGTGTGGTGACGGCGATCGGGGCTTCGGATGCCGGCCCGGACGGTGCCGCGCCGCGGGTCCTGGTGGCCGCGCCGGTGCCGATCGAGGAGACCGGGTTCCTGGCGCCGATGTTCGAAGGCGGCGCGGCGAAGTCGCGGGCGCTGGCGCCGCTTTTGCAGGACATGGCGACGCGGCAGGCTGCGGGCTTCGTCGATCTCGCGGCGGTGGCGGAGGTCGACGCGGTGGACGGCATTCACCTTGGCGCCGCGGCGCAGGCGGCGGTCGGCGCGGCGCTGGCGGGTGCGGTGCGCGCGGCCTTCGCGTGAACCCGACCAGGCGCCGCGAAGGGCCTTGTCACGGCGAAGCCCGGCGCCGTAGGCTGCGGCGCAACACAGAACGGGGGGAGATGACGCGATGCTGAAGGGGATCGATCCGCGGCTCAATGCCGACGTGCTTTATGCGCTGCGCGACATGGGCCACGGCGACGTGCTGATTATCGCCGACACGAATTTCCCGTCGGGCTCGATCGCGCGTCAGACGGTGGTGGGCGGGCTTCTGCGAATGGACAACCTGACTGCCGGGCAGGCGGTGGAGGCAATCCTAACAGTGCTGCCGCTCGACACCTTTGTTGACGACTTCGCCGGGCGGATGGAGATCGTCGGCGAACCCGACACCGTGCCGCCGGTGCAGCAAGAAGTGCAGACCGCCATCGATGCGGCCGAGGGCAAGCCGCGGCCAATGATCAGTGTCGAGCGCTTCGCGTTCTACGACCTCGCGAAACAATCCTATGCGGTGGTCCAGACCGGCGAGCGGCGGTTCTACGGCTGCTTTATGCTCCGAAAAGGCGTCGTTGGGCCCGATGCGTGAGTGAGAGGGCCTGAGCCATGGGCAAGATCGTCATTCTTGGGGTCTTCGTCGCCGATACGGCCTACCGCGCCGACCGGCCGCCGCGGATGGGCGAGACCATCCTGGGCAATTCCTTCGCGCTCGGCCCCGGCGGCAAGGGGTCGAACCAGGCGGTGGCCGCCGCGCGCGCCGGGGGCGACACGCATTTCATCACCAAGCTCGGCCAGGACACCTTCGCGGATATGGCGCTGGACATCTGGGCCTCGTCGGGCGTGGTGCCCGAGATCACCCAGCACGACGACAGCTATACTGGTGCTGCCTATATCTTCGTCGAGGAGGCCTCGGGCGACAACGCGATCATCGTCTGCCCGGGCGTCGCGCGCACCATTTCGCCGGATTACATCGACGGCCGCGCCGCGCTGATCGGCGGCGCCACGGTGTTCATGACCCAGCTGGAACAGCCGATGGAGGCGGCGGTGCGGGCGCTGCAGATCGCCCGCGACGGCGGCGCGCGGACGATCCTGAACCCGGCGCCGGCGGATACGCTGCCCGAGGGCATGCTGGCGCTATGTGACTACGTCACGCCGAACGAATCCGAGACCGAGGGCATCACCGGCCTGCCGGTGACCGACCTCGACGAGGCGCGGGAGGCGGCAGAGCTGCTGCTGGCCAAGGGCGTCGGCGCGGCGATCATCACGCTCGGCGAGAACGGCGCGCTTTACCACGACGCAACGCAATCGGTGCATGTCCCGGCGATGGCGGCGGGCCCGGTGGTGGAGACGACCGGGGCGGGGGACGCTTTCAACGGCGGCTTCGCGACAGCGCTGGCGGCGGGCCGCGACCCGATCGAGGCGGTGCGCTTCGGCTGCGCCACGGCCGGCATCTCGGTCACCCGCCCCGGCACCGCGCCGTCGATGCCGACGCTGCAGGAAATCGAGGCGTTGCTGGCGGAGGGGTAGAGAGCGGCCGACAGTGCGGGGTATGTGGTAGCCTCTGGTTGGCCGCGAGGACGTGTCGCCATTGTCAGGAGCCGTGCCCATCGCCAACCCGCGGGGTGGCGATCCGACGTTTGATCGGATGTGCTTTATGGCTGTCGAATCCGTAGGGCCTCGCGCGGTTCGCGGAGCTCAAACAATCGCCACCCCTCCGGGGCGGGTTGGCGATGGGCACGGCGGGGCTGCGCCCCTTGATTCCGTGCCCCGGGGCATCAAGCCGATGGTCCAACCCAGGCCGCAACCGCGCCCGCCAATTCGCAACCCGCTGAACGAAAACGACCCGCCCCCGGACTAACCCGCAACGCCGCCGTCTCGGCGTGGTGTGGCCTGGCAGGGGCAGCAGGACTCGAACCCGCGACCCTCGGTTTTGGAGACCGATGCTCTACCAACTGAGCTATACCCCTACGGCCGGGGCCAGGGCGTACGCATTCCAGGGTCGGAAATCAAGCCAAATCGCGGCGCGCCGGCTTGCATTTGCCCCGTGCCTCGGCCTTCCTGCATCCCATGACACCCCGCACCGCCGCCGAGTTCGCCGGGGCGCCCTGGCGCAAGGTCCGGCTGGGCCGGCTGAAGGACGCGAACCGCGTGCCGACGATGCTGAGCCGGCCGGAGCGAAAGCTCTACCACTGGCTGACCGCCGACTGGATGCGGGGGCTGGGCGAGGTGGTCGAGCTCGGCACCTATGTCGGCGGCTCCACCGCCTATCTCGCGGCCGGCCACGCGGCCGCCGGGCATCCGGGCATGATCCACGCCTACGACAAGTTCACCTCAAGCGAGGGGCTCAAGGCGCGGCTGCTCTATGCCAACGGCGTGCCGGAATTCGACGGGCCCGACATCCTGCCCACCGCGGGGCGCCTCTTGGCGCCCTGGGCCGACCGGCTGGCGTTACACAAGGGCAATATCGAAGAGTTGGGCTGGAGCGGGGGGCCGATCGAGCTGTTGATCGTCGACGCTTTCAAGAAGGTCGCGCTGATCGACCGAATGACGGCCGATTTCTACCCCGCGCTGATCCCCGGACAATCGCTGCTGGTGCACCAGGACTTCCTGCACTGGACCCAGCCCTGGCTTGTCAGCCAGATGCTGCGCCTCGGTGCGGCGGTCGAGCCCGTCACGATGGCCGAGCCGGACACGATGGCGTTTCTGGTCCGCGCGCCGCTCGACCCCGGCCGGCTGGTGGCGGCGCGGGTGGCGGCATTGAGCGATGCCGACATGCTCGACGACCTCGACCGCGCCCGCGTCTGGCTGGCGGCGTTCGGCCTCGACGGCCGGCTTGACGCCATGGCCCGCGGGTTGCGGCTGAACCCGGGCGCGCGCATCGCCTGGCGGATGACCAACCGCCCCTGGTGACCCACGCGTCCGTGAGGAGGATCGCGCCAGGTCTCTCGCAGGGTTGTATCGGTTGTGATCGGCCCCCGTCCTATCCTCGGTGCCATGGACAAGGAGATCGCCATGGACACCCGCACCTTTGGACGCCGAGCGTTTCTTGGCGGGTCCGCTGTCTCTGCCCTGGCGCTGGCGCAAGCGCGCGCCACGGCGGGCGAGGCAGGCGGGACCGACGAGACGTTCGCCTTTGAGATCACCCGCAGCGACGAAGACTGGCGCGCGATGCTGTCGCGCGACGAATACGTCGTCCTGCGCAAGGGCAGCACCGAGCTGCCGAAATCCAACCCGCTTTGGAACAACACCGCCGAGGGCACCTATTGCTGCCGCGGCTGCGACCTGACCGTGTTCGATTCGGTCTGGAAGGTCGAACTCGACAAGGGCTGGCTGTTCTTCCGTCAATCGGTCGAAAACGCGGTTCTGATGGGCATCGACGGGCAGCCGCCGGACGGGATGGCGCCAGAGGACGAGCGGTACGGCGCCCTGATCGAGGCGCATTGCCGGCGTTGCGGATCGCATCTGGGGCATATCCTAACGGTCGAGGGCAAGACGCTGCATTGCATCAACGGCACCAGCCTGCAATTCCGGCCCACCCTCGCCTGACCCCGGACCAACGCGCGACCCGTCGGGGGCCCGGTCTTCGGACCGGGCCTCTTCTTTTTCCCGCCCCGTGCGTGGGATTTGACCAAGGTCGGGCATGCGGGCGAGCACACGTAATGCTCACACAAAAGTTGCGGCGGCGAAACATGGGGCTCCTGCCCCTGCAGCGCTCGGATGCGCCAGTGCCGAGAGGCGCTCACCACACGTCGGAGTGAGGCCTGCGAAGCCGATTATTTCAATCTTCACAGAGAGTTAAATGCCCGGTGTCATGCCTGTGTCACATTCGCTCACGCCCGGCTCACGGGGCGGCGGGCGCAAGACAACAAAACCGGAAATCCTGTGTGTCAGAACGTGTTTTTACGCCGTGGCTTTCCCTCGCCATGGTCGTGGCGTCGCACCGTCGCGACGTGATCAACTTGATGAAAGGATATCAACCATGACCCGCAAACTGGTTGCTCTTACCACTGCCGCCGCCATTTCGCTCGCCGCTGCCGCGCCGGCCGTTCAGGCGATGGATATGGAGTTCAACATGCTCACCGGCGCCGTCTTCAACGCGCTGAAGTCGCGCGGTATTCCGACAGACAACATCGACACACTGACCCTGTCGGAGATCGCCGTGATCAAGGGCATCCTCGACAGCGACGACTCGGAAGGCAGCAAGACCCAGTCGATCAAGAACATTGTGACGCGCTAAGCCGGGGGACCGCCTCGACTGAAAAGGCCGCTCGGAGGGAGCGGCCTTTTTTCTTTCGGGGGCGGGTTGGCGCCTCGTCGAACCGGTTTTTCTGTCCCCGTTTTCAGGAGTGTGGGCTTTCGGTGGATTTCCTGCGGACATCAACCTTGGGCCCACCCGGCGCGTTTCGCGTTCCGCGAAGCCGCGCCGTTATTCCACGATCGTCGACACCACGCCGGCGCCGACGGTGCGGCCGC
>JAAUYB010066514.1_pt1 | contig 62798 bp, 55 predicted proteins | sample 7278071 | NCBI WGS metagenome assembly JAAUYB01 (sample SAMN14350121, study PRJNA611818) | marine sediment metagenome | isolation source: surface marine sediment (1.8m) | place: French Polynesia: Moorea | collected 2018-08
CCCGTCGAGCCGTGCCTGTTGGGGGGCGTGGGGGCGCCCGCCCCCCCCCCCCCCCCCCCCCCCCCCCTCGGTCGGATCGGCAAAGCCGATCCGAGACCATCACCCGTTCATCGCCGACCAGACGCGCGACGGCGACAGCGGCATGTCGATGTGCTTGACGTCCTTGCCGCCCCGCTGCAGCGCGTCGACCACCGCGTTGACCACTGCCGGCGGCGAACCGATCGCGCCGGCCTCGCCGCAGCCCTTCACGCCCAGGGGGTTGTGCGTGCAGGGCGTCTGGCAGGAATGGTCGACCGAGAACATCGGCACGTCGTCGGCCCGCGGCATGGCGTAGTCCATGTAGCTGGCCGACAGGATCTGGCCGTTCTCGTCATAGGCGCAGGCTTCCAGCAGCGCCTGTCCAATGCCCTGCGCCAGCCCGCCATGGACCTGGCCCTCGACGATCATCGGGTTGACGACATTGCCGAAATCGTCCGCCGCGGCGAACCGGTCGATGGTCACCTTGCCGGTATCGGGATCGACCTCGACCTCGCAGATATAGGCGCCCGCGGGGTAGGTGAAGTTCGACGGGTCGTAGAACGCCGTCTCCTCCAGCCCCGGCTCGATATCCTCCAGCGGATAGTTGTGCGGGACATAGGCTGCCAAAGTCACGTCTCCCCACGCCACCGACTTGTCGGTGCCCGCGACGCTGAATTGACCATCGGCCAGCTCGATATCGTCGGCCGAGGCCTCGAGCAGGTGGGCGGCGATCTTCTTGGCCTTGTTGATGATCTTCTCAGTCGCCCGCACCATGGCCGAGCCGCCCACCGCCAGGGACCGGGACCCATACGTCCCCATGCCCATCGGCGTGTTGGCGGTGTCGCCGTGGACGACCTCGACCATCGATTCGTCGATCCCGATCATCTCGGCGATGACCTGCGGGAACGCCGTCTCGTGGCCCTGCCCGTGGCTGTGCGAGCCGGTCATCACCACCAAGCCGCCGGTGGCGTTCACACGGACCGTGGCCGATTCATACAAACCAGCCCGCGCGCCCAACTGCCCAACCAACGCCGAAGGCGCGATGCCGCAGGCCTCGATATAGGTGTTGATGCCCAGCCCGCGCCACTTGCCGGCAGCTTGAGAAGCGGCCGCGCGGGCGTCGAAGCCCGCCACGTCGGCAATCTCCAGCGCCTTGTCCATCACCGCGTTGTAGTCGCCGGTGTCATACTCGACCGCGACCGGCGTGGCGTAGGGAAACTCGGTGACGAAGTTCTTCCGGCGCAGCTCCACCGGATCGATCCCCATCTCGCGCGCCGCGGTGTCGATCACCCGCTCCAGCTGGAACGTCGCCTCGGGCCGCCCGGCGCCGCGATAGGCATCGACCGGCACGGTGTTGGTGAAGACCGCCTTGACGTTCACATAGATCAGCGGCGTCTTGTAGTTGCCCGCCATCAGCGTGCCGTGCAGCCAGGTCGGCACGCTCGGCGCGAAGGTCGACAGATACGCGCCCATGTTGGCGTAGGTCTCAGTCCGCAGGGCCAGGAAATGCCCCTCGGCATCCAGCGCCAACTCGATCTTGGTGACATGATCGCGGCCATGCGCGTCGGTCATGAACGATTCCGAACGCTGGGCCGTCCACTTCACCGGCATCTTCAGCTGCTTGGCGGCGAAGGTGCAGAACGCCTCTTCCGCATAGTGGAAGATCTTCGAGCCGAAACCGCCGCCCACATCCGGCGCCACCACGCGCAGTTTGTGCTCGGGGATCCCCAGCACGAAGGCGCCCATCAGCAGCCGGATCACATGCGGGTTCTGCGAGGTGGTGTAAAGCGTCGATTCGTCGTTCGTGGGGTCATAGGCGCCGACCGCCACCCGCGGCTCCATCGCGTTCGGGATCAGCCGGTTGTTGACCAGCTCCAGAGTGGTGACGTGATGCGCGCCCTGGATCGCCTGGTCCACCGCCTCGCGGTTTTCCTCGACGAAGCCCCAGTCGTAGCAGAGGTTCGAGGTCAGCTCGTCATGCACCTTAGGAGAGCCGTCGGCCACCGCAGCCTTCATATCGATCACCGCCGGAAGCTCGGTGATGTCGATATTCAGCTGCTCGGCCGCGTCGCGCGCAGCCTCGGGGCTGGTGGCCACCACCGCGGCGATCGGATCGCCCACATGGCGCACCTTGCCCTGGGCCAATACCGGATGCGGCGGCTCCTGCATCGGTTGCCCATGCCGGTCGGTCACTTGCCAGCCGCAGGGCAGCCCGCCGACGCCCTCGAAATCGGCGCCGGTAAAGACGCCCACGACGCCGTCCGCTGCGGCTGCGGCCGAGGTGTCGATCGAATTGATCGTGCCATGCGCCACGTCCGAGCGCACGAAATGCACATAGGCCTGACCAGCCAGATTGATGTCGTCGGTGTATTTGCCGCGGCCCGTCAGGAACCGCACGTCCTCGCGCCGCTTCGTGCTGGCGCCAATTCCACTATCCTTCGGCATAGAGTGCCTCCCTTGAAATCCGTTTGACGCGATGCGCGCTTATTCCGCCGCGACCGGCACCACGTCCTGACCGGACGCCGCCATGATCGCGCGCACGATGTTGTGGTAGCCCGTGCAGCGGCAGATGTTGCCTTCCAGGTAGTCGCGAATCTCCGCCTCGCTGGGCGTCGGATTCTCGGCCAGCAGCGCCGCCGCCGACATCACCATGCCTGGCGTGCAGAACCCGCACTGCAACCCGTGATAATCCTGGAACGCCTGCTGGATCACGCCAAGCGACCCGTCGGCATTCGCCATGCCCTCGATGGTTTTGACGTCGGACCCGTCGCACTCGCCGGCAAAAACCGAACAGGCCTTCACCGCCTTGCCGTCGACATGCACCACGCAGGCCCCGCATTGCGAGGTGTCGCAGCCCACATGGGTCCCGGTCAGGCCCAGATCCTCGCGCAGGAACGCGCTCAAAAGCGTGCGCCCCTCGACATCGCCCGAAACGGATTTCCCGTTCACGGTCATAGATACAGTGGTCATTCGTGTCTCCCTGTCGTCAAAATCCGTTCCGGCCACTCAGCTCTTCACAAGCCGTTTCAGCCACCCCTTTTTCTCCGCCGGCTCCTCGCCGTCAGCCTCTTCGGGCGGTCCCTCGACCGCCACCTGGAACCGCTGAAAAAACTGGTCCGCCATCTTCTTGGCGAACCCGTCGATGATCCGGCTGCCCAGCTGCGCCAGCTTGCCGCCGACCTTGGCCTCGACATCGTAGATCAACTTGGTGCCGGTCTCGATCGGCTCCAGCCGCACCTTGGCGCCGCCCTTGGCAAAGCCTGCCGGTCCGCCCTTGCCCTCGCCCGACAACGTCAGGCTCTCGCCCTCGACGATGTCGCTGAGTGTCACGCCGCCCTTGAAGGTCGCCTTCACCGGCCCGACCTTTTGCACCACGGTGGCCTCGAACCCCTCCTCGGCCGATCCGGTCATCTCCTGACAACCCGGCACCGCCTCCTTCAGCACGTCCTTGTCGAGAAGCGCCGCCCAGACCGTCGCCGGGTCTGCCGCAATCTCGCGTTCGCCTGACATCTGCATGGGGGATCTCCTCTGGGGTCCGGGCCGAGACTAGAGCCGCGTCTTGCGCGCGCCTATTCGACCATGGTGTCGGCCTCACCGTTCCGGCGCAGTGAAACTCAATCCGTAGCGTTCGTAAATCCCCGCGATGCGCCCGTCGTCCAGCGCATAGCGCACGGCATCATCCACCGCATAGGCCAGCGGTCGGTAGCGGAAGTTCACCCCCAGACCGATGGTCCAGGCCCCGACGGAAAACCCGGGCAGCGACGGTTCATGCACGCCGATGGCTTCCGTCACCCCATGCTCCAACTGCGCCTTTGGCCCCATCGCCGCCATCACCTCTCCGCCAGCAAGCGCCTTCACAGCTTCCGCCATCGTCGGGAACCGGCGGATATTGGCGTTCAGTTGCCCGCCCGCCAGCGAGGTCAGGTAGAAATCCGCGATCGAATCGTTCTCCACCGCCACAGAGTCGAACCGGAAATAGGCCGGCACCGGCTTCTCATCCGGATAGCTGGCCTTGTCATAGGCAATCGCAATCGATTCGCCTGCGTATTGCCCGGTGAACACCACCTGCTCGACCCGGCAGGCGAACTCGCTGTCATACGGCACCCGCAGCATGACATTGGCCACCGATCCGCCCACAATCGGCCCCTTCCAAACCCAGTTGCGCAGATCGGCGTCCAGGCTTTCACCGGCCTCGACGAACTTGAACCGAGCCTCGACGCCCAAATCGGCGGCAATGATCCGCCCGATCTCGATGTCGACACCCTGCGGCGTCTCTCTCGTGCCGAAGGAATACGGCGGAAAATCCTCATAGACGGCAAACTCGATCCATCCCCGCTCCTGGATGGTGTCCAGATCCTGGCCGACGATATCGCGACTGGCGTTCTGCGGCTTCGCCTGCGGCACGAAATCGGCACAGCGGGCATGAATCGGCCCGGCCGCGAAGGCCAGGCCGATAAGCATCACGCGGAAGAGGAAACGCGTCATGCTTGGAGGGTCATTGTGCCGCCGACAGCCCGATGGTCAGCGTCTCGGCCGCCAGCTTGTAGCCTTCCGCCGAGCCATCGATCTGGAACGCCGCCCGATACGCCACGCTGTCCGCCAGCGGCGCGCCACTAAGCGTCTCGATCCCCTCTGCGATCTCGGCCAGTTGCGCCTTCACGCCATCCGGGTCGGCGCCAGCGGCATCCTCGGCCCAGCCCAACAGCTGATCGCGAATGCCCTTCAGCTCCGGCGTGACGTCTTCCATTGCGACATCGTCGGGCCGCGTTTCGATATAGGTCCGGATCGCCCAGCCCGCCTTCTGGCCCAGAAGCTCATCGAAGGCCGGCATCTTGGTGATGCCGTTCTGGGTATAGCCGAAACGGTAGCGCTCCATATACCACTCGTCGCCGTATTCCTCGGCCTCAAGATAGCGCAGGTCTGGCGCCAAACCGCCGCTGACCGCGCCCAGCCCGTGGCAGCGCGCGCAGTTCTGATTGTAGCCCGACGCGCCGATGTCTACCGCCTCCTGCCAAACCTCCATGCCCTGGTCACGATAGGGGTTCTCGATCAGCCACTCTTCGCCAACGTCCGGCAGGGCCGCCGTGTCTACAGGCTGCGGCGCCACATCGCCATGGGCCAGCGCCAGGGTCGTCCCGGCCAGCAAAGCCATCGTTGTGGCAGCAATCCGAATCGCCATGGGGTAACTCCTCCATCGATCTCGGGACCGTCTTACCGCCCATGCTGCAGCGCAGCTATTGGACCTTAGTTCACACCTCGACCATGGTCGTATTCGACCCCGCCTGAACCCGCCGCTAAGCTCGCCGCCATGGGAGGAGTTCTGCCGCAAACCGGCCGCGCGCTGCTGGCCGCGCTGGCCCTCGCCGCCCCCGCCGCGGCCGAGATCCCCGTGCCGATCCACTACCTGCAGCTTCAGGTCGAGGCTCCGCCGACACTCAGCAATCTCGACCCCGCGCCCGAGGATCTTGGCATCGCCGGCGCCGAGGTTGGCCTGAAGGACAACGCAACCACCGGCCGCTTCATGGGCCACAATTACGAGCTCACCGTCACCCAGGTCGAGCCGGGCGGCGACATCCTCGCTGCCGCCCGCGCCGCCCTGGCCGAGACCACGTTGATCGTGCTCGACGCCCCCGCCGAAACTCAGCTGCAGATCGCCGACCTGCCCGAAGCCGCGGATGCGCTTCTGTTCAACGCCTCCGCCCCCGACCGCACCCTGCGCGACGCCGACTGCCGCGGCAACGTGCTGCATACAGCGCCTTCCGACGCCATGCGCACCGACGCTCTGGCGCAGTTCTTCGTCAAGAAACGCTGGGACGACCTTGCGCTCATCGCCGGAACAAACCCCGCCGACATCTCCTACGCCGCCGACCTCAAGGCCTCGCTCACCAAATTCGGCCTTGCGATCAACAGCGAAAAAACCTGGGCCTTCGACGCCGATATGCGCCGCAATGCCGCCCAGGAGGTCCCGCTCTTCACCCAAGACCTCGACGACCATGACGTGCTGCTGGTCGCCGACGAAATCAAAGATTTCGCCCGGTACATCCTCTACAACACCTGGGACCCGCGCCCCGTCGCCGGGTCCGAGGGCCTCACCGCCGTCACCTGGTCCCCGGTCGTCGAACAATGGGGCGCGGCCCAGCTGCAATCCCGCTTCGAAAAGGCCGCAGACCGCGGCATGGCGCCCAAGGACTACGCCGCTTGGGCTGCGGTCCGCTCGATCGGCGAGGCCGTCACCCGCACCAATTCCGGCGATACCGCGACGCTCAAGGCCTACATCCTGGGCGAGGATTTCGAGCTCGCCGGTTTCAAGGGCCGCCCGATGAACTTCCGCCCCTGGAACGGCCAGTTGCGCCAGCCGATCCCCATCGTGCATCCCCGCGCGCTTGTCGCCCAGGCCCCGCTCGAGGGCTTCCTGCACCAACGCACCGAGCTTGACACCCTCGGCCTCGACCAACCGGAATCGCAATGCACCGCCTTCGCCAACTGAGAAAACCCATGCTCCTTCATCTCTTCAAAAATACGCATATCGCACCGCTTGCAGCTTGCCTGGCGCTGGCCTCTCCAGGCGCCGCGGAAGAAATCTGGATCTCCAACGAAAAGGACGACACGCTCAGCGTCATCGACGTCGCTACGCTTGAGGTGATCCGCACCATCCCCACCGGCGAACGCCCGCGCGGCATCACCTTCTCCAAGGACTATTCCGTCCTCTACATCTGCGCCTCCGACAGCGACACGGTGCAGGTGATGGACCCTGAGACCGGCGAGATCCTGCACGAGCTGCCCTCGGGCGAAGACCCCGAACAATTCGTCCTGCATCCCGACGACCGCCACCTCTACATCGCCAACGAAGACGACGCGATCACCACGGTCGTCGATACCGAAACCCGCAAAGTCGTCGCCCAGATCGATGTCGGCATCGAGCCTGAGGGCATGGCGGTCAGCCCCGACGGCGCCATCGCCATCACCACCAGTGAGACCACGAACATGGCCCACTGGATCGACACCGAAACCCAGGAACTCTTCGCCAACACGCTCGTCGACTCGCGCCCCCGCCACGCCGAATTCACTGCGGGCGGCTCCGAATTGTGGGTCTCGGCAGAGATCGGCGGCACGATCAGCATCTTTGACGTCGCCACCCAGGCCGAAAAGGGCAAGATAGAGTTCGCCATCGACGGCATCCACCCCGACCGGGTGCAGCCCGTGGGCTTCGAGTTCACCGCCGACGAGAAGACCGCCTTCGTGGCCCTGGGGCCCTCGAACCACATCGCGGCCGTCAATGCCGAAACCTACGAGGTCGAGGACTACATCCTCGTCGGCCGCCGCGTCTGGCACATGGACTTCAACAGCGACAAGTCGCTCCTTTTCACCACCAACGGCGTCTCCGGCGACGTGACCGTGGTCGACGTGGCCAACCGCGAGCCGATCAAGACGATCAAGGTCGGCCGCTTCCCCTGGGGCGCCGCGCTGCGCCCCTGACGCAACCCGCACCGACGAAATACCGACGTAATACCGACGTTTTACAGACACGGAAAAAAAGAGGCTCAAAATGACCCCAATCCGCACCCTGATCACCGCCGCGCTCGTCGCCGCCCTGCCCTTCGGCGCGATGGCCGACGACGACGATGACGACGGTTTCGGCATGGCTGGCATCCTGTCCGCCTCCAACAAAGAGGATCTGCCGCCCATCACGCTCAGCGCCGGCGTCCCGATCTCCGAGGTGGATTGGCTTCTGAAATCAGGCACTTACTACGAGTTCGAGATCGAGGCCGACGGCAGCCAGGAGCTCGCCCTCGTCGGCCCCGAATTCTTCCGTGCGATCTGGATCGACGAGATCGTCATCGAGGGTTTGGAAATCCGCCCGCTGGGGCTAGACTCGGTCGAGTTCGACGAGGCCGGCACCATGGAGATCGGATTTTTGGCTATCAAACCAGGGCTTTACTACATGAAGATCCCCGGCTCCGACGGCGAAACCCAGCGCATCAATATCGAGATCAAGTGACGGGACTCCGCGTCCAGGACCTCTCTTTCGCCTACGGGCCCAAACAGGCCCTGGACGCGGTCAGCTTCACCGTCGAACAAGGCGCCTTCTGCGCCCTCCTCGGACCCAACGGCGCCGGAAAAAGCACGCTTTTCTCGTTGCTTACGCGGCTCTTCACCACGCCTGACGGCAGTATCGAGATCGCTGGTCACGACCTCGCCAAAGCCCCCGGGAAGGCGCTCGCAGAAATCGGCGTCGTGTTCCAGCAGCAGACCCTCGACCTCGACCTCACGGTCCACCGGAACCTCAAATACTTCGCCGCGCTGCATGGGCTCTCCGGCCGCGCCGCCGACGCCAAGATATTGGAGTCGCTCGAAAAACTCGACATGGCCGAGCGCGCTAACGAAAAAGTCCGCGCGCTCAACGGCGGCCACCGCCGCCGCACCGAAATCGCCCGCGCCCTGATCCACGGCCCATCGGTCCTGCTCCTCGACGAACCCACCGTCGGCTTGGACGCGGCCAGCCGCGCTGCCATCGTCGACCACGTCCACAGCCTCGCCCAAGACGGCCTCACCGTGCTCTGGGCCACCCACCTGACGGACGAAATCCGGAAACAAGATCAGCTGGTTATCCTTCACCAGGGCCGTATCCTCGCCAACGACACGGCACAAAAAATCACCGGCCCCAACCCCCTCACCGACGTCTTCCTCGATCTCACCGGGGCCACGGCATGAGCCCCTACCTGACGTCCCTACAGGCCATAATCACCCGCGAGGCGCTGCGTTTCATCCAGCAGCGCGGCCGCTTCATCGCTGCACTCGTCCGCCCGCTAGTCTGGCTCCTCGTCTTCGCCGCTGGCTTCCGCGCCGCCATTGGGCTCAGCATCACCCCGCCCTACCAGACCTACATCCAGTACGAGACCTATATCGTCCCGGGCTTGTGCGGAATGATCATGCTTTTCAATGGGATGCAGAGCTCGCTCAGCCTGGTATACGACCGCGAGATGGGCTCGATGCGCCTTCTTCTCACCAGCCCGCTCCCGCGCTGGTGGCTGCTCTTCTCGAAACTCCTCGCGTCCACCGCGATCTCGATCCTCCAAGTCTACGCCTTCCTGATCATCGCCGATCTCTACGGCATCCGCTGGCCCACGCTTGGCTACCTGACCGTCCTGCCGGCCCTGATCCTCGCGGGCCTGATGCTCGGCGCCCTCGGCCTGGCTTTGTCGAGCTTCATCAAGCAGTTGGAAAACTTCGCAGGCGTCATGAACTTCGTCATCTTCCCGATGTTCTTCCTATCCTCGGCCCTCTACCCGCTCTGGAAGATGGCCGAATCCAGCGAACTCCTGCACGACATCTGCGCCTGGAACCCCTTCACCCACGCCGTCGAATTGATCCGTTTCGCGCTTCACGCCAGCGCAAATCCCACCGCCACAGCCGCCACGCTGCTCGCCACCATCATCTTCCTCGGCCTCGCGTTCTGGGGCTACGACCCCGCCCGCGGCCTGATCCGCCGCAAGGGCTGACACACCCCGCTCCCATTCATCTGGCCGAAATTATCTCGGGGGGTCGCCCTTGGTTGCGCCATTGGTCCGAGCGACCAATGGCGACGGGGCAGAGCCCCCAGCCGGTCAGATCGGCGCCAGCCGATCCGAAACGCCCTGCCCAGCGGCCGCAAACCATGCTACACGGAACCCCATGCGCACCCGCCTCCTGCTCCTCGCCCTGCTCGCCGGCCCCGCCGCCGCCGAGGACGCCCACGGCACGCTGAACCCGCCAGAGATGGGCATGGACCGGGTGATGCAGAACATCCGCAACGGCCAGACCGACATGGTGACCTGCGCCTCGGGCTACTACGTCACCAAGAAGGGCGACCACGAAGAGGCGCGCGAACTGTTTGAGCTCTGCGCCAGCCAGGGCGGCTATACCGCCGCGATGACTTGGATGGGACAGTTGGAAAACAACGGCTTGGGTGGCGAGTACGACCCCGATGCCGCCGCCGACTGGGACCGCCGCGCCGCCGAAAAGGGCGACCCGGTCGGCAAGTTCAACTATGGCATCGCACTGATGCGCGGGCATGGCGTGCCTCGGGACGAAACGCTCGGCCGGGAATTCGTCGACGAGGCCGCGGCGGACGGTCTGAAGATCGCCAAGCGCCTGCAGGACGCCGGCTACGACCTCGACGAGGTCACGCCCGACGCCGACGATTGGAAATACGCGCCCTTGTTCTGACGCTCCGCGACAACTCTCGCGGGCGAGCCGTCGAGCTTCACGATCCGCGAGGCAAGCTTTTCGGCCTCCGCCTCCACATGCGTCACCAAAACGGTCGCCACACCCCGCGCCGCGCGCAGCCGGGCGAAAAGCTGCATCATCTCGTCCGCCGTCTCCGGATCGAGCGATACGAAGGGCTCGTCCATCAACAGCACCTCCGGCTGGCTCGCGAACGCCCGTGCCAATGACAGCCGCCGCTGTTGGCCGAGCGACAACTGCCCCGGGAACAGATCGCCCATCGCCGCCAGCCCGACCTCGGCCAAGGCCGCGTCCGCCGCAACCGCGGAAATCCCCGTTGTCAGGCGAATGTTCTGCCGAGCCGTGCGCCACGCCAGCAAGGTCGGCTCTTGAAACACGAACGCTATCCGGCCAGGCGCATTCAAGGATCCGGAGAACCCGGTTTCCAGCCCCGCGAGGACGCGCAACAGCGTCGTCTTTCCGATGCCCGAGGGACCCGTCACCGCTAGGGTCTCGCCCGGCGCAACGCTCAACTCTACGGCCCCGAGGATCGGCTTGCCGTCAAAGGCGAGCCCGGTCAGCGCCAACTGCAAAACCGGCGTGTCCTCGGGCATACGGCGGCCACGCTCGGCCGCCAGCCGCAAACCCTTAGCTTCCGGGCTGGACAAAAACGCCCTCCGGCAGCGCTTTGGCCTGCCCGAGCAGGTCCTCGCCGCCAATCTCGGCCATCAGCCGCAGCATTTTGTCGGCGGCGGCCTCGTCCACCGGCCCAGGCGCGGGGATGCCGGCGCGGAACCCGGCGACCAGCCCCGCGAACTGCGCGTCGGTCTTTGCATTCATTCGCGGGCGCAGCCTCTCCCACTCGGCATCATCTGCGGCGAGGATTGTCTTGGCGGCACGCGAAGCGGTAGCAAGTCCGTTTACCAGCGCCGGGTTGTCGCGCAGCATCTCGCCGCGCACCACATAGCCCAAAAGCGGCGTCTCGGGATCGAGCCCCAGCGCTGTTGCGGCGGTCTCGACATCGATCAGCTTGCGCATGCCGCCGGCCTCCATCTTGGCCATGAAATGCCAGAAATTGATCGCGCCGTCCAAATCGCCCGACAGTGCCGTCTTGAAGATCAGAGGCGGTGCGCCGAAGACCTGCTCGGTCGCGCCGGCCAGATCGACCCCGAATTCCTGCGCCGCATAGGCGCGCAGGATCAGCCACGACTTGTCCAAAGGCCCGCCCGCGATGCCGATCTTGCCGCCGTTGAGGTCGGCCAGCGTCTGTGCCAGGCTGTCGGCGGGCACCATGACGCCGCCCACTGCCTTGGAATAGGGGAGGAACACATAATCCTTGCCGGCCGCTCGCTGCCGCGCGACCCACAGCCAGTCAGAGACGATCACGTCCGCCTCGCCGCCCTGGAACGCCACCTTGGCGGCCGAGCCGCCGGCCATGCCCTGCACGTCCAGCGAGAACCCGTTGGCCTCGTCCAGCCCGTGATGCTTGATCACGTCGAGTTCCCAGTTCACGGTGCCGAATTTCAAGACGGCGGCGCGCAGGACCGGAGTCTCGGCCAAGGCAGCGGCGGCGGTCACGGCAAGCGCCAGAGCGGCGCCGGCGATCCGGGTGATGACGGTCATGGAGTCCTCCCTATTCGGCGGGAAACCTAACATGGGCGGCACGGGCCGGAATACGACTTAAGCACTGATCGGCGGCGGATTACGACCAAAGCACGACGCCGAATTTGACATAGATCAGATTGCGGCGCGACGCGGGATGTCAGGGCTGGGGCAACGGACAGTGGAGACAAACATGAAATTCGCCCCGCTACTCGCCGCCGCGTGCCTGGCCGGACCGGCCTTCGCCGACACCTTCGAGGAGGTCAAGATCACCGCCGGCGAGACCCTGTTCGAGGCCGAATGCCGGCGCTGCCACGCCACCAACCCGAGCGATCCCAGCTACGGACCGCCGCTGGAAAACGTGGTCGGTCGGGCGGCGGGGAGCTATCCGGACTACGACTATTCCATCGCGTTGGAAGCGAGCGGCATCGTCTGGACCCCGGCCGCGCTCCGCGCCTGGATGGAGGACAACGCGGGCTTCATGCCGGGCACCAAGATGCGGCATGTGGGGATCAGCGACCGGACAGTGCAGGATTTCATCCTGGCCTATCTACAAGACATCTCGCCCCAGGATAACACGACGATTTCCGAGTAGCGCGTTCCTCCCTGCGCGCTCCGATCCGGCCCGGGAAACCCAAGCGGTTTTCCGGGCCGATTTGGGTTGAATCCCGGGCGCCCCCGTCAAGGCAAACACTCAACTGGCGGTCTTCATGCCGTCTGGCGCTACCGAAATGCGCCGACATAGGCGCGGTGAAACCGGGCATAACCGTGCTCGGTCTGGCGCAGATGCTCCGCCGCAAGGTCGTGCAGGTCGGGCAGCTTGTGAAACGGCACAGACGGAAAGGCGTGGTGCTCGATGTGGTACGACATGTTCCAGGACAGCCACCGGACAAAGCGTGTCGTGAAGGTGGTGCGCGTATTCTCGAACATATCGGCGACATACGGGCATCGGCCATGCTCTGCCAATAGAAACAGCCGCAGAAACGGTTGGCCCAAGAGCATCGGAACGATCCAGAGCCAGACGAGTAGCGGCGAGACGACCAGGGTCGCGCCAAGCGCTGCATAGATGACAAGCATCCAGCGTGCCTCGGCCGCCGCGCGGGCCCGCGCTGGAGCGGGAACGAAATCATCACCCCCTTGGTTCAGGGCGAGGCCACAGGTCTTCCGGACCGTACCTGCCCAATAGGGCAGACCAGAGACGTGCAGCAGGTACGCGGGCCAGCCATGGGGCTTCGCGCCGGCGAGCAGTTCCGGGTCGCACACCGGATCGTTTGTGTGGCGGTGATGGGCGAGGTGGAAGTAACGGAACCAGGTGAACGGCAGCACGAGAACCAACCCGGCAGCGCGCCCGGCCCATTCGTTCAGGCGTTCATTGGCGAAGGGGGTCTTGTGGGTGGCTTCGTGTTCCAGCGCGAAGAGGAAGGTCAACAGGATGCCATGGACGGGCAACAGGAGCGGCCAAAGGGGCACCTGCATTACGATCAGGGTGCCGGTCGTGGTGATGGCGGCGAGATGGGTGGTCAGGCGGGCAAAGCCCGGGACATTCGCCCGTTCCGTCAGCGCCGACTTGGCGGCAGGCGTCAGAGACGCAAGAAAGGCGCGATGGTCCGGCATAGGACCGCAATATGCGGTTGCAAGCGCGTCTTCAACAACCGGAGCTTCGCCCCGGCTCCTCGCAGCCCTATTGGCTGGATTGAGCCCGTAGGTGGCCTTGAATATCCTTCAGAACCTGCGACGCTCACGTTCAGCGAATTGGGGCTTTAAATGCTTTTGCAGGTGAATGGGACAAAACTCTTCTTCGACGTCGATGGCGAAGGACTAACGCCGGACGGAACGTCAATGAGAAGAAAACCTACGGTCGTGATGGTTCATGGTGGGCCGGGCGCCGACCATAGCGTTGCCAAGCCATTTTTTGGGCAACTTACCGATATCGCCCAAGTCGTCTACTACGATCACCGGGGCAACGGCCGAAGTGATCTTGGGAGGAAGGAAGAGTGGAACCTTACACAATGGGGGGATGACCTCAGGGGCCTATGCGACGTCTTGGGTGTCGAGAAGCCCATCGTGGTTGGAACGTCGTTTGGAGGGTTCGTCGCGCTTTCATATGCAACTCGCTTCCCCGATCATGCAGGTGGTTTGGCCCTCGTCAGCACTGCCGCCAAGGTTGAATTTGCAGCCATATTTGATGCTTTCAGGGCGCGAGGTGGTCAGGAGGTCGCGGACATCGCGCAAGCCTATTGGACGTGTCCGACAGACGAAGGCCGTGAACTCTACAAAACCCGCTGCGTGCCTTTTTACACGTATGAAAACCTCGGGCCACCGGCGTGGCTTTCTCGCGTTTTGTGGAGGAACGAGACAGCGCTATGGTTCAATGGCCCAAAAAATGAGCATGGTCAGTTTGACTACCGAAAAGACCTCGAAAAAATCAAATGCCCTGTGTTGGTGATGGTCGGCGAACAGGATCCCATCACGCCCCCCGCTTTCAGCGATACCATCGTTGAACAACTACGACCCGATCAAGTCAGGTACATCAAGTTCAAGGAATGCGGCCATGGGGTTGTCGGCGATAGGCCGGACGAAGCTCTTCAAGAGTTTCGCGGTTTCATCGAGAGTATCGCCGCGAAGATGAATGGAAACTAAGACGTCCGCAAAGCGGGCTCCGCCAGGGGCCGCCTACTCGATCACCAGCACGGGTAGCCAGTGGCTGTCGGGGTCGCCTGCTTCCAGATCGATCTCGCGCACGGGCCGCAGATCACCGGCCTCGGGCGGGGCCGATAGGATGTCCATGTCGATCTCGTGCAACCGGCCGACCAGACGGTCGCCGTCGGTCTCCAGTTTGTAGTAGACCCCGTTCCACATGTTGATCCCGTATTCGGCCGCGCCCTTCCAAAGGAACAGAAAGTCGTATTCGAGATCGACGAGATCGCCATCCGACACCTGCCGGGCGATCTCGTAAGGATAGGGTACGTGACACCAGTGCTTCGCGGGCCCTTCGAGGCATTTGAACGGCCGCATCGACAGGAAATGGTCTGTGAAGGGGGCTTCAGTCATCTCCGCGGCGTAGCCGCCTGCAGCGTCGAACTCGACCGTGGCGATCTGCAGCCGCGTGCCGTCGGCGGACTCCAGGAACACGGCCCGGGTGCCGCTCAGCGGGTCCGCCGCGGCGGCCGAGGCGCAGACAACCAGCGCGGGAAACAAAGCTTTCAGCATGGTGCAAACCCTCCCGGCGCCCGTCATAGCCAAGCGGCGAAAAAACAGGGCTACGACCTTGGTCGCAGGCCCAGTGATTCCCCAAACTTGACAGCCGCGGTGTCAACCCCCGTTAGGGTCGTACGACCATTGTGCAATTTCTCCGCACCCTCCCCCTGCCGATACTGCGGCGTGCAGGAGTCCGCCCGACGCGGACCGTGACAGGACCCGAGAAAGGGAGGATATCAGATGAACCGTTTCGTGCTGGCCGTGGCGGCCGGGATCATGATGGCGGGGGCGGCCCATGCGGGCGGCCACGGCGCCGGCGTCAGCGAGGACGACATCGCCAACGACGCGACGATGACGGGCCAAGTCGTCACCAACGGCATGGGGCGGCATCTGCAGCGGTACTCGCCGCTGGACATTCTCAACAAGGACAATGTTGAAAACCTGGTTCCGGCCTGGGCCTTCAGCTTGGGCGGCGAAAAGCAGCGCGGCCAGGAAACCCAGCCGCTGGTGCATGACGGCACGATGTACATCACCGGGTCCTACAGCAGGCTTTACGCCATCGACGTGATGACCGGCGAAGAGAAGTGGCAATACGACGCGCGCCTGCCCGAGGGCATTCTGCCCTGCTGCGACGTGATCAACCGCGGCGCCGCGCTTTACGGCGATCTGGTGATCTTCGGCACGCTGGACGCGCGCATCGTGGCGCTCAACAAGGACACCGGCGACGTCGTCTGGCGCAAAAAGATCGACGACTACAAGGCCGGCTACAGCTACACCGCCGCGCCGATGATCGTGAACGGGCTGGTGATCACCGGTAATTCGGGCGGCGAGTTCGGCATCGTCGGTGCCGTCGAGGCGCGGGACGCTGAGACCGGCGAGTTGGTGTGGAAGCGCCCGGTGATCGAGGGGCACATGGGAGAGCTGAACGGCGAGCCGTCGACCATGACCGGCACGCTCAACGCCAGCTGGCCCGGCGACATGTGGAAGACCGGCGGCGGCGCCACCTGGCTCGGTGGCTCGTACGATGCGCGCACCGATACAATCGTCTTCGGTGCCGGGAACCCCGCGCCGTGGAACAGCTGGCTGCGCGACGCGGGCCAGAATAACGATGGCTCGGGCGACAACCTCTACGCCGCCAGCCGCATCGGCATCGACCCGTCGAACGGCGAGATCAAGTGGCATTTCCAGACCACGCCGCGCGAAGGCTGGGACTATGACGGCGTGAACGAAGTCGTCGCCTACGACAACCGCGCCGGCGAACAACGCCTGGCCACCGCCGACCGCAACGGGTTCTTCTACGTGCTCGACGCGGCCGACGGCGGATTCGTGCGCGGCATGCCCTTCGTCAAGGACATCTCCTGGGCCAGCGGTCTGGACGACACCGGCCGCCCGATCTTCGTCGAAGAGAACCGCCCGGGCGACCCCGCGGCGGCGGCCGACGGCAAGAAGGGCGACGTGATCTTCGCCTCACCCAGCTTCCTCGGCGGCAAGAACTGGATGCCGATGGCGTTCAGCCAGCGCACCGGCAACTTCTACGTGCCCTCGAACGAATGGGGCATGGACATCTGGAACGAGCCGATTACCTACAAGAAGGGCGCGGCATATCTGGGCGCGGGCTTCACCATCAAGCCGAACTACGAAGACCACATCGGCAGCCTGAAGGCGATCGACCCCGACACCGGCGAGATCAAGTGGGAGTACAAGAACGACGCACCCCTCTGGGGCGGCGTGATGACCACCGCGGGTGGCCTCGTCTTCACCGGCACGCCGGAAGGCAAGTTCATCGCCTTCGACGACGAGACCGGCGACGTGCTGTGGTCGTTCCAGACCGGATCAGGCATCGTCGGCCAGCCGATCACCTGGGAGATGGAAGGCGAGCAATACGTCTCGGTCATCTCGGGCTGGGGCGGCGCGGTTCCGCTTTGGGGCGGCGAGGTCGCCAAGAAGGTCAACTACCTCAACCAGGGCGGCACGCTCTGGACCTTCAAGCTGCCCAAAGCCCTGGCGATGATGCAGTAGGCCACGAACAGACCATCAAGGGGCGCTCCGGAACGGGCGCCCTTTTTCTTTGGCGCAGTACGGACCGCCCGTCGCCGGAGCGCGCTGCCCCGGGCACGGAGTCAAGGGGCGCAGCCCCGCCGTGCCCATCGCCAACCCCCCCCGGAGGGGGGGGGATTTGTCAAAGACCGCGCACCGCTCGATGCCGTACGGACTCGACAGCCATAAAGCGCTGCCGAAGAGAGGTCAGCTCGCCACCCCGCGGGTCGGCGATGGGCCCGGCGTCTCACGAAATGATCAGCGCCATGCCAGCCCAAACCCACACAACCCAGGCGACAGGCCCTAGCCTTGATTTAACCAAAGGACGATAATCGCGGCGTTGCGACTAATTGGGTGCAGGTGCCGGAATTCTCCTCTCGCTCTCGATACTCTGCCGGCTTCTGGGCCTCGGGCTGACGCTGGTTCTGCTCCATCGGACGCGGGACTGGCGCCTCGGCGCCTTGGCCGGCCTCATTGCTTTGCTGATCGTCGACGCGGGCGTGCCGCTGATTGTCCCGGACGCGGGTGGCGCCACGCCGAGCGCGACGGGTCCGATCGCCGTCACGCTTTTGATCGACGCCTTGGCTGTTCTCGCTCCCGGTCTGATCGTTTTGCGCAACCGCGAGCGCCAGCATCTCTGGACCAACTTGCAAGCCGCGGAAGAGCGGTTCCGGTATTTCGCAGAGACAGCCTCGGACTTCATGTGGGAGACCGACGCCGAGATCCGCTTCACCTACTTCTCCAACCGGTTTCAAGAGGTCACTGGCATCGACCCGGCGACGCTGTTGGGGCAAAACCGCGAAGAGGCGCGAATTCCCGGCATCCCAGAGGCGATCTGGCAAAAAAACCGCGCCGACATCGCGGCGCGGCGACCGTTCGAGGGCTTCGAATACAGCCGCGTGCGCCCTGACGGCAAGCTCGTTTGGGTCTCTTCCAGCGCACGACCGGTCTTCGACGCATCCGGGCGGTTTCTGGGCTATCGCGGAACCGGACAGGACATCACCGAACGCAAAAGGGCCGAAGAAGAGGCGCGGCAGAGCGAACGCCTGTTCCGGATTACCATCGATCAGATGCCGGCCGCCGTGTCGCTGAAGACCCCAGACGGGCGCTATATGGTGGTGAACCAGACCTTCAACGACTGGTTCAATCCGGATGGCTCGAATCTCGGCGACAAGCGGATGGAAAACCTCGTACCCGCGGTGCATGTCGAGGAAGTCACCGAGATGGAGCAGCAGGTTCGCGAGACCCGTGCGCCGGTCACGCTGGAGATGGACATTCCACTGGCCGATGGCAGCCACCGCCGCGCCTTCATTCACAAATTCCCGGTCTTGGACGGCACCGGCGCGCTGTCGATCATCGGCACCATCGAAACCGACACCTCGGACCTCCGCGCCGTGCAGGAACAGCTTCAACATGCCCAAAGACTTGAAGCCCTAGGGCAGATTGCCGGCGGCGTTGCGCATGACTTCAACAATCTTCTGGCCGTGATCATGGGCAGTCTGGAACTGGTCGAAGACAACCTGCCGATCGACAACCCGCAGCTCGACTTGGTGCGAGAGTCGATCAAAGCGGCGGAACGTGGCGGCGAGCTCACCCAGCGTCTGCTGGCCTTTTCCCGCAAGCAAACCCTGCGCCCCAGCTCGGTTTCGGTCGACGGTTTGATCCACGGTATGACTGGCCTGTTGCGGCGTTCGCTTGGCGAAACCGTTGAGGTCAGGGTGCGGACGGATCGCGATATCTGGACGACCCGGGTCGACCCCGGACAACTGGAAAACGCGATTCTCAACCTGGCGATCAATGCGCGAGACGCGATGCGTCAGGGCGGTGTCCTGACCCTTGGCGTGCGGAACACACGGCTGGAAGAGGCCCGGACCTCGGATGGGCCCGAAATCGGCGAACTGGCGCCGGGCGATTACGTGGTCATCACGTGCCAGGATACCGGCACCGGTATGGAAAAGCCGGTGCGCGCGCGGGCCTTCGATCCATTTTTTACCACCAAGGAAGTCGGGCAAGGCACGGGGCTTGGGCTCAGCATGGTCTATGGCTTCGTCCGGCAATCTGGCGGGCATGTCCGGCTGAACAGCATTGTCGACACCGGCACCACTGTTCAGCTTTTTCTTCCCAGATACCTCGACGCAGAAACACCCGTCGACCTCGCTCATTCGCCGAACGGTCCTGCCAAGGGCCGGGGCGAGCGCATTTTGGTCGTCGAGGATGATGGGGATTTGCGGGACGCGGTGGTGAAGATGCTGAGGACGCTCAATTATGACGTCCTGACTGCAGCAACGGCCGCGCAGGCGCGGGAGGTCGTCAAATCGGTGCCTGACATCGATTTGCTGCTTAGTGACGTCGTCCTGCCGGGCGGGGTCAGTGGGCCCGCTCTTGCAGAAGAGCTGAAGGCGACCCAACCGGAGATGCCGATCGTCTTCATGTCCGGCTATACCCGCGAAGCGTTTCGGAACGGCGACACCCCGATCCCGTCAGCGCCCATTTTGCAGAAACCGTTTCGGAAGGCGCAATTGTCCAAGGCGGTCCGCGAGGCGCTTGGCCGAGTGTGAAACCGACGGCTTTGGCTGCATCGCCGAAGGTTGGCCGTGGGGCGTAGAAACCTTGCCCAGGAATACGGTGTCCATAAGACCCAACGTCCGCAACTTAAGACCATAGGCCTAGTGCCCTGGGTCCGCGGATTTGCTAGCATTCGGCAAAGTTGTTGGTGCGAGCAGCGAGGATAACATGGCGGTACAGGCAGCAGACATGGCGCTTCAATCCGCCATGATCATCGACGATCACCCGCTGTTCTGTGACGCGCTGTCGATGACGCTGAAGACAATCACAGGGATCGAGGACATCGCCACCGCCAACCAGCTCGGCGACGCGCTTTCCAAGCTTGACGACGGCGGCCAGCCCGACGTCATCGTGCTCGACCTCAATCTGCCGGACGTCAACGGTCTCGACGGTTTGATCCGTCTCAAGACCGCCGCGCCGAAAGTGCCTGTCGTCGTCGTCTCTTCGATGGCCGACAACCGCATGATCAGCTCGGCGATGCGCGCGGGCGCCAGCGGCTTCGTACCGAAGCACAGCCAGCGCGAGGTGTTTCGCGCCGCATTCGAGGCGATCGGCCGCGGCGAGAAATATCTGCCCGAAAGCTTCGTCGAGGTGAACGACCCCAACACGCCGGTGACCGGCAAGGAAGAGGCGCTGCAGCGGCTGTCGACGCTGACCAACCAGCAGGCGCGCATCCTGCAGCTGATCTGCGAGGGCAAGCTCAACAAGCAGATCGCCTACGATCTGTCGATCGCCGAAACCACGGTCAAGGCCCATGTCACCGCGATCATGCGCAAGCTCGGCGTGCAAAGCCGCACCCAGGCAGTGCTGATCGCGAACGAGGCAAGCTTTGCAAACCTCTTGCCAAACGGGCCGGACGCTCCATAGTCTTCGGGGGATAAAAAAGAACACCCTGGGAGGAAGATGGACGGAAATAGCCAACCGTCCATCGGCGGCGTCGAAAGCCGCGCCGTCGTACGGACCGCACATGTGTCCCTGGATGCGCCGAACCCGATCTCGCATATCGCCAGCGAGCTGGGTACGGGCGACCTTGCGTTAGTGGTGCTGTTCGTCTCGCCAAAGGCCGACTTCCCGGCACTGATGCAGGCCGCGCAGATCCGCTTCGGCGGCACCCAGGTGGTCGGCTGCACCACCGCCGGTGAGATTTCGGATTACGGTTACTCCGATGACGGCATCGTGGCCGTCGCCTTGCCCGCCGACAGCTTCACCGTCGAAACGCTGTGCCTAGAACACCTCGACAACCTGCAAAGTCAGGACGTGATCGGCGACGTGATCCGGGCCCGCGCCGCGCTCGGCCAGGCTGCGCCGGAAATGGAGCATGAATTCGCTTTCCTGCTGGTCGACGGCCTGTCGTTGAAAGAGGACGAGCTGGCCTCCGCCCTGGCCTCCGGTCTCGGCCCGGTGCCATTGTTCGGCGGCTCCGCGGGGGACGGCACGCGATTTGAAGCTACGATGGTCGCCTGCAATGGCGAGGCCGGCCAGAATGCCGCCGTCCTGACTCTGGTGCGCAGTCGTTGCCGGGTGAAGGTTTTCACCCTCAACCACTTCACCCCCACCGACCAGCGCATGGTGGTGACCTCCGCCGATCCCTCGCGCCGCATCGTGCACACGATCAACGCGGAACCCGCGGCGCGCGAGCTCGGCCGCATCCTCGGCAAGGACCCCGAACAGATCGACACCTTCACTTTCGCCTCGAACCCCGTCGTCGTGCGCTTCGGCGGCGACCACCACGTGCGCGCGATCAAGCGGGTGACCGACGACGGCGACTTGGAATTTTTTTCGGCCATCGACGAGGGGCTGGTGCTGACGCTCGCCGAGCCTGAGGACATGGCCCAGCACCTGTCCGCCAAGCTGCAGGCGCTTGCGACAGAGGAAAAGCCCGACACGATCCTAGCCTGCGACTGCATCTTGCGGCGGATCGAGGCAGAGCAGAAGCAGATGACGCGCGCGATCAGCGAAGTCCTCTCGCACTACCACGTCGCCGGGTTTTCCACTTACGGAGAACAGATCGGTGCGATGCACGTCAACCAGACGATGACCGGCGTGGCGATCTACCCGCCCGACGGCGCCTGATGGTCCACCCGCTGATCAACCCCGCCGACAGCCTCGAACGGCAGAACCAAAAGCTGATCCAGATCAGCGAGGCGCTGATGCGTCGGGTCGAGCAGGACACCGACCGCTCCGGCGCCGCCTACGCCCAGTTCGAACGCGCCGCGATGCTCGAGGACCAAGTGCGCAGCCGCACCCGCGACCTGGAACACGCGCTGGACCTGTTGAACGATTCCAACGCCCAACTCGCCGACGCGAAATCCGAGGCCGAAAACGCCCGCGCCAACCTCGCCAACGCCATCGAAGCGGTGCAGGAGGGCTTTGCGCTTTTCGACAAGGGCGACGTGCTGGTGATGTGCAATAGCCGCTTCGGCATGCATATGGTCGATGTCCAGGCCAAGCTCGACCCCGGGCTGCGCTTTTCCGACTATGTCGACCACGTCTCGAACAGCCGTTTCCTGGAACTGCCCGATGGCATGACCCCGGCCAACTGGGCCGCCCGCCGCATGCAGCACCACAAGGACCGGCATGTTATCTTCAACGTGCATCTGATCTGGGACCGCTGGCTGCAGGTCAGCGAACACCGCACCCCCGACGGCGGAACCGTCGTGCTGCAGACCGACGTCACCGACATCATGCGGCTGGAACGCCAAGAGCGCGGCAAGCTTCTGGACGACCAGGCCAGGATGATCCGCGCCACGCTCGACCACCTCAACCAGGGCGTCTGCATCTTCGACAAAGACGCGCGCCTCGCTGGCTGGAACAAGCGCATCAGCTCGCTGCTTTCCGTCCCGGTGTCGCTGCTCAGGATTGGTATGAGCTTCGACACCCTGATCGAGCGCCTCAAGTCAGATTTCCAACTCACCCAACTTCGCCCCAAGTCCCTTATGAACTGGGCGCATAAGAAAGACGGCCGCAAACCGCTCAGCTTCGAGGTCCGCCAGGGCGACGAAGTCACGCTTGATGTCTTCGCCCAGGAGATGCCCGACCGCGGCTTCGTGATCTCGTTCACCGACGTCAGCGCCGAACGCGAGGCCAACCGCGCGCTCTTCGACGCCAATGAGTTGCTGGAACGCCGGGTGATGGAGCGCACCCTTGAATTGGAAGATGCGCTGACAAACGCCGAGCGCGCCAACGCCTCAAAGACCCGTTTCGTCGCCGCCGCCAGCCACGACTTGCTGCAGCCGCTCTCGGCCGCCAAGCTGTACATGTCGTCCATGTCCGAAGACACCGACGGCCCGGCCGCAAAGGCGCTGAACGCACTCACCAGCGTCGAAAACATCATCGACGCCCTCTTGGACATCTCGAAGCTCGACTCCGGCACCGCCAGCCTCGATGTCACCACTGTCTCGCTCGGCGACCTGCTCATTGGCCTGCGCGACGAATTCGCCCCCCTCGCCGCGCTGAAGGGCCTCGAACTGCGCGTTGTGCCCAGCTCCGCCCACGTTACCAGCGACCCCGGGTTTTTGCGCCGCATTCTGCAGAACCTGATCGCCAACGCGATCCGCTATACCGAAGCGGGCCGCGTGCTGGTCGGCGCGCGCCGCAACGGCGGCTCGGTCCGGGTCGAGGTCTGGGATACCGGCCCCGGCATCCCAGAGGCCGACCAAGACCGGATCTTCAAGGAATTCGAACGCCTCGACGCCCGCGCCAGCGCCTCGGAGGGCCTCGGGCTTGGCCTCGCCATCGTCGAACGTGCTTGCGCCCGCCTCGGTCACCCCCTGGGCCTTTGGTCCGTCGTCGGGCGGGGCACCGGGTTCTTCGTCAACCTGCCGCTTGCCGATGGCGCGCCCCTGCCCCAGCAAGCCCCGCAATCCGCGCCTCGCCAGCGTTTGCGCGAAAAGGGCCTGATCGTGATGCTGGTGGAAAACGACCTGGAGCTGCGCCGCGCCATGTGCGCGCTGATGGAGGGCTGGGAGGTCAGCGTGCTCGACGTCGGCGACGCGACTGAGGCGCTTGAGTTGTTGGACGAAATCCAGATCAACCCCGACGCCCTGATCGTCGACTACCACCTCGGCGACGGCCCCGACGGCCTGGCGTTGATCGAGGAAATCCACGGCCTCTACGGCCAAATCCCCGCGCGGCTGATCTCGGCCAACCGCTCTCCCGATCTCCGCCGCCGCGCCGCCGGCGACGGCGTCGATTTGATCGCCAAACCCATCGACGCCGACCGGCTCGAGGCGTTTTTGTGCTCTACCCTGGGCGAGCCCGGAACTTAGAGTTTGACGGTGTTCCTCTCGATCGCGTCTTAACTTTGCGCCGGGTGCGTTTATTGGCCAATTCTATGTAGAGCCGTGCCCATCGCCGACCCGCGGGTAGGCGAACCGACCTTTGATCGGCAGCGGTTTATGGCAGCCAGGTCCGATCGAAATCGCGCTGATGCGCAACGACGGCAAGATCGCCAACCCACCGGGGCGGGTCGGTGATGGGCACGGCGGGGCTACGCCCCTTGATTCCGTGCCCGGGGCGGATTGAGCAAAGTCCAGGGCCAGCCAACTATTGGACTGTCTCTTCAAATGACAGAATGGCTCCAAGGCATTGACGTTCCCCGCCAATTCCGCGCATCTGCGCCGGACGACACGCAGAACGCCTGACATGAAACCCTTCCTGATCCTACAGCTCAGGCCCGAAACCGAGGCCTCTAACAACGAATTTGAGGCGATCCTGGAAAAGGGCGGCCTCGCTCCCGAGCGAGCCCACCGCATCTGCCTCGACCACGAGACGCTGCCCGAGAGCCTGTCGCTCGACCGCTTCGCCGGCGTCATCGTCGGCGGCGGCCCCGGCTGCGTCAGCGACCCGCCCGAGAAGAAATCCCCGCTCGACGCCCGTATGGAAGACGCGGTGATGTCGCTGATGCCCGAGATTGCCGAAAGCGACATCCCGTTCATGGGCTGCTGCTACGGCATCGGCATCCTCGGCAAGCATTTGGGCGGCGACGTCTCAAAGGCGCGCTATTCGGAAGAGGTTGGCGTCTCCACGTGCCGTCTGACCCCAGACGGCACCACCGACCCAATGCTTGCCGGCGCGCCCCAAGTCTTTGATGCCTTCGTCGGCCACAAGGAAGCCGTGCAAACCCTGCCCCCTGGCTGCACGCATTTGGTCAGCTCCGGCCCCTGCCCGTTCCAGATGATCCGCTACAAGCGCAACGTCTACGCCACCCAGTTCCATCCCGAGGCCGACGCCAGCGTCTTCCACGTCCGCATCTCGATCTACAAGGACTACGGCTACTTCCCGCCCGAAGAGGCCGGCCGCCTGCGCGCCATGGTCGATGCCGCCGACGTCCACGCCCCGGAACACATTCTGCGGAACTTCGTCCAAACCTACGGCTAATCGCCCCGGCCCGCGCAAACGCCTTGCCCCGCGACGCGAAACCCGTAGGAAGACCCAAGGTAAGCGCAGCACGAGTCACCCCATGGACGTCTATGTCAGCATGACCGCCGAGATCCTCCACAACGGTCATCTGAGGATTCTCAAAGAGGCCAAGAAACACGGCCGCGTCACCGTGGGCCTTCTGACCGACCGGGCGCTGGAGAACAAAAAGCCGATTCCGCTTTTGTCCTTCGAGCAGCGTAAAGAAATTCTCGAAGCCCTGGACTGTGTCGACGAGGTCATCGCACAGGACGAGTGGGATTACGATGCTTGCATCGACACCCACAAACCGCGCGTCTTCGTCCACGGCGACAAGTGGGACGGCCCGCTGACCGGCATGCGCGAACGCGCCATCGCCCGGCTCGAAAGCTACGGCGGAACCTTCGTCGAACTGCCCTACAGCCACGAATTCGACGGCACCCACATCGCCCCGCAGATGGCTGCCTCACTGGCCACGCCGTTCGCCAAGCAAAAAGCGTTCCGTCGGATGATGCAATCCAAACGCCTCGTCCGCTTTCTCGAGGCGCACAGCCCGCTCGCAGCGCTGATCGGCGAGCACACCAAGGTCCAGCGCAACGGCGATGTGCTGCAATATGACGGTTTCTGGTCCAGCTCGCTGACCGACTCGACCGAAATGGGCCTGCCGGATATCGAGGCCCTCGACGTCACAAGACGGCTGCAGAACATCGACGAGATCTTCGAGGTCACCACCAAGCCGCTCGTGTTCGACGCCGACACCGGTGGCAAGGCCGAGCATTTCGAGCTTAAGGTCCGCACAATGGAACGTATGGGCATCGCCGCGGCGATCATCGAGGACAAGACCGGGCTGAAGAAGAACTCGCTTCTCGGCACCTCCGTGCCGCAGACCCAAGCCTCGATCCCCGAATTCCAGGAAAAGATCCGCGCCGGGATCGAGGGCCAGAAATACCGCGGCATGATGATCATCGCCCGGCTCGAAAGCCTGATCCTGGGCCAGGGCATCGACGATGCACTGCGCCGCGCCGACGCCTATGTCACCGCCGGCGCCGGCGCGGTCATGATACATTCCAAAGAGCGCGACCCGGCCCAAGTCTTCGCCTTCACCGACGCCTTCGCCCAGGACCACCCCGAGGTGCCCATCGTCGCCGTGCCATCGTCCTACAACACGGTCCACGACCACGAATTGCAGGCGCACGGCATCAAGATGATCATCTACGCCAACCACATGCTGCGGTCGTCCTACAAGGCGATGGAACAGACCGCGCGGGCGATCCTGGAGCACGGCCGCACCGCCGAGATCGAGGACGAGATCATCACCATTCCGCAGATCCTCAAACTGATCCCCGGGACAATCTAAAGATGCTCGACGCGCTCGACTTCCTTGACGACCTGACTGGCATGGGGCTGCGGAATTTCTTTGGCGTGCCCGACTCGCTGCTCAGCGCATTGACCCAAGGCATCGAGGCCAGGGCTGCGGACGGCGCCTTCAGCCTCGAGATCACCGCGAACGAGGGCGCCGCGATGGGTCTCGCCATCGGCAGCTATCTCGCGACGGCCGAGCCCGCGGCGGTGTTTCTGCAGAACTCAGGGCTGGGCAATCTGGTCAACCCGCTGACTTCGCTTGCCCATCCCAAGGTCTATTCCACGCCGATGCTGCTGATCGTCGGCTGGCGCGGCGAAATCCTCGACGGCGAGCAAGTGAAAGACGAGCCGCAGCATGTCTTCCAGGGCGAGATCACTCTGAAAATGCTCGATCTTCTCGAGGTTCCATATCAGGTCATCGGTCCCGACATGACCCGAGCCCGCGCCGCCGAGACCGCTGCGTGGCTGCTGTCGTCGGCCAAGACCGCCAGCAAGCCCACCGCGCTGGTGATCCGCAAGGACAGCTTCTTTCCGGCGCCGAAGACGGAGGCTCCGGCTTCTGCGTATCCGGCCCGCGAGGCGGCGATTGCCGTGGCGCTGTCCGCGATTGGGTCGGACACGCCGATCGTCGCCACCACAGGCAAGATCTCGCGCGAGGTCTACGAGTTGCGCCTGCGCGACAGCCTGCCGGTCCCAGCGTTTTTGACCGTCGGCGGAATGGGCCATGCAGCGATGATCGCCGCGGGCCTTGCGCGCGAACGGCCGGGGCGCAAGGTTGCCTGTTTCGACGGCGACGGCGCCGTTCTGATGCATGCGGGCAGCCTGGCCACCGCAGCGAAGGCCGACAACTTGATCCACCTGGTGCTCAACAACCAGGTGCACGACTCGGTCGGGGGCCACGCCACGGCCGGGCCGGACCTGCACCTCGACGCAGTCGCCCGTGCCTTCGGCTACAAGGCCGCGGTCCGGATCACCGAGCTGGCCGACATCGCCCCGGCGATCCGGGAAGCCGCCGCCGCCCCCTGCGCCTGCTTCCTCGAGATCATGGTCGCCCCCGGCGCAAGGGCCGGTTTGGGCCGACCGAAGGACCACCCCGCGCAGGCCAAAGCCGCCTTCATGCGCGCGCTCGACGGCTCCGATGACTGACCCCACGCTCACGCCCGACACCGTCGCCCGCTGGAACGCCAACAAGCCGATCTTCACCGCCGGCCCAGCCAGCCTGATCTACGACAACATCGCCGCACTGCGTGCCTGTTTCGGGCGTGGCGACGCCGAATTCCTCGCCTCGTATGACAACGTGCTCGGGATGATCTCGGCGCTCGCCGAACAGGACCGGACCGTGGCAATGCAGGGATCCGGCACCTCAGCCATCGAGGTGATGATCGCCAATTTCCTCTATGGCCGCGTGCTGGTGGTGGACTCAGGTTATTACGCCAAGCGGCTGATCGCCATCGCCCGCACCCGCATGGCCCGCGACGGATACATCGACAGCGTCGACGTGGTGGACTGGGGGCAGATCGATTCGGCCGGCGGCGCCTATGACTGGGTGCTCGCCGTCTACACCGAGACCAGCGAGGCGACGCTTGTCCCGATTGCCGGGCTGGCGGGTCTCGCAAAGCGCACCGGCGCCAAACTGGCGCTCGACGCCACCGCCTCCATCGGGTTGGAGCCGGACCACGGCGCGGCCCAAGTCTGCGCCTTCAGCTCCTGCAAGGGGCTCTTCGGTCTGACTGGCGCGGGCTTCATCTCGCATTCGGTCGCGCCCGCCAACGACGTCCCCGATATGATCGCTGCACTCTCGACCTACGCCGACAAAAAGACCACCGGCCCCTATCACGCGATCCTGTCGCTGGAGCCGATCCTGGCGACCCACGCCGATCACCGCGAAGCCGTGGTGACCAACAAACGCGTCTTCTGCCAGCGCTTCGCCGATCACCTGATGTACCCCTCGGCCCAGCAACCTCTGCTCTGCACCGCGCTGGACGTGCCCATCCGCGCCACCGATCCCAACGCCGTGCTCTACGCCCCCCGCGACACCCGCGCTGCCAGCGTCACCTGCCACCTGGGCGAAGTGCATCTGGGCCGCGACGCACGGGGCGCACTCGTCGACCTCCTAGAAGTGGCCGGCTAGAGCAGAATACTTTTCGGCGGAATCGCCAAAGTACAGATCCGCCGCAGTTAGCCCGGCTCGGGGCAAATCTCGAAGCACAGCTCAAGGCCAAAACCGGCGCTTCGCGGGTCCGCCGGTGCACATCCTGCGCTCATTTCGTTGCGAGAAATGGTTAACCGCGCTTTCCACGGAATTCATGGACTTGCCGCAGCGCGGCTTAACTTTCTGCCCCGCGGAATGTTTCGCGCGCGAAACATTTGGCCGCTCACCAGGTCAGCCAGCGCAGCACGAACCGGTTCCCCCGCCGCACCAAGACCCTCCGGAACTCGTCCCCAATCAGGATCAGAATCGCGAAGGGCACGCTCAACGACAGCTGCCACAGCTCCAGCGGCGCCGTCCCGAAAAAGACGTTCCCCGCCGGCGTGTAGGAAATGATCGCCAGCAAGGTCAGCTCGGTCGCCACCCCCAGCCAAACCAGCCGGTTGGTGAACACCCCCACCGTGAACAGGCTCTGGCGTCGGGTCCGGCAGATGATCACGTCGGAGATCTGGCAGATGATGATCGAGGCGAAGAACCCGGTGATCGCGGTCCGGTAGAGCGGATCGTTGAACGCCAACTCCTGCCCCCATTCCCAGCCGCCGGAATAGAGGATCACGAAATAAGAAAAGAACCCCGCCGCAGCCTGCAGCATGCCGACCACCCCGTACGACATGATCAGCAGGTTCCGGGTCAAGAGCCGCTCGGACCGCTGCCTTGGCCCCCGCTTCATCACGTCCGTCTCCGGCGGCTCGGCCCCCAGCCCCAGCGCCGGCACGATGTCGGTGCCCAAATCGATCGCCAGGATCAGCACCACGGTCAGCGGCAGCGGGATGTCGAGCAGCACGAAGGCGATGAACGGCAGGATCTCGGGGATGTTCGAGGTCAGGATATAGGCGATGAACTTCTTGATGTTGTCGAAGATCGTGCGGCCTTCCTCGATCGCCGCCACGATGGTGGCGAAGTTGTCGTCCATCAGCACCATGTCGCTGGCTTCCTTGGCCACGTCGGTGCCCATCAGCCCCATCGCCACGCCCATATCGGCGTTCTTCAGGGCCGGCGCGTCGTTCACCCCGTCACCGGTCACCGTGACGGTCTCGCCTAGGGCCTGCAGCGCCTGCACCACCTGCAGCTTCTGCGCCGGCGCGATTCGGGCGAAGATGATCTCGGGGTCCTGGCGCAGCACCTCCTGCAGGCGCTCGTCGGACATCGCCGCCATCTCTTCGCCGGTCACCACCCGGCCGCGCCCGGTGATCAGGCCGATCTGGCGGGCGATGGTCTCGGCGGTCAGACCGTAGTCGCCGGTCATCATGATCACCCGGATGCCCGCGCTGCGGCAGCGCTCCATCGCGTCCGGCACCTCGGGGCGCGGCGGGTCGATCATGCCGACGAGCCCGACGAAGACGTAGCCGTCCTCGGGGATGCTGCCATCCGCCGACACGCGCCGGGCAAAGCCGAGGCCCCGCTCGCCACGGACCGCCATACGGCGATACTCGTCGATCACCCGGTCGCGATGCTGCGCGTCGAGGTCCACCACCTCGCCATTCACCAGGATCCGGTCGCAGACGTCCAGTACGACCTCAGGCGCGCCCTTCAGGAACGCGTGCGGTTCCACGCCGCCCTCGGGGATCGCCACCGTGATCATCCGGCGCTTGGCGTAGTTGAACGGCTCTTCGTCCACCTCCTGCACATTGCGCAGCGTGTCGAGGTCGCCGACACGGTTGGCGAACAAGAGCAACGCGCCATCGGTGGCGTCGCCGGAATAGCCGCCGTCGGTCAGATAGGCGTTGTTACAGATCGCCATGATCTGCAGCATCGCCGGCAGCACCGGGTCGTCACGGATCGAGCGGTCGTTCGCGGCATAGTCGCGGTGGCCCATCACCACCGTGTTCACCCCCAGCCGGTTCTGGGTCAGCGTGCCGGTCTTGTCGGTGCAGATCACCGTGGTCGAGCCCAGCGTTTCCACGGACTCCAGGTTCTTGATCAAGGCATTCTTTCGCGCCATGCGGCGGCTCGCCATGGTCAACGACAATGTCACGGTTGGCAGCAGCCCCTCGGGCACGTTGGCAACGATGATGCCGATGGCGAAGATCAGCGACGCGATGGCGCCGTTGCCGATGGCGACGCTGACCAGGAAGAAGGTGACGCCCAGGAAGATCGCGATCGACGAGATGATCTTGATGAAATAGCGCAGCTCGCGGTGGATCGGGGTCTCGACCGCCTCGGTGGCCTCGGTCAGCTCGACGATGCCGCCGATCTGCGTCGACATTCCGGTCTCGACGACCGCCACACGCGCTTCGCCGCTTTGCACCAGCGTGCCGGAAAACACCATGTTCGGGCTTTCGAGCACGTTGTTGTGGGTCTTGTCGGGGTCCAGAAGCTGCGGCTCGCTTTCGCCGGTCAGGCTGGCGAGGTCGACCTTGAACAGCGAGGCGTCAAGCAGCCGCCCATCGGCCGGCACCTTGTCGCCCTCCTGCAAGATAATCACGTCGCCGGGGACCAGTTCCTCAGCCGGGATCTCGCGCGTCTGGCCGTCCCTGAGCGTGATCACCATCGATGGCAGCATGTCGCGGAAGCTGTCCATGATCCGCTCGGACTGCAGCTCCTGCATGTAGGTGAAGGCGGCGTTGAGGAAGACCACGGCGATCAGCGCGATGGCGATGTAGAGGTTGCCCTGGCCCGGATCGAGCCGCTCCGCCGACAGCGCCAGCGCGCCGCCGCACATCAGGAGCATGGCGAAGAAGTTCTTGAACTGGCGCAGAAATTTCACCCACGCGGGCACATGCTTGCCTGCGCTGAGCACGTTGCGGCCGTAGCTGCCCAGCCGGTCGAGTGCGACCTTGGATGTCAGGCCGTTGCGCGAGGTCTCGAGCTGATAGAGCAACTCATCGATGGGCTTTTGATGTGCACCATCCGGCATCGGCCAGCTGTCCCTCACCCGGTCTTTGCGGCGGCCTTGGCGGGCCGGTCCGCGGGTCTCTCAGAGCATGGGTAGCAGGCGGTTGTGACGTGGACTTTGCGCTGCGTCAAAGCGCGTTCATGGTCAAAAGCTCGTATTCGGCAACCGCTTCCGCGTCTTGGTTGGTGAGCGTCACGTGCCAGCGGACCTCGCCGTAGTCGTCGGTGCGCTTGGTCTTTTGCTTGACGGTCAGGCGCACCGAGACGCGGTCGCCGGGGCTGACCGGCTTGAGGAACCGCAGAGTGTCGAGGCCGGTGTTGGCCAGAACCGGGCCGGGGTCGGGATCCACAAAGAGACCGGCCGCGAAGCTGAGCAGCAGATAGCCGTGGGCGACGCGGCCGGGGAAGAACGGGTTCGCCTTGGCCGCTTCCTCGTCCATGTGGCCGTAGAACGTGTCACCGGTGAAATGGGCGAAGTGTTCGATGTCTTCGAGAGTGATTTGGCGCGCCTCAGTGTGGATGGTTTCGCCAATTTTTATGCAGGAAAAGTTGTGGCGGAAGGGGTGTTCATCTGCTTTGATTTCGTCCGCGCCGGGCACCCAGGCATCGCCGATGGCGGTGAGCAGGTCGGAGGATCCTTGGATTGCGGTGCGCTGCATGTAGTGCATGACACCACGGATACCGCCTTGCTCCTCGCCGCCGCCCGCCCTGCCCGGACCGCCATGCACCATATGCGGTAGCGGCGCGCCGTGGCCGGTGGCCTCGGCGGCGCTGTCTCGGTTGTTGAAATAGAGGCGGCCGTGGAAGGCGGCCGTGCCGAGGGCGATCTGCCGGGCGGTGGCCGGGTCGCGGGTGAAGACCGAGGCGACGAGGCTGCCTTGGCCGCGATTGGCAAGGTCGATGGCGTGGCCGAGGTCTCGGTAGCCCATAACTGTGGAGACGGGCCCGAAGGCCTCGGTGGCGTGGACCTGGGTCGCGGCATCGGGGTCGGCGCAGTGGTAGAGCATCGGCGGTAGGAAGGCGCCCGTTTCGGGATCGGCGCCGATGACCGCGGTGTCCCCGCTGCCGAAAACCAATTCGGCCTCGCCGCCGATGATCTGCGCTTTCTCCAGCACGTCCCGGCGTTGCTCGGTCGAGATCAGCGCGCCCATCTGCACGTCGTCGCGCCGCGGGTCTCCGATGCGGATCGCGGCGAGGCGCGATTGCAAAGCCTCGATCACCGGCTGCGGATCGGGCACGATCAGGCGGCGCATGGCGGTGCATTTCTGACCCGTCTTTGTGGTGATCTCGCGCACCGCCTCGTCAAGGAACAGATCGAATTCGGGCGTCCCCGGCGTGGCGTCGGCACCAAGGATCGCGGCATTCAGGCTGTCCTGCTCGGCAATGAACGGCACCGCCCCGGAGAGGATCGCTGGCGTGGATTTCAGCTGCAATGCGGTGCCGGCGGAGCCGGTGAAGCTGACCACGTCCTGGCCGGTCAGGCGGTCGAGCAAATCCCCGGTCGGGCCGGCGATCAGCTGCAGCGCGCCGTCGGGCAGAATGCCGGCGTCGAGGATCATGCGGACGCAGGCCTCGGTGACATAAGCGCTTGCGGTGGCGGGCTTGACGATGGCGGGCATGCCGGCGAGTAGCGTGGGCGCCAGTTTCTCCAGCATGCCCCAGACCGGGAAGTTGAAGGCGTTGATATGAACCGCGACGCCCTGTTTCGGCACGCAGATATGGCGGCCCTGGAAGGTTCCTTTGCGCGACAGCGGCTCGACCGGGCCGTCGAGAAAGACCTGGCCGTCCGGCATCTCGCGGCGGCCCTTCGAGGCATAGACGAAAAGCGTGCCAATGCCACCGTCGATGTCGATCAGGTGGTCCGATTGCGTCGCGCCGGTATTGAAGGAGAGGTCGTAGAGCGGCTGTTTTCGCTCGCTCAGGTGCAGCGCCAGCGCCTTCAGCATCCGGGCCCGGTCGTGAAAAGTCGTGGCGCGCAAAGCCGGACCGCCGACCTGGCGAGCGTGGTCGAGCATTGCCTGCACGTCCAGCGCGGCGCCGGCCTGGGCAATGACCTCTCCGGTGACGGCGCTGGCGATCGGGCGGGCCGAGGCGTCGGGCGGAATCCAGGCGCCGGCGGTATAGCTGTGGACTTGGATCGGGGGCATCGGCGGCATTCCCTTTTGACCCGGGGGCCGGTTTGTGGAACTGAATTGACCGGAAAATCCCCGAAAGGACCAGAGGGATGTGGGAGCACCGGCAGTGACGCCTCAGGAACGGGCGGAGCGGTCCGCGGCGGCGATGTGGGCCAGCGACGACGCCTCGAAATGGGTGGGCATGTCGCTGCAGCGCGTGACCCCCGGCGGCGCGGTACTGGCGCTGCGGGTCGAGAAGCACCACACAAACGGTCACGACATCTGCCACGGCGGCGTAATCTTCACGCTGGCCGACAGCGCCTTCGCCTTTGCCTGCAACAGCTACAACCAGGTGGCGGTGGCGCAGCACAACATGATCAGCTTTACCGAGCCAGGGCATCTGGGCGACGACCTGACTGCCACGGCGCGCGAGGTTTCGCTGCGCGGCAAGAGCGGACTCTACGATGTGCGAGTGGCCCGCGGCGATGGGACCGTGATCGCCGAGATGCGCGGCTGTTCGCGGATCATCGCGGGACAGCATTTCGAGGAGGAGACATGAAGGACCTGACGCCAGAGCGGTCGTCATTGGACCCGATCGAGGTTGCCTCGCGCGACGAGATCGAGGCGCTGCAATTGGAGCGTCTAAAATGGTCGCTGCGGCATGCCTATGACAACGTCGCGCTGTATCGCGAACGGTTCGACGCGGCGGGTGTGCATCCGGATGATCTTGTGTCACTTGCAGATCTGGCGAAGTTTCCCTTCACCGTGAAGGACGACTTGCGCGCGCAGTACCCGTTCGGGATGTTCGCCGTTCCACGGGATCAGATCGCGCGGGTACACGCGTCCTCCGGCACCACCGGCAAGCCCACCGTCGTGGGCTACACCGCCGGCGACGTCGATATCTGGGCGCAAGTTGTTGCCCGGTCGATGCGCGCCAGCGGCACGCGGCCGGGCGATATAGTGCATGTGGCCTATGGCTATGGGCTCTTCACCGGCGGGCTCGGAGCGCATTATGGGGCCGAAAAACTGGGCTGCACCGTGGTGCCGGTGTCGGGCGGAATGACCCCGCGCCAGGTCATGCTGATCGAGGATTTCAAGCCTTCGACAATCATGGTGACGCCGTCCTACATGCTGAATATCCTCGAGGAATACCGCCGTCAGGGCCTCGACCCCAAGGCGTCGTCGTTGAATGTCGGCATCTTCGGCGCCGAGCCCTGGACCAACGCGATGCGGGCCGAGGTCGAGGCCGCGTTCGACATGCATGCGGTCGATATCTATGGGCTGTCCGAAGTGATGGGGCCCGGGGTCGCGAACGAATGCGTCGAGACCAAGGACGGTCTGCATATCTGGGAAGACCATTTCTATCCCGAGATCGTCGATCCGGAGACTGGGGAACCAGTGCCGGAGGGCGAACTCGGCGAATTGGTGTTCACCACACTGACCAAAGAAGGCATGCCGGTGATCCGCTATCGGACGCGCGACCTGACGCGGCTGTTGCCCGGCACCGCGCGGACGATGCGGCGGATGGAGAAGATCACCGGGCGGTCGGACGACATGATCATCCTGCGCGGCGTGAACCTGTTTCCGACGCAGATCGAGGAGGCGCTGCTGGCGACTGAGGGCCTGGCGCCGCATTTCCAGATCGAGCTGTTCCGCGAGGGGCGGATGGATGCGATGCGGGTGCATGTCGAGCCGCTGTTGGGGCACAGCGATGCGGTCGAGCAGGCGGATCTCGGCGCGGAATTACAGCGCAGGATCAAGGATATGATCGGACTGACCGTCGCGGTGGAACTGGCCGAGCCGGGTGGGGTCGAGCGCAGCCAGGGCAAGGCGCGCCGGGTGGTAGACAATCGGCCGAAGCCGTGACGTGAAGCCGATTACCTCGACCCGCTACTGATCGTAGTCGATGACCAACCGGTCGGTCAGCGGCACGGACTGGCAGGTGAGCACGTAACCGGCGCGGACCTCGTAGTCTTCCAGCGCGTGGTTCGCGGCCATGTCGACCTCGCCTTCCAGCACCTTGGCCTTGCAGGTCGAACAGACCCCCGCCCGGCAGGCGAAAGGTGCATCCATCGAATGCGCATTGATCGCATCCAGCAGCCGCGTGTCGCCTTTGGGAATGCGGAAGCTACGGGTGCGGCCATCGAGCGTGACCGTCAATTCGCAGCCCTCGGCCAGTTTGTCCGGATCGGTCGTGATCACCGGTTGCGGCAGGCGGCCCGGTTGGCCGGACTTGAAGAGCTCGATCTTGATCCGCTCGTCGGGAACGCCGCGCGCCTTCAGCGCGTCTCGTAGGGTCTCCATCATCGGCTGGGGGCCACAGATGAAGGCCGTATCGACGGTGTCGAGGTCGATCCAGGTCTCGAACAGCCGGCGGCATTTGTCCGCGTCCAGAATACCGGTGAAGAGCGGGATGTCCTGGCTGTCGGATTCAAGGATGTGGATGACATTGAGCCGGCCGAGATATTGGTTCTTCAAATCCTCGAGCTCTTCGCGGAACATGATCGTCGAGACGGCGCGGTTGGCGTAGACCAGGGTGAACGTCGAAAGCGTCTCGCGCGCCAACACGGTGCGCAGGATCGACAGGATGGGCGTGATGCCGGATCCGCCGGCGAAGCCCAGGTAATGCTTGGCCTTGTCCGGTTCGATCGGAGTGTGAAACCGGCCCGCCGGGGGCATCGCTTCAATTCGGTCGCCGGGTTTCAATTCGGTGTTGGCCCAGGTCGAGAAGGCGCCGCCGTCGACGCGCTTGACGCCGATCTGGATCCTGCCATCGTCGACGCCGGTGCAGATCGAGTAGTTGCGGCGCAACTCGGTGCCGTCGAAATCGCGCCGGAAGGTCAGGTACTGGCCTTGGGTGAAGCGGAACGCCTCGGGCTCGTCGGGTTGCAGCGTAACGACCACCGCGTCGCGGATCGTCTTTTCGACATCGGTGACGGTGAGTGGGTGGAAACGTGGCATCAGATGCACTTGAAATAGTCGAAGGGTTCCAGGCAGGCGTCGCAGCGCCATTGCGCCTTGCACGGGGTCGAGCCGAATTGGCTGATCCGCGTCAGCTCCGTCGCGCCGCAGCGCGGGCAACGGTCCGGCCCGCCGGCGGGGCTTGGCGGCGCGATGCCATAGGCCTCGAGCTTGGTCCGGCCTGACGCCGACAACCAATCGGTGGTCCAGGGTGGGGTCAGCTGATTGACGAGCCTCAGCTTTTCGACACCGCGGGCGCGCAAGGCGCGGTCGATCTCCAGCGCGATCACCGCTGTGGCGGGGCAGCCGGAATAGGTCGGCGTGACGGTCACCTGCAGCGTGTGGTCGGCCCAGGCGACGTCCCGGATGATGCCCAGATCGACCAGGCTGATCGCCGGGATTTCGGGGTCCGGGATAGCGTCGAGCCAGTCCCAGACGTCCTGCACCGAAGGCAGGGTCGTGCTCACCACGTGGCTCCGGGATAGGCGCGCTGCAGCCACTGCATCTCGGCCAGGATATATCCCAGATGTTCGCTGTGCCGCCCGGTCTTGCCGCCGGTCTGGGCGAAGCTGCTGTCGGGAAGCGTCAGCGTGCCCTCGGATTCCAGGCGCGACACGGTGGCGTCCCAGTCGGCGCGCAGATCGTCCGGGTCGGGGGCGATTCCGGTCTCGACCAACACCGCGTCGGCGTCGTCGCCGAGGAACATCTCGCCGGTATAGGGCCAAAGTGCGTCGAGCGCATCCTGCATGCGGCGGTGGCTTTCTTCGGTCCCGTCGCCCAGGCGGATACAGAGGTCGGCGGAGCGTTCCAGATGATAGGTGACCTCCTTGCCGGCCTTCTGGGCGATGGCGGCAATGCCGGGGTCTGTCGAGCCCGAAAGGCGGAAAAGTATCAGGCTGGACCAGGCGTCGTAGAGGAACTGACGCATGATGGTGTGCCCGAAATCGCCATTGGGGCGCTCGGCGATCAGCAGGTTGCGGAAGTCCCAGGCGTCACGGTGATAGGCGAGGTCGTCCGCGGTGCGGCCCTTTCCCTCGACCTCGGCGGCGAGACCGAGCCACAATTGGGTCTGGCCGATGAGGTCCAGCGCGGTGTTGGCCAGCGCGATGTCTTCCTCGAGCACCGGCCCGTGACCACACCATTCGCTCACCCGGTGGCCGAGGATTAGCGTTGTATCGCCGAGCCTTAGCAGGAACTCGAACAGCGCCTCTTGCTGCGTCATCTCACATCGCCCCCACGTCGTCGGGGATGTCGAAGAAGGTCGGGTGGCGGTAGACCTTGTCGTTCGAGGGCTCGAAAAGCGGGCCCTTATCGGAGGGGGCGGAGGCGGTGATGTCGGAGGATTTGACGACCCAGATCGAGACGCCCTCGTTGCGGCGGGTATAGACGTCGCGGGCGTTGAGGATCGCCATCTCGGCGTCCGATGCATGGAGCGAGCCCACATGGCGGTGGTTCAGCCCGTGCTGGCCACGGATGAAGACCTCCCAGAGGGGCAATTCTCTTGTCATTTCAACACCTTATTCGGCGGCGATTTTGGCGGAGTGCTTGACGGCGTGGGCCATCAACCCGTCGCGGACCCAGGCGCCGTCGTCCCAGGCCTTCACCCGAGCGCCGAGGCGCTCGCGGTTGCACGGGCCGTTGCCCTTCAGCACCTCGAAGAACTCGGTCCAGTCGGGGTCGGAAAACTCGTAGTGGCCAGTTTTTTTGTTGTATTTCAGATCGTTATCCGGGATCGTAAGGCCCAGATACTCGGCTTGAGGCACCGTCTGGTCGACGAATTTCTGGCGCAGTTCGTCGTTGGTGTTGATCTTGATCTTCCAGGCCATCGACTGGGCGGAATGCACGCTGTCCTTGTCCGACGGGCCGAACATCATCAGCGAAGGGTACCAGAACCGGTTCAGCGCGTCCTGGGCCATGGCGCGCTGCGCTTCGGTGCCGTTCGCCATCTTCATCATGATGTCGTAGCCCTGGCGCTGATGGAAGGATTCTTCCTTGCAAATCCGCACCATAGCCCGGGCGTAGGGCCCGTAGGACGTGCGCTGCAGAGGCACCTGGTTCATGATCGCGGCGCCGTCGACGAGCCAGCCGATGGCGCCGATATCGGCCCAGGTCAGCGTCGGATAGTTGAAAATCGAGCTGTATTTCATGCGGCCGGTGTGGAGCGCTTCGGTCAGCTCGTCGCGGCTGACGCCGAGGGTCTCGGCGGCGCAGTAGAGATACAGGCCGTGGCCCGCCTCGTCCTGGACTTTTGCCAACAAAATCAGCTTTCTAGACAGCGTGGGGGCGCGGGTGATCCAGTTGCCTTCGGGAAGCTGGCCAACGATTTCGGAATGCGCGTGCTGGCCGATCTGGCGGATCAGGGTCTGACGGTAGCCGTCCGGCATCCAATCTTTCGGCTCGATCTTTTCGCCGGCGTCGATGCGGTCCTGGAACCGGCCTTCTTCGGGCGTCATTTCCTTGCGCGATTTCAGGCCCTTGCCGGTGGATTTCACCATCTGAGCGTACATCTGCAAGGGTCCTTCTACGGAAGCGCCAGTTCTTGGAGTGTAGCGAATTTGGGGCAGATCGGCAATTTAAATGTTACACATCTTAGCTATCGCCTAAGAATATGTAACGGGAAATCACGGTGTCTGCAAAACGTCGGTATCACGTCGGTATTACGTCAGTACTGCAGCGCAGCAACGCGGATCGGAAGGGCGTCGGAGCACCGTCGAAATCGCGTTGGAACGACCGGAGGCGGTGACGCAGGCTTAGAGTCCGAGCGGGTGAACTAACGACCGGACCCTCGGCCGCGGTGGATACTGTACGGGGCGGCGAGATTATCTTCAGGCCGGCGCATGGCAGCACTAGCCCTTGCGCGCGGCGCGGTTCTATGCTGTGGCGACGTGGTTCAACGCGCCAGAGGAGGGCCCGATGATCCCGACGCTTTCGCCCAACGACATCAGCCATGTGGTCGAGGCCGACCGCGCCCATGTCTGGCACCACCTGATCCAGCACAAACCCTTCGAAACAGCGGACCCTCGGGTGATCATCGAGGGCAAGGGGCTCAGGGTCTGGGACGCCAAGGGCAAGGAGCACATCGATGCGGTCTCTGGCGGGGTCTGGACCGTCAATGTGGGCTACGGGCGCGAAGAGATCGCGCGGGCGGTCTACGATCAGCTGGTCAAGATGAACTATTTCGCCGGCGCGGCGGGGTCGGTGCCGGGGGCCTTGTTCGCCGAGAAGCTGATCGAGAAGATGCCGGGGATGAGCCGGGTCTACTATACGAACTCAGGCTCGGAAGCGAACGAGAAGGCGTTCAAGATGGTGCGCCAGATCGCGCACAAACGCTACGGCGGCAAGAAGCACAAGATCCTCTATCGCGACCGGGATTACCACGGCACCACGATCACCGCGCTGTCAGCCGGCGGGCAGGACGAGCGCAATGCGCAGTACGGGCCGTTCACGCCCGGTTTCGTGAGGGTGCCGCATTGCCTGGAGTACCGCGCACAAGGGGAATGGGACCCGTCGACGGAGCCCTACGGCGTGTTCGCGGCGAACGAGATCGAGAAGGTGATCCTGCGCGAAGGCCCCGAGACGGTCGGCGCGCTGTGCCTGGAGCCGGTGACGGCGGGCGGCGGCGTGATCGTGCCGCCCGAGGGTTACTGGGAGCGGGTGCAGGAGATCTGCCGGCAATACGACGTGCTGCTGCATATCGACGAGGTGGTCTGCGGCGTGGGCCGGACGGGCACCTGGTTCGGCTATCAGAACTACGGCGTGGAGCCGGATATGGTGACGATGGCGAAGGGGGTCGCGTCGGGCTATGCCGCGATCGCCTGTCTGGTGACGACCGAGGCGGTGTTCGAGGCGTTCAAGGAAGATGCCGGGGACCCGATGGACTATTTCCGCGACATCTCGACCTTCGGCGGCTGCACCGCGGGCCCGGCGGCGGCGCTGGAGAATATGCGGATCATCGAGGACGAGGGCTTGCTGGAGAACACGGTCGCGATGGGCGAACGCATGATCGCGAACCTCGAAGAGCTGGCGTCGCGGCATGCGGTGATCGGCGAGGTGCGTGGCAAGGGGCTTTTCGTCGGCGCCGAGCTGGTGGCTAGCCGCGACACCCGCGAGCCAGTGGCCGAGGCCCTGGCGCAGAAGGTGGTGGCCGAGTGCAACGCGCAAGGCGTGATCATCGGGGTCACCAACCGCTCGGTCCCGGGCTTCAACAACACGCTGTGTTTCTCACCGGCGCTGATCGCCACGGCCGATGACATCGACGCGATCACGAGCGCAGTGGATGAGGCGCTGACCCGGGTGTTCGGCTGAGGTGTGGCCCTCTCCGGTCACCCTGAACGGCCAACACGCGGTGCTGGAGATGCTGCGGACTGACCACGCGCGCGATCTGGCCGAGGCGGTGGCGGACGGCGATCTGCACACGCTGTGGTACACGACGGTGCCGGCGCCTCAGCAAGTATCGGAGGAGATCGAGCGGCGGCTGGGGCTGATGGCGGCGGGCTCGATGCTGCCGTTTGCGGTACTCGATCCGGGCGGCCGCGCGGTGGGCATGACCACGTATATGAACATCGACGCCGAGGCCCATCGGGTCGAGATCGGCAGCACCTGGTACCGCAAGGCCGTGCAGCGGACGCCGCTGAACACCGAATGCAAGCTGATGCTTTTGACCCATGCGTTCGAGGTGCTGGACTGCATCGCGGTGGAGTTTCGCACCCACGAGATGAACCTGCAGAGCCGCCGGGCGATCGAGCGGCTCGGGGCGAAGCTCGACGGCGTGCTGCGCAACCATATGGTTTTGGCGAACGGCACGCTGCGCGACACGGCCGTCTATTCGGTGATCGCCGGCGAATGGCCGGCGGTGAAGGCCAATCTCGCGTTCCGGCTGGGGCGGGCGAGCTGTTGAATTGTGTGCCTGCGGCACGCCGGTTCTGTTGCGCCCGCCTGCGGCGGCCGCGGTGATTGGGGGTCGTCCTTGGTTGCGCCGTCGCCGGTGGGTCTCGAACCAATGGCGCACCACCGGCAACTCCGAGCGACCAATGGACGACGCCCCCAAACCCCCGGCGTATTTCTGACGAGAAGAAGATCCGGGGCGGTATCGGGCTTTGGCCGGGGACGGGCGCACTTGGCGGTGCCGGGGCACTGGTGTAGAGCGGCCATTGGGATTCGCGCCCGTGCGTGGCACGGCAGGGAGGTTTTGCGAATGAAAATGACGACGGAAGAGGCCTTTGTGAAGGTCCTGCAGCAGCATGGGATCGAACATGCCTTCGGGATCATCGGCTCGGCCTTCATGCCGATTTCGGATCTGTTTCCGAAGGCGGGGATCACATTTTGGGACTGCGCGCACGAGGGCTCGGGCGGAATGATGGCCGATGGTTACACGCGCGCCTCGGGCAAGATGTCGATGATGATCGCGCAGAACGGGCCGGGCATCACCAATTTCGTCACTGCGGTAAAGACGGCCTATTGGAACCACACGCCGCTCTTGCTGGTGACCCCGCAGGCGGCGAACAAGACCATCGGCCAGGGCGGGTTTCAGGAAGTCGAGCAGATGAAGCTGTTCGAGGACATGGTGGCTTATCAGGAGGAGGTGCGCGACGCCTCCCGCGTGGCCGAGGTGCTGAACCGGGTGATCCTAAACGCCAAGCGGGCGAGCGCGCCGGCGCAGATCAACATGCCGCGGGATTTCTGGACCCAGGTCGTCGATATCGAGCTGCCGGCGATGGTGGAGTTCGAGCGGCCGGCGGGCGGCGAGGCGGCTTTGGCAGAGGCAGCGGCGCTGCTGTCGGAGGCGGCGTTTCCGGTGATCTTGAACGGTGCGGGCGTCGTGCTGGGGGGCGCGATCCCGGCCTCGATGGCGCTGGCGGAGCGGCTCGATGCCCCGGTCTGCGTGGGCTATCAGCACAACGACGCATTCCCGGGCTCGCATCCATTGTTCGCCGGGCCCTTGGGGTACAACGGGTCGAAGGCGGGGATGGAGCTGATCAAACGGGCCGACGTGGTGCTGTGCCTGGGCACGCGGCTGAACCCGTTCTCGACGCTGCCGGGCTATGGGCTGGATTACTGGCCGAAGGACGCCAGGATCATCCAGGTCGACATCAACCCCGACCGGATCGGGCTGACCAAGTCGGTCGCGGTGGGGATCGTGGGCGATGCGCGCAAGGTGGCCGAGGCGCTGCTGGCGCGGCTGTCGGACGGCGCCGGCGACACCGGGCGCGAGGCGCGCAAGGCCGCCATCGCGCAGACCAAGTCGGCCTGGGCGCAGCAGCTGTCGTCGATGGATCACGAGGACGACGACCCCGGCACCACTTGGAACCAGCGCGCGCGGGATGCCAAGCCGGACTGGATGTCGCCGCGCATGGCCTGGCGCGCGATCCAAGCGGCGCTGCCGAAAGAGGCGATCATCTCGTCCGATATCGGCAACAACTGCGCCATCGGCAACGCCTACCCGACCTTCGAGGCGGGGCGGAAATATTTGGCACCCGGGCTCTTCGGGCCATGCGGCTATGGCCTGCCGTCGATCGTCGGCGCCAAGATCGGCTGCCCGGACACGCCGGTCGTGGGCTTTGCCGGCGACGGCGCCTTCGGCATCGCGGTGACCGAGCTGACGGCGATCGGGCGGCCGGAATGGCCGGCGATCACCATGATCGTGTTCCGCAACTACCAGTGGGGCGCCGAGAAGCGGAACTCGACACTGTGGTACGCCGACAACTTCGTGGGCACCGAGCTCGACGACGGCGTGAGCTATGCACGGATCGCCGAGGCCTGCGGGCTGAAGGGCGTGGTGGCGCGCACGATGGACGCGCTGACCGATGCGCTGAACCAGGCGATCAAGGACCAAAACACCGGCACCACGACGCTGATCGAGGCGATGATCAACCAGGAGCTGGGCGAGCCGTTCCGCCGCGACGCGATGAAGGCGCCGGTGGCCGTGGCGGGGATCGACCCGGGTGACATGCGGCCGCAGGCGGTGTGAGGACACCCCGTCCTTTGGCCCCCCGCGCCGGGGCGGCGGGTGCCGGCAGTGGCTGAGGCCGGCGGCATCCTGGTCCTGAACGCAGGCTCGTCGTCGATCAAGTTCGCGGTCTTCGACGCGGGCCTGGCCGAGGCGCATCGCGGCATCGCCGCAGGGATCGGCGGCGCCTCGTTTCTGGAGATCGACGGCGTGCGTAGCGAGATGCCGTTCATCGACCACAAGGCGGCTCTGGCGGCGGTTCTGACCGCGCTGCGCCGCGCCGGTGTCACGCCGCAGGGGCTGCGGGCGGCGGCGCATCGGGTGGTGCATGGCGGGCGGCACCTGTCAATACCGGTGCGGCTGACGCCCGAGAACCTCGCCGAGATCGCGTCGTGCACGCCGCTCGCGCCGCTCCACAATCCGCACAATCTGGCCGCCATCGAGGCCCTGGCGGAGGCCGCGCCGGACCTGCCGCAATTCGCCAGTTTCGACACCGCCTTTCACGCCACCAACCCCGACGTCGCCACTCGCTACGCGATCCCGAAGATGATGGAGACCAAGGGCATGCGGCGCTACGGCTTTCACGGGCTGAGCTACGCCTCGCTGGTCCGCCGCCTGCCGGAGGTGTCGGGCGCGCCCCTGCCCTCGCGCCTCTTGGCGTTCCACCTCGGCAACGGCGCCTCGCTTTGCGCGATCCGCAACGGCCGCTCGGTGGCCACCACCATGGGCTATTCGCCGCTCGACGGGCTGACCATGGGCACCCGGTCGGGCGGGATCGACGCCAATGCGGTCTTGCGCCTGGTCGAGGATCACGGGCTGGACCGGACCAAGGCGATCCTGAACCACGAAAGTGGGCTGCTGGGACTGTCGGGCGGCAAGTCGGACATGCGCAACCTGGTGCTGGACCATACCGCCGACAGCGATTTCGCGGTCGAACACTTCTGCTATTGGTCGCTGCGCCATGCCGGGTCGCTGATTGCCGCGCTCGAGGGCCTCGACGCCATCGCCTTCACCGGCGGGATCGGCGAGAATGCGGTGGGCGTGCGGGCGCGGATCCTGCGCGGCCTGGAATGGCTGGGCGTGCGGATGGACCCCGACGGCAACCACCGCAACGGCCCGCGGCTGCATGCGAAGACCTCGAAGGTGGGCGTCTGGGTGGTGCCGGCCGAGGAGGAGCGCATGATCGCCGAGGACGCACTGGCCTTGCTGGAGGCCGGCTGATGCGGGGCGCAAAAGTTTTGCAAAACTTTTGCCAAGAATTTTCGAAAATTCTTGGCCGCGCCCGTCAGGCCATGGCGACGGTGACGGCGGTGGCGGCGACGATGTCGGGCACGCTGGCGCCGCGCGAGAGGTCGCAGACGGGTTTGCGAAAGCCCTGCAGGAACGGGCCGATGGCCTGGGCGCCGGCAAGCTCTTGCGCCAGCTTGTACGCGATGTTGCCGGCATCGAGGCTGGGGAAGATCAGCACGTTGGCGTCGCCGTCCCCGGCACGCTTTTTCGCCGCGATTGCGGCGTTCAGCGCGGCGTCGGCCTGGATCGGGCCGGCAAAGCCGGTGGCCTCAGCGGCGGCGCGCACGATGTCGACCGAGGCGCCGGTGCCCGAGGTGCCGGTGGAGAACGACAACAGCGCGGGGCGCGCGCTGCCTAAGAGAACCGCGGCCGAGGCGGCGGAGGCGCGGGCGATGTCGGCCAGTTCGCCTGCGTCGGGGTGCACGTTGACCGCGCAATCGGCAAAGATCATCTCGCGGCCGCCGGGAAACAGCATCAGGAAGAACGACGACACGGTGGCGACGCCGTCGGCCAGCCCGATGCCGATGCTGGCGGCCTCGATCACCCGGCGGGTGGGGGCGTCGGCGCCGGCGACCATCGCCTCGGCCTCGCCCGCCGCGACCATCGCCGCGGCACGGTACAAGGGCCGGGCGAGCATGCGCCGGGCGATCGGCGCTTTCAGACCGCGCGCCTCGACCAGGGCGGCGACATGGGCGTCGGAGGTCTCGGCCAGCGGCACCGGCTCGACCAGGCCGGCGGCGCGCATCTCGGCGCTGGCGGCGGCGACGCGCGGCTCGTCGGCCTCGGGGAACACCACGCGCGCGCGCCGCGCTTTCGCGGCCGCGAAGGCCTTGTCCAGAACCGTCAACCGCCCCTCCCTCTACGGGGCCTAGGAGACCGACATGACCCAGGACGTCAAGATCAATCGCGGGCTGAAAGGGGTCTATTTCGAGCGTTCGGGCGCCTCGGACATCGACGGCGCGGCGGGGCGGCTCAGCTACCGCGGCTACGACATCGACGATCTGGCCGGGCACGGCACGTTCGAAGAGGTGGCCTATCTCTTGATCCACGGCGAGCTGCCGACCGCAGACGAACTGGCGGCGTTCGACGCCGATCTGAAGGCGGCGCGGGCGTTGCCGGGGGCGGTGTTCGACATCATCCGGCAGGTCAGGGACGGGCATCCGATGGATGTGTTGCGGACCTGCGTGTCGGCCTTGGCGGCGCTGGAGCCCGAGAGCCGGGACGCCAGCGACGCCGGGTTCGTCCGCAACGGCGTGCGGCTGACCGCGCAGGTGCCGGCGATCGTGGCGGCGCATGACAATATCCGCAACGGCCGCGATCCGGTGGCGCCGGACCCCGCGCTCGGCCACGCGGCGAACTGGCTTTGGATGCTGAAGGGCGAGGCGCCCTCGGCCGAGGCCGAGCGGCTGGCGGACCTCGATTTCATCCTGCACGCCGAGCATGGCTCGAACGCGTCGTCTTTTGCCGCCCGGGTGACGGTGGGGACCGAGGCGAATATCCACGGAGCCATCGTAACGGCGATTTCGACGCTCGCCGGGCCAGCGCATGGCGGGGCGGCGGAGGACGTCATGAAGATGGTGCGCGAGATCGGCGCGCCGGAAAACGCCGCGGCCTACGTCAAGGCCAAGCGGGCGGCGCGCGAGGCGGTCACCGGGTTCGGGCACCGGGTTTATCGGACCGAGGACCCCCGCGCGCGGCACATGCGCGACGGGGTGGCGCGGCTCGGCCAGGAGATGGGGCAGCCGGAGTGGTACGAGATCCTGCAAGCGGTGGTCGAGGCAATGCGGCCCTATGCCCGGCACGGTCTGAACGTGAACGTCGATTTCTATTCCGGCGTGATCTATCAGCTGCACGGGATCCCGATGGACCTCTACGTGCCGATCTTCGCCATCGGGCGGGTGCCGGGCTGGGTGATCCAGTGCCTGGAACAGGTGCGCCAGAACATCCTGATCCGGCCCCTGACGCTCTATAACGGGCCGGAGCCCAGGGCCTGGGTGCCGATTACGGAGCGCTAGCGCTGAAAGGGGCGGTCGCTGCGGGTCTGGCGAGAGCGTCGAAGGACTTCCCCGGGCACGGAGTCAAGGGCGCAGCCCCGCCGGGCCCATCGCCGCCCCGCCCCGGAGGGGTGGCGATTGGTCGAGGCTTGTGCACCGCTCACGGTCCTACGGACTCGACAGCCATAAAACACATCCGAGCATGCGTTGGCTCGCCACCCCGCGGGTCGGCGATGGGCCCGGCTCGTGACGAATTGGCCAACCACCGCCCCGATAGAAGGCCGGCCGAGCAACGAATCCGCCCAAGGATTGTCCACCTCACGCAAGCGCGCGCGGTCGGGTCAGGAACACCGCGGCGCAGGCCACCATCAGCAGCATCGACAGCAGGAACGGCGCGCCCGGCAGGTAGATCGGCGCCAGCCCGCCGGTGAAGGCGGCGAAGATCTGGGTCATGATCAGCGGCGACACGATCATCGACACCGCCGCGGCGCTGGTCAGCACGCCCTGCAGCTCGCCTTGCGCGTCGTCGGGTACGGTGCGCGACATCATGCCCTGCAACGCCGGGGTGACGACGGCGCCGAGCGCGGTCAGCGGCGTGAGGATCAACGCCAGCGTGCCGCTGGTGACGAGCGCCAGCGCGAGGAAGGCGCAGAAGTTGAAGGCCAGCCCGTAGAGCACGGTGAAGCGCTCGCCCAGGCGGGCCAGGACGATCCGGATCAGGCCGCCCTGGACGATCGCCATGGCGATGCCGAACGAGGCCAGCGACAGGCCGATCATGCCGGGCTCCCAGCCGAACCTTGCTTGCGTGAAATAGGCCCAGACCGCCGGGTAGACGAAGAACGCGACCTGGTAGAGGAAAAACATCGCCACCAGCCGGCCGACGCCGGGCAGCGCGCTAACCTGGGCGAAGGCGCCGAAGGGGTTGGCGCGGCGCCACTCGAAGGGTCGGCGGATGCGGTCGGTGACGGTCTCGGGCAGGATGAAGTAGCCGAAGACCATGTTGGCGGCGGCCAGCGCGGCGGCGGCGTAGAACGGGGCGCGTGTGCCGTATTCGCCCAAGGCGCCGCCGATCAGCGGGCCGATGACGAAGCCGATGCCGAAGGCCGCGCCGATCAGGCCGAAATTGGCGGCTTTCTCCTCGGGCTTCGAGATGTCGGCCATGAACGCGTTGGCGGTCGATTGCGTCGCTGCGGTGATGCCGCCCACGATGCGGCCGATCAGCAAAAGCCAGATCGTGCCGGCCACCGCCATCACCAGGTAGTCGAGCGCCATCACGAAAAGCGCCACCAAAAGGATCGGCCGCCGTCCGAACCGGTCCGAGAGGTTGCCGATCACCGGGCCGAACAAAAACTGCATCACGGCGAAGACGGTCGACAGGATCCCGCCCCAGATCGCGGCGCTGGCCAGGTCGCCGCCGGTGACCTCTTGGATCAGGTCCGGCATCACAGGCAGGATCAGCCCGATGCCCATCGAATCGATGACCACCGTGACCAGGATGAAGAGGATCGGCAGGGTGCGCGGCATCGGGTGGTCAGAGCGAGACGCGTTTCATCGCACCGCTACGCCGCGCGGCCGCCGGTGACCGGCACGGGCGACGGCGCGGCGCAGGGCGGCGCTTTGGGGTGTGGGAAGACGCATCTCGCTCTGGTTCCGGTGGTGGTGGAGGCGCGGGCATAGCCGGTTTGGCGCGAATTGGAACCCGGCCCGGGGTCGGGTATTCCCGACTATGGCGCCCGTGACGTCGCGTCACAAGCGGTCGCCGAGGCGCTGCAGCATGTCGAGGCAGGCCCGAAGCTGGTCGATGGCGACGAACTCATCCGCCTTGTGCGCTTGCTCGATCGAGCCCGGCCCGCAGACCACGGCGTCGAGCCCCAGCGACTGAAACAGTCCCGCCTCAGTCCCGAAGGGCACCACGTGGGCGGCGTTGGCGCCGGTCAGTTCGGCCACCAGGGCGCGGGCGGCGTTGTTGTCCATCGGCTCCAGCCCCGCGACCTCGGCGATGGTCTCCAACGCGATCGCGGCCTCGGAGTGCACCGCCTGCATCGCGGGCAGCAGGGTGTCGGCGACGAAGCCTGCGAGGTCGGCCTTGACGAAATCGGCGTCCGGTTTTGCGACCGGGCGCATCTCCCAATCCACGCGGGCGCGGCCGGCGATGATGTTATGCGCGCTGCCGCCCTTCGACGCGCCGACGTTGATGGTGGTCCAGGGCGGGTCGAAGCGGCTGCCGGCGGGTGCGCGGGCTTTCAAGCGGTCCTTCAGGTCCAGAAGCCGCGCAACGTAGCGCGCGGCGTATTCGACGGCGTTGACCCCGGCGTCGGGGGTCGAGCCGTGGCCCTCGAGCCCGGCGAAATGCGTGCTGTATTCGTAGCAGCCCTTGTGGCCCTCGACGACACGCATGCCGGTCGGCTCGCCGATGATCGCCAGCGCCGGCCGGGTGTCGCGGCGTTTCAGGTCGGCCACGAGGTGGGTGGCGCCGATGCAGCCGGTCTCTTCGTCGTGGGTGAAGGCGAAATGCAGCGGCCTCGTGCGCACGGCGCCCGCGAGCGTGGGGGCGAGGGTCAGGCAGCAGGCGATGAAGCCCTTCATGTCGCAGGTCCCGCGGCCATAGATCCGGCCGTCGCGCTCGGCCATCGCGAAGGGGTCCGAGGTCCAGTCCTGGTCGGCCACGGGCACCACGTCGGTATGGCCCGACAGCACGATGCCGCCGTCGGTTTCAGGCCCGAGCGAGGCCCAGAGGTTGGCCTTGGCGCCGCCGGCGTCGGCCAGCACCTCGACGCGGGCGCCGGCAGCCTCGAGCCGGTCGGCGAGGTAGGCGATCATGTCGAGGTTCGGGTCGGTCGAGACCGTGGGAAAGGCGATAAGGTCGCCGAGGGTCGCGATGGTTTCGCCGAGCATCCGTCTGGTCCCCTGGCCGTCCCGGGCCCGACCCGGGAGGTCCAGGTTGCCGCTGGAGAGGTCCCGGATCAAGTGCGGGAAGGCGGGGGAACGATTTCCGATTGCAACAGGCAAACCATGTGGACAGTGCCCGCACGGCCCAGCGGTTGCCCGCGGGATGCCGCACCGACCTCTGAACGGGGTGCTTTTATGGCAGCAAGGTACATCTTCCATATCTGCGACGCGCCTCGGACAGCCAAAGCGGCAGCCCACCCGGGCGGGGTCGTCATTGGTTGCGCCATTGGTTCGAGCAACCAATGACGACGCTGGGCCGGGGCGCTACGCGCTGTTAACCCGGCCCGGAGCCATGCTCCGATTTTCGCTCATTTTTCGAGTGCCGGCCTGAGGTGTATCCGCGATCACGGACTCCGGCACTGGCCGACGAGGCCCCGGGTCGAGTGCGGCCCGGCGCACGGCGGCCGCCGCCGTCAGGGCTTCACGAAAAGCTTGCGGGGCAGGGTGCAGAAGCACTCGGCGGGGCCGTCGTCGCGGATTAGGATCGATTCGGTGATCTCGAGCCCCCAGTCCTCCATCCAGAGGCCAGGCATGAAGTGGAAGGTCATGCCGGGCTGCAGAACGCTGTCGTCCTCTTCACGCAGCGAAATCGTGCGTTCGCCCCAGTCGGGCGGGTAGGAGAGACCGATCGGATAGCCGCAGCGGGCGCCGCGGTCGATGCCGGCCTTGTCCATCGCCGCGCCCTGGGCGTTTGCGATGTCGCAGGCGCGGTTGCCGGGGCGGGCGGCGTCGAGCCCAGCCTCGAGACCCTCGATCAGCGCGGCCTCGGCGCGGCGGATCGGATCGGGCGGCGTGCCGAGAAAGACGGTGCGCGACAGCGGCACGTGGTAGCGGCGGTAGCAGCCGGCGAGCTCGAAAAAGGTGGCCTCGCCCGCGCGCATGGGCCGTCCGTCCCAGGTCAGGTGCGGCGCGGCGGCGTCGGAACCCGAAGGCATCAGCGGCACGATGGCCGGGTAGTCGCCCCAATCATCGTCGACGCCGAGGACGCCCTCGGCCAGGATGCCGGCGGCGAGCACGTTCTTGCGCAAGCCGGGCTCGGCGCGGTCGAGCGCGTAACGCTGGATCTTCTCGGTGATCCGCGCGGCCCGGCGCATGAAGGCCAGTTCTTCCTCCGATTTCACGCCGCGTTGCCAGTTCACCAGCGCGGTGGCGTCGGTCAGGGTCGCGCCGGGCAGAGCCTCGGCCAGGGTGGCATGGGCCCGTGCCGAATAGTAGTAATTGTCCATCTCGACGCCGATCTGCGCCCGGCCGTGGCCGAGGTCGGCGAGCACGCCGGCGAGGTGCTGCATCGGGTGCCGCTCGGTCGATTGCACGAACGGGTCGGGATAGCCCACGACGTCGGTACGCGCGGTGTCGACGGTACGCAGCGCACCGTTGGCGTCCTGGTTCCGGCCCCACCAGAGCGGGCGGCCGTCCAGGGCCAGCACCACCGCCTGGGGCACGTAGAACGACCAGCCGTCATAGCCGGTGAGCCAGGCCATGTTCGAGGGGTCGCAGGCGATCAACACGTCCAGCCCCTTGTCCGCCATCGCGGCCCGGGTCAGCGCCAGGCGGCGGTCGTATTCGGCGGCGGAAAACGGCGGGATCGGGTCGGCCATGGGCGGAAGATAGCGTATCGATCGGCGGATGGGGGACAAAAATGTCACCGGTTTCCGCCGTTTTTCAGGGGCTTGCCGGGGTTTTGTGGACCGGCGGGGCGGGCGCGTGATAGTGTCCATTGGTCGGCACGCGGGCCGGCAAGTCGAAAACGAGGCGTCCATGCCGGGAACAGCTTTCCTCCGGGTCAGCGCCCTTTCGGTTGCGCTCACGGCGGTGGCGTCGTGCCAGCCGGGCGAGGTGTCGACCAGCCGGTCGGGGTTCAAGAAGCCCTATATGGTGGCGCGCACGGCGCTTGAGGGCGGGCAGTACGACAAGGCGGCGCGGCACTATGCCAATCTGATGAAGCGGGCCGGACCGTTGCAACCACGGTTGCGGCTGGAATACGCTCATGCGCTGTTGCGCGATGGCGCCTACGACGCCGCGGCGACCGAGGCACGGGCTGCTGCCGGCGAACTCACCGGCCCGGGACGGTCGGCGGCGCTGATGGTGCAGGGCACCGCCGATCACGAGGCGGCGCGGGCGGCGATCGCGGGCGGGCGGTCGGGACGCGACGAGATCGACCGGCTGAGCGCTGCGCGTGCGGCGCTGGACGAGATGCTAACGGCGCATCCCGAACTCGACCCGCTGGGCGCGATGGCGGCCCGGCGCAAGACCATCGATCTTGAGCTTAGCGCGATCCGGTAGCGCGGCACTGGGCGCCTGACATGCCCGCAGACTGGCCTCTGGTCGTGTTTCTTCTGCTATTGGGGCCGGCTATCGGATCATTCCTGGGTGTGCTGGTCGATCGTCTGGCGGCTGGTGGCGACGTGATTCTGCGGCCCTCGCATTGCGCCGCCTGCGGCACCCGGCTGCAATGGCGCGATATGGTGCCGATTGTCTCCGCATTGTGGCTCGGCGGTCGCTGCCGGTCCTGCGGCACCGCCTTTCCGGGGCACCTGTTGCGGATCGAGGTGGCGGGGTTATTGGCCGTCGCCTTGGCAGTGTCGCAGGGACAGGGCGGCGGGCAAACCGTTGTGATGGCGGGCTTCTTGTGGTGTCTGGTGGGGCTGTTCTACGCCGATTTGCTGTATTTCCGCTTGCCCGATCTGCTGACCGGAGCGCTGTTCCTGCTGGGCCTGGGGTTGGCCGCGTTCGACCCGGCGCGGGGGATCGTGGACGGGCTCTTGTCGGCGGTCATTGCCAGCGGGGCGTTTCTGGCGATTCGCTGGGGTTACCGGGCGTGGCGCGGCCGCGAGGGGCTGGGCTTGGGCGACGTCAAGCAAATTGCAGGGATCGGTGCGGCTGTAGGTTGGGCGGAGGTGCCATGGGTAGCGCTGTTTGCGGCGGCGCTCGCCCTGGTTGTGGTCGGGATCGACATGCTGCGCGGCCGTGGTCTACCTGCGGGCGATATGCGCCTGCCATTTGGGTCCTTTTTGGTCGGCGGCACGGTGCTGACACTTATTGTTTAACGGCACCCCCCTTGCCCCGGCGCAGCTTTTTTGCTGGGGTCGGGTTCGATTGGCGCGCAGGTGGGTGTGCCGTTTATCCGGCTTGCAAGACGAAGGGATTGCCTGATGACATTCCGTCCATTTCAGTTCGGACGCTTAACCGCCGCGGTGCTGATCTGCGCTGCCTTGGCGCCGCTGCCGGCGACGGCGCAAAGCGACACCGAGACCGGCACCATGACGCTGGAGCAGGTCGAGGACGCCTATCGCGACGGCGATTTCGAGATCGCGCGCGCCGGCCTGGTACCATTTGCCGAGGATGGCCAGTCGGTGGCGCAGTACCGGCTGGGCTATATGATGGCCAATGCCATCGGCGGGCCGGCGGACCTGGCAGGCGCCAAGACATGGCTGGAAAAGGCCGTCGCGCAAGAGCACCGGGCGGCGATCGTATTGCTCGCAAGGGTGTATCTGTCGGGCAACCCCGAATTGCCCGATTTCGAGCGCGCGGCGGAGCTCTTGCAGATGGGCGTCGATGAAGAGATCGCCGAGGCCGGGTTCTATTTGGGCCAGCTCTACCGTAGCGGCCGCGGGGTCGACTCGGACCCGGTGCGCGGCTTCGAGCTGTTGTCGGCGGCGGCGCGTGCGGGCGTGCTGGACGCGCAATTCGCGGTCGCGCAAATGTACTCGCGTGGCGAGGGCGTCGAGGAGGACCCGGCCCAGGCGGCGCGCTGGCTTTTGCAGGCCGCCGATGCCGGCCACACCGAATCGCAGCTGTCGCTGTCGTTCAACTACCAGCGCGGCACCGGCTTTCCGCAGGACGAGGCCAAGGCCGCCGAGTGGCTCGCCAAGGCCGCCGAAACCGGCTCGCCGCTGGCGCAGCGCATCCTTGGCACCGACCTTTTGATGGCCGAGGGCGAGGAGGCCGATCCGGTGCGCGGCATCTCGCTGCTGTTGCAGGCGGCCGAGGCGGGCGAGCCCGGCGCGCAATCGAACCTTGGCTTTGCCTATGCTACGGGCAGGGGCGTGGCGCAGGATGACGCCAAGGCTGCAGAATGGTACCGCAAGGCCGCCGATCAGCGACTGACGCGCGCCGCCCTGGCCTATGCCAGCTTCCTAGAGCAAGGGCGCGGCGTCGAACAGGACGTCGAAGCCGCGGTGCAGTATTATCTGGTTGCCTATACCGGGCGCAGCCTGCCGGCCTCGCAAAGCCTCGGGCGGCTCTTGGTCGCAGGCGCCATCGACGAGGCCGAGTACCCCGAGGCCGGCCTGATCTGGGTCTCCGATGCGGCGGCTACAGGATCGGCCGAGGCGCGGGACTGGCTGTTGGCCAAGGCCGAGGGCGGACGGCCGTTCGCCTACCAACTGTTGGGCAACCTCTACCGCGAGGGCCAGGGCGTCGAGGCCGACACCGCACTGGCCGCGGGCTATTACCGCCGCGCCGCCGAGGCGGGGCTACCATTTGCACAACTGCAATTCGGGCTGCTGCTGGCCGCCGGCGACGGCGTCGAGCAGAACATCATCGAGGCGCATAAATGGGTCAATGTGGCGGCGGCGAATGGGCTCGACGAGGCGGCCGAGCGGCGCGATGTCCTGGCCAATCTGATGACGCCGGAACAGATCGCCGAAGCCCAGGCACGCGCCCGGGTTCTGATCCCCAAGAATTGAGCGCATGGAGCGGCCGATGCTGATGTCCGCGCTTCGCGCGCCATGCGCTGCGCTGCTGGTGGCGTGCATTCTGGCCACGGCGGCTTCGGCGCAGCAGCCCGTGCCTTTGGCGCAGCTCCAGGGGGCGGCGGAAGACGGCATGGCCGAAGCGCAATTCCGTCTGGCCGAAGCGTTGCGTGCCGGATCGGGGGTGCCGCAAAGCTACGCCAAGGCGGCGCGCTGGTACCAGGCGTCGGCCGATCAGGGTTTTGCGCCGGCGTTGAACGGCCTGGCGGGGCTTTACGCCGCCGGGCTCGGGGTCGAGCGCGACCCCGCGCTGGCCTTTGAGTTGACTGCCAAGGCGGCGGAAACGGGTTCGGCGGAATTCGTCCACAATCTCGCCAGCCTGCACGAGTCTGGCGTCGGCACCGCGCAGGACCCGGCGCGCGCTGCTGAATTGTACGAACGGGCCGCGGCCGCGGGTTATCAAGAGGCGGCGGTGGCTCTGGGCGTTTTGTACCAGGGCGGCATCGGCGTCGAGCAAGACATCCAAAGGGCGCTCGAACTTTATCAAGGCCCTGCCGAGGCCGGACATCCGCGGGCGCAAAACAACCTTGGCCTGATCTATTCGCGCGGCGAGGGGATCGCGACGGATTACGAGCAGGCGGTCAAGTGGTTCTCCCGCGCCGCCGAACAGGGCTTGCCGACGGCGCTGAAAAACCTCGGCGTGATGTACGAAAACGGCTTCGGCGTGGAGCTTGACGAGGATGAGGCGAAACGGCTGTACCGGTTGGCCGCGCAGATCTCGGGCGGTGCGGTGGCGGCCGACGCCGGTGGCACGCCGGTTCTGCCGCTGATCTTCGATGCGCGGCTGGCCCCGCCCGATCCCAGGCGGCTTGACCAATACCTGATTGCGGCCCGGGCGGGCGATCCGGTGGCGCAGTTTCTGATCGGTTACCTGAGCGCCAGCACGGCGCAATCGGCCGCCGAATACCGGGTTGCGGCGGGTTGGTTTGCGCGCGCCGCAGAGAGCGGTGCGCCGGCGGCGATGGCGAATTTGGGGCTGTTGCAGTTCGAGGGCAAAGGCGCGTTGCAAGATTTCGTCGAGGGCTACAAGTGGCTCTCGCTGGCCGCGATCAGTGGTTTGCCCGGCGTGTCGGCGCTGCGCGACCGGTTGGCCGAGCGGATGACGCCGGACCAAATCAACGCCGCCAACGCGCTGGCCGAGGCCGAATGGGCCGCCCGCCGCGCGGCCGAAGAATGATCCGGCCGATCCCCGCCGAGGCCCCGCCGCGGGACGGAGCGGAATTGCCCCGGGGTGCCTTTGGCGGTAGCCTCGCGGGGTGTGTTTCCGGCGGCGCACTGCCGCCCCCATTGTCTTGAACGCGGAGGAACTGAAAAATGTCATCGCGACTTCTGGGAATCGCCTGCGCCGCGGCGTTCGGGCTCGCCGGCACCGCCGTTGCCGCTGAGGTCGAGGCGCGGATCCAAAGCGGCTCGCTGTCGTTTTCCGGCGGCAACAACTACACCAACGCCCAGCTGATGATCACCGGGCCGCAAGGGTATGAGGCAGAGCAGACTGCCAGCCGCGGCCTGCCGATCTTCCGGGTCCAAGGCGCGGGCCGCATGGTCGACGGGCTTTACCAGTACAGCCTGGTCGCGGCGACCGACGAGAAGGTGCCGCTGAAGAACGCGCTCAATAACGGCCGCGGTCCGGATGCGCGCCAGCACGCCTTCAAGCCGTTCTCAATGTACGGTGCGTTCCGGGTCGAGAAGGGCGTGCTGATGCCGGCCGACGAAACCAAGTCTGGGGTCGACGGCGACGCCACGGAATAGCCCGTTGCAGGTACCACGGCGCGCGCCCTTGGGCAGAACGGGCCGGGACAAGCTGCGGCGGTATAGCAGTTTGATTTTGCATCGATTCGCGGGAAGACTATGTTCGGGCGGGTCGCTGTTCGTGCCCGTTGCAAGCTGCGTGTCGACAGGGGAGCCGTTGCCGTGAACGGATCGGGACTGATTGCCAAATCCGCCGAAAAGCGGCTGGTCTTTGCGCTGTTGATGATCGCGGTCCTGGCGGGGCTGTTCTGGACCGGCTCGCGCTACCCCGCACTCGACGAAAAGGCGATGATGTCGGGCGCGATCCAGCTTGAGGACCCGATCAGCTTCGAGGCGGTGTTCCCGGTGACCCCCAACATGCCGGTCACCGAGCGCATCGCCAAGTCCACCGTCAACTGGGTCGACACCAACAAGAAGGGCATGACCTTCGGCGTGCTGATCGCCGCGGCGTTCCTGACGCTTTTCGGCTATCTCAAGCGGCGCAGCTTCGCCGGCGCGTTCTCGAACTCTGCGCTCGGCTTGGTGATGGGCGCGCCTTTAGGCGTCTGCGTCAACTGTGCCGCGCCGATCGCGCGCGGGCTTTATTCGGGCGGCATGCGGGCCGAAGCGACCTTGAGCGCCATGATCGCCTCTCCGACCTTGAACATCATCGTGCTGACCATGCTGTTCAGCCTGCTGCCGGTCTACATGGCGCTGGCCAAGATCGGACTTAGCCTTCTGGTGATCCTGGTCGCCGTACCGCTGATCTGCCGGCTGCTGCCGAAGGCCGAGCTGCAACTGGCCCCCGACGCGATGACGGTCCCGGCGCCCGAAGGCTGGGACCTCGACAGCCCGCAAGAGACCCTGGTTCAGGCGCTGGCGGGCTACGCGAGAGCCTACGCCGCAAATCTGTGGTTCATCATCAAGACCACGGTCCCGTTGATGCTGCTGGCGGGGTTTCTGGGCGCGACCGCCGGCACGCTTCTGCCGCAGGACCTGATCCTCGGCGCGACGTTCAGCGTCCTGGTCCTGATCCTGGTTGCCGTGGTCGGAACCTTCTTGCCGGTGCCCATCGCCTTCGACGTCGTTGTCGCCGGGGCGCTTCTGTCCGGCGGGTTGACCCATGGCTACGTCTTCGCGCTGCTCTTCACGCTCGGCAGCTTCTCGGTCTACTCCTACCTGATCGTCGCCAGCACGATCTCCGTCCGCGCCGCGACGCTTCTGGGCGCGGTGATCGTGGGCCTGGGCATCCTAGGAGGCGCCGCGGCCCATACCTATCACACCTGGCAGACGCAACGCGCGCTCGACATGCTCCTCGGGCTCGAACGGGCGGTCCTGCCGGCCGCCGAGGCCGCCGATTACCGCATCGCCTCGGACCTCCCGATCCGCATCGAGGCGCGCCCCTTCGCACCGCGCTCACCCGCCACCGACACGGTGTTTCAGCGCGTCGAGGCTTGGACCGCCGGCATCGACAAGCCGCTTGAGTTTTCGATGAAGGACATGTGGCCGCCGTTCTGGGAGGGCCGCAGCCTGTCCACCGGCGACATCGACCGGGACGGCGACCTCGACCTGGTCATCGCCTCGACGGAACGCGGGCTCTACCTTTACGCCAATGACGGCGGGGGTCGGTTTTCGCGGATCGAGGCGGATCTGGGCGCTTTAGGCGAGCGCGACATCTTCAACGCCGCGCTGGTGGACCTCGACAACGACGGCTGGCTGGATCTGTTCCTGGCCACCTACCTCGACGGCAATTTCACCGTGGCGAACCGCGGCGGCGCGTTCGATTTCGCCAAAGCGGCGGCTTCGGCCAACCGCGAAGACACAATGCTGGTGATGGCGCTGACTTTCGGCGATATCGACCGCGATGGGGATCTTGATGCCGCGTTGGGCAATTGGGCGGCCGGTTGGTACCGGCGCATTCCCGGCGAGGAGTCGCGCAACCGGCTGATCTTCAATGAGGGTGGTGCGCTTGACGGGTCGAGGTTCGCCGATCTGCCAGGGTTGCCCGGCGAGACTTTGACGATTTTGCTCAGCGACATCGACACCGATGGCGCGCTCGACCTGCTGGTCGGCAACGATTTCGAACTGCCCGACTATGTCTATTACGGCGACGGCCGGGGCGGCTTCGATCCAGTGACCCGCGACCAGGGCCTGATCGAGCACACCACCAACACCACGATGGCGATCCGCACCGCCGATTTGCACAACGATGGCACGATGGAGATGTACTTTGCCCAGATCGCCGGGAGGTCCTCGGGCGTCTCGGACACGCTCAAGATGCAGCATCTGTCGCAATATTGCGCTGGCATCGTCGACGGCGATGCGCGCACGCTCTGCGAACGCAATATGGAGATCAAGACCTGGTACAAATCCGGCAACCGGTTCGACCCGACCTATGCCGGGAAGTGCGAGGAACTGACCGGCGCGCTGAAGGCCGAATGCAAGGGCATGCTGGTCAAGGACCTGGCGATCCAGAAGCAGGACCCGTCGATCTGCGGCTTCATAGCGAGCGACCAGACCCAGGCGCGGGCCTATTGCGACATCCATTTCAAGCCGCGCGAAGCGCCGCTGCAGGCCGTCTTCGACACCACGATCCCGCAGATCCGGCGCTCGAACGTGCTGTTGACGCGGGCCGGCGCGGGGTATCAGGACACCGCCGAGGCCGAGGGGCTCGAGGTTGGCGGCTGGTCCTGGGACACCAAGATCGCCGATTTCGACAATGATGGCTGGCAGGACGTGTACATCGTCAACGGCACCTGGGTGCCGAACGAGGTGTCGCCGTCGAACCTGTTCTTCCACAACCAGGGCGACGGCAGCTTCGTCGAAGCGTCGGGGCCGTTCGGGCTGGAGGACTACCTGATGACCGCCGCCGCTGTGGCGTTCGACATGGACCACGACGGCGATCTCGACGTGATCACCCAGCCGGTGAACGGGCCGGTGGCGTTGTTCCGCAACGGGTCGCAAGACGGCAACGCGGTGCGCGTCGAGCTGCGCGACGCGGTCGGCAACTCGCACGGCGTCGGCGCTCGGGTCGTCGCGGAGTTGGCCGACGGGACGCAGATGATGCGCGAGCTGACCTCGGGCGGTGGCTTCATGTCGTTCGACGCGCCGGTCGCGCATTTCGGTCTCGGCGCGGCCGAGGTGGTGGCCAGGCTGACGGTGCACTGGCCCGCTGGCGGTGTGAGCGAAATCGCCGGGCCGATCGCGGCGGGCGCGACCTACACGGTACATCGCGGCGAGGGCTGAAGGCCTTTCGAAAGGCCTTCCCCACGCGGTTACGAAACCGCGTAAAAAGCCGCTTCGAAGCGGCTCGTCCCAAGGGCCTTCGAAGGCCCTTGCCCGCGCGATCAGGCGAACGGATCGCTCTCGTAGCGCACCGCTTGCAAATAGAGCCCGTCCGGCGGCGCCACAGGCCCGCAAGCGGCGCGGTCCCGCGCCTCCAACGAGGACTTGACGTCCTCCGGCGCCCAGCTCCCGGCGCCCACGCGTTCCAGCGTGCCGACGAAGCTGCGGACCTGGCTGTGCAGGAATGACCTTGCGCGGACGTGGAAGCGGATTTCGGGTTCTTCCGCCTCGATCTCCAACGCGTCGAGCGTCTTCACCGGGCTCTCCGCCTGGCATTCGGCGGCGCGGAAGGTGGTGAAGTCGTGCCTGCCCAGAAGATGCGCCGCCGCGGCCCGCATCGCCTCGACGTCGAGCGGCTGCGGGACTCGCCAGGCGAGGCCTTTGTCGAAGGTCAACGGCGCCCGGCGGCAGACCACCCGGTAGACATAGGCCCGTCCGGTAGCGGAAAACCGGGCGTGGAAGGCGTCCGACACCCGCGCCGCGGCGACCACCGCCACCGGGTCGGGCTTGAGGTGGTAATTCAGCGCCTCGGACAGCCGGAACGGGTCCCAGTCTTTGGCCAGAACGCAATGCGCCACTTGGCCCAGCGCGTGCACGCCGGAATCGGTGCGCCCCGCCGCGGCGATGCTGGGCACGTCCGGCTCCAGCTGTGCCAGTGCCGCCTCCACCGCGCCCTGCACCGTCGGCAGCTCCGCCTGCCGCTGCCAGCCCGCGAACGGGCCGCCGTGGTATTCGATTTTCATGGCATAGCGCGGCATGGGCCCGTGCCTTAGCGCCCGGCGCGGGGCTTGGCAAATTGGCCGTGGCGCGGTTGGGTCGTTGGGATTGAGAGTTGCCGAGGGGACATGCTGGTCTGATGTGGATGCGGTCCTATTCGTGAAGAGCCGTGCCCATCGACGACCCGCGGGGTGGCGAGCCGACATTTGAGCGGTGGTACTTTATGGCTGTTGAGTCCGTAGGCCATCGAGCGATGCGCTGGTGTCGACAAATCGCCACCCCTCCGGGGCGGGTTGGCGATGGGCACGGCGGCGCTGCGCGCCTTGAGTCCGTGCCCTGGGGTATCTCGCTTCAGGCATAAACCACCCCTGCATCCGCCCCCGTCCGGCATATCCCCCTAGCACCGGCCCTGTGCCCTGCCTATCTTCGCCAAGCGAAAGGCGGAGAGCGGTTTGATCATCGGCGACATTGCGGACGGATTGACGCGCGGGGTCGAACGGATCGGCGACACCGTGAGCGAGGCGTTCTTCGAGCCCGTGATCCGGCTTGGCGTCACCGGGCTCAGCCGCGCCGGAAAGACCGTGTTCATCACCTCGCTGGTTGCCAATCTCGTGGACCGTGCCCGGATGTCCGGCCTGGTCGCCGCCGCCGACGGGCGGCTTTTGAGCGCCTACCTGCAGCCGCAGCCCGACGACACGGTGCCTCGTTTCGACTACGAGACCCACCTCGCCGCGCTCACCGCGCCCGCGCCGCATTGGCCCGACAGCACCCGCGCTGTCAGCCAACTGCGCCTGTCGCTGCGCGTCCAGCCCGCCGGGCTGCTCAGCGGCCTGCAGGGCCCGCGCACGGTGCATCTCGACATCGTCGACTACCCCGGCGAGTGGCTCTTGGACCTCGAACTCCTCGACCTGACCTACCCGCAATGGGCCGAAAAGACCCTGGCCCGGATCGGTGGGCGCGCCGAAGCGACGACCTTCGTGGAAGCCGCCCACGCCAAGGACGCCGCAGAGACATTCCACGAATCCGACGCCCAAGCCCTGGCCAAGGGCTTTGCCGGCTACCTGCATGCCGCCCGCGCGGCAGGTTTTTCGGACTGCACCCCCGGCCGGTTTCTGCTGCCCGGCGAAATGGAAGGCTCTCCGGTCCTCACCTTCGCGCCGATGCCGAAACCCGCCAGCGCGCGGCGCGGCAGCCTCTGGCGCGAGATGCAGCGACGCTACGACGCCTATAAGCGGCAGGTGGTGCAGCCGTTCTTCCGCGCGACCACTTCGCCCGGATCGACAGGCAGATCGTGCTGGTCGACGCCTTGGGCGCGATCCATGCCGGCCCGAAGGCGATGGAGGACTTGCGCCGCGCCATGGCCGACATCCTGTCGGCCTTTCGCCCGGGACGGAACGCGTTCCTGACCAAGCTGCTGCTCGGCAAGCGGGTGGAGCGGATCCTGTTCGCCGCGACCAAAGCCGACCACCTGCACCATCGCCAGCATCCGCGACTGACGGCGATCATGGAGGCGCTGGTGAAGGAGGCCCGCGCCCGTGCCGATTTCGCCGGCGCCCAGACCCAGGCGATGGCCATCGCCGGCCTGCGCGCCACGGTCGAGGAGACCCTCGACCACGCCGATGGCCCGCTCGACTGCGTACGCGGCACGCTTTTGAGCGGCAAGCAAGCTGCGTTCTATCCTGGCGAGCTGCCGGAGGACCCGCAGCGGTTGCTCGCCCCCGCCCGCGAGGGGTCCGAGAAATGGCTCGACGCCGACTACCAGGTGATGTCTTTCGCGCCCGCGCCGCTCAGCCTGAAACCCGGAGAGGGGCCGCCGCATATCCGCCTCGACAAGGCGGTGCAGTTCCTGATCGGAGACCGGTTGTGAGGCTCACCCCCGCTAAACGCCGCGACGCCCGCCGTCTTGCCCGGATCCTCGCCGATTGGATCGACGAGACGCCGTGGATGCCGACGATCCACACGCCCGACCAAGACCGCAGCTTTCTTGCCTGGCTGATCACAAACACCGAGGTCGTTACCTTGCGCAGTTGGCGCGGGCCGCAGGGTTTCCTGGCCCGCGAGGACACGATGGTGCATGCGCTTTATCTGCGCCCGGCCGTCCGCGGCCAGGGCCATGGCAAACGGTTGCTCGATTGGGCCAAGGCGCGAAGCCCGAACCTGACGCTTTGGACCTTCCAGGCCAATGCGGGCGCCCGGGCGTTCTATGCCCGCGAGGGATTCAGGGAGGTCGAGATGACCGACGGTGCGGGCAACGACGAAGGCGTGCCGGACGTGCGACTGGTCTGGCCTGCGGAAAGGGGTGGCGCATGACCGACAAACGCGGACCGGTGCTGATCGAGCTTGACGCGGCGCCCGAGGTGACGCCGGCCGAGGCGCCGCCGGTCGCCGACATCGCGCCGCCCGCCGATGCGGCGGCGATGCAGCGCGTGGCGCGGCTGGCGGCACGGCGCCCAGCGCGCCTGGCGCGGTGGTTCTTGTAGCTTCTGGGCGCGATTCTTGCCTTCGAGCTGTCGCTTGCGTCCGGGGATTTCGTCCCGGGGTAGATCGCGCGGAACCCGGGGTTGGGGGGCCTCG